>Ga0326728_10017277_pt1 | contig 14497 bp, 16 predicted proteins | sample MB3enrmetagenome_FD_207602 | JGI IMG/M metagenome (GOLD analysis project Ga0326728, IMG submission 207602) | Lab enriched peat soil microbial communities from McLean, Ithaca, NY, United States - MB31MN | ecosystem: Environmental > Terrestrial > Soil > Wetlands > Peat | place: USA: New York...
AAAGCACACTGCGCCGATAGTGTAGTGGTTATCACTAGGCGTTGCCAACGCCTAAACCCGGGTTCGAGTCCCGGTCGGCGCACTCTGCCTTGATGTTCGAGGCGCTTACTTTTTTATTTTCAATTATTCAAGTCTCAATTATGACAGCAGAGTGATGATTAATTAATAGAATTATGTTTGAAAATATCGATCCAATGTTTCTTTAAAAACAGTATTATTTTATTCGTATCAAACCCGGGAAGAATTTACGTTACCAACTGGAGTCGGAGTTGGTGTTGGGCAGGTGCAACCGGGTGGGAGAAATTTACCGCCATTTTGGCAATCTTGTTGGCAAAGCGAGGCAGCAGTCGATACTCCAGTCGAATATACGGATTTGCCAGCTGCAATAAACGGATCGGCAATGCAACCTGCAATCAATACGAGAGAAAGAAGTATAATAATAACCATTATTAATTTTCTCATGATCCAAACATCCCCTGTCAATAAAGGTCGAAAAACAATGGGTCTTCCCTTATTATTTTATAGTGGCCTTTCTTCTTTTTCCTTGTCTTTTTTTGTAATGGGGATAACACGGCATTTCCTGATTTTACTTCTATATATTCAGTTCGAGTGACCCGACCCGTTAAAAAATCCCGCCTTCGTCTCACATAATCATGACCACGCCCAGTTCGTTTTACTTCATATCCCAACATGGTATCGCGGGTCATTGCCTGATCTTCCGCTGCCCTTCCCCTCGCTTGATTCCTTCGGACTGTTTTTCGCTTCCTCTGTTTTTTGGTTGGAGGTTTATACCCAAAATCGAATAATCCCATGAAAGCGTATAACAATTCTTTAAAATATATAATTTTCTTAGCAAAATTATTAATTATGTAAATAGAGGTATCTTTCATGGCACGAGGACCTAAGACAGTAAAAGGAATGATAAGGAAAGCGACAACTGGAGATGGGAGAGTAGATCCCATAAAAGAAATTGGTAGAATATCCGATTTGAGTGGCGTATTCGGTTCATCCCGTAAAAAAGGGAGACGCTAACAACCACCCAATTTTCCACGTCGGATTTTTGATTTGGGCTTCACCCCTGTCAACAACATCTGCATAGTCTTTTTACTCTTGATAATACCGACCCAATACGCGAGAAGTTTCTTGAAATCCACCTTATGCAAACCCCGCTCTTTTCGGGTAAACTTTTTGACGGCATTCCTCCAGTCCCGCACCATACCGCGCCACGTCCAGCCCTGCGACATTTGAAACCGGATATCACCTTCCTGAAAGAGTGCATATTGACTAAGGGAATAACTGGCAAGCCGTTTGTCATTATCCACACCATTCCTTGTGGTTCTGATATCCACGATTTCCGAATCGACGGTTATCTCACGCCAGACCTTTTTTAGCCAGGCATGCGGTAGCCAGTCCCCGAAATAGAGGATATGCATGTGAGGACGTTTTTCTCTGATGATAACGGAGAAATACTCAAACCGGAGAGGTTTGTTCCATCGATCCTCATCTCCGAAAAACTGTCGCATCCGTTTATCTGTGAAATAACCTTCCGTATACTGCCGCCGGATTTTATTCGGGGTCAGCCGCCGGATGCGCTCCTTAAACGCCCGGAAACATCGATGGATATCATTTTCCGAACCTGCAATGAGGGTAAGCGTCAAAAATCGCAGCCGTTTTCCATGATGGAAAGCCAGCCCGGTCCGCAGACGGTGATACGCCCTTCTCCGTTTTCTGGAGTCGTTTTTCTGATGGTCCGTACATGCAGATCCGACCATATTATCTAGTAAAGGGACGGAAGCGCGTCCGCGCTTCCGCCACCTGCGGTGAGGCCCCCCACCCCGCCGGGGTCGCTCGACCGCCTCAACGGGGTCTCGCTGGGCAGGAGGTTCGACAGCCTCCGCTATGAGAGGACGGCAATTTCGATTTTTCATGAAATCACCGGCCTGATCCTGCTTCAGAAGACTCAACAATCTGTACTTTTCCTTCCTTTTCCAATGCCAGGGCCGCGACCTGTTCCAGTGGTCCCATGGCACGAAAGACCTCTATGGAAAGAACGAGAGGTCTATCGGATTCATGTTCGCTAATCGTATCAATATCAATCATCATTCACGACCGCAAGCCGACGTGATTTTCTGTATGTCGGCTTTTTTTCTCGAGGGTTATTTTATTTTGGTTTATTTTAGGTTAGGTCAGTCAGTGAATCAAACAAACAACAAACAATCAGTTTGGTAAAACAGTCTTTTCAGACATTAGAAGAGCAGTTAGTATAGCAGAAGTCAATTTCATTTTAGCGCTAATTTCAAACAAATACATACATACCTAATTTCTTTGTTGGCACTAGGCCATTTTCCTAGGCCATTTTCTGAATTATACCGCTTAATTTAATATCCTTCTTTACAAGTTTTCATCTTAAGCACCGCAACTCATCCATAAAAAGAGATTTATGATTGTTATTTTTTCAATTTGCACAGGTCGAGAAGTTCCTGTTGCTTGTAGTCGGCAGCTGCAAGCGATGCTAAGATAATGCCTAAACCTATGACAATAAGTCCAAACGTAAAAGCGCCCGGCGTATTCCCTCTGAATGTTGCTGACCACAATGTCAAGAAACCCCAGATAAGAAATACCGCAGCACAGACCAGCTGGAAGATCTCCAACACGGAAAAATTCAGATTCAACGTTACCATGCTTTAACCTCTCTCGTTCGGGATTAATAGTTGTTTTGAAATTTGAAGAAAAGCACACGTTCAAATTCAAGGGTTCACAAAAAATTTTGGTGTTGGTGTTGAAGAGCCAGTATGGGGTTCGATCAGGGGCCCCCCAAAGGTCTGCGGACAGGAGGTACCCCCAGAAATATACTTCTCCCCATCTATTATAAATAGGTATTCTCTCTATGTACTATTGTCCCCACTTTGTGCGACCTGTCATATCACCCACAGAATGCAGACCCATTCAATTTTCATTCTGAAGAAAAGTGGTGACAAAAAACAATTCTGTGTTTTAGGGTCTCACAAAAATTTGGAGATTAGGAGAGAACCAGCAACCGGAAGAAAAGGTTTGATAAGATTTTACGATAGTGTTACCGGTATGTCTATATCATTGCCATCAAACGTCGGAATTGAACCATTCGCAGAACCCTTTTGCAGATATCCTTTCATGATACTCAGGGTATAATCTCCCGGATCACTCCAATTCTGGTGTTGGATGAACCAAGGTAAGAATTGCACGTACCAGGTTTTATTTCCCAGATTGGGATTGAGAATCATTGGGACAAAGAACAGGCCACCTTCATCACTGAAAGGTACCTTTTCACCAGTCGAGTCGTTGGTTAGTAAAGGTTGAACATAAACATCATACAGTGGGATGGGAACTGAGCTTTGAATACAGATATATAACGAATACCTGGCTTTATTAACACCCGGCATTGTCGCCGCAAGAGCAGTACTTTTATTTTGCCCCCAAGGGCCATATATATCTAAAGCAGGTGTGGTCTTCTGCCATCCGCCGCCGGCGACAAAGTGGTAGGTTTCCCCAATCGCTAGGCCGTTCACAGTCAATACCGGTACATTAGCCATTTTCTACCTCCGATCATTTTCAATGAGGTCCCTCAGTATCATCAGCCAAAGAAGGGTACCCTCGAAGGGTAATATTCCCAAATAGTATAAATATATATCTTGTCAAAATATTGAGGTCACCACTTTGGAAACCTGACACCCATGGAATGCAAACCTTCCTTTGTTTTTCATTCCGACCTAAAGTGGTGGCAAAAAAAGTTCTTATTATGCAGGTTGTTTTTTCAAAAATATATCGTTAGAACAATCTCAATTTTAAGGAAAATAGCCTTAATGAATTTGGGTTAAAAAGGAGTTCCATCAGGCAGGCTGTTTTTCATTTAATTTATTCTTTCGAGTCTTCGGAAAAACTTCCAGGCTGAAAACATCTGTCCTCATCTGGTTTAATGTCATCCCATGAATCTTCAGCGATTTCTTTTATTAGGGTTTCCCAAGGGGATTCCCCTGTCAATCGATAAATCCAACTTTTTGGATCTTTATTTTTAGCGTAAACATCCGAATATTCAATACGGATTCCCTTGATTTTTCTTAAATCTCTTCTGATTTTATTCAATTCAGTTCTCAGTTCTTTATGTTCCGGAGCCGGGTCAATTTCACAAAATAACAGCCGGACCGATTTTTCTTGTATAATTGTCACGTTTTCAGGAAAATCAGTGTACCTAACTGTAATGTTATCATTCTTCTGAACAACATCATAGGTCGGAGGCCAGTCAATCCAATTAGGATTCTCTTCTATCTTATCCAATGTGAACTTCACTGATTTTATTACAAGGGGGCCTATTCCATCATTCTTAAGAATGAGTGCTAATTCACATCCCAAATTTATGGCGTTTGAATTTGGAAGAGGAAGAATCATCAACCGATCGTGCTTTCGTTGCCAATGCAAAGTAGCCACAGTTAAAACGAATGAACACAAAGCAACGATAAATGCAAAAAATGCTATGAGATTTTGTGCATTTGTTAGAATATCATCAATAATTCCCATACAGAGGGTTATTTTCTGAAGAATGAGAAAAAAGTTTTGTCTTGATAACAATCAATTACGCTGGTTGTTTTTTCAGAGAATTCAGAATTTGTAAAAATGCCTTTTGCACGTTAGGGTTCTGTATCAACAATTGCCGGATCTGTCCTTCAGCATCCTGAACAATCTGTTCTGCTTTTCTTTTGCCAGGAAGAAGGATGCAAGGGTTGCAAAAACGCGCAGTTGGGCGTTTTGATGGCAATGTGTAGGGGGGGACAGGTACTAAAATCAAAGAGGATACAAAACATGATATAACAGGAATTCGTATAATTTCAACAAAAACTATATTAACTATATAAATATATTTTCATTCGTTCCATTCTCGTATTTCTAAAATGCTGAAGTTGAGGTATATCCAAGGTTCGCTGTTTCACTCATCACATCATGGAACAATATCCCGTGGAAAAGAGAGGAGGAGAAAGATATGATTCCGATTAATGTTTCGAGTTCTATGGTTACTGTAACTCCAACTATAGCTCCCAATAACGCAACGGTAAATCTAACAGCAGCATATTCCATCCCTGATTTGTGGGGGGGTATTCTTGTTATTATCATTTTCGCGTTGTTTATTGGCGTTATCTATTTCTATGAGATCTCTCAAGCATATAAAAACAGCAAAATTACGGATGAACAGAAAACCTTGATAATTAATTCACTTACAACAAACCTGAACAATCTTGTAAGCAAAGCGACTGCTTCAGGAACCCCGTTATCTAGTGACGATTTAACAAAATGCAAAGATATGTATGATGAGTTGAAAAGTCTCTTGGATACCCAACCAACTGGTATCCAGGGATTTACCCGCGGCCAGATTACCACGACCGTTATATTTATACTCGGTACAGCAATTATTCTAATTTCCTTCTCATTAAGACCAAATGATCAACTTATAAACAATGTGCTGAGTATGCTAGGCGCAACACTGGCTGCGGCTGTTGGTTTCTATTTTGGGGGTAAAACGGCAGAGACTGCGGGAGGTTCCAACGGAGGAACCGCTGCAGCAGCTACCCAGGTAACTCCCCAGATAACTCCGCAGGTAACTCCCCAGGTAACTCCCCAGGTAACTTCCGCAGAAAAGAAAAAAGAAGGGAGTGGCTAGATTTAATATATCCTTAATTTTTTCTGCTTCAAAATTATGTTAAAAAAGGATTTAATCAAGTTGGTTTCTTGTTCAAGGTACTTAAAAGCTGTAAAAACGCCGTTTGCACTTGAGGATTCTGTATTAACAATTGCCGGATCTGTCCTTCAGCATCCTGAACAATCTGCTCTGCTTCTTTTGTAAGAGGGTGACCGCACGTTGAACAGTAATTCGAAGTTGGGGCGTTGATGGTGGAACAGTGGCTGCACTGGTGAGGCTTGAGGCCATGCGCCTTCTTCTTCTCCGGAACATCAATGCCATAGAGCCGGAGCATCTCATTATCAACATCCTGCCCGGTGAGGTGAAGGTAGGTCTTGAGCATCCTGCTATCCTGTGAACCCCATGCAACGGCCTTGATAACGCTCTCGCTGATACCTTCCCGGACCAGATGGGTTATCCGCGAGTGTCGGAATACGTGAGGATTTACCCGCTTTGCAATTCCCGCCCGGAGTGCGATTCTTTCAAGTTGTCGGCTTACCTGTGCATGGGTCAACGGTTCGCCGTTCCTGTTGAGAAAAACCAGTGAATTACCTTTGGGAGTGCCGGGGTAGATAGAACGCAACCGGGAAAGGTAATCGAGCGACATGACAAGCCGGATATACCGGGGCTTGTCGGTCTTGAATGAGACATTTGCGATGACTCCGTATTCATCAAAGGTAAGATCTCCCCATTTGAGCCGCCCGATTTCACCAATCCGGAACGCACCTTCATAGAGTGTCATGAGAAGCGTGCGGTCAGCATCTCGTTTACAGGCTTTTACCATCTGGGTTATTTCTTCGGGTGTGAGGAGGTCGGACGCGGTAGTTGTCATCGGGTCCCGACCCGGTGTTTTGATCTCCTGCAACTTCGCGTAGGAAATTGAGGTATGTTTATTTTTTGAGAGCCAGGAATAGAACTGTTTGAGAACTTTGAGGAAGTCACTAATGGTATTTGCCTTGTAGGTATTTTTGCCGTTCAACGTTTTCGACTTCTTCAAATCCAAGATGCCTCTATAGAGGTCGTCTAATGTGCATTGACCGAACGTTTTTGAAAGAATACGTCGCCAACCGACCAGCGTGAATGTTATTTTATTAACGCGGGATATGGAGATGCCTGCGGTGGCCTGTAATTCGTTGGTGAAGGTTCTGACTAGTTCAGCATCTTTTTTACTGAACCGCCATTCGTCCAACGCCCTTTGAATCGAATTTTCTGCATATTCTTCTTTCACCAGATTGAACGAAGGGGTAAGAGCCATATGCAATAATTGACCTTTCGGTATATCAAAATTATGTAAGGGAATCTAACAATATGTTCGAACCACTGTCGGCGCATTTCACAACAGACTATAATCTGCTGATCCGGGAATAATCCGGCACTTTTTATGCACAAAAAGGCAGCACTTGATTTAACCTGTTTCTGAATTTTTCAGAGAGATTTCACAACGTTTAAAAAAATTGTTGCCGATACTCCACGAATGGCAACGGTGAAAAGGTATCAGGCCAGCTTTTGGGCACTGTTACTGGGTGAACGATGCATGGCCCTCACCGGATCTGCCGTTACATGGTGATGACTTCTGGACAGACGATGTTTTATCCTGATGTTAATGGTAGTTATTCCGTTATTCTCTTCATCGGTATGGGCACTGGACTGGTCAGTGGAAACTACCGCAGATGCCGGGGATGCAGGAATGTACAGCTCGCTTGCGCTGGATGGTGACGGCAACCCCCGGATCTGTTATTACGATGCAACAAACCATTCCCTGGACTACGCAGCTCGGGACGGAAACCTCTGGCAAACCGGGATCGTGGAGCGGCAGAGTGGTTCGACGATCGGGCAGGCCCCTTCCCTCGCGCTGGATGCGGCGGGAAATCCGCATATCAGTTATTACCATACAACGGGGAACGCACTGAAGTACGCGGTATGGAACGGGACTGCATGGGACTGTGAGATCGTGGACAGCCCGGTGAGTTTTGGGGAGGGATCCTCCCTGAAGCTTGACAGCGCCGGGAGACCCCGGATCAGTTATTACGATCAGGGTGCTGGCGGACTGAAATACGCGGCATGGAATGGTACTGCGTGGGAGAAAACTCTTGTCGCCACGACCGGCATTACCGGGAGCTGGAATTCACTTGCCCTCGACCATGACAGCCGCCCCCGGATCAGCTATTTTGATGCCGGAAACCGGGATCTGATCTATGCTGCATGGGACGGGACGATGTGGAAGAAGGTCACAGTTGATAGTGCCGGCGACGTGGGCAGATTCTCCTCGCTCGTGCTTGACGGTACCGGAAACCCTTTCATCAGTTATTATGATGCCACGCATCTCACCCTGAAAGTTGCATCGTACAACGGGGTATCATGGAAGAATGAGACCGCGGACAGCAATGGGTCGGTGGGGCAATACACGTCAATCGCGCTTGACGGATCAGGAAATCCCGTTATCAGCTATTATGATCTCTCCCATGGCGACCTGAAGTATGCGGCATGGGATGGTAACCGGTGGCAGAATGAGATCGTTGACAGTACTGGCGATACGGGTAAATACACGTCACTGGTAATGGATGGAAAAAATAATCCCCGCATCAGTTATTATGATACAACGCACCATGACCTGAAATACGCATCCGGATATCCGCCCCTTAGGCTGGATTTTTCTGCGATGCCGGTATCCGGGATTACTCCAATGTCCGTCCGGTTCAGGGATGCATCGACCGGTGGAATGTCCTCATGCTGGAACTGGTCGTTTGGCGATGGGACATGGTTCAATACCAGTACTCCTTCGGAGTCCGGCCCGGAGCACACCTATACCAGCGCCGGGTCGTTCACGGTGAGCCTGACGGTCCAGAACTTTTCAACCGCCATGACCCTCAGCCGTGAAGGATTTATCACCGCCATATTCCTGCCGGTGACGACACCTGTTTCACCAACGATCACCCCGCCGGTCACCCCTGAGCCCACGATCGTCCCACCGGCTACCCTCGATCCCACGATTACCCCCACGGTTACACCCAAACCCATGAGTGTCCAGCAGATACGACCTGAGAAAGGGCTGGTTCCTGATGATGATGATCCATTATCCCGAAAAACTCTAACCCGGTCCCCACGGGATGGTGTTGTCTCAACACAAACCGTAAATGTCGGCGGAAATTCAGCCATCAGCCGGGTCACGGTGACAGGAGAGGACGTTTCCGGTATCATAGCTACCGGTATGAAGGCCAGCTCATGTGAGATCGGGTCTTCTCCGATCGATATGCCGGTCTATCAGTATATCAGACTGACACCCGCACGGTATGGATCAATCAGCTCTGGAATCATCGAATTCAGCGTTCCCCTCTCGTTCATCGATGGGAACATATTACACCACAGGAGATCTCGTTGAGCCGGTTGAATGGTGGGGCATGGGAACTCCTTCCCACCCGTTTTGATGGCGTCTTGAATGGCCACGCATGTTACCGGGTGGAATGTGACGGGTTTCTGCCCTTTGCGATCATTGCCAACCCGGCTCTACCAATGACCACCCTGCATAATGGTACCCCGGATTTTACCGGACTTGGGATGGTACCGGATTATCATGAGACGGCGGATCCGGTTACAACCCGGCAGACACTTTCGCCCCCGGTTGATGCGCCTGCTCCTGACCGGGAATTTCCCTATCCCGGTATGGCACTCGGACTTGCCGGATGTGGCGGGGTAATCGCCGGCGGGTATGCCGTGCGGCGCTGGTACCTTCACCATCAGAGCCCGGCACTCTTCCGGAATGAAAAATAAAAAATGAGGCGCGGTCTGATCTTCTCTCCTCACCCTTCCTTTCTCATCTCAAACACCCACCTGCTCACGGATGGCGCCACATTCCCGCACCGGTGCCGGAGCACCACCGCAAGTCCCTTTCGGGTGAATTCCTGCTCCAGCTGTGCGCTCTGTCGCCGGTTCCTGAACGTGTAAAAATGGATTGTCCCGCCGGGCCGTACCATCGGTATGATGAGTTCGAGGATCCCATCACGGCCATACGGTGTGGGCACAATTGCCCGGTCGAAGAACTGGTCCGGGTATGCTGACCGCTCAAATGCATCACCATGGATGATGGTCACACGGTCGTACACCCTGTTTGACCGTATGTTCTCCACAAGCCACCGGCATGCTTCCGGGTTCTGTTCAAGTGCAGTTACCGTAGCGCCACGTGCAGCGGCCGGAATCACAAACGGCCCCACCCCACAGAACGGGATTAACACTGACTCGCCCGGCTGCACCTGTTCCGTGACGCGCCGGTGCTCGCCCGCCAGCCGGGGGTTGAAGAAGACCTTCATGACGTCAAGTTGATAGGCAAAACCGAACTCGCGGTGGACCGTGACCGTCCGCCCGCCACTCAGGGTTTCATACCCCGCCGTCCGTGCCGGCCCGGCACTCCCGGTCACCCTGCAGAGAACCGTTACGATATTCCTGCGGCCCGATTGGATCGCATGGGCGATAGCCTGCCGGTATACATCCAGTTCCGGTGGGATCGAAATGATGGCGACATCGCCGATCACGTCGAAATGGCCGCTCAGGTACCGGAGGGCATCCGCCGGAATGATCTCGTCAAGCTGTCCGGCGAGCTTCATGAACAAAAACCATGCCGGTTCAGGTCCGGCGCCGTGCGTGAAGGATGCCCATGACACCGAGCGGCCCGTGGCACGGCTCCCGGGCGATCTCCCAGTCGTAGTCCCGGGTGATGGCGTCAAGAAGCCGCATATCCGGCGGGCCGCTGATGGGCGGGATGTGGAGTTCCATCTCGATCCGGCGCACGCCGGCAAGGTCGGCAGGGTCGATCTGCCATTCCGCGCCTTCGCAGTCGCACTTCAGAAAATCACAGCAACCGGCAACTCTGATAATCCGGCCAAGCGTACAGGTCGGCATTACCCGCCGGCAGCTGTCCCACGTGATCTCCCGAGGTCTTCCGTCACCGAGCGCTCTTTCGATCACCCGCACGGCCGCCCGGTTGAGCCGGATGTTCTCGCGAAGGATTGCCGCGCAGACCGGTTCGACGGCGACCACGTGCGGGGAAATTCGTGCAGCGCGGAGAGCGAATGCCCCGACATTTGCACCGATGTCAATCACGATATCGTTCCTTCGCATATCATCGAAACGGTACTCCGGCGCGTCCCGTATCTGCCGGAACGGTGTGGGGATATCGATAAACCGCACCTGATCTTTCGTGGTGAGGATAGCAGGGGCTGGATCTGCCGGCGTACAATGATCCCGTTGCAGCCGGACCTTGGCACCCTCGATTCCCGGGCATGCTGGTAGGAGATGTTTGGCCCTGCGAACCTGTGCCATCATGAAGAGAACCAGCCTGTGCCAGTATAAAGTTATCCCTTTATCTTCTCTCAAGACCCTTCACGTGGCTGCAAACAGCAACCGGCTCCATCGGCAACGTTCAAGAACCCGTTCTCCCAAGAGTGTGTACGGGAGAGAACATGTGCACGGTTTCATTCGACCAGAAAAACGCGATCCTTGATGAAATCCTCGGATCCCGCCGCTCGCACCGGTTGTTCCGCGAAGAGATCCCACCGGAAGAAGATATCCGCCGCATCATTCATGCCGGGCTTCTCGCGCCGTTTGCCGCCGCGGCGGTTGGCGGATCCAGAGACTATTTCCGGCGTTTTTTCGTCATGAAAAAAGGATCCTCGAGCCTGAACGTGGCCGCCCCGCTTGTCATGGCAGAAGTGGAAGTTATGGCCGCAAATCTTGAACACGCGATGGAGAATGACGCCCGCCTCCGGCAGCAGGCGATCGGTTTTGTCCAGCGCCTCTCGCTGTTCCGGAAGAAGGGGATCGTACCCGGCATCGGAACTGCCCCGTACTATCTTGTTGTTGCCGAACGCCGGGGGTTCCCGCCGGTCGAACTCCAATCGCTTGCCCATTGCCTGGAGAACATGTGGCTGAAGGCGACCGCGCTCGGCCTTGGTTTCCAGCTCGTCTCGGCCACCGCCCAGATGGCCGACAATCCGACCTTTTGCAAACTCCTCGGGATTCCCTCCGGGGAATGGGCACTGATGGGATGCGCAGTCGGGTATCCTCGGGAAGAACTCTCACCGGCGATCCGCCCGCCGGTTGATGATGTAACACGGTGGCTGGAATAATCTTCATCGATCCTGGAGTCAGAACGATACTGGCGGATACTCTTTTTTTTACAATTTTGCGGAAGTTATTCCTGCGCGAAATGACGAGATAGATCCCATAGAACGTGACATTTGAAGAAGCAGTTTTTTGGGGATGGTTCTTATCATCCTTCATCATATCGCGAAGAGGTTCAACAGAATCAGAGTCCATTCTCGTGTCCCGGATCATTTCATCCGGATGATCCTCCGGCCCTCCCGGAATTGTGATCGAAACAAGAAGACAGGATCAAAAGATGCGATTAGATAAAGACTTCGGTGAATGCCGGCCGCAATCTCATAAAATTGCCCGGAATCGGTAAAAATCCCTGAGAAATCATCTAAAAACAGAAAAATTAGGCCGGTGGTGTTATTTCTTCTTTCCGGCTGCCTTCTTGGCGGGTTTCTTGGCGGTCTTCTTTGCGGGCTTCTTTGCTGCTGCCATCTCGATTCCACCTCCTACCGGAAAGGGTTATAATTTTGATTAATTTATCAATTAATAAATATTTTGGTCGTAATGGTGTTTTGCAGCATAGAATCGGTATAAACCTCAGATTTGTCCCATGAAAAACCGGATTATCCGGGTACGGGCGGATTTAACAAAGGATCAGATGCGAATTGCGCAAACATGAAAATCGGGTTCAGTTTGTAAAAATACATTGGGAATTTGTTTCAATTGCGAAGGTGACCGGCGTTGCAACTGCCAAAAAAACTGCTGAAAATGCCCAGAACTGAATTTATTATTGTATCCCGCGCTATTTTTTTTGACCCCATTGAGGGTTATCTCTCATTGTCCTCTGATCGGGCACTCTCACCGGTCATCTTTGAATCGGTAACGTTCTTTACCGTCTTCTTCAGGTGTCCGGGGTCTTTGCCGCAGCCTCTTCGACCTTGCCGGATGCCTTCCTCATCTCCTGTTTCATGGTCTCCGCAGCTTTTGCTGCCTCAGCGGTCACGTCCTCACTCATCTTCCTTAATGTACGGTCAAGTTGATCGACCCCTTGTGCAACCATGACATTGGTATCTGCTGCCGCTTTTCCGATCTTGTCCTGCAGGGGTGCAGCTTTTCTGACAAGGAGCGTCGCTGTATCCAGAAGACCCAGCGCCGCGAGATCCTCTTCGCTCACCCGGATCTGGCCTTCCACCACCATGGTGTCTGCAATAACAACCACCTTGAGGGTTTTGCCGGTCGCTTCATTGATGAGCTCGACACTACCCCCTTCGACGACACCCAGGAGAGGCAGGTGTACGACATTCAGACGAACCCTGCCCCGGCTCGGAAAATCTCGCCTTTTGATGGTCAGCCTGATTTCCTGCATATCAGATAAACTTCACTGATATAATTTATATCTTCCTTATTTCCGACTTTCTCGTTATTTCGTGAGCGGATAACCCTCTGAAAAATAATGCGCATCACCAATGGTGAAGTGCAGTTGTACCGGCAAAACCGGTATCTGATGTCCGTACCAATATCTGCAGATTATGTTATGTGGAGAACCAGTCAACCGGACAAAATATAAAGAAAACTCTGAAGAAAGATTATTATAAGTATCATTGTTATCTAACCACAGGATATGAAGAAACAGTTCGCCGTGGGGGCACTAGGGGGATTTTTGGGTGTTATCACGGCAATTTACGTCATTATCGGTGCAGCCGGCGCATCTGACGTGACCCTCTGCGGGGTGCAGACCGCACTCTTCTCCAGCCTTGGGCTGATGGGGGCTGCAATAGCCGACAGCGAGACCCGGTTTGCGGGGTGGATGCTTTTGTCATCCTGTGTCTGGATTACCCTCTCTGTCCCGATTGCCGGCACGCTCTACCTGCTCTACTGGTACACTCCGGCAATTATCCTGCTCGGCGCCGCCGCTGTTCTCTGTTTCATGGTGCCGGAAGAGGAGGATAACCCGGTAGCATAACCTGACGAATCACGATTGCTTGACCTGTTCTCCCGATATTTTTTAACCGAAACTCCCTGCCACTTTAAAAATCATCGTTGGCACTGTTGCACTTTTTTCAGTTCTCCTTCACGTCCCAAAACGGAACGGTGAACGGAACTCCTGTTGCCCGATGATCTCCACGACAAATATCCCGATCTTTCTTAATATATCAGTGGATATCCCGGTCAATGTTTGATGAAAGCGCTTAGTGTTAAAAAATCGGGATAGTTCTCATGATGCCGGCAGTATATCATGTGCCGGGATCAGAACGATCAATCGACTCCGACCGTCCTGACTTCCTCTTCGTACTGGAAGACATCCTCGATAGTGACCTTGAAATAACTGGCGATCCGGAAAGCGAGATCCAGCGATGGGATGTACTTCTCCTTCTCGATCGCAAGGATGGTCTGGCGGGTGACCCCGATCGCCTGTGCCAGATCCTCCTGCGTGAGGTCGTGCATCGCGCGGAACACCTTGATCTTATTCTTCATCGGTCTCCCACTCCCCGAATTTCCGGGCGTAATAGAACCTGAACCCAACATACAGGAAGATTGTCAGGACGAGCAGGCCGAGCTGTACATATCCCAGTGACCGTAGGTGCAGGGTCTCCGGAATATATGGCTGCGAAGACGGGTAAAACTCCCGCGGGGGAAACGATGGTTCGTGCAGGATCTGCGCGACCGCGCCGATGGAGAACGCACAAAAGAGCACCCAGAAGACCT
>Ga0326728_10017278_pt1 | contig 14496 bp, 12 predicted proteins | sample MB3enrmetagenome_FD_207602 | JGI IMG/M metagenome (GOLD analysis project Ga0326728, IMG submission 207602) | Lab enriched peat soil microbial communities from McLean, Ithaca, NY, United States - MB31MN | ecosystem: Environmental > Terrestrial > Soil > Wetlands > Peat | place: USA: New York...
GACCTGGCGGTTTTCTTCGAGGGCGCGGTGGCCCTCACGGCTTCGGTTCCGATTGGCGGGGCGCACTTTACCAACGATCTGGCGGTGTGCCTGCAGATGCCGGTAGCCGAGGCCGAGGAACTGAAGCGCCAGTACGGTCACACTGTGGTGACGGCCGTGCCCGAGGAGGCGGCCATAGAATTTGCCAATCCCCAGCCGCAGATTCTGCGCCTGCGCGCGATTGCGGAGATCCTGGAGCCCAGGGCACGCGAGCTGTTCTATTTCGTGCGTGAAAGCCTGCGTCAGGGCGGTGTGCTGGATGCGCTGGGCGCCGGCTGCGTGCTCACCGGCGGCGGAGCCATGCTGCCCGGCATGTTGGACGTAACCGAAAGTCAGTTGCGGGTTTCGGCCCGGACCGGGATGCCGGTGCGGCTCTCGCATATGCCCGCCGAACTGGCTAACCCCAGTTTTGCCACGGCCATCGGCATGTTGTTGTATGCCCACCGCACTCGCGTGACCCGCGCGGCGGAGAACAACGGACTGCGTTCCAAGCTGCGCGCTATCTTTGCGGCCAGTTATTAGGGAAGTTGAATCAGGAGACGGAGACCCTATGAATACCGGAAATAATGGAGCCGGCGAGATGCGCATTCAATACCACGAGGAGAGCGTGCGCGGAGCCCGCATCAAGGTCATCGGCGTGGGCGGAGGCGGCGGCAATGCGGTGAATCGCATGATTGCCGCTCACATGGAAGGCGTGGAGTTTATCGCCGCCAACACCGACGTGCAGGCGCTCAAGGCATCGCAGGCCCCGGTAAAGATCCAGCTTGGGGTACGCCTTACCATGGGCCTGGGCGCCGGCGCCAACCCCGACATTGGCCGCCAGGCCGCCCTCGAAGACTCGGAGAAGATCATCGAAGCGCTGGAGGGAGCTGACATGGTCTTCGTCACCGCCGGACTGGGCGGCGGCACGGGCACGGGCGCCGCGCCGGTGATCGCCTCGCTGGCCAGCGAGCTGGGCATGCTGACTGTAGCCGTGGTCACCCGGCCTTTCGCTTTTGAAGGCAAGCGCCGCCTGCAGCAGGCCGAGCGCGGCCTGAATGAGCTGATCGAAAATGTGGACACGATGATCGTGATCCCCAACGAAAAGCTTCTGGCGGTGGCCAAGGACGCAGGCTTCTTTGAGAGCTTCCGCATCGCCGACGATGTTCTGCGCCAGGGCGTGCAGGGCATCTCGGACATCATCACCATCCGCGGCATCATCAACCGCGACTTTGCCGACGTGAAGACCACCATGGCAGGCATGGGCTATGCGGTGATGGGCACAGCGGTGCGCTCGGGAGCCAATCGGGCCATTGAGGCGGCGCAGGCGGCCATGGCTTCGCCGTTGCTGGAGGCCGGCGCCATCGACGGCGCGCGCGGCATCCTCATCAACATCACCGGCTCCAGTTCGCTCAAGCTCACCGAGGTCAACGCGGCTTCGTCGCTTATTCAATCCGCCGCGCACGAGGACGCCAACATCATCTTCGGCGCGGTGCAGGACGAGAAGATGGGCGATGAGGTCAAGATCACGGTGATTGCAACCGGCTTCCGCGACCAGATGCCGGAGCGGAGGTCGCGCATGTTGAACGTGGAAGAGGCTCCGGTAGTTTCGGTGCGCGTGGCTACGCCCCAGAGTTGGTTCGATGAGCCTGTCGCAGCTCCCGCTGCCGCGCCCGATGCTTCCCGCTTTATGAGCCAGGACGAAGATGAGGACGAAGAGACAGCAGAGGAGGACGAATCGATGTTTTTCTCGTCCTCGACACCGGCAGTCGCCACCACCGTGAGCGTTGCCGCGCCGGACGCGATTTCAGCCGAAGAGCCGGAACCGGCAGCCGTGCCGGGAAGACCGAGATTTGAAGAGTTGTGTGAGGAGCCGTCTTACACCCCGCTGCCCAGGGATTACGCCTCGGAGTTCGATGGCGGTCAGCGGACTCCGGCCGCCGTGGAAGAGCGCCGCGCTCAACCGGCAGCGACGCTCTTCGCGGAGGCCGATGAGGAGGGGCAACGGAACCTGGATGTTCCAACGGTAATGCGCCGGTCGTCGTACTAATGTGTGTTACTTCTGGGGCATATGAATTCGGCCGCTGGGGCTGTATAGTGCAAGATAGCCCTCGAGAACAAGTGGTCATTGCAGAATAGCAAGGTGGTTGTGTTGTCTTTCCGGGTATTGTATAGATAAACAATATCCGGAATTGGTGCTGAATGGGATCACAACTGACAAGCCGGAATTTGTGGAATAAGGGATGATCGATTCGCGCGAGGACAAGAACCTTTCCGCGGAATAACTGATAGGCAACAAGTACGCCGCCCACGGGCAGATACACGGCACGAAGTCCATAGTTGAGAGGATGTTGGCTGGATGAAGTTGTCATGCATGTGGGCACTCGGATTGATTTTGGCTGGCCCCGTAGGCTTGGCGGCATTGGATGCGCCGCATGCGCTGCATCCTGCCAAGACAGCGGACCGTCATATAGTAGGGCCCCATCGCGCCGGCGGTCATAGCGCTGCCGCGCATGGTGCCAAACCGGCTGCCAAGACCGCGCCCAAGCCCGGACCCAATTCCGCGCCGGCCCGCGCCGCGACAACACATTCAGCAACGGCCCACGTTTCGGCAACCCATGCAACAACCGCTCACGCTGCAACAAAGGCTGCGCCGGCCCCGCAGAAAGCCACGCTCACCGCGAGAGGCAAGGCAAGAGCCAGCGCGCGGCGCGCGGCCCTCACATCGCGCCGCCATCGCTACCACGAGCGCTTTACCGCCAGTTCCTTTGCCAAAGGGGATATCGGCGAAGGCGATCTGACGGCTGGCGAAGACCCGGTTGTGCGCCAGGCGGCAATCGATGCGCTGGGCGACATGAACGGCACGGCCGTGGTCATCAATCCCGCCAACGGGCGCATCTTGACCATGGTCAACCAGAAGCTGGCGCTCTCGCCGGGCGCCGAGCCTTGCTCGACCATCAAGCTGACCGTGGCCCTGGCCGCGCTCTCCGAGGGGCTGGTCAAGCGCGATACTCCGGTGCAGTTGGCCGGATTCCGCATGGACATGACGAAAGCGCTGGCCCAGAGCAATAACCTCTATTTTGAGGAGTTGGGCAGGGAGCTGGGCTTTGAGCGCGTGCGCCACTATGCCACGCAGTACGGATTGGGTGAACTGGCCGGTTACAACATCGAAGGCGAACAGTTGGGCGCCTATCCCGACAAGGAACTGCCCGCCGCCGAGGGGGGCGTGGGACGCATGTGCAGCTTCGGCCAGGGCGTCTCCCTGACCCCGCTGCAACTGGGCGCGTTTGTGGCCGCCATCGCCAACGGCGGAACTCTCTATTATCTACAGCATCCGAATACTCCGGAAGAAGCCGCCAAGCTGGAACCCAAGGTAAAGCGGACTCTGGAGATCGCCAAGTTCGTTCCCGACCTGGAGGATGGGATGGCTGGCGCGGTGGAGTACGGAACCGCGCGGCGTCTGCGCGCCTACTTCCAGGAACTGCCGGTCTTCGGCAAAACCGGAACCTGCTCGGACAAGGGTACCCGCTTCGGCTGGTTCGCCTCCTACTCCGACTCGCCGCAGGGCAGCCTGGTAACGGTCTTCTTCCTTGAAGGCGGCCGGCCTACCTTCGGCCCCCGCGCCGCCGAGATAACCGGCGCGTTCTATCAGAATCTATGGGATCGCAACTGGTTCGCCTCCAACGGCCCGCAGGATTCGGCAGCCGTGCAGCCGGCTTCCGCAGCGGAGCCTTCCGCGCCGCAACCTCCCGCATCACCGGCTTCCGCACCTGAATCTCTCGCGCAGCAGCCATCCACGCAAGCGGCTCAGTAATAAAAGCTTCAACCGGTGTATGATCGCTGAAAGCCGCCTCCGGGCGGCTTTTTTGCATTTGGACGCCAAAGCCCGGTTCAGGTTTGACCAAGCGCAATTCCCGATGTATAGTTTTTTATGTACGGTTGTTTACCGTACATTTATGGAGGCGAATTTCATGGCACTTGCCCTGCGCACGGAGCGAACGGAAGCTCGCCTGCTTCCTGAACAAAAAAGGCGCATCGAGCGGGCAGCCCGCCTCAAGGGACTCTCGCTCTCCGATTTCATTGTGCAATATGCCGATGAAGCCGCCATCAGGACCATTCAGTCGCACACCAGTTGGACCCTGGAAGACCGGGACCGCGATGTATTCGTACAGGCCCTGCTTAACCCGCCCCAGCCCGGCGACCGCATGAAGGCCGCGGTCAAACGCTATCGGCAAAGCGTGGGAAAATAATGGCTCGGAAGATTGTATCGCCCGAATACCGGGTAGAGCCGCTCGAATCGAATCATGATCAAGATGGCTTTTGCTGCGGGGTTCCAGAACTCGATGCATATCTTCATCGTCAGGCCGGCCAGGATCAGAAGCGCAAACTGGCAGCGGTCTTCGTCCTCACCACGGACGGCGTATCCGTCGCCGGTTTCTACACGCTCTCCGCCCATTCGATCCTGGCCTCTGAACTGCCGCTGGATTTAGCAAAGAAACTGCCTCAGTTTCCTCTTCCCGTTACGCTGCTCGGGCGCATGGCGGTCGCTCAATCTCTGCAAGGCCGGGGTTGGGGAGAGTTCCTCCTGCTACACGCCCTGGAGCGGGCATTGCTAGGCTCCCGGCAGGTCGCCTCCTGGGCCGTCGTTGTTGATGCCAAAGCCGGAGCGCGGGATTTCTATCTTGAGCACGATTTCACGCCGTTCCCAACCCGGCCCGACAGGCTCTTCCTGCCCATGAGAACAATTGAGAAAATATTTGAAAAATGAACGCTTTGTTACTCACAATTCCAGCCGGCATCAGAGCTTGATCGAGCAAATCTAATCAGCCGTCACAATGAGACGAATGTCTATATAGTTTTGAGAAATCCAGGCGATATAGGCCGTAGTATGAATGAGGAAGGATCACCATCCCAGGAGCAATTCATGGCCTATGACGATCTGCGCGACTGGATCCAGACACTTGAGAAGCACGGTGAACTGAAGCGCATCCGCGAAGAGGTCTCGCCGGAGCTGGAGATCACGGAGATCACCGACCGCGTGTCTAAAATCGGCTCACGGGGCGGCACGGCGGCAAATAAGTACTCTCCGGGCGGCCCGGCGCTGCTGTTTGAAAACGTCAAAGGGCATCCAGTCCACAAGGTGCTCATTAACCAATTCGGCAGCCAGCGGCGCATGGCGCTCGCTCTCGGCGTTGACCGGCTGGACGAGATCGCCGAACGCATCCAGGGCCTGATGAACGTGAAAGCCCCGGAGGGATTGCTGGACAAGCTCAGGATGCTGCCGCATCTGGGCGCACTGGCCAGCGTCTTCCCCAAGACCGTCAACGCCAAAGACGCCCCCTGCAAGGAAGTCATTGTCCGCGACAACTTCGACCTGAATTGGTTTCCGATCCTCAAGTGCTGGCCGCACGACGCGGGCCGGTTCATTACCCTGCCCTGCGTGCATACCCGCGATCCGCGCACCGGCAAGCGAAACATCGGCATGTACAGGATGCAGGTCTATGACGGCCAGACCACCGGCATGCACTGGCAGCGGCAAAAAGTAGCTGCGGAGCACTATCGAGAAGCCCTGCGGAACGCTGTCACAGCCAATGAAGCCGACCAAGAGGTATACGGCCCGAAGGGCGCCCGCGTAGCGGCCATGGCCGAGTCGGCGGGCGGCGCGGTAGCCATCCCCGACGGCCCCATCGGCGGGCTGCCACAGGTTGCGCTGGGCAATCTGAAGGGCTCGCGGCTCGAGGTTGCGGTAGCCATCGGCACGGACCCGGCCACTACCTTTGCCGCCATCGTCCCCGCGCCGCCCGAGGTGGAAGAGTTCCTGATCGCCGGCTTCCTGCGCGGCAAGCCGGTCGAGATCGTGAAGTGCGAGACGGTCGATCTCGAAGTCCCGGCGCACGCCGAGATCGTACTTGAAGGCTACGTCGAACTGGGCGAACTGCGCGCCGAGGGCCCCTTCGGCGACCACACCGGCTTCTACACCATGACCGATGAGTACCCGGTCTTCCACCTGACCTGCATCACCCACCGCAAGAACCCCATCTACGCCGCCACCATCGTGGGCAAGCCGCCCATGGAGGACGCATGGATGGGCAAGGCCATAGAGCGCATTTTTCTGCCCGCCATGAAAATGACGATCCCCGAGATTGTGGATATTCATCTGCCTATCGAGGGCGTCTTCCACAACCTGATGCTGGTGTCGATCCGCAAGAGCTATCCCGGCCAGGCGCGCAAGGTTATGAGCGCCATCTGGGGGCTGGGACAGGCCATGTTCACCAAGTGCATCGTGGTGGTGGACGAGGATTGCGATGTGCAGGACGTGGGCGAGGTTGTTTTACGTGTGGCAAACAACATCGATCCGGAGCGCGACATCCAATTCACCCTCGGCCCCATCGACTCGCTCGATCACGCCTCCCGCCTACCCAACTACGGCTCGAAGATGGGGATAGACGCCACCCGCAAATGGAAGGCCGAGGGCTTTGAGCGCCCCTGGCCAGCCATGATTGAGATGGACAGCGCCACCAAGGCCAAAGTGGATGCGCTGTGGGCCAAGCTGGGGCTATAGCTGTCTAGGCTAAAGCCCCAACCTATCGACCTTGGCCTGCCTTCATGACGTTGTTTGTTCCCTGCCCTACTGCAGAAACTCGCGCACAAACTCGTTCCGGCTCCTTAACAGGTTGTCGAGGGAGCCATCGAAGATAAGGCGGCCCTCTTCGAGCACCAGAAAAGTCGTGCTGGGATCAGTATGGCCTTCGGGGAGCGGAACCATGCGCCCAAGCTCCGCATCGAAGCGATGAGTGCAGAGAGTGAAGGCGTCCTGCAGGCGGTGAGTGACAAGGATGGAGGGGGTGCCGTAGAAGTCGCGCTCTTTCACGATCAGCTCGATGATGGTGGTGGAGGTGACCGGGTCCAGGCCGCCGGTAGGCGAGTCGTAGAGCAGCAGCTCGGGCTGGCGAATTAGGGCGCGGGCGATGGCGACGCGGCGTTTCATGCCACCGGAGAGGCTGCCGGGAAACAGGTCGAAGGTCTCTTCCAGCTCGACAAAGCGCAGAGCCTCGCGGACGCGGCGGTCGATTTCGTCGTCGGAAACACCCTCCTGGATCAACTGGTATGCCACATTGTCGCGGACGTTAAGCGAATCGAAGAGCGCGCCCTCCTGGAAGACCATCCCGGTGCGGGTCCGCAAGGGAAACAGCATCTCCTCGGGCATGTGGGCGATCTCTTCCCCAAAGAGCAGAATGCTGCCCTCATCGGGGCGCAGAAGGCCATTGACCAGCTTGAGAAGGACGCTCTTGCCCACGCCCGCGGGCCCGAGCACGATGCGCGTCTCTCCCGGCGCTACCGAGAAGCTGATGTCTTCAAGAACCGGAGGGCCCGCGAAAGCGATGGAGACGCCGCGAAATGCGACCACGGGACGCGCCCCAGCGTCCGGTGCGAGGGCATGGCCGTACGGGTCCGGATAAGGCTGGGCGGTGACGGGAATTTCGCTCATGGGGAGGGAAACAGGGTGAGCAACACCTGGGTGTTAAGGAAATCGACGACGATGATGAGAACCGAAGCGTAGACGACGGCCTGAATGGTTGATCGTCCCACGCCTTCGGTGCCTCCCGTGGTCCTCAAGCCATAAAAGCAGCCGATGGAGGCGATGATAAAGCCGGAGAAGAGCGGCTTGACAAGGCCCTGGATAATGTCTGGGTAACGGAGGTGCTCCCAGGCCATGGAGAAGTACTGCGTGCCGTCCTGGTGATTCATGAAGACGGTGACAAAGCCGCCGCCGAGGATGCCAAAGGCGTCGGCAACGATGGTAAGGAAGAAGAGCATCGAGATGCAGGCAAAGATGCGCGGAGTGACCAGTTTGCGTATTGGATCGACGCCCAGGGCGCGCATGGCGTCAATCTGCTCGGTCACCACCATGGAGCCGAGTTCGCTGGCCATCGAGGAGGCGTTGCGGCCGGCGACCATGATGCCGGTGAGCACCGGGCCCAGTTCGCGGATCATGGTGATGCCGACGAAGCGGCCGGTGACGGCGGTGGCGCCGAACTGAGAGAGCGTGGCCGCCGACTGGAGAGCGAGCACGCCGCCCGTGAAAAAACCGGATAGCAACACGATGGACGTGGAACCGGCGCCGATAATATCGGACTGAACGAGGATGTCCTGCCAGTAGCGCGGAGGACTCCAAAGGTTCAGGAAGGCGCGCCAGGCGAACAAGGAGTAGTCCTGCACCGTGAGGACGAGTTGCTTGGCGGTATTTTCGATCGTGTTGATCGCCATCGGGTTCGCCGGCCAGCGGGAGATAGGAGGCTCTCCTCGACAGAATAGCGCATCGGGCGGGTGCGGAGGTGAACCGCTCAGCCGGTGGGCGGAGCGCGCGGTAAACTGGCTTGGAAAGCGAGCCAACATTGAATTACGAAGCGGAAAGAAAGCTGGATGAGTTTTTTCACTCCTTTACTGGAGAGGCCGATTCGTTGTTGATGCTGGATTACGACGGCACTCTGGCGCCCTTTCGGGTGGACCGCTTCAAGGCGCGGCCCTGGGCCGGAGTGCGGGAGCTGCTCGAAAAGATTCAGCGGCAGGGCCGAACCCGGATAGTAGTCATTTCCGGACGGCCCGCCGCTGAGATTGCCCCTATGCTCGCTCTTGATCCGCCGCTTGAGGTCTGGGGTTTGCACGGAGCGGAGCGGCTCTTCCCGGATGGACGGCGGGAGCTGGAACAGGCTCCAGCGGCCACCCGGAAAAAGCTGAATGAACTGCGCGAGCGCCTGAGACGCGACAGCCTGGGTGGACTCTTTGAGGACAAGGCCAACGGAGTTGTAATGCACTGGCGCGGCGCATCGCCGCGGAAGGCCCGGCTGATCGAGCAAAAGACGCGAGCATTGTTTGAGCCGTTGGCGCGGATGGAGGGGCTGGCGCTGCTGGAATTTGAAGCCGGCCTGGAACTGCGCGTGGGCCGCGACAAAGGCGGCGCCGTCAAGGCGATTCTGGCAGAGGCCGGTCAGGGCGGGCCGGCTGCTTATCTGGGCGACGATCTGAGCGACGAGGCGGCGTTTCGCGCCATGAATGGTCGTGGATTGAGCGTGCTGGCGCGCCGAAAGTGGCGCAAGACCGCTGCGGATCTTTGGCTGCGGCCGCCGGCGGAGTTGAAGGAGTTTCTGGAGCGGTGGCTGCAGTCGGAAGCGGCAGTAGCATGATTACAGCAGTCGCGCTACTCTGAATCTACCCGGCAAGCCGGTTGTTTCATCGGGAGTGAGCATGGGCGTTCTGAGCAGAATTGGTATTGCACTCGATTCGGACCTTCTCAAGCGGTTTGACCGCTCGATCGGGCGGAGCGGCTACACCAACCGGTCTGAGGCGTTTCGCGATCTGATCCGCGACCGGCTGGTTGCCGAGCAGACCGCGGCTTCGGACGCGACCGTGGTGGGCACGGTAACCCTCATCTACGACCACCACGCTCACGGCATCACCGAAAAGCTCACCGAGGCGCAGCACGAGCACCATGATTTGGTAGTCTCCACCAGCCACGCGCACCTGGACCACGACTCCTGTCTTGAAGTCCTGATCGTGCACGGCAAGTCGGCCCAGGTGGCCCAGTTTGCCGATCTGCTGATCGGCCTCAAAGGCGTGCAGCATGGGCGGCTGGTGATGACCGTTCCGGAAAATGCGTTGACGCCGCCTTCCGAGAAAGCGCACAAACACTCGCATAAGCATTGAGCGCCCGTCAAAAAAGAAAATGGCCTTTGAAAACTGCTATATGGTCGATAAGCGCGGAATTTGTCAAAAGCTTCTTCCTAACGAGAATCGCGACAGAAACGGTTCTGTGGGGTGGGTAACGCGTCCGAATGCAGGCGCGGCGGTTGGAGTGATTTGGTAGACATAGGCGTAGTCAATGTCGGCATCTTTGCGGTTAAGCATATTCAGGAATTCGGCCGTAACGCGCCATTTCTTTTTAAATTGATAACCGACCTCCTCATTGAGCAACACCGTTTGACTTGACTGATACAATCCGTCAGACGTCAAAGAACGCGGACCAAAGTAGCGCAGGCGCAAACTCGACGTAAGGCCTTTCAAATCGTGCAGCGTGGCGCCCGATGAAATCACCGCCTTAACCGCTTCGGGCACCAGCTTGCCACCCGGGCCTTGCTGTTGCCAATTGACATATACGCAGCCGGGTATGGGTGTGGAAGGGGCTGTGGAAGGGCATCCGGCGCCGTTGTAAATCGTGGTCGTGCTGCCGGCCGCGGTAGTAACAGTAGCCGTTAAGGGCAAATTTACGACCCACCATGTCGCATCAAATGGGTCTAATTGGGTAAATTGGGCACGGGAGTCCGCAATGTCGAAATCGACAGCCAAATGTTCCGTCGGCGTGTAGTAGTTCGCCCATTCGAGGCCATAGCGGTTGCTTGACTGTTCTGAAGCAATCGTGCCTCCGGTGTCGCCATCCTGCGTTAGTTCCGAATTACTGTGGAGATACCAGAGCGACAGGGTGCTTTGCAGATGCGGTACGGCCACCGTGCGCACGCCGATTTCCCCGCCCTTTTGTTCGACCAGAGGGGAGATTTTCGGCATGATCGTATTGGGGTAAGGATAGTCCGGCGAAACCGGTTCCACCACTTGCGTTGAGCCTCGCCCGTCGTTCGAGTGAAAACTGAATCCGCCCTGCAGATAGAACTCCGTATTGGCCCACGGGCCGAAGATCAAACTTGCTTTTGGGCTGGGCAGGAACTTGACGGCCGAGCCGGAATTGGCTGCGTTAACCGTTTCGGTGGCGCCGTCGGACAAAGTAATAGTATCGGGAACTTGGTAGGGAGTGCCGTTGGACGAAGTGAGCCAATTGTTCTGGTAAGCCAGGCTGGTTACGACGAATTTTTCCTGGTCGCCGCGCAGGGCCAGTACCGTGCGGAATTTGTTCGCCCACTGGATTTTATTTTCCCAAAGAGCGCTGCCTATCATGTCCTTAAAGTTATCCCGCTCCGTGGTCGCGGGCAAAGTAGGGCAGGTGGTGTTGGGAACCGTGGTAGTAGCGGCGGTGCTGCCGTTGTTAGTAAAGGCAAGACTGGCGGGCAACGTAACAGAAAGAGTAATACTGGAGGTGGGGTCGTCGTAGATGCAGGTAGGAGGAACGCCGGCGTTGGGAAGACCGGAGCCGGCGGCGGGGAAGAAACGGGCGCCGCTGCCGTTCGCAGCGGTGGCGGAATAATCGGTTTTGGTCGTGCGCACGCGATTTTCCGTCCGGTAAAGGCCGTTGTTGATCCAATCGTTGCGGTACTGCACACCGAAGGTATTTGACATCTTGCGGCCAAACCATGTGCTGAAGGTTGTGTGGTGTGCGTCCACGTAACCCACCCAGCGCCTATCCTGCTGATTGAACTGGTCCTCTTTGCCGTAGTCCACCAGGTAGTAAGTGAAATCGGAAAATAAATCGAGATCGTAATACCATATGGCGGCCATGATCTTCGACTCGGAATTTGCGCCTTGGCGATGACCCTCGCCCTGCAAGCTATAACGCTGGCTGTGCCCGCCGTCAGACGGATTCAGTGTGCCGAAGTAACCAACCAGGGATTGGGCGGTAACGGGGATTTGATCGCTCGAGTTCCATTTTCCGTGGTAAGCGCGGGCTGTGATGCTGGCGCCGTTGGTATCGTCGCCCCGGCTGTAGGTTAGTAAGCCGTTGTTTTTGTTAAAACCATCCGGATGCACCCATGGGCCGTCATAGTAATACTCTTCTCCGCCGTAGAGCAAATTGCCCGAACCGAGCTTTTGCGATGCGCCGAAAACGGCCCGCCCATAGGTATGCGTGCCGCCTTCCAACTTAACGAAGTTCTCGGGCAGCGTCTTGAAAAATTCCACATGGGCATTCGCAGCCGAGCTAAAGTTGCCGGCATTGGCGTAGTAAGGACCTTTCTCGAAATCCACACGCTTCACAAACTCCGGGATGACGGTGTTCATGTCCGAGTAGCCCTCGCCGTGCGCGTGCGAGGGCAGGTTAAGCGGCATATCGTCGAGGAAAATGGCGATATCCGTGCCGTGGTCGAGATTGAAGCCGCGAAGAAAGTATTGGTTGGCCTTGCCACCGCCGGCATGTTGCGTGATGATGAGACCGGGAACCGTCTCCAGAACTTCTCCCGAACGAAGAATTGGACGATCCTGGATTTCCGTTGCGCCCACCGTTCCCTGGGTGCCGGATTCGGCAATTCCGATGAGTTCATCCTCCCGGCCCTGCACGTTGATGGTGGTGCTCACGGCGCCCACTACCAGAGAGATGCGCAGCGGAGCCGGCGCCCCGGCGGTCCCTAGGTTGACAAGGATTTCTTTGGTTTCAAAACCGGGATAAGATATCGCGAGTCGATAATTGCCTGCCGCGAGTCCAGAAATAATGAAGGAGCCGTTCGTGTCCGAATGTATCGTTCTTCGTACAGTGCCGTTCGCGCTGCGAACCTGCACGGTAGCTCCAGCAATCACCGCGCCGGACGCGTCAACGACAGTTCCTGACAGTTGATGCGAATAAGCCTTATCACTCGCGGCGACTGGGTGATCCTGCGGATCGAGCACATGCCCGCTGGTCGCAGACTGCTGCGCGGAAAGCAGCGAGGCAGACGCGCATAGGACGGACGCGGCGAATCGGCGAAAAAGCATTGACACTGACCCCTAAAGGGATTGAAGGATCTACTAGCGCTTGGTTTCCCGGCCAGGGCGCTGGCGCCCCTGCCGGTAAAACCAGGACAAATCGACAGGCATGGACTTCTCTGAGGAACACTTTAACATGCGTAGCACGAATATCGTATTAGTATGTGGCATATTATTATATATATCGTATGCGGCCGCGAGCAGGAATTTGCTATCCTGCGCCGGAGGATGTTATGCGCCCAATTTCGACGCTTTTGCAAAGCCTTGTAACGGCAGGCTTGTTCATGGCTGCTTTGCCAATCTTCTCGCAAGCCGCGAAACCGCACCCGCTCACCGTACCGCTCCAATGCGCGCAGGGCGACTGCTCATTACTGCATGGGGTGCCGCAAACAACAGGCATGCGAAGCGGCTTTGTACGCCTGAAAAGCGGCGCCACGGTCGGCTGGCACATCACCGGCAGGAACGAGGAGACCCTGGTGATCCTGCGCGGCCAGGGTGAGGCGCTGATCGACGGCCAGGCGAAGCAGCCGTTCATCGCTCCTGCGCTTGTCTATATCCCGCCCGCGACCCGCCACAACGTCGCAAATACGGGAAAAGACCCGCTTGAATATGTGTATGTTGTCGCGCCCGCGAAGGCAGAATAGATTCCCTCCAGCCTCGCTCAACAATTTGCAAAGAGACGGCTAGGGATGGGTCTGCTCGCCGGCGGCGATTTCCAGGCCATGTTTAAGGAGAGCGAGGATAGAGGCAAGACTCTCTTCGGCCCCGCGCCGGCTGCCGGGCAGGTTGACGATTAAAGTGCTTCCCTTGAGGCCGGCCACGCCCCGCGAAAGCCATGCAAAGTGGTTGAGTTCCGCGCCATTCTTCCGCATTGCCTCCGCCAATCCCGGAGCTTCGCGGTCGATCACCCTGCGCGTAGCCTCGGGCGTGCGGTCTCGCGGGCCAAAGCCGGTGCCGCCCACGGTAAGCGCCAGGGCGGCGCACTCCCGGCTCAGTCTTTCGAGTATGGCGGCAATGACGTCTTCGTCGTCGGGCACGAGACCGGTCCAGATTTCGGCCTCCGGCCAATGCTGCTTGAGCAGCGCAACCACTGCCGGACCCGCTGTGTCGGTGAGCAGGCCCTGCGAGCAACGGTCGGAAACGGTAAGAACGGCAAGAAGCATGAGAACAATTGTAGTTGGGTCTACGGGGTCATTGAAGGCAACATCTTTATGGTTCTCAGCCAGGTTTCCACTTCCTTCGGCCAGGCGGTGACCGGCAGTTCGGTGCGGCGCAGCCCGTAGCCATGCCCGCCCTGGGCAAAAACGTGCAGCTCTGCGGGAACCTTTGCGTTCTTCAGTTGCAGAAAGTAGACCACCGCATTCTCGACGTGCACAGGATCATCCTCGGCTTGCAAGATGAACGTGGACGGCGTGTTCGCCGTGGGGTGGATGTCGGCGTTGGGCGCAAAGTTCTGGTCCGCGAGAGCCAGGTAGCCGGGATAGATAACCACGGCGAAGTCCGGGCGGCAACTCAGTTTGTCCGCCGCATCGATGGGATCATAGAGACGCTGGTCGAAGTGCGTGCTAATAGCCGCTACCAGATGACCGCCTGCAGAAAACCCCAGCACGCCGATGCGGTGCGGATCGATCTTCCACTCGGCCGCGTGCAGGCGCACCAGGCCAAGGGCGCGCTGCGCATCCTGCAAGGCCGCCGGGGAGTTGGGGTAAGGCCCGGTGCCGGGTACGCGGTATTTGAGCAGCACGCAACTGATTCCCGCCGAGTTAAGCCAATCGCAGACCTCCTGGCCTTCGAGATCGATAGCCAGGATGCGGTAGCCGCCTCCGGGAAAGACCACCACTGCGGCTCCGGAGTTCTTGC
>Ga0326728_10017279_pt1 | contig 14496 bp, 12 predicted proteins | sample MB3enrmetagenome_FD_207602 | JGI IMG/M metagenome (GOLD analysis project Ga0326728, IMG submission 207602) | Lab enriched peat soil microbial communities from McLean, Ithaca, NY, United States - MB31MN | ecosystem: Environmental > Terrestrial > Soil > Wetlands > Peat | place: USA: New York...
CCTGTTGACCGGCAATACGCCGGGCAGCGAGATGCGCTTTCAGCAGGAACGGGTTGAGGGATCCCGGAACTTTGCCAACAAGGTCTGGAATGCCTCCCGCTTCGCCTTGATGAACCTGGAAGACTTCCAGCCAGGCAGCGCCGGATTTGATCAGGCAGCCCTGACGCTGGCCGACCGCTGGATCCTGAGCCGTTTCAACCGGACGATCGGGGAGGTCGACCGCAACCTGGAGTCCTACGAACTGGGGGAGGCGGCCCGGGTGCTGTATGAATTCATCTGGGACGAACTCTGCGACTGGTACATCGAGCTGGCCAAGCCCAGGCTTTACGGCAAGGAGACGGTATCGGACGTCAGAAATCAGACGTCAGACGTCAGGATCCAAAATTCAGAACAAGAAGGGATTGGCGAAACCAATCCCAACACGAATCCGACGACCGCGGGCGCCCTCAGGGCGCGACGACTGGCGACCGTTACGAGCCGGCGGACGGCCCAGCAGGTAATCTGGTATGTGCTGCGGCACACTCTGGAGTTGCTGCACCCATTCATGCCCTTCCTGACCGAGGAGATCTGGCAGCACCTGCCAGACGACAGGAGTCAGAAGTCAGAAGTCAGCAGTCAGGAGTCAACGGAAGGGATGGGCGATGCCAATCCCAATAAGACCCCGACGACCGACGACCGACGACCTACGTCTATCATGGTCGCCTCCTGGCCGGTGCGCCGGCCGGACCTGGATGATCCGGCCAGTGAGGCCCAGATGGCTTTGTTGATGGATCTGATCCGGGGCATCCGCAATCTGCGCGGGGAGCTGGGCCTGTCACCGGGCAAGCCCGCCAGATGCGTGGCGGTTGCCGCAGATGACGCCACCCGGCAACTCCTGGAGCGTTACGCACCTTATATTGCCCAGTTGGCTGCCGCCCAACCCCTGGAATTTGCCGGCACGGAGCAGCCGAAGCCGAAACAGGCTTTTAGCTACGTGGCGCCCGGGGGGATAGAGGTGTACATCCCTCTGGCCGGACTGGTGGACCTGGACAAGGAGATCGCCCGGCTGGAAAAGGAGTCCGGGGTGATCTCCAGGGAGCTGGAACGGGTACGGGGCAAGCTGGCCAACGAGAGCTTCCTGGCCAAAGCCCCTCCCGAAGTGATCGATAAGGAACGGGACAAGGAAACAGAGTTGAGCCAGAAGCTGGCTACGATCGGCCGCCGCCTGGAACAATTTGCTGGCCGGTGATAATCCTGTTCTTTACAATATCTTAATAATGATGGCAGAGGATGCCCGGCCTGTTTGTCGAATACGTCTGGTGGAGGCTGGCAGATGAGTACAAAAATCTTGGTAGTTGATGACGAGGACTCGATCGTCAAGCTCGTTTCCTTTAATTTGAACAAGGAAGGATTTCAGACCATCGCTGCCAGGGATGGCAACGAGGCCTGGGATGTCATCCAGCGGGACAAGCCCGACCTGATCGTCCTGGACGTGATGCTGCCGGAGATGGATGGCTTTTCTCTCTGTCGCCTATTGCGGCGGGAGGGGTCGACTGTTCCGATTCTGATGCTGACTGCCAAGGATGAGGAGATCGACAAGGTGCTCGGCCTGGAGATCGGGGCGGACGACTACCTGACCAAGCCCTTCAGCCCGAGGGAGCTGGTGGCCCGGGTGCGGGCGATCCTGCGCCGCTCCGGGGAACGGGACAACAGCCAGGAAGAGCGGCTCGAATTCGGCGATCTGGTGGTTTTCCCCGGGCGTTACGAGGTCGACCTGCACGGCGCCCAATTGTTCCTCACTCCCAAGGAGTTCGAGCTGTTGCTCTTGCTGTGCCGCAGCGCCGGCCTGGTTTTAAGCCGGGAGTACATTCTCCAGAAGCTGTGGGGCTATGATTTCTATGGCGATACCCGGGTGGTCGATGTCCATATCAGCCACCTGAGAGAGAAGCTGGAGACCGACCCGACACATCCCCACTACATTAAAACCGTGCGAGGGGTTGGCTACAAGTTTCAGACCACCTCTCAGGAAAGCAGAGGAGCCTGATGCGCCGGATTGCTCAACGGCTTACTCTCGGATATATCTCCTATATGTGTGTCTCTCTGGTAATCCTTGGTGGCTTGCTGACCTATTTTTTATGGAGCAGCCACGCCCTCCTGGTCCAGACTTGGCAATACCTGCTCGGCCTGCTCGGCCTGATCCTGCTGAGCGGGGCGCTGCTGGGTGTCCGCCTGGCGGGCGGGATCCGCAAGCCGCTGGCGGAGATCGATGCCGTTGCCCGGCGTATTGCCGACGGAGATTGGGAGGCAGAGGTGCGTCATCCCAGCGGTGACGAGATCGGGCAGTTAGCCAGGGCCCTCAACGCCATCTCCAGGGCGATCAGAGAGAAGTCGCACCAGTTGACGGAAAGCAAGGGCCGCCTGGAGGCAGTTCTGGCCAATATGGAGAGCGGCGTCGCCCTGTTCGACCGCAGTGGGCGCATCGATCTGGTCAATCCTTCGGCCGAGCGAATTCTAGGGATCAGCAAATATGAGGCCGTCGGCCGGACCTATGTCGAGACGCTGAAAAACTATCCCCTGATCCGGATCATCGACGAAGTGAACAGCTCCGGCAAGCCCCAGAGCGGGGAGATCGCCCTGATCTTTCCGGCGGAGCGGATCCTCCAGGCGCATGCCGCTCCAGTTTTCGGAGAGTGGCAGGAGCCCCAGGGGGTAGTTCTGGTACTGCACGACATCAGTGAGATCAGGCGTCTGGAGAGAGTGCGGGCGGAGTTCGTAGCCAACGTTTCCCACGAGTTGAAGACTCCGGTCACCGCGGTCAAAGGATTTGCGGAAACTCTCCTGGAAGGAGCGCTCTATAACTCCCGGGCCTGCGAGGAGTTCGTCAGCATCATCGGAGAGGAGGCGGAGCGCCTCAACCGCCTGATCAATGACCTGCTGAGCCTCTCCCGGATCGAGTCCCGGGAGCTGAAACTGCAGCTCGAGCCGCTCGAGCTGGGGCCTGAAATCAAACAGATCGTGGACAAGATCAAGCCGAGGTTTCAGAAGAAGGAACTCGCTCTCGGCGTGACGACGCCCGGCCAACCGGTAGTGGCGCTGGCCGACCGGGACCGGTTGGAGCAGGTCCTGTTGAACCTGCTGGAGAACAGCCTGATGTACACGCCTTCCGGCGGGCGGGTAGAAGTGGGAATCAAGGAGTCGGCGGGCCAGGTGGTGGTGAGCGTCAGTGACACCGGGATCGGCATACCCCTGGATGACCTGCCCCGGATCTTCGAGCGCTTTTACAGGGTTGACCGTGCCCGCAGCCGCAAACTCGGTGGAACCGGGCTTGGTCTGGCAATCGTCAAGCACATCGTGGAGGCCCATAATGGCCGGGTCTGGGTGGAGAGCGAGGTGGGCAAGGGCTCCACGTTTTATTTCACCATCCCTGGCTAAACCGTTTCCCATGGCCGATAACGGCTCGGCAGAGAGACCGGCCCGGGGCGCCCCGTCTTGGAGGGCCCGGTCAGGATGAACATCAAGCAACTCGCTTTGCTCGGGGATTCAGCGGGGGTACTCCGCATCCGGGCCAACGCCCGGCCCGGACGGAATGCGGAGAACTTGCGCCCCACTGAATTTGAGACCAAAGACTTGTGCCGGACTCTTCTCCCACCTATAGAAGCGGGAGGCTCCTTCGGCGATTATGATGATTTTGCCTTGGATAGACTCACTTTGATACGATTGAGAGAGGAAGTGTCTTGGAGGGATGGTGGCTCTGCTGACCAAAGAGTTGTTCCAGTTGAAAGCCAGCGCGCCGGAGACCTCATCCGGACTCAAGTTCGAGGTTCACAACCTGGACCTGTTTTATGGCGCCAACCACGTATTGCACAACATCCAGTTGGAACTGGCCGAACACCGGGTGTCCGCCCTGATCGGCCCCTCGGGTTGCGGCAAGTCCACCATGCTGCGCACCCTCAACCGGATGAACGATCTGATTCCGGGTGTGGCCATCAAGGGACAGGTGCTGCTGGACGGTGAAGACATTTACAATCCCTGTGTCGATGTGGTAGACTTGCGCAAACGGGTGGGTATGGTGTTTCAGAGACCGAACCCTTTTCCGATGTCCGTTTTTGAAAATGTGGCGTATGGGCCGCGCCGGCACGGCCTCAAGGACCGGTACCGCCTGGAGGAGATCGTGGAGCTGAGCCTGAAAAAGGCTGCTCTCTGGGATGAAGTCAAGGACAAACTCTTCAAATCGGCTTTGCACCTCTCCGGCGGTCAGCAGCAGCGGCTCTGCATCGCCAGAGCCCTGGCCGTGGAGCCGGAGGTGCTGTTGATGGACGAGCCCTGTTCTGCGCTGGATCCGATCTCCACCTCGAAGATCGAGGACCTGATCGACGAACTGAAGCAGGACTACACCATCGTCATCGTCACCCACAATATGCAGCAGGCCGCCCGGGTATCGCACTTCACGGCCTTTCTCCTGAACGGCAATCTGATCGAATTCGGCAGGACCGACAAGCTGTTCACATATCCGGAGAGTAAGGAAACCGAAGATTATATCACCGGGCGTTTTGGTTGAAAATACCGGCAACCGGAGGGAGGGAACAGGCTTGGTAACGCGCAAGTCTTTTCACGAGCAGTTGGATGAACTGCAACAGTCAGTCTTGAAGATGGGCACGATGGTGGAGCAGGCCATTTTCAATGCGGTCAAGTCTCTAAAAGCCCGCGATGAGATTCTGGCCCGGCAGGTCATCGACGGGGATGATACCATCGATGACCTGCATCTCCAGATCGAGGATGACTGTGTCCGGCTGCTGGCTCTGCAACAGCCGATGGCCAGTGATCTCCGGGTGATCAGCGCCGTCCTGAAGATCGTCAATGACCTGGAGCGGATTGCCGACCATGCGTCGGACGTGTCCAAGGTGACTATTCGCATCTCCGGACAGCCCCTGATCAAGCCCCTGATCGATATCCCCAGGATGTCCGAGATCACCCAGACGATGCTCCGGGTCAGCCTGGATGCCTTTATGCGCCGCGATGCCTCCCAGGTGGAGCAGTTGATCGAGTACGATCACGAGGTGGACGCCCTCTATCAACAGATCTTCAGGGAATTGCTGACCTTCATGATGGAAGATCCCCGGACGATCAGGCAGGCCACCCATCTCCTGTTTGTAGCCCGGCATCTGGAGCGCATGGCGGACTATTGCACCAACCTCGGCGAGGCGGTATATTACATGGTCAAGGGAGAGCGCAAGGATCTCAACGTGTAAAAGAAGTGATGAGTGATGAAAAGAAGAGTATCGACTCCGGAATGCAGTTTCTCAATAGCAACCTCAATAACAAACCAAAACAAACCAATTTGGAGAGCGACTAATTGATGGCATTACCTATGGCATATGACGAGGCGCTGGACTTCCTGGTCGGCCTGACCAAATTCGGTTTCAATTTCGGGCTGCAACGGATCGAACGCCTGCTGCAGCTCCTCGGAGACCCGCATCGGAAGCTGCGGGTGGTGCATGTCGGCGGCACCAACGGCAAGGGGTCGACCGCCATGATGACGGCCTCGATCCTGGAGGCCGCCGGTTACCGGGTGGGGCTGTTCACCTCGCCCCATCTCGACAGCTATACCGAACGCTACCTGATCAACCGGGTTCCGGTCGGCCAACCGAAGCTGGCGGAACTGATCTCCAGGGTCAAGCCCTACCTGGAGCAGATGGTGCGGGAGGGGCAGGAGCACCCCACCGAGTTCGAGGTCTGCACTGCGATTGCCTTCCTGTACTTTTACGAGGAGCAGGTGGACTTCCTGGTGCTGGAAGTCGGCCTGGGCGGCGCCATCGATTCCACGAATGTCATTCCCACCCCCCTGGCGGCGGTGATCACCAACATCGCCTTTGACCACATGGACTACCTGGGGAATACGATCAGGGAAATAGCCACCGTCAAGGCGGGCATCATCAAACAGGGCGGGCATGCGGTCACGGCTGCCACCGAACCCGATGCCCTGGAAGTGATCGAGGCCCGGTGCCGCGAGGTGCAGGCCACTTTGCTGCGGGTCGGTGTCGACCTTGGCGATGAGCTGATCGAGTCCACGCCTGCCGGGACGAGCTGCAATCTGCGCAGCCCGTGGGGAGACTATCCGAACCAGTGGGTGCCTCTGGCCGGTCAGTACCAGGCGATCAATGCCGCCACCGCCCTGGGGGCGATCGAGGTGCTGCGCCGGTACCACGGCGTGCAGATTACCGAGGATCAGATCAGGGCGGGTTTTGCCGCCGCCAGGTGGCCGGCCCGGCTGGAGCTGCTCTCCCAGAAACCGGCGATCCTGGTCGATGTCACCCACAACCACGACGGATCGCGGAAGCTGCGGGCGGCCCTGCAGGAGATCTATCATTACCGGCGGCTGATCCTGGTGCTGGGGATGCTGGGGGACAAGGAGCGGGAGAAGGTAGTTGGCGAGTTGGCGCCGTTGGCGTCGGCGGTGGTGATCACCAGGCCGAACAGCCCGAGAGCGGGGGACTGGGAACTGTTGGCTACCGAGGCTCGCCGCTATGTGGACCGCGTGCTGCAGTTCGAGGAGATCGTTGCTGCCGTGGATGCCGCTCTCGAAGAAGCCGGCCCTGAGGACCTGGTCTGCGTCACCGGCTCCTTCTACATGGTGGCCGAGGCCAGAGCGTACCTGCGCAGCAAGCTGGGCCTGCCGTGAAATTTCTTCCCTGGTACGGGTGAAGATCAGTAACTTATAGCCTGTCGATCATACCTGATAATATAACTATCTGTACAATACGATGCAGTGTCCGATCCCGGTCGACACTGTATTTTTATTATCCGCCGGACCGCGCCTGGCTGTACTTGACAGTATCTGATAGACCTTGAACATATTGCATACCCCAAGAGTCCTTGTCAGACATAGGGTGAAATGTTAGACTAAAATCAAATCAGCGCGAAGGAGCAGGTTTAATGAAAGGATACGGGCAGCACTATCGGAGTGCCTGGCTGCTGGTGATCCTGCTGATCTTGGGCGGGGTCCTCGGAGGTTTGATCGGACAGGCTCTGAGCAGCGTTCAACACCTTGCTTTTCTCAACCAGGGGCCGGGCATCGGGCTTCCAGTAACGACACTGAACCTGGACTTCCTGACCCTCACGTTTGGTTTCACGTTCAAGGTCAATCCTGTCAGCATCCTCGGGTTTATCGGGGCATTCTTGATCTATTTACGTTTGTAAGGGTGGTTGCCAATGCGGGAGATTATCCTGGCTTCAGCTTCGCCGAGGCGGGCGGAGCTTCTCAAACGGCTGGGCGTTTCTTTCAGGGCCGTTCCCAGTCTGGTCGAGGAACCGCCGCACCCGGAGGATCTCCGGGGCGCCGAGGCCCAGCAGCTTGCTCTGAAGCGGGCAGGCAGCAAAGCCCGGGCAGTGGCCCGGCGCTACCCCCAGGACCTGGTGCTGGCCGCCGATACGGTGGTCTGGTGCGACGGCCGGATCCTCGATAAGCCGGAGAGTACCCCGGAAGCCAGGGAGATGCTGCAGTTTCTGAGTGGACGCCAGCACCTGGTGTTTACGGGTGTTGCCCTGCACTTGGAGGCATCGGGCCTGCGGCAGGAGGACGTGGTGGCAACCCGCGTCCGGTTTCGCAGCCTGAGCCAGGGGGAGATCGACGGATACCTGGCTACCGGAGAACCGCTGGGGAAAGCCGGCGGGTATGGCATCCAGGGTTACGGAGCGTTGTTGGTGGCCGGGATCGAGGGCTGTTTCTACAACGTGGTTGGGTTGCCCCTGGCCAGGCTGGGGGAGATGCTGAAGTCATTCGGAGTTGATCTGATGTGTCCGTTCCCGAATATCACCTGACGATCAAGAGCCTGCCGGAAGAGCTCCGGCCGAGGGAGCGAATGAGGGAAGCAGGACCGGGCGCCCTCTCCTCCGCCGAGCTGTTGGCCATTATCCTGGGCAGCGGGTCTCGGGAGGAGTCGGCCCTGGACCTGGCGCACCGTCTGTTGCAGAGCCCGCGCGGCCTGCGTTTTCTGGCGGAGGCTACCTATGAGGACCTGTGCAGTGTGAAAGGGATCGGGCCTGCCAAGGCGGCCCAGATCAGGGCGGCGGTGGAGCTGGGAAAACGATTGTCCTGCCTGGGGCAGGGACTCCGGCCGACAATTCGCAGCCCCCAGGATGTCTGCAATTTTGTGATGGAGGAGATGTGCTACCTGGACCGGGAACACTTCCGGGTGGTCATTCTGAATACCAAGAACCAGGTTTTGGCGGTGGAGACCGTTTCCGTGGGCAGCTTGAACTCATCCCTGGTACATCCCAGAGAGGTTTTCAAGCCGGCAGTGCTGAAGAGCGCCGCCGCAGTGATCCTGCTCCACAACCATCCCAGCGGGGATGCCACACCCAGCGGAGAGGATCTGGAGATCACCCGCCGTCTTGCCGAAGCAGGAAAGTTAATAGGCATCGAGGTTCTCGACCATATTATTATTGGAGATCATGTTTTTACAAGCCTCAAGGAAAGGGCAGTTATCTGAAGAATCCTGGCGGGGACCCCGCGCAGGCAGGCGGGCAGCAGGGTTCCTCGTTCCCCGGTATCTTTCCTCCGCATCGGACGGCGTCCGGCCTGGCTCTCCGCATTCTTTCAGGCTGAGGCAAAGCCTCGGATGCGGAGGAGGGAATGCGGAGTGCAAGCGCTGAGTCACAACCAAGGAAAGGGGCAAGAGACGTGTTCTTTTCAAGAGACGTAGGGATTGACCTGGGCACCGCCAACACCCTGGTACATGTCAAGGGTAAGGGCATCATCATCATCGAACCGTCGGTTGTAGCCATCCAGCGGGACACCGGGGAGGTGTTGGCCGTGGGAGAGGAAGCCAAGCAGATGATCGGGCGCACGCCTGGCAACATCATCGCCATCAGGCCGATGAAGGACGGGGTGATCGCCGATTTTGACATTACGCAGAGCATGTTGCGCTACCTGATCAAGCGTGCTCTCCAGAGGCAGAACATATTTACCCGGCCGCGGGTCGTGATTTGCATACCAACCGGGGTCACTCCGGTGGAGGAGCGGGCGGTGAAAGAGGCGGCCATCCAAGCCGGGGCGAGGGAGGCCTTCCTGATCGAGGAGCCGATGGCGGCTGCTATCGGCGCCGGTCTTCCGGTCGGTGATCCCACCGGAAACATGGTGGTGGACATCGGCGGCGGCACCACGGAGGTGGCGGTGATCTCCCTGGGCGGCATCGTTACCAGCCGGTCGATCCGGGTTGCCGGTGATGAGATGGATGCTTCCATCATCCAGCACGTCAAGAAGACATATAATTTATTGATCGGCGAGCGGACGGCGGAGGACATCAAGATCAAGATCGGTTCCGCCATCTGGAACGGAGAACTGGAGAATTACGAAGTGCGGGGCCGCGACCTGATCACCGGCATGCCCAAGACGGTCACCGTCACCTCCGAGGAGGTGCAGAAGGCCCTGGACGAGACCATGGTCAAGATCGTCGAGGCGGTCAAAGTCTGCCTGGAGAAGACGCCGCCGGAACTGTCGGCGGATATCATGGACCGGGGGATCGTGCTGACGGGTGGCGGCTCCATGCTGCGGGACCTGGACAAACTGATCAGCAAGGAGACCGGAATCCCGGTCGTCCTGTCCGAGAAGCCTCTGTACGCGGTGGCCCTGGGCACTGCCAAGGCCCTGGAAAACGTCGCGATCCTGCGGCGGGCGACCCTGCCGTCCAAGCGGACGATGGGCTAATTAGAAAGTAATGAGTCATGCTCATTGCCCGTTACTCATCACTTGGTTTATTGGTTAGGATGATGCCCTGTTGTTCAGTTCCGGTTTTAAGAGAACGCTGATCATCCTGGCGGTAATGGCCATATTTTGTCTGGGCCTGGCCCGCCTGGTCCCCAGTTTTGCTGCCAGCCCGCTGGTCGGCAAGATTCATGAGGTGCTGGCCCCGGTGCAGTCAAGAGTGATGATGGGCTGGCGCGGCGGTGCTTCAATATTGAGCTATTTTACCGGAATGCGCCGCCTCCAGGCCGAGAACAGCCAGTTGCAGCAGCAGGTCATGAACCTGACCTGGGAGAGCAATCGACTGAACCAGTACGTTTACGAGAGCCAACAACTGCAGAAGCTGCTCGATTTCAAGAATCGCAACGTCACCCGCTTCACGCTGTTGGGGGCGCGGGTGATCAGCCGTTCGCCGACCGACTGGTACAGCACCCTGGTACTTGATCGGGGTTCAGAGGACGGGGTCAAAAAGGATATGGTGGTGGTCTCCGACGCCGGCCTGATCGGGCGCGTCGATGCCGTGTGGCCGCATACTTCCGACATCCTTCTGATCCTGGACCAGGAAGGGGCCGTGGGGGCGATGATCAGTGAGAGCGGCACCCAGGGAGTTATCCAGGGGGACAAAGACAACCCGGGCATGCTCCAGATGATCGACATGCCATACGATGCCAAGCCCGTAGCCGGCCAGACTGTGATGACCTCCGGCCTGGGGGGTATTTTCCCCGGGGACATTCCGATCGGGAAAGTTCTAACGTTCAACAGCGGGGGCAGCGACTTGGACCAGTATGCCCTGGTGCAGCCAGACGTGGATTTTACCCGGATCGAGGAGGTATTCATCATCACCGCCTCCCGGTCAGTACCGGAACCGGTCGCCAGCCAACCGGCCCCGGAGGAGCAAACAACGGCGGCCGAGGCGCCGGAGCAGCCGGCGGCGACGACGCCAACCCAGACCGGGAGTTCACAGGGCGCGGCAGCGCAGACGACGAACTCCGGGCGCCAAAAGAGCGCCTCCCCGGCGCAATCGGCCCCGGCCACGGTACAATCGGCCCCGGCCACGGTACAGCAGGCCCCGGCCCGGACGGCAACACCTCCGGCCCAAACCTCACCGGGTGCGGCCCCGGCACAGACGGCTGCTCCGACAAGATGGGCGCCTCAGTCACAGCCGGCAACTCCGACGCCGTGGTCGAACCAGGCACAGTGGCCAAGCCAGTCGCAGGGGACGGATCAGACACAGTGGACGGATTGATCTTCAAATGCAGCGAGGCCGGTGTTCGAGACCTGCCGGCAGTTTGACTTCGAGAATGGGGAGGGAGAACCGGCATGCGTTCCGTGGCAATTGTCCTGGCTTTTATCGCCGCTCTGATCTTGCAGACGACCATCCTGCCGATCATACGCCTTGGCGGCGCCATCCCCGACCTGTTGCTCGTGCTGGTCATCTTCAACGCCCTCTTCAACGGTTCCCTTGCCGGTGGAGCAGTGGGTTTTACAGTGGGCCTGGCACAGGACCTGCTCGGAGGCCACTACCTCGGTCTTGGGGCGCTGGGCGGCTTTGTCGCCGGCTATCTGATAGGGTGCCTGGAGCGCCGGGTCAATATCGATAACATTCTGGTGACTTTTATCCTGGTGCTGGCCGGAAGTTTTCTTGCCAGTGTTGTCTACTTTCTGGGACAGGGTATCCTCAACTCGTCGCTGAGCTTCCGTCTGCTCTGGCAGCTCTCTGCCCCCGGAGCCCTCTATGACGCCTGTCTTGCCGCCTTGCTCTTCAGGCCGCTGGCCAGGTTGTTCGGCGGCCCCGTTCCCGGACGGGTGGAGATCGTTCAAACAGGAAAAATCATCTACAGGTGATCGCCATATGATCGTCAACAGGAGACTGGAGAACCAGCAGAGGTTTTTCAAGTGGCTGACCATCGCCGTTTTCGGAGTGATCTTGCTCCGGCTGGTCACCCTGCAACTTCTGGACACGTCTAAATACCGCACCGAAGCTGTCATGAACCAGTTCCGGTTTTTTCCGATCCGCGCCCCGCGCGGCGATATTGTCAGTTCCAAGGGGGCCATCCTGGCCTCTAACAAGATTGTCGATGCCATCTCCATCGTGCCGCAGCAGATCACGGACGGCGCCATCAGCAACCTGGCCGCTTTGATGCAGGACGCCTATCCGGATGTCGATGTCCCTTATATCAATAAACTACTCAGTGATGCCAGGCAGTCCAGCCAATCCTACCAGCCGGTGGTGATCAAGCAGGATGTCTCCATGGACGTGGTGGAACGCCTGGAGGAGCACCGGCAGGATCTGCCCGGGGTGCAGATCGGGAAGAGCCTGGTCCGTGATTACCCTGAGGGTTCCGTGGCCAGCCACCTCCTGGGCTACATCGGGGAGATCAGCAGCGACGAGCTGGCGCAGCACCAGGACGATAATTACCAACTGGGCGACCTGATCGGCAAGTCCGGTCTGGAGTCCCAGTACGACAGCTACCTGCGCGGAAGAGACGGCTTTCAGGAGGTGGAGGTGGACGTCTCCGGACGTCCGGTGCCCCATGCCAACCTGATCACGGTTCCGCCGGTTCAGGGGGACAAGCTGGTGCTGACCATCGACAACGATCTGCAAAACACGATGGATTCCAGCATGGACAACACTCTGAAGATGCTGCGCGGCGAGGGGTATGACGCCGTGGCCGGAGCTGCGGTGGCCCTGGACGTGAAGACCGGCGCCGTGCTGGCAATGACCAGCCGTCCCAACTTCGATCCCAATGCCCTGGTGCCGCCGGTGGACGACGCCACGGTCAGAAAGTACATCGATCCTCCAGCCGGAGCAGCCTCTCCGATGATCAACCGGGCGATCAGCAGCCTCTACTCCCCCGGATCGACCTTCAAGGCGATCACCGGCATGGCCGCCCTGGCTTCCGGCAATATGACCCTCAACGATACGGTGGACTGTAACGGCCGGTACTGGTTACCTCCCTATCAGGCCTGTTGGGAGGTGGACGGCGTGACCAATTTCTTCAAGGCGGTGGCTCGCTCCTGCGATGTCTACTTTTACGAGGCCGGACGCCGGGCTGGAATCGCCCTTATGGATACTGTCGCCCACGAGTTCGGCCTTGACCAGCCAACCAGGATCGACCTGCCGGGGGAGGCCACCGGAGACATGCCGAGCCCGGCGAATCAGAAGGCGCAGGAAGACCTATACTGGCGCCAGTGGTATGCAGACCAGGAGACCGTCATGAACAACAAGTATGCTGCCTTGCTGGCAGCGGCCACTACCCAGTATCAGAAGGATGACTTAGAAGCTCAACAGAAATCTGCACAGGCCTCACTCGATGCGGAGTACCGGATCCAATACAACTGGAACACCAACTGGCAGCAGTACGAGACTTTCAACACGGCCATCGGCCAGGGGGATGTCGAATTCACTCCGATCGAACTGGCCAACTACATCGAGCAACTGGCCAACAACGGGACCCGGATGCGCCCCTACCTGGTGCAGCAGATCGTCGATCCGAGCGGCAAGGTGGTTGTCAATTTCGGGCCCCAGGTGGCGCACATCGCCTCCGTCAGCACCGCCGGCGCAATGAACTTCGACCAAGTCATGGCCGCCGTCCGCCAGGCGATGGCGGGAGGGACGGATCCGGCGGGCACCAGCGGTTTGCTTTTTTTGAACTATCCGGTCAAAGTGGCCGCCAAGACCGGGTCGGCGGAAACCAGCCAGGCGGTCAACGGCCTTTTTGTGGCCTTTGCCCCGGTGGACAATCCCCAGATCGCCTTTGCCGGCGTGATCGAGATCGCCCACCACGGGTCGGACTCTGTCGGGTACGTAGGTCTGTCCGTCCTCGATCAGTACTTCGGCCTGGGCAACCTGAACAGCCCGTTTGGCGGCCAGCCAGGCGCCGGAAACACTGGACGGAATGCGGCGCCGGCGCCGCCCGAATTCCCCAACGGCTACTTCGCCCCGGCTGAAGATGCCGGACAGGGCGTGACGGCCGCTCCCGGCCAGTAGCAGCCTGCACGGCAACGGCAGGGCGGAGTTGAAAAATGTCTAAGATAAGCAAAATAGGCTGGAAAAACGAGGAATATTTTGCCTCGTTTTTTCATTTAACAGGAAGGATAATAATGAAAAACATAGAAATATCTTTCTTATATCCTGCGCTTTGGATACTGGAGGGATCACTCATTCGGGCATGGAAGAGATCGTAAAAATCAAGGGAACCCGTGAGGGGTTGACGGTACTGTTGGACGAGTCGGCGGACTTTCAGGATTTGCTCCGGCGGCTGACTGAAAGGATTGCCGGCTCCAACGGGTTCCTGGACGGATCAGCAGTGAGCGTCGATGTCGGCCCGAGGGATCTGCAACCAGGGCAATTGGGCTCTCTCAGGGAAACTCTGGCCGGGAACAACATGGTTTTGCTCCGGATTATCGCAGGTCCGAGGTTGAACAGGGTGCTGGATGGGGATACACGGGGGGTGGAGAAAGTGGGGCAGCAAGAGGCCCAGGCCGGATTTGTAAGCCGCAGGAAGAGGAAGCACAGGCGGGGTCAGGCCGCCGTCGGGGGTTCTGTCGAGGAAGCCGCGGCTGCCAGAGAGTCAGTGGAGGAAAAGACCGGTGATGAAAGCGGGCATGATCAGGGTGACGATATTCCGGTCATCAGGTACAGTTTGACCAATAGACAACTGAGGTCGGACGTGGTGTCGGAAGAGCAGACGATCCTGGTTCAGCGAACAGTCAGATCGGGACAGCAGGTTTTTTACCCCGGTAATGTGGTGATCCTGGGCGATGTCAATCCA
>Ga0326728_10017280_pt1 | contig 14496 bp, 14 predicted proteins | sample MB3enrmetagenome_FD_207602 | JGI IMG/M metagenome (GOLD analysis project Ga0326728, IMG submission 207602) | Lab enriched peat soil microbial communities from McLean, Ithaca, NY, United States - MB31MN | ecosystem: Environmental > Terrestrial > Soil > Wetlands > Peat | place: USA: New York...
AGTGCCTTGGTGCTCATGCTCGAGCGCTTCCCCGGCCTGGGCGTGCAACCCGAGGTGCAGACGGCGGTAAAAGTGATCCAGCAGGCGGTCTCGTGGCCATCGCGGCTGGCGCTGGGGGCGATGGCCATCGCCCTGGCGCCGGCCGGGGAGGAGCTGTTTTTTCGCGGCATTCTCTACGCCCGGATCAAACAGGCGGGGTTTCCGCGCCTGGCGCTTTGGTCCACCGCCATTCTCTTTGCGGCGATCCACGCGAACCTGGTGCTGTTCGTGCCGCTGCTGGCGCTGGCGCTGGCGCTGACCGCGCTTTACGAATGGACGGACAACCTGATGGCGTGCATCGTGGCCCACAGCGTGTTCAATGCCTTGAACCTGGCCTTGCTGCACGTTTGGAAGCCGGGTTAGCCCGGCGGAGGGCCTGGTGAGATGAACGAATTCGAGTTGTTGGGCCGGCTCACGCCCTTGCTGCCGAGCAACCCCTCGGTGGTGGCGGGGGCCGGAGACGATTGCGCCATCCTGGATTTCGGGCTGGCGGACCGCTGGCTCTTGTTCAAGAGCGACGCGGTGGTCGAGGGCGTTCATTTCACTGCCGGGACGCCGCCGGCCAAGGTGGGTCATAAGGCCTTGGGCCGTTGCTTGAGCGATGTGGCCGCGATGGCCGGCGCGCCCACGGCCGCGCTGGTGACGCTGGGGCTGCCGCCGAGCTTCGAGGTCAGTTGCGCATCTATGAGGGTATGGGCGCGCTGGCGCGGCGGCACGAAGTGGCCATTGTGGGCGGCGAAACCACGACCAATCCCGAGCGGATGTGGGTGTCGGTCGCCTTGCTCGGCTGGGTGGCTCGGGGCAAGGCCGTCTTGCGCTCGGGGGCCGAGCCGGGCGACGCCCTCTTCGTGACCGGCGAACTGGGCGGTTCGCTGGGGGGCAAACACCTCGAATTCGAGCCCCGCCTGGCCGAGGCGCGTTGGCTGGCGGGACATCTCCCCCTCCACGCGATGCTCGACCTGAGCGACGGTTTGGCGGGAGACTTGCGGCACATCCTTCGGGCCAGCAAGGTCGGCGCCGAACTGCTCTCCGCATCCATCCCGATCAGCGCCCAGGCGCGGCGGGCAGCCAAGGCGCGCTCCTCGGCCAAGCCGCCGCTGCTGGCGGCACTGACGGATGGGGAGGACTTCGAGTTGCTCTTTACCGTGGCCGGCAGCCAGGCAGTGCCGCTGCTCGATGCCTGGAAGGCGCAGTTTCCGGCCCTGCGGCTTACCTGCATTGGGAAAATCACCGCCCAAGAGGGCCTTCTGATTCGGGACAAGCATGGGGCGCGGGCATTGACAGACCATGGCTACGAGCATTTCGCGCAGTCCCGCTGAGACGGAGGCCCTCGGGGAGGCCTGGGGCCTCGAGGCCGAAAGCGGGCTGGTCATCGGGCTGTGCGGCGAGTTGGGGGCCGGCAAGACCCAACTGGTCAAGGGCTTGGCGCGGGGCCTGGGCATTGCCGCCCGTGTACAGTCGCCCAGCTTCGCCCTGGTCAACATCTATGCGGGCGGGCGCCTGAAATTGTTTCACCTGGACCTCTACCGGCTGGACACGCCGGGGCAGGCGTTTGCGGCGGGATTGGAGGAGTATCTCCAGCCGGAGGGGGTGACCGTGATCGAGTGGGCGGAGAAGCTGTGCCCAGTGCCGAGCGCGGAATGCGGCCTGCCCGCCGTAGCGCAGCCTGCCCGCCGTAGCGCAGAGCGCGAAGGCGGGAGCGCGAAGGCGGGAGTGCGGAATGCGGGGGGTGAAGGACGGTGGCGCTGGGTCAGGATCGAGGTGGTGAGCGAGACGGAGCGGCGGATTGTTTATGAAGATTTTGGCGGTTGAGTTTTCCTCGGCGCAGCGGAGCGTGGCGGTCGTGCAGTCGGTGGCCGGCGCGGAAGGCGAAGCGGTGACAGCCACTCGGGAAGCGGCCATGGACCAGGCAGGCCATTCGTCGGCGGATGCGCTGGGGATGGCGGAAGCGGCGCTGAGGAAGGGGGGGCTGGAACGGGAGCAGATCGAGTGCGTGGCGGTCGGGCTTGGCCCCGGGTCTTACACCGGCATTCGGGCGGCGATCGCGCTGGCGCAAGGGTGGCAGCTTGGGCGGGGTGTAGGGCTGCTGGGCATCAGCAGCGTCGAGGGTTTGGCGGCGCAAGCCCACGCCGAGGGTCTGGTGGGCCGGGTGGAGGTGGTGATCGATGCGCAACGCGGCGAGTTCTACCTGGCCGGCTTTGAGCTCGGGGCCGGCGGCTGGCGGCAGACTGAGCCACTCCGCTTAGTCCCGCTGGCCGAGGCGCGAGAGCGTCAACGGGCCGGCGCCACGCTCATCGGCCCGGACGCCAGCCGGTGGTTTCCGGGCAGCCGGGTCATCTTTCCCCAGGCGGCGACCTTGGGGCGGCTGGCGCTGGGGCGTTCCGATTTCGTTGCCGGCGAGGACCTGCGCCCCATATACTTGCGCGAACCGAAGTTCCTCAAACTGAGCCGATGAGAGCCGCCATTCTTCATGGGAAAGAACAGATCCGCGTGGAAGAGGTCCAGCCGCGGGCCCTGCAAGCCGGGGAGGTGCGGGTGCGCATCGAGGCGGCATTGACCTGCGGGACAGACCTGAAGGTCTTCAAGCGCGGCTATCATGCGAGGATGATCGTCCCCCCGTCGGCCTTCGGCCACGAACTGGCCGGGGTGATTTCCGAGGTCTCCCCGGAGGCGGCCGGCTGGGTGGTGGGGGAACGAGTCGCGGCGGCCAATTCCGCGCCGTGCGGCGGCTGTTTCCATTGCCGGCACGGCCAGGAGAACCTGTGTGACGACCTGCTATTCATGAACGGCGCCTACGCGGAGTCCATCGTGGTGCCCGCGCGGCTGGCGCAGCAGAACCTGGTGCGGCTCAAGGCGGGAACGAGTTTTCGGGATGCGGCGCTGCTCGAGCCCTTGGCCTGCGTGGCGCAGGGCGTCGAGGACCTGCGCCTGCGCCCGGGGCAACGGATGCTGGTCATTGGGGCCGGACCTATAGGACTGATGTTCCTGGCCTTGGGGCGGCACCTGGGCTGCTCGGTGGCGGTGGTGGGCCGGGGTGAAAAGCGCCTCGAGATGGCCCGCCGCCTCGGGGCCGAACCGTCCTTCATGCTCGCTGCGGGCGCGAGCTTGTCCTCAGCGGTTCCCCGCGGCGCGGCCTTCGACGTGGTCATCGAGGCGGTTGGCCAGCCCGAGACCTGGGAAGCCGCGGTCCACTTGGTACGGAAGGGAGGGACGGTTAATTTCTTCGGCGGCTGCCCGGCGAATACCACGGTCACCTTCGATACGTCGCTGCTCCATTATTCGAACCTGGCGTTGCTCGCCAGTTTCCACCATACCCCGCGCTCCGTCCGCCGGGCGCTCGATTATATCGAGTCGGGCGTGATCCGGGCCGAGGATTTTGTGGACGGCGAATGTCCCCTGACAGAACTGCCCCGGCTTTTCGCCTCGATGGCCGCCGGGAACCGGGCCCTCAAGACCTTCATCCGCGTGCGCGAGTGATGCGCGCGAACCCTCCGACCTGGCTTGGCCAAGCGTTATCGATGTCCGCCGCCGCCATGGCCGCCCATGCCGCCACCGTGCATCCCCCCGCCAAAAGCGGGATGCCCGCCAAAGCCCGGTCGGCCGCCGAAGCCCGGACGAGAACCAAAGCCCGGACGCCCGCCAAACCGGCCGTAGCCGTAAGCCAGGCCCCGGTACCCATAGCGGCCATATCCAACGCGCCCATAGCGATAACCATAGGGCCAAACACCAATCCCGTAACCATAATAAGGCCAGCCGTCGTACCATCCCCCCGGATAGCCCGAGTCCCACCAATCATCGTAAGGATACCCGTAGGGATAATAATCACCATAAGCCGGCGCGGCGCTCAATTCCTGGCCATACGGCGGGTAAGGCGCCGGGGCGTATGGGCTCATGCCCGGATAGGGCGCTGCCGGCGGGATGCCGGCCTGCGCGGCCAAGCCGCCGCCGTGCGCGACCACCGTGGCGAGAAGGTCCGGCGCCACGCCCCGGTTCTTGAGCGCGAGAATCTGGTCGGCGCTGAGCCGGTACGGAACTGCGGAGCCGGCGAGGAAGGCCTTGATGACTTCCGGGTCCACTTTCGCATCCGTCAGCCGCAAGACATCGGCCACGGGCTTGGGGAACTGAATCGCGCGCATCATCGGCGCGGCAGCCGGCTGGGGCGCCGGCAGCGCCGGGCCCGCTTGCCCGGCCTCCGCGCCGGCATTGGAAAGAGTCGTCGATGGGGGCGAAGCCTCCGGGCCCGCGGGGTTCGATGCTTGGGTGGCGGCCACAGCCAGGGTGGCGGCGGTTAATGCTCCTGCCAGCAGAAGCCCGCCGCTCAGGAGGGCCTTGCCCGGCCGAATGCCAAATGTCCATCTTTTCATAACTGCTCCTCTCGTTAAGTTCTATGGGTACAGTTGTCCTTTTACGCCGGATGTCAAGCCTGGAATCACCGACCCGTTGCTTTGTTGCTTTGGGGGCACGACAGATTTCTTCGAGCGCCCATCCTGCCGCCTGAAGGCGGCATTCCGCTCGAGCGTGGAGCGTGGAACGCCGCCTTCAGACGGCAGAGAAGAATTCTGTCGTGCGCCCCTTGCCTTGGCCGGGCGCTTCCAGTACGGTCATGGGCCGAAGCGGCAGCCAGGCCGGCTCTTTTTGATTATGACGGAACCGTACATACAGGAGCTTTTTGCGGAACGGATCGGCGGGCGGGAGTATGGGAAGTCGGGCGCGATTTACAAATTCGAGAAGATTAAGCGCGCCAAGCGCGCGGCGATGGCGGCGCACCCGGGGGCGGAGATCCTGGACCTTGGGGTGGGGGAACCGGACGAGATGGCCTTTGCCGAGGTAGTCGAGAAGTTGTGCCTCGAGGCGCGGCGGCCGGAGAACCGGGGGTATGCGGACAACGGGGACGGGGTGTTGAAGGCAGCGGCGGCCCGCTATCTCGAGCAGGTCTGCGGGGTTAGGGGCCTCGATCCCGAAACGGAGGTGCTGCACTCGATCGGGAACAAGGCCGCGCTTTCGATCCTGTCCGCGGCGCTGGTCAACCCGGGGGATTATGTGCTCATGACCATTCCCGGCTACCCGGTCTTCGGCACTCACGCCAGGTATTACGGCGGCCAGGTCTTTGACCTGCCCTTGCGGGAAGAGCGGGGATTCCTGCCCGACCTGGGCTCGATTCCGGCGGAAGTGCTGCGCCAGGCCAAGGTGATGGTGCTCAATTATCCCAATAACCCGACCGGCGCGAGCGCCACCGCGGAGTTCTTTGCCGAAGCGGTGGCCTTTGCCAAGGCCAACCGGCTGGTCCTCATCCACGACGCCGCCTACGCGGCGCTCGTCTTCGAGGGCCGGCCACTGAGCCTGTTGGCGACGCCCGGGGCAAAGGACCTGGCCTTGGAGCTGCATTCCGCCAGCAAGAGCTTCAACATGACCGGCTGGCGTTGCGGCTTTGTCGCCGGCAACGCCCTGCTGGTCAAGGCCTACGGCGACGTGAAGGACAATACGGACTCGGGGCAGTTTCTGGCCATTCAGCACGCGGCGGCGCACGGCTTTGACCATCCGGAGCTCACGGCGCAGATCGCCGCCAAGTACTCGCGCCGGATGGACGCCCTGGTGCGGGTGCTGGCCGAGGCCGGCTTCCGCGCCAAAAAGCCCAAGGGCTCGTTTTTTCTGTACGTCAAGGCCCCCAGGGCCGCCGTGACCCAGGATGGCCGCCGCCTCGAGTTTCCCTCCGCCGAAGCGGTCTCGCAATGGCTCATTGGCGAGAAGCTGATTTCCACCGTGCCGTGGGACGACGCGGGCGCCTACCTGCGCTGGAGCGTGACGTTCGCCGCCGGCGGCCAAGCCGAAGAAAGGCGAGTCCTGGCCGAGATCGCCCGGCGCCTGGGAGACGTGCGGTTTGAGTTTTGAGGTGAGCCGCGTCCTGATTCTCTGGCTGCTCGCGATTCTGGCCAAGGTGCTGGCCCAGCTTTGGCTGGAACATTTGAACCGCCGCAGCGTCCTGGCTCACGCCCGGGAGCTGCCCCCGGCCTTCCGCGGCCTCATCGACGAGGCCACTTATGACAAGTCGGTACGCTACACGCTGGCCAACGGGCGCCTGCGCCGGGTCGAGTTCGTGTACGGCGCGGCGGTCCTGGCGGCGGTGCTCTTCAGCGGGGTCTTGCCGCGCGCCTTGCACGGCTTCCGCCACGCGCTGGGCGGCTCGGCGTGGTCGATGGCGGCGTTCCTGTTCGCCACCGCGTTGGTGCTGTCGCTTTCGGAGCTGCCCCTGGATTGGTACGACCAATTCCGCCTCGAAGAACGCTTCGGCTTCAACACGACCACCCGGAAGCTGTGGTGGCTGGACCGGCTCAAAGGGGTGGGGCTGGGCCTGGCGCTGGGCTATCCACTGCTCTGGCTGCTGGTCAAGCTCTTCGAGTGGATGGGGCCTGCGTGGTGGTTGTGGGCCTGGGGCACGCTGCTCGCCTTCCAACTCCTCCTGGCCGTGCTCGCGCCCGTCCTCATCCTGCCGCTCTTCAACCAGTTCACTCCTTTGCCCGAGGGCGGCTTGCGCCGGCGGCTGCTGGCCCTGGCCGCGCGGACCCGCTTCCGGGCCAGGAGCATCCAGGTCATGGACGGCAGCAGGCGCTCGCGCCACTCCAACGCCTTCTTCACCGGCTTCGGCCGGTTCCGGAAAATCGTGCTCCTGGACACGCTGCTCCAGCAACTGGCCGAGCCCGAAATCGAGGCCGTGCTGGCCCACGAGATCGGCCATTTCAAAAAGCGGCACATTCCCAAGAGCCTGGCCGCGTCGGCCCTCGGTTCCCTGGCGGCGTTCTACCTGCTGGCGCTGCTCGCCCGGCAGGCCTGGTTCTACCAGCCCTTCGGCTTCGCCGCGGGCGGCATTGTGCCGGCCCTGCTGCTCTTCGGGCTGTTGTCGGGCCTGGCCACGTTCTGGCTGTCGCCGCTGGCCCATTGGTGGTCCCGCCGCCACGAGTACCAGGCCGACGCCTATGCGGCGCAGGTGATGGGGCAGCCGGGCCCGCTCATTGCCGCCCTGCGCCAACTCAACGAGAAAAACCTCGCCAACCTCACCCCGCACCCGCTCTACAGCGGGTTCTATTATTCGCACCCGACCTTGCTGGAACGGGAGCGGGCGCTGGAGAGCTTATCAGGTGCGAATCGTGAAGTGTGAAGCCAGCCGGACGCCCGCCGTCCCTCGTCCCTCGTCGCTCCTCACTCGCCCCTCGTCCCTCGTCCCTCGTCCCTCGTCCCTCCCTCCTCGTCCCTCACCTTGCCATCGGCTTGGCCCGCGGCGGTGGCGCGCAAGCGGACCAGGGCGGGACGGAGGAATCGGCCCTGGAACGTGTAACCGGTGGCCAAGGTCTGGCCCACGACGGCCCCGTCCGGGGGTTGGCCATTGCCCTCGAAGACCTGGTGGCGCTGGGCGTCAAAGGGCTCATCCACTCCCGGGCTGAAGGGCGCCAGGCCCACGCGGCGGGCGGCATCCAGGCAGGCGTTTTGGAAGAGCGTCAATTGCTCCATCAGGCTGGGCTGGCCGGAACGGAGGCCGGCCTGGTGGAGGGCATAAACGTGGTCCAGGACGCGCACGAGGATCTGAAGCCACTCCCCTTCCCCGCGGTGAAGCTTCTCCACCTCGAGCCGGAGGTTGGCTTTCTCGGCGTCATTCGTCCGCTGCATGAACTCGGAGAAGGATTTCACTTCGGCGGTCATTCGCTCGGCGATGGACCGGGCCGCTTCCATGGTTTTGTCGGCCTGTTCCTGGACCGTCTGCCACAAGCCGGTGGCGTTGCGGATTTCGGCCGCCAGCTCTTCCAGTTTCTGGACTTGCGACATGACCGTGGCCAACCCGGCGGCTTCGGCCACGCGCGCCATCACGCGGTATTCCAGCAGAAAGGGGAGCACGCTGAACAAGGCGCCGGCGGCCACGCAAAGGGCGGCCAAAACCATCTGCCCCTGGCTCGGGGGCGATTCGCCGCGCGTATAAATGAAATAAGCCGCCCCTGCCAGCAGGGCGTCACCCGTGAAGAACGGCCATTTGGGCAGCCGAGGCGGAATCGGATCGCGCATTACGGCTGGTTTTAGACCAACCGCCCGCGAAGTTCAAGCGATCTTGCCGCTTCCTCTCCACCGACTCGCCGGCATCAATGGCCGTTGGCGGTCCCGGGATTGCACCAGAGGCGGTTCGCGACGGGGGCCTTGGCCTCGGCCGCCCAGGCCGCGAACCTGACGAACTGGATGCTCCCGCTGAGGATCAGCGTTTTTTCTTGGCGGGCTCTTTTTGCGGGGCCTGGCGGGCCGCGGGCGGGGCGGTGGCGTTGAGTTGAGCCAGGACGGTCTCGGTGAGGTCGTCGTCTTTATCGTTGTGAAAGAGGATGACGGGGACGCCGTTGGAACTCACCGCGGCGGCATCGAGGACGAGGGTGTAACCGCGGGACTTGGCTGCGGCCTCGAGGGCGGAACGGATTTCGTCGATGACCTTGGATTGGACGCGCTCGGTCTCGTCCTTGAAAGTGACCTGGGCGGAGCGCTCGTATTCGACCAGGGCCTCGCCGGATTTTTCGAGTTGCTTGAGCTTGTCTTCGGCGAGTTTTCTTTGTTGCGCCCGTTGGTCGGCGGAGAGGGCCTGGTTGTTGGCGGCGGCGAGGGCGGTCTGGTAGTCCTGGCCGAGCTTTTTGTAGTCCTCGACCATGCTGGCGTGCTCCTTTTCCACGTCGGTCTTGTGTACGTCCAGGGCGGCCTGGGCCTCCTTGGTCTTGTAATAGCCGTAAAAGAGCTTGCCCATATCGACGGTGGCGATGCGGGTCTGGGCGGGGGCGGGCCCGGCCAGCAACGCCGCCAGGAGCAATCCGGGAAGGGGTCCGCGCAAGAGAGTTCTCATAACCCAAAGCGGTTTTCTGGCCGGCTCACTTTTGCGGGGTCTTGGGGGCCTCGCGCGGGGCGGCGGCGTTGAGTTCGTCGAGGATGGCCTGCGTGAGGTCGTTGTCTTTGTCGTTGTGATAGATCACGATGGGGATGCCGGTGGAGCCCAGGGCGGCGACATCCAGGACCAGGGTGTAGCCGCCGGCCCGCGCCTTGGCCTCGAGGACCGCGCGGATTTCGTCGATGACTTTGTCATGGATGCGGTTCTTCTGCTCGGTGTAAGTGGTGTTCGCCTGGCGTTCATAGTCGGCGAGGTTGTCTTCGGCCTTTTTGAGCTGCTTAAGCTTGTCCTCGGCGAGCTTTTTTCGGTTGTCGCGTTCGTCGGCGGAGATGGCCTGGTCGTTGGCGCTGGCCAGGGTGTTTTGATAGTCCTGCTTGAGCTTTTTCCAGTCCTCGGCCATCTTGGTGTGCTCTTTTTCGAGGTCGGCCGCGTGGGCGTCCAGGGCCTTCTGGGCCTCGATGGTGCGGTAATAATCGTAAAAGAGCTTGCGCATGTCCACGGTGCCGATGCGGGTTTGGGCGCGGGCGGGGCCGCCCAGCAGCGCCAGCAAGAGCAATCCGGGAACGACTCTGGTCAATAGCGTTCTCATGCGGACAGGAAAGCAGAATCCGGCGCGGACGCCAACCCAATTTCGAGGTTGAACATTTTTTGCGGTTTTCGTGTCCATCGGACTATACGACCAGTGATATTGCGAGGATATGAATGCGGGAATGAGCGTGCTTAATGAGGCGGTGCAAAAGGCCGGCGCGTTTACGCGCCCGCTCTTTAACGAATTGGGAAAGGTGATCGTGGGGCAGACCTACCTGGTGGAGCGGCTGGTCATCGGCTTGCTGGCCAACGGCCACGTGTTGCTGGAGGGGGTGCCCGGCCTGGCCAAGACCCTGTCGGTGAAATCGCTCGCCAACTGCCTGAACGTGCGGTTTTCGCGGCTGCAGTTCACCCCTGACATGCTGCCCGCGGACGTGGTGGGCACGCAGATTTACAATCCGCAGTCCGGGGCGTTCACCACGCGCAAAGGGCCGATCTTCGCGAACCTGGTGCTGGCGGATGAGATCAACCGGGCGCCGGCGAAGGTGCAGAGCGCGTTGCTCGAGGCGATGCAGGAACGGCAGGTCACCATCGGGGAGAAGACCTTCGGACTTGAGGAGCCCTTCCTGGTGCTGGCGACGCAGAACCCGATCGAGCAGGAGGGCACCTATCCGCTGCCCGAGGCGCAGGTGGACCGTTTCATGCTCAAGCTCAAGATCGGCTATCCCTCGCGGGCCGAGGAGCGGCAAATCCTCGAGCTGATGGCGCGCACCAGCGGCACGCCCAGCGCCGGCCCGGTCGTCGCGACCAAAGAGGTGCTCCACGCCCGCGAGGTGATCAATGACATTTACGTGGACGAGAAGGTCAAGGATTACATCGTCGACCTCGTGTGCGCGACGCGGGAGCCGCAGGCCTACAACATCGAGGTGAAGGACTTCATCCAACTGGGCGCCTCGCCGCGGGCGACGATCTCGCTCACGCTGGCCGCCAAGGCCTTCGCCTTCCTCCGCGGGCGGGGCTATGTCACGCCGCAGGATGTCAAGAGCATCGGCATGGACGTGCTCCGGCACCGCGTCGCCGTCACCTACGAGGCCGAGGCGGAAGAAAAAACCAGCGAGACCATCATCCAGAAAATCTTCGACGAACTGCCCGTGCCCTAATCATGATCCCCCGGGAAATCCTCAAGAAAATCCGCCAGATCGAGCTGCGGACCAACCGGCTGGTGAGCGAGACTCTGGCGGGGCAGTACCACAGCGTGTTCAAGGGGCAGGGGATGAATTTCGATGAAGTGCGGGAGTATGAGCCCGGGGACGAGGTGCGCACGATCGATTGGAACGTGACGGCGCGGATGAACCACCCGTTCGTCAAGAAATTCGTCGAGGAGCGGGAGTTGACGCTGATGCTGCTGGTGGACGTGAGCGGTTCGGAGTTGTTTGGGTCGGGCGAGCAGTCCAAGCGGGAGCTGGCGGCGGAGATCGCCTCGGTGCTGGCCTTCTCGGCCATCCGCAACAACGACAAGGTGGGGCTGCTGCTCTTCAGCGAGGAAGTCGAGAAGTTCATCCCGCCGCGCAAGGGCCGGCGGCACGTGCTGCGCGTGATTCGGGAGGTGCTGTTTTTCGAGTCCAAACGGCGGGGGACCGACCTGAATGGGGCGCTGGACTTTTTGATGCGCGTGACGCCGCACCGGGCGATCGCGGTGATTATCTCGGATTTCATCGGTTCGCCGGCCGTGGCCGCGGGCTCGCGCCCCGGCAAGCTGCGGCCGCAGTTGCTGGTCTTGGAGTCGCTGGCGCAGGCCTCGTTCACCCTGTTGCGGCAGGCCAACCGGCGGCATGACGTCGTGGCGGTGCAGATTACGGACCGGCACGAACTGGAGCTGCCCGCCCTGGGACGGCTGGTGTTCGACGACGCGGAAACGGGCGAGGTAGTGGAGGTCAACACGGCCGATGCGCGCAAGCGCGAGGCCTTCGCCCAGCGGCAAGCCCGCGCCCAAGCCGAGCTGGGCAAGCTCTTTCGGTCCATTGGCATCGATGCCATCCAGTTGCGCACCGACCGGCCCTACGGGGTGGAATTGGCCCGGTTTTTCGAAACCCGGGAGAAGCGGAGGAGCCGGGGATGATCAAGGCCACCAATCTCACGGCCGCCGCGACGCCCGCGGCGGACACGAACGGGCTGCGGGACATCAAGCAGCCGGTGGACATCCCCAGCGGATGGGCCTGGATTGGGTGGGTGCTGGCGGCGCTGGCGCTGGCCGGCCTGCTGGCCTGGGCCTGGCGCCGCTGGCAAAGGCGGCGCGCCGAGGTCCCCCCGGCGCCGGTCATCCCACCCCACGTCCGCGCCAAGCAGAAACTCGTCGCGGCCCTGGCCTTGATCGAGCAACCACGCCCGTTTTGCATCCTGGTTTCCGATACCGTGCGGATTTACCTGGAAGAACGCTTCGATTTCCGCGCGCCCGAGCGCACCACTGAGGAGTTTCTTCACGAGCTGCGCCAGACCCGCCTGCTGACCGCGGCCCAAAAAGAAAGCCTGGGGCAATTCCTGGGGCGTTGCGACCTGGTGAAGTTCGCCCGCTACGAGCCCGGCGAACCCGAATTGCGGGACCTGCACGCCTCGGCCCTGCGGCTGGTGGAGGAGACCGAGCCCAGGGAGGGGGACAGCGGGCCGGAGACTACGGGCAGTGGACCACGGACTACGGACCACGGACTACGGACCACGGACTACGGACCACGGACTACGGACCACGGACCACGGACTACGGACCACGGACCACGGACTACGGACCACGGACTACGGACCACGGACCACGGACTACGGACCACGGACCACGGACCACGGACTAGGGACTCCGCACAAGAGGCGGCGGTCCACGGTCCAAGGTCCACAGTCCGCGGTCCACAACAGCTCCCTGCCCAGAGTTCACCGTTGGCCTCGTCCCTCGCCCCTCGCCCCTCGCCCCTCGCCCCTCGTCCCTCGACCCTCGACCCTCGTCCCTCGTCCCTCGAATGACCTTTGCCCATCCAGTCTTCCTGCTTCTCCTTGCGCTGCTGCCGGTGCTGGCGTGGCTCAAGGGCAAGAGCGGGCGGCCGCCGGCCTTCGTGTATTCCTCGGTCCAACTGGTGCGCGGGCTGCTGAACCTGACCCCGACGCGCTCGGGGGGCCTGCTGGCGGCGCTGCGCTGGCTGGCGCTGACCTTGTTCATTTTGGCGCTGGCGCAGCCGCGCTTGACGCGAAGCGAAACGCGGATCAAGGCCAGCGGCATCGACATCGTCGTGGCCCTGGACATGTCCGGCAGCATGGCCTCCGAAGATTTCCAGGTGGCGCGCGGGCGGCTCAGCCGGCTGGCCATGGCCAAAGAGGTGCTCAAAAAATTCATCGCCAAGCGGCCCAACGACCGGATCGGGTTGGTGGTCTTTGCCACCCAGGCGTATATCGCCTCGCCGCTGACGCTGGACCACGATTTTCTGCTGCAAAACATCGAGCGGCTCGAGCTGGGAGACATCGATGCCGATCACACGGCCATCGGCTCGGCCCTGAGCACGGGCCTCAACCGCCTGCGCGAACTGAAGTCAAAAAGCCGGGTCCTCATCCTGATGACCGATGGCCAGAATAATGCGGGGAAGATCGCCCCGCTCACCGCGGCCGAAGCGGCCAAGGCGCTCAAAGTCAAGGTTTATACCATCGGCGTGGGCCTGCGTGGAATGGCCCCCATGCCGGAGTTTGATCGGTTTCACCGCAAAATCCGCTACCACATGGAACCGGTGGACATCGATGAGGATACGCTGCAAAGCATCGCGCGCATGACCGGCGGAAAGTACTACCGGGCGGACAACGCCCAGAAGTTCCAGGCCATCTATGCCGAGATCGACCAACTGGAAAAAACCGAGGCCGACGTCAAGAAATACGCGCACCACCAGGAACTCTTTGCCTGGGCGATTACGCCGGGGCTGGGGTTGCTGCTCCTGGAGACCCTCTTGCGTCATACTCGTCTGCGGAGGTTGCCATGAGCGACGTTCACAGTCCACCCCCTCGTCCCTCGTCCCTCGTCCCTCGTCCCTCGTCACTCGAATGACCTTTGCCCGTCCTCAAGTACTTTGGCTGCTGCTGGTGATGGTGCCGGCGCTGGTGGTGTTTTTGTGGTGGTCGCGGCGGAAGCGGCGGCAGTTGATGACCCAGTTCATCCAGGCGCGGCTGCTGCCGGGTTTGACGGCCGGCCTCTCAGCCAGACGGCGCCAGCTCCGGGAGGGCAGCCTGGTGCTGGCGGTGGTGTGCCTGCTCCTCGCGCTGGCCCGGCCGCAATGGGGATTTGATTGGGAAGAGGTCAAGACGCGGGGACTGGACATCGTGGTGGCCATCGATACGTCCAAAAGCATGCTGGCCGAGGACATCGCGCCCAACCGGCTGGAACGGGCCAAGCTGGCGGCCCTGGACCTGATGCAGCGCGCGGGCTCGGACCGGCTTGGCCTGGTGGCGTTTGCCGGGTCGGCGTTTCTGCAATGCCCGCTGACCGTGGATGATTCGGCCTTTCAGCAGAGCGTGCAATTGCTCAATGTGAACACGATTCCCCAGGGGGGGACCGCCCTGGCGGAGGCGATCGATACCGCGGTGACGGCGTTCAAAGAACAGGACAATTACAAGGTGCTCGTGCTGCTGAGCGACGGGGAGGACCACGAATCGGGGGCGCTGGAAGCGGCCAAGCGGGCGGCCGAAGCGGGGCTGCGCATTTACACCATCGGCATCGGCACCCGCGAGGGCTCCATCCTGCGCCTCCAGGATGGCAAAGGCAACAGCGATTACGTGCGCGATGAACAGGGCAATGTCGTCAAGTCCCACCTGGACGAAGACCTGCTGCAGCAAATCGCCGGCGCGACCGAGGGGGGATTCTATCTGCCGTTGCGCGGGGCCAAGACGATGGATGCGCTCTACGAACAGGGGCTGGCGAAGCTGCCCAAGTCCGAGCACGAGGCGAGGCTCATCAGGCGCTATCACGAACGTTACCACTGGCCGCTGGCGCTGGCTTTGGTGTTGCT
>Ga0326728_10017282_pt1 | contig 14495 bp, 11 predicted proteins | sample MB3enrmetagenome_FD_207602 | JGI IMG/M metagenome (GOLD analysis project Ga0326728, IMG submission 207602) | Lab enriched peat soil microbial communities from McLean, Ithaca, NY, United States - MB31MN | ecosystem: Environmental > Terrestrial > Soil > Wetlands > Peat | place: USA: New York...
TGGCGGGCGGCGAGGATTACGGTTGGACCTATGAGCCGGCCTGGCGGATCCTGCACGGGCAGCTTCCCTATCGCGATTTTGCTTTTTCAGCGCCCCCCTTGGCTCCCTTGATTCTGGCCGGATTGATGAAACTTTTCGGCGAGTCCGTGTTTATATTTGCCGTAAACCTGTATCTGTCCTGGCTGGGAGCCCTTGTTGTTGGGGTGGCAATTCTGAACCTCCTCAATGCGGATCGTCATATCAAGGTTCTTTCGGTGGTCGTGGCAGGGACGCTCTCACCTCCTTTCACGCAAGTGGGACATGCCCATAGTTACCAGGCCCCCATGTTCGCAGGACTCATCATCTATTTCTTCTTAAAATATCAAAAGAGCCGTCGGGCCGGAAATCTCTTTTGGGCAGGCATCTTCGCGGGTATTGCCATTGTCGCCAAGCAGAACATTGGCCTGCTCTTTGGTTCTGCCGCGACGCTGGCACTCTTCATTCCCAGCCCTTGGGGCTTGGGGATTCAGGGCAAGCGCTTCCCGAACATTGCTCGCTTCATGGCCGGTGGAGCGTTGGGTTTGTTTTCCTTCCTGGCCCCCTTTTTTTACAATTGCGGTGCCCTGGAAGTCGTCAAGGAAATGTTCGCGGACGCGGGGTCGGGAAAGGGTGGGCCGGCTGTCATTCTGTTGCGGGGTTTCCCCCGGCTTACGGCTATTCGGGGATTTACGATGGGCCGTGGCCTTCCCCCTCATGCCTGGGCTGAGTTGCTGATCACGGTGGCGGTATTTACCGGCATATGCTGGCTGATCAACCGCGCACGTGGCGATGCGAAGTTAAATTCCGTCACGGCGCAGGACGGTCATGCAAGCCGGGAAGATACCGGTAATTCCACGGTATATTATGTTTGCTTCTTCGCCAGCGCTTTCGCCGCTTCGGTGGCCACGCTCTTCTACATTCCAAGGATCTACATCCCCCTGGAAGTCCTCCGCCTGCAACTCGCCGATTACAATTTATTCCCGATTCGGGCAGCGTACCTGATCGCGTTCAGCAGTGGCATCGCCTGTCTGATCGCAGTTTTCCGAAGGCGCGCACCCCGCGAACTGGGCATGCTTTGCTTGTTGCTGCTGGCTCTCATGTATGCCAATGCCGCATCGGGCAGCAGCTACTTCGGGTTTGTAGCTCCCATTGCCGTCCCCATGCTGTTGTATGTATTGGCGGCTGGGGGCTTGCCGAATCTGTTTCGGCCTTGCCTGCTCTTGGCCACGCTGTTCTTGATGACTGCCTTTTTTTTCCCCGCCTATGGGGAGGCCTTTGGTCCCCTTTTACCCCTTCCCAGGAATTCCCCCTTCGCGGGCCTTTATGGCTACCCACGGTTCTATCGTTTGGTCACCGGTCTTTGGCTGGATGTCACTCCGCGAATTAAAGGGCAGCCGACCCTTTGGCTTTATCCCGGCGGTCCACTCTCGGCCTTTGGCGGGCTTCCTGTGCCCAATGTTGTTTACTTGCACACCGAGTCCTACAACAGTCGATCAGAAAAACGATTCTGGGATGATTGGCACCGCGATCCACCTGCCTATGTGATTCTGGGACAGTTCGCCCGCGCACGCAACGCCGTTTTGTTCCAGGAGGCCTCTCTTCAGTCGTGGCTCTCCTCGGATTACGAACTCAAGACCTGGAGATGACCCTTTGGAAGAAACGGGCCTTGCTACGGAGCGAATCACCCCATTTCGGCGGTGGTCAGCTTGGGCTCGGGAGCCCTGCCTGCCAGCTTGCCGCGCCGGGCGGCCAGCCAGAATCCCACCCGTAATCCTAACAGCAAAGCCACCAACGCCCCATAGAACAGTGGCTTGCGAACGTCGGACTTTACCAGCCAGTAGTAATGCACCACGCCGGCAATGGCGGTAACGTAAATCAGCCGGTGCAGCGCCAGCCAGCGCTTGCCCCCCAGCCGGCGAATCCAGCCCGCCGTGGAGGTCAGGGCGAGAGGGACCATCAATGCGAAACCCGTGAACCCCGCCGTGATGAAGGGCCGCTTGCGTACGTCGTGCAACATCTCCGCCCAATCAAAGAACTTGTCCAGCCCAATCCAGGTGCTAAAGTGGAGGAAACCATAGAAAAAGGCGAACAACCCGACCATGCGGCGAAAGCGAATCAGTTCCGGGATTCGCAAGAGCTTGCGCGCCGGGGTTATCGCCAGCGTCATAACCACAAAATTCAGCGTCCAGTCGCCCGTCTGGTGGGTAATGTACTCGATGGGATTGGCGGTCAGGTGATTGTGCAACGCCCGCCAGGCCAACTGGCCCAGTGGGACCAGGCACAAGATGAACACCGGCAACTTGATCCATTTGCTGCTGAGGACTTTTCGCAATCGCTCACCCTCTCTGGTTGGGTTGTGAAAGATGGGGCGGCAGCGGCCGGCGGCTGCCCCTGACCGGGAGGCCGGCAGGTGCTGAGTCAAGGCTCAGCGCGAGTCCGCCCATCCGCTAGAAGTTCTTCCTCAGGTCCATGCCCGCGTAGAGCGGCGCCACCTGGTCGTAACCGTTAAACATCAGCGTGGCGCGCCGGAAGAATTCGCCCAGGCGGCGCTCCTTGGCCTGGCTCCATCGCGGGTGATCCACCTGCGGGTTCACATTGGAATAGAATCCGTATTCGTTGGGAGCAGACATATTCCAGGTGGTATCCGGCTTCTTTTCCACCAATTTGATCTTCACCAGCGACTTGATGCTCTTGAAGCCATACTTCCAGGGCAGCACCATGCGCACCGGCGCCCCATCCTGATTGGGCAGCGTTTCACCGTACATGCCAAAACAGAGCAGCGCCAGCGGGTGCATGGCTTCGTCCAGGCGCAAACCCTCAACGTAAGGAAATTGTATTCCCGCGTAACTGGCCTGGGGCATCTGGCCGGAATTGTAATAACTTTCAAACGCCACGAATTTCGCCTTGGGCTGGGGAGACACTTCCTTCAACAGGGCGCTGAAGGAGTAGCCGATCCAGGGGACGACAATCGACCACGCCTCGACGCAGCGGTGACGGTAAATGCGCTCTTCCAGCGGCGCCAAATGCTGCAACTCCTCCACGGTGAAGCTGCGCGGCTTGTCCACCAAACCGCTCACTTTAACGCTCCACGGCGAAGTTTGAAAGTGCGTCGCATTCTTGGAGGGATCTTCCTTCCCCGTGCCGAACTCGTAGAAGTTATTGTAATGCGTCACGTCATCGTACGGCGTCACTTGCTCGGAAGTGCTGAATGGACTCTTCGCTGCCGCATTCAGCTTGGTGCCTGCCAGAACCTTTTGCGAAGGCCGCGCCAACTCCTGCAGCGTTCTCCCTGCCAGCGCTCCCGCCGCCACTCCCAGCGCCCCCGTCAGGAATTTTCGACGGTTCACATAAAGCCATTTGGGAGTGATCTCCGATGATGGAATTTGCGCCGCCTTTTTTATTAACACGCGTCACCTTCCCTGCCGTCGCGCGGGCGCCGCGGGCTTTTGGTCGAAAACCTCCACGCCCCGGGCCCCCGCTGTCCATTTTCGTGTGAACCCCTGCTTTCGCCACTTTATTGGACGCGAAACAAACACTCAAGGATGCATTTTAGCAGTATTTCGGGAGCCCGGGAATAGCCCCGGGGCCCTCCCCCGCCGCGATTTCGCCGGGCGGATGTTGCCAATTCTCCTTCGAAAGGTTAGCTTGGTTGACGCCCTAAACCGTTCCGGCGGGCACAGCGGATGCAGGCAGGGAAGTTCGGAGGCAAGGCCGTGAGAATCGTCAGCATCGGGGAAGTCTTGTGGGATGTCATCGGAGATCAGGAATACCTGGGCGGTGCGGCGCTCAATTTCTCCGCCCATGCCGCGCGCCTGGGGCATACCGTGCATTTTGTAAGTGCGGTGGGCAAGGATGAGCGGGGGCGGCGCGTCCTTGAGCGCATGGGGGAAATGGGCCTTTCCACGCGTTATGTCCGCCCCATCGAAGCCTACCCCACGGGGGTTGTGACGGTGGAACTCGATTCGGCCGGCGTTCCCAAGTTCACTCTTCATCACCCCGCAGCTTACGACGCTCCCGAACTCACCGCGGGCGACATCACCGAATTGCTCTCCCCAAAGCCCGACTGGATCTATTTCGGAACGCTCTTTCAGATGAGCCCGCCGGCCCAGCAACTCACCTACCGGTTGATCGATTCCCATTGCGGGGCGCGGCTGCTGTACGACGTCAACCTGCGCAAGGACTCCTACACCGCGCCGCTGGTGCGCGAACTGATGGCGCGCGCCCAGGTGGTGAAACTCAATGAGGACGAAGCAACGACGATCGACCAGATGCTCGGCCGGTCGGCGCGGCCTTTGGAAGACTTCTGCCGCGCCTACGCGAAGGAGTTTGGCTGGCAATCTACCTGTGTCACGCGCGGTGAAAAGGGTTGCGTGATGCTGGCGGGCGGGGAATACGTGGAAGCCCCCGGCTATCCCGTGCAAGCGCAGGACACGGTGGGAGCGGGCGATGCCTTCACCGCCGCCTTTATCCATGGCTTAAGCCTCGAGTGGCCCGCCGCGGAGATTGCCGACTTCGCCAATCGTGTCGCGGCGCTGGTCGCCAGCCGGCCGGGAGGAACCCCACCTTGGACCCTCGAAGAAGCCAAGGCCCTGTCGAAATAACGCGCCCGTTCCTCGCCTACTAAAAATCCGCCCTCACGCTCGCACCTCGAACACCATGTTAAAAGGTGTTTCCGTGGCCCGGCGAAAAGTCTTGAACCCCCCTTGCGTCACAACCTCGCGCAACCTCTGCTCTCCCGCCTGAGCCCCCAGCGCGAGGCCCACTTCCTGCGCGCGCGAAGCCGGCGTGCAAATCATGGTGGAAGCCGAATAATACACGCGTCCCACGGGATTCAGATTCTGCTCAACCCGATCATGGGCGAATGGTTCAACAATCATCCAAGTTCCTCCCGGCGCCAATGATTGCAGCACGTGTGCAGCCGCCCCGGCAGGATCACCCATATCGTGCAGGCAATCGAAAAACGCTACAAGGTCATAATTCTTTCCCGGAAACCCCTTGGCCCACGCCACCTGGAATCCCACACGATCCTGCACCCCCGCTTTTTCCGCGGCTTTCCAGGCGTGTTCGATGGACGGGGCGTGATAATCGAAACCCACGAACTGCGACCTCGGGTAGGCCTTGGTCATCAATATCGTTGACGCTCCGTGCCCACAACCCACGTCCGCAACTTTGGCGCCGGCTTGCAGTTTCGCCTCCACGCCGTCCAATGCCGGGATCCACGCGCTGATGAGGTTGTTGGCGTAGCTCGGCCGGAAGAAGCGTTCGGTGCCCTGGAACAGGTCAGCGCAGTGTTCGTGCCAACCCACGCCGGCTCCGGTCCGGAATGCCTCCGTAATGCGGGGCTCATCCTTGAGGACGGCGGCAATGATTTGGTATGCTCCGGGCAAATAGGCGGGACTGTCCTCAACCGCCAAAGCCAGAGCCTGCTCATCCGGCAAAGTAAATCGTCCCGTAGCAGCGTCGTAGGTAACGAATCCTCCCGCCGCTTGGGCGTTCATCCACTCGCGCACGTAGCGTTCCGAGGTACCCGTCTTCTGGGCCACCTCGGCCGGAGTCATCGGCCCTGCGCAAGCCATGGCCTTGTATAACCCCAGCTTGTCCCCAATAATCACCAGGGCTGCATTCATTCCGGCGCCAAGTTCCCCCAGGGCTTGTCCCATGAATTTCTCAAGCTTAACTTGGTCAATTTGCATAGTTCCTCCTTTGTGTACGTTTGTAATTCGGAAGGAGTAGACGCAGGGCTCCGAGCCGCGAACCAGATTCTCAACTTCTTGAATTGTCAGGATTGAGCCCTTACTACAAGCGGAAGTTTAGCGTGCAACGCTCCACAAATCAATAGCAAGCCTGGGAAGGAAAATACTTGCAGCCGTCACCAGCCTGCAAGGACGCTGTCCAACTCCGGCAGTGAAGTGATGCGCGGGCATTCGGCGTTTGGGTAGGCATTAATGCGGTCGATCAGCACGCCGTGCAAGCCCGCAAGTTGTGCGCCGCCCACGTCGGTGGCATTGGTGTCGCCCACAAATACAGCTTCATTCGCGGCCGCACGGGCGCTGGCAAGGGCCATCTGGAAGATCTCCGGGTGCGGTTTCTCCACCCCCACAATTGCCGAGTCAAAGATCGCCTGAAAATACCCGCGCATGCCCACGTTTTTCAACTGCCCCTCGAGGGTGCCCACGGAATTGGAGATGACCCCCAGAAAGTATCCCGCCTCTTGCAGCGACGCGAGGTAGCCGGGAGTTTCCGGCATCACGATCGACCAGGTGCGGATGTCGCGGAACCCCTCAGCCAGCAGGCGGATCAAGCGCGCGCCTTCGGTCTCCGGCGCGCCGATCAAACCCATCAGCGACGTGAGATACTCCGCCCAGTAGTGGTGATCGATGGTTCGGGGCACTTCGCCCTTGCGAATTTGCGGCCACAGCCACTCATCGAGTTTCTGCTTGGCGGCGCGCTCCGCGGCGTGGAAATCTTCCACCCGCGCCGGAAAGCCCGCGACCGTCAGGTCGCGCGCCCGCTCATCGAGCCGTGGGTAGAGCAGGGTGTTCCCCGCGTCAAAGAAAATGGCGCGAATGGGCGATGGTTTCATTTCCTCTCCTTGATTCTCCCGAGATCTCGCATTATACCAGCCGCTCACCCTTTCCGGCCGGGTGGAAATCATCTTGACCCTTTCCGGGCCAGCCACTAGATTAAGTTCGTTGGCCATTTAGGAGGATCGGGTGTGGCAAAAGCTGGCAGGATATCATCGCGGCAAAACCTATGGGCGTTTCTTCTGGGGCTTGGCCTGTTGGCAAGCGGTTGGCCTCTGATGCTGAGCGCCGCGCAATCCTCCAAGCCTGCGGAAAAGACGCCCGCCGCGCCCGTCTCGACGGAAACTGAGGAACAGAGAGCACTTGAGGAGGCGTTCCGGTCGGCGGAAAACAATCCTCAACTCATTATCAAGAACCTGGAAGCGTTTCTGGATCGTTTCCCCAAGTCCTCCCGGCGGGAAGTGGTGTTGCGCGCGATCTGCTCATACGCGCTGGAAGCCAATGCCCCCGGCGTGCTGGTGCAATACGGCCGGATGCTCCTGGAAATAACCCCCGACGATCCGAAGCTGCTGAGTCTGCTGATTGAAGCGCTGGCCCGGCAAAACGATCCGGCAAGCCGTGCCGGGGCTATTGAGTACACGTCGCGCTTGATCAAAATCGCCGAGGAGCAGCGCGATCATGCGGCCGCCGGCGGGGGCAGCCATGAATCCAAGGAGGTTTGGGCGCAGCGCATTGCCGGCCTTTATGCCCAGCGCGCCGGATTTTATCGGGATTCCGGCTCGCTCGACGCGGCGCGCTCCGACGATGAGAAGAGCTACGCCATCTACCCCACTGCCCGCGTCGCCGAGCGACTCGGAGACGACGCGTTAAGAAATGGTGATTCGGCTCGCGCCCTGGATTATTACCTCACCGCTTTTATCTTCCCCGAAAAGAGCCCCGACCCCGCCCACCGCCAGGAGGTTCGCCGGAAGCTTGGCAGTCTGTATCTGGCGCAGTACCATTCCGAGAAGGGCCTGGGGGACCTGATGCTGTCACGCTATGACGCCCTCCTGCCGCAAGTCGCCGGGCGCTTTTCCGATGTCGAGCCCCAGAACGCCGGCCGCCACGACCCCTTTGAATTTGTCGTGGAGCGGATGGATGGCACGCCGCTGCCCATGTCGGGATACCGCGGCAAGGTCATGGTGCTGGATTTCTGGGCGACCTGGTGCGGCCCCTGCCGCGTCCAAGGCCAGCTGCTCGACCAAGTGGCCAGGAGTTTTGCCTCAAACCCGCAAGTTGCTTTCCTTTCCCTGAATGTGGACGAGGACCGCAGCGGCGTGCCCGCCTTCCTCAAACAGGCAGGTTGGACCCTTCCCGTGGCTTATGCCCAGGGACTCGATCAACTCTTTGATGTGAGTGCGCTCCCTACGCTGGTGATTTTCGATGGCCAGAGCCGCGTGGTTTATCGTGAGGACGGCCTGATCCCTTCAACCTTCGCTGAAGATCTGGGCAAGCACCTGCGCGAGACACTGAAGGAGGCGGGGGGGAGCAAGCAGTAGGCAGTAGGCAGAAGGCATTCGACCTATTCGAGGTCCGGGAAAATTCAAGATGACTGACGACCATTAACATTCACCCTTCAGCCTTTAACCTTTACTCTTCAGCCTTTACCCTTTAGCCTTTAACTTTTGTCCTTCACCCCTTGGATTGCAACCTTTTCTCGCAATTCCTGTTTCTCGGCCGCGCTCAGGAACGAAGCGTCCACCGCGTTCCGGCATAGCCCGGCGAGCGTGGAACGGCTGAGCTCAAAGCAGCGGGCGGCTTGCGTGAATTCCCCCTGAAGACTCGTCCCAAACATGGCGGGATCGTCGGAGTTGAGCGTTACCACCAATCCTTGCTCCAGGAATTTCGGCAGCGGATGGTCCTCGAATCGGGGGATCAAGCCGGTGGACACGTTGCTGCTGGGGCAAACCTCCAACGGAATTTTCCGCTCGCGCAGCAGGGCCGTCACGCCGGCATCGCCCAGGGCGGTCAGGCCGTGGCCGATGCGCTCCGCCCCCAGCAATTCAACGGCGTCGCGAATGCTCTCCGGCCCGCACGCTTCGCCGGCATGCGCCACGACGTGCAGCCCCCGGTCGCGCGCCTCGCGAAAAATATCCGCAAATAATTTCGCCGGACCGGCCGCTTCGTCGCCGCCAATGCCGAAAGCCACCACGCCTAGCGAGCGGTAGCGCGCCGCCCAGCGCATGACCTCCCGCACGTGGTCCATGCCGAATTGCCGCGTGGCGTCAAATATCCACTTCACACGCACTCCGGTGCGCGCTTCCGCCTCTTCCGCGGCGGCGGCCACCGCTTCAAAAACCGCGTCCAGGGGTTGTTTCTTCCACAGCACCACCCCAGCGGCGAAGATGATTTCCGCGTACTGCACGTTCTGCTCAGCCAGCCACTCGATCAGGCGCGTGGTGATAACCGCGTAATCCTGCGTCGTCTCGATCAGCAGGGCCACGATTCCAAAGGCCACCAGGAACTCGCGAAAATTTCCATAGCTATAGTTCTGCGCGCGCCGCAAGGTGATCCACTCCTCCACCTTCTGCCGCAATCCGCTCTTGTTCTGCGAGAGTTCGAGCAAGGTTTCCGGGCGCACCGCTCCCTCCAGGTGCAGGTGCAGTTCCACCTTGGGCAATCGCGTGATGAAAGACGAGAAAGAAGATTCCGGCTCCGGCATAGGGATTAGTTAATTTTGGATTTTAGATTTTGGATGGTAATTTCAGATCAGCGAAGGTGGTCGCAGGCTGGATCCGCAATCCAAAATCTAAAATCCCAAATCCAAAATTCAGTGGGGGAGTTGCGGGCGGCCGGCATTCAGCCACGCCGTGTACCAATACGAGCCGACGTCGTGCGCGGCCCGATTGATCTCTTGAACCACGGTCGGCCCCACCCGGTTGTAAAAGCGGTCGTAATAATCGTCGTTGTAATCCGCCAAGCCTTCCCGAGCGCGCAAATCGGACCAGAGAACCAGATCCACCCAGACGTTGGAGGCTATACAGGACTCAAAAGCATACTCCGTCGGGTCGTCAATCTTCTCCGCAGGGTCCGGATGCATGATGAAGAACTTCGAATACTGGTCAACCAGGTGGATGTCAAACCGGGCGGACAGACCGGTCTGCATGGTCATCTGGCCATCGAAATTCTGCGTGGTGTGCAGAGGGTCACGAGCGTCCGCCAGGTAGTGCCCCAGCGCGGCCGCGTCCAACTTCGCTTCCTCCCAATTGCCGGCCTTCATCGCCTTGGTGAGGCGCAGGCTGTATTCGCCGATCTGCCAGGGCAGCACGCCATTTCGACCGATCGTCCAGGAACCGATTTTTTCCTTCGCTTGCGCGTAGTTGTGCGGCAGCGTCAGGTAGGGGAACGCTCCGTACTTGTCCAGGTAAATATAGTGCCGCATGCGCTCATAACGATCCTTTTTCATCAGCTCGTCGGGGTCATTGGCATGCTCAACCAGAAACTGGCGATTGTTTTCAAAAAAGTAACGGATCTCCGGAGGCAGGGTTTGGATGGCCCAGGTGGTCACCACCTGATGCGCCACGGGACCCCAGGCCAGCGCAGCATCCGGGCCAATCAGGCACAGGGCGAACAGGGCAAGCGGCAAGAGATACACCCGGGGTCTCATCCCCGCTTGGCAAAGCCCCAAAAGAACCCTGCTCCTGGCTGTCTCCATCGGTTGAGGTCCTTCCCTTAATCGTCTAACCCCGCTTCATTCTACCCCAATTTCTTCCCGCCTGTCGTTCCCGGGCGAGCCCTTGCCGTGAGTTTCACCCGCGGCTCACAACCTTGGGCCACTTTGAGAGATTCAGGCCGGCGTGCGCGGCGAACGGCCAAATTCCGAATGATGCCGGCTATAGGTAAAGTAGATGCAAAGACCGATGATCAGCCACACCACGAATCGCCGCCAGGTCTCCAAGGGCAGGCTGGCCATCAGGATAAAGCACGAGAGTATGGAGAGAATCGGCACCACCGGCACCCACGGCGTGCGGAACGCGCGCCGGCGCTCGGGTTGCGTTCGGCGCAGCACCAGCACCCCCAGCGATACCAGCGCAAACGCGAAGAGGGTCCCGATGTTGGAAAGGTCGGCCAGCGTGCCGATATCAAATAATCCCGCCGGGATGGCCACGGCGAACCCGGCCACCCAGGTGCTGACGTGCGGCGTCAGAAAGCGCCCATGCACCCTGGAAAAAACCTGCGGCAGCAGGCCGTCGCGCGACATGGCGAACCACACGCGCGCCTGGCCCAACTGAAAGACCAGCAGGGAGCTGATCATGCCGGTCAGCGCGCCGATGGTAACCCACTTCATAACGTTGGGCATTCCCAGCGCCATCAGCGCGTTGGCCACGGGCGCGGCGTTGCGTAATGTTGGCCAATGCTGAACGCCGGTCAGCACCAACGCCACGGTCACGTAAAGCGTGGCGCAAATCACCAGTGAGGCGATGATCCCGAAGGGCACATCTTTCTGCGGATTCTTGCACTCTTCGGCGGCGGTGGAGACGGAGTCAAATCCGATGTAGGTGAAGAAAACGATCGCTCCCCCGGTCAGCACCCCCTGCCAGCCGTTAGGCATGAAAGGCTTCCAGTTGGAAACGTGGATGTACCGGGAAGCGGCGATGATAAAGACCAGGATCGCCACAATCTTCACGCCCACCATGAGGTTGTTGGCGTCGGCGCTTTCGCGAATCCCGATCACCAGGATGATAGTGAGGATCATCACGATCAGGAACCCCGGCACGTTGAACAACGACCCGGTGCGGTGTAAGGAGTCGTCGAACACGGGACGGCTGATGATGGCCGGGATGTGCAACCCAAACCCCACCAGCAGGCGATCGACATAAGCGGAGAAGCCCACCGCCACCGCCATGTTACTGACCGCATACTCCAGAATCAGATCCCACCCGATAATCCAGGCCACAATTTCTCCGAGCGTGGCGTAGGAATAGGTGTAGGCGCTGCCGGCGATGGGAATCATGGAGGCCAGTTCCGCATAGCACAACCCGGCCAGCGCGCAAGCCATGGCCACCAGCAGAAACGACAGGGCAATGCCCGGCCCCGCCCCCGGCCGTCCGGCGGTCCCCAGCGCTTTCGTCCCATGCATCAGCACATCCAGCAGCGGGGCTTTCCAGATCGAATGCACTTCCAGAACTTCGCCGGCCGCGGCGGTGCCGGTCAGGATGAAAATGCCGGTGCCAATAATGGCGCCGATCCCCAGCGCGGTGAGCGACCAGGGGCCCAGGGACTTGCGCAACCGGTGCCCGGGGGAATCCGCGTCCGCGATCAGCTTGTCGATACTCTTCTTCTGGAAAAGTTGGGTCAAGGGAAGCCCTTGAAATGCAGTGAAGAGCGACGAGTGACAAACCTGCGTGTCAGCGGTCACTCTTCACTCATCACTCGTCACTGTCTTTTTACTTCCGGCGCGGAGCCACGCCCGGGCCCTTCTTCTTGACTTTGGGCTTGCGCGAACCGCGCGGTTCGGTGCGCTTGGGTTTGGCCGCCTGCTTCTTGCGCGCCGCGCGCTTCAGCTTCTTACGTTCTTCTTTATCTTTGATGTTTTTTGTGTTCATGCGTTCAATTTTCCTATCTCAGGTTGTGGATTCTTATTCATCGCCTACACTCTTTCCAGCCCGGCGAAGCGCTCCACCATTTTCTTCCGGCCATAGCCCGGAAAGCTGATGGTCAGTTTGCTATCTTCGCCCGCGTCTTCGCATTCCAGAACCGTGCCGATGCCGTATTTGGCATGGCGCACTTTCGAGCCCAGCTTCCAGCGCGAGGACTGCCGCGCGCTTTCCCCCCGCCCCGCGCCCGCCCGCTTGTCGAAGCCGCGCTCGCGCAGGAAGCGTTCCGCGCCCGCGACTGAGTTTACGGCATTTTCCCAGGTTGTGCGAGCTTTTGAGGCGGTGGCGCTCAAGGCTTCCACGAGGTTCGCGGGCACTTCCTCGAGGAAACGCGACGGCCGGCTGCCCTCCATGGAGTCCCGCCCGTAAGTGCGCCGTTGCCGCGCCCAGGAGAGCACCAACCGGTCGCGGGCGCGCGTCATGCCCACGTAGCAAAGCCGCCTCTCCTCCTCGATGCCCGCTTCATCATCGATGGAAAGCTTGTGGGGAAACAACCCCTCTTCCATCCCCACCAGAAAAACCTGGTTGAATTCCAGCCCCTTGGCGCTGTGCAGGGTCATCAGCGTCACCCGCGCCCGCTCATCGTAATCATCGGCGTCGGATACCAGCGCCGCGTGGTCCAGAAACTCCTTGAGCGTGATGCCCTGCTCTTCCGCCTCCATCGCCGCGTTCACCAACTCCTGAAGGTTTTCGATGCGGTCCTGTGATTCCGGCTGGTTCTCCGCCATCAGCACATCCACGTAACCGGTGCGGTCCAGGATGCTCTTGAAGAACTGGCCCATCAGCAGGCGCTGCTGGTCCGCCATCAAATCCTTCATGAGCGCGTGGAAAGCCTCGATCGCCTTGAGAGCGCGCCCGGGCAATCGGCGGGCGGCAATTTCCACCTCCAGCGCTTCCCACAGGCTGATCTTCTCGGCGCGCGCCGTGGACTGAATCGTGCCCAGGGTGGAGCCGCCGATTCCCCGCGCCGGCGTGTTGATGACGCGCTCGAGCGCCATTCCGTCGCGGGGATTGACCGCCAGGCGCGCGTAAGCCAGCACATCGCGAATTTCCGCGCGTGCATAGAAACTGAACCCGCCCACCAGGCGGTAGGCAATGCGGTTGCGGCGCAGGGATTCTTCCAGCACGCGCGACTGGGCGTTGGTGCGGTAGAGAACGGCCACGCTACAGTTCGAGTCGCTGGCGAGGGCCCGTGTGATCTCGTCCGCCACAAACAACGCTTCCTGGTCGGCATCCCATGCGTCATAGAGGCCGATGGCGTCGCCGCCCTGGCGGTCAGTCCACAGAGTTTTCCCCTTGCGCGCCAGGTTGCGGCTGACCACCGCGCCCGCCGCGTCCAGAATCTTCTGCGTGGACCGATAGTTCTGCTCCAGCCGCACGGTGCGCGCGCTCGGGTAATCCTCCTCGAAACTCAAAATGTTCTGAATGTCGGCGCCCCGCCAGCGGTAAATCGACTGGTCCTCGTCGCCCACCACGCACAGGTTCTGATGGACCAGGGTGAGCTGCCGGATCAGGTCGTACTGAGTGCGATTGGTGTCCTGATACTCGTCCACCAGAATGTACTGAAAACGCCGGTTGTACTGCTCGCAGACTTGCGCGGCCTTGTAGAAGAGCTGAACCGTCTTGAGCAGAAGGTCGTCAAAATCGAGAGCGTTTGCCTGTCGCAGTTTTTTCTCGTAAAGGTCGAAAAGCGCGGCGATTTTTTCCAGCGGGTCGGTGGCCGCCTGCGCGTACATCATCTCGGCCGTCATGCCGTGATTCTTGGCGTAACTGATCTTTCCCAGCACGCTGCGCGGCGAGGTGACCTGCTCGCCCAGCCCCAGTTCCTGAATGCAGGTTTTCATCAGCCGCGCCTGATCGTCAGCGTCATAAATCGAAAAATCGCGGCTATACCCAAGATGGTTGATGTGCCGGCGCAGCACGCTGACACAGAAGGAATGAAAAGTGGAAACGTGCGGCGCCCCCGCGTGCAACTCCACGCGGCCGTCCAGCAGCTTGCCCACCCGCTCCTTCATCTGCTCGGCGGCCTTGTTGGTGAACGTGACCGCCAGAATGCTTTCCGGCCGCACTCCCATGACTTCCATCAGGTAGGCAATCCGGTAGGTGATGACCCGCGTCTTGCCGCTGCCCGCCCCCGCCAGAATCAGCAGCGGCCCCTCGGTATGCTCCACCGCGGCGCGCTGCTGGATATTCAATTGGTCGAGCAGGCTCTGCATGCAGGTTTGTAAGAGAGGAAACTTCCCTCGCGGGCAAAAATTCAAGTTGGGCCCGAGATTTCATTGTACACGATGCCGGGGCAGGCTGACGAGCAGGGGCG
>Ga0326728_10017283_pt1 | contig 14495 bp, 9 predicted proteins | sample MB3enrmetagenome_FD_207602 | JGI IMG/M metagenome (GOLD analysis project Ga0326728, IMG submission 207602) | Lab enriched peat soil microbial communities from McLean, Ithaca, NY, United States - MB31MN | ecosystem: Environmental > Terrestrial > Soil > Wetlands > Peat | place: USA: New York...
GTGAAGTCATGAACAGTTTCAGGGCGGTCAAGCGTCTCTGCTCCGGGTTGAAGAAAGCGCCCGAGGTGCCTTTGAGCCGCACCCTGGCTCCCACCAGGCGTTGGGCATCCAGCCCTGGAGGCATCTTGGAAAAGGCATGAAACCGGTACCCTCCCGCGGCTATGCCCAAGTCCAGATTTGATTCTGTCTCGCTCATTTGCGCCGACCGCACAATGCCCGAAATCTCCACCCTCTGGCTGTCCTCCGCGCCCGACATAAAGCGTTCCACGGAAACCGCCCGGGCCGGCGGCAACGGGGCGGTTCCGATCTTGACATAAGTTGGACCTGTAATCACCGGGGCGTAGTCGCCCTTTTCCGTGAAGCCGGAAACGCGGACCACATCACCTGCTTGGGGCAACGGACGATTGGGGTTATCCACGAAGACTCCGCAAGTGGCATCCTGGACGAAGAAACTACCGCCCAAAGCCGGAACCGTCGCGGTCACAGTGCCGGTGACCAGGGCTTTGATCTGGCGGGCGGCGCGCTCGACGGGCAGAGAAATGATATCGGCGGCATTGGTTAAAAGCACCCCCGCTTCACCGGTTGGGGCGGCTTGGCCGGGCATGAGCAACGCGCAGGCCAGGATGAAGCCAGCCGCCGTCCGAATCTTTACATCCAAACTCATTTTGTCTATGGCTGACGCCGATTGCAGAGTGTCGGATTTCCGGGTTGCAAAATCCAGACTATTGCAAGGGCGGCCTGAGGGCATCCCTCGAAAGAGGGATGACGCCCGTTGCGAATTCCGGTGTAATGGCCAACATCAGCACGGAATCCAACATGATTGGCACCGAAGCAAACGCTCCAAGGAAAGCGCGCCGTGGGCGGGTCTTGCGCCGCGCTTGCCATAAAAGGAGCGCTTAACCCCATAGAAATATGAAAAAATCCAACGCGGGTCAATCCTTCGCCCGTTTATTTCACGGCCCTATGAATTGCGCCAAAACCTTCTGCCCGATGGCCGTGGTGGCCGGGCTGGCTCTGGTTCTGCCCCAGCCGGCGCAGGGGCAAACGACCAATTGGTTGTATTTCCCCTTTACCGACGCGCCGGGCACCAACACGACTGTCAGTTCCACCAGCCTCGGTGGCATCGGCGGCGTCACCTTGACCGGGTACAATGGCGCTGGAACGGCGGCGGACTTTCATGGCGCCGCCGGTTCCGGTGTCAATGGGGCGGAAAACGGCGATCGGGCATTGTGTTTGACAAACGGAGACGGGGGAACCCAACCGGGCAACGCGGCGACACCTCCTACCAGCGCAAGCGCCGCGAATTGTGTTGCGGATCTGGGCGATCCCTTGCTCTCTAAAACCATCACCAACTTCGTGGTGTCGCTGTGGTTTAATCAACCGGTCAAGGCGCCGAGCGGCAGCGGGTACGTCCTTCCCCGGCTCTTTGTTCTTAGCACCGGAGGCTCACCCGGTGAAAACGATGGCAGCGCCAATTCCATCGGCGTCAAGTTCCAGCAGGAAAACGAGTTCATTTTTTCCCTGAATTCCACCACGCTTACCACAGCGTTTGGCGCTGGCTCGCCCCCGACGAACTATCCCCCGGGTGATTTTGCCATCAATACCTGGTATTTTGTGGCCTGGGCTTATGATGGCACCAACATCTATCAGTATACCGGCTCGGCCTCGTCGCCTGCCACGTTGGTGAATCAGGTATCGGCGCCGGGGCTGTCGGTTACTTTGGGCAACCCCTCAACTCTTGTCATTGGCAACCGAAACTATGAAGGCGCCCGCGGGTTCGACGGCTGGATACAAGATTTTCGCTTCGACACCGGCGTTCCCACCAATACCGCGGCCTATCTGGAGGGCATCCGGCAGTCCAGCCCCGGTATTATACTCGATGTTAATTTTATGGACGATTCCATCAACGTGGACTATGGCGGCGGCAATAAACCTGCGCCTTCTGCCATGTCCGGCGCGGCGGTGATTGGTTCATCGGGTGACATTTGGAATGGTTTGCACGGCTTCGCCTACTCCGCGTATCCGTCCGGCGCCACTTACACGGCGCCCAGTGGGTCCCTGGTTTATACAGATGGCAGCAGGTCGGCGGTGACGTTGAGTTTGTCGGCGCCCAATGGCTCGTACGATAATAATGCCATCAATTGGGGCAGTTTCACCCCATTTTCATGGGCTACCCTCGCGGCCGAAACCGCCGGCACGGGCTACCCAAATACCCCGTATGCAGCCTTGATGGCGACTCTGATCAGCACCGCCACCGGCAGCACAAACGGATTTGTCAATCTCGGCGGTCTTTCGCCTAACGCGGTTTACAATCTGTACGTTTATAGCGCGGGGAATGCGGCTGGGAGAGCGAGTACGTTCACGGTCGGCGGCGGCGGTGGCACCCAGATCTCGACTTACGACGACGCCGCCACCAACCTCGTCAACGGAGTGGACTATCTTGAGTTTGCCGGAGTCACGGCGGACGCCAACGGGAATCTGAACATAAGCTTTGGCAACGGCGGGGTGAGCGAATGTGATTTCAATGGTTTCCAACTTGAATTTGTGAGCGGCACCCTGCCCGCCACCGTGGCCGCGCCTCCCACCATGACCTGCACGACCAACCTGAATGGGCTTACGCTTTGCACCAACACCAGCATCATCTTCACTGCCGTATCCGGCGCCAACACCATCACCAACTTTTCAGCCGTCATTAAAACATCACAGCTCGGCTCCGCCATCACCACGACCAACATCACGACGAACTTTAACGCGAACGGCACGTTCTCCGGCACCAACGTCGCCGGCATCAACTCGTCCACGGCCACCATCACTTTTGCGCTGTCGCCGAATTTGAAATACAGCGTGGCCGTCACGGCCACGGATAGCACGGGCCTTGCCGTCACGACGACCGCCGTTTTCGACACCTTCGCGCCCACCCTGGTCATTGAAGCCTCCGATTACAACTTCAGTGGCGGCTCGTGGTATGAAACGCCGGCCAACGGAGGAGTGTGGCTCTACACCAATGTGCTGGCCAAATCGAACATTGACTTCTATAAGAGCGGCGGCGAAGGCCCCAACGCTCTTTTTTACAGGGACCTGGGCCAGCCTATGCCTCCTAACTTTCCTTACGTTACCGAGGCCAACGCGGACACGGTCAGCGAGCAAAAGTGCGCCCTTGCAACCACGGGCACCGAAATCGGGACCAATGATTTTCCGGAGCTGGCAATTGGCTACGACACCGCCAGTGTCACCGGCGGTGATTGGTGGAATTATACGAGGTCATTCGGCACCAGTGGCTATCCTATTGATTCGGCGAGCAACGGCACCTATAATGTTTGGCTCTTTATGTCCATCTCCGGCGGCGGGGAGGATGCCACCCTCTCCTCGGTTACTCCCAACCCCGCTACAACGACAAATCAAACCTTGACCCCCCTGGGTCAATTCGGCACGGCCAGCTTTTCGGAGAATGACTGGAATGGCTATGAGTACGTGCCCATGACGGACACCTATGGCAATCTTTTGGCCATAACCATTGGCAGCGGACCAAACACGTTTCAACTCCAGGTGGGGCCGAAAGGCGGTCCAAACCTCGGCTTTTTGATGCTGATGCCAGCGGCTCCGGTCTTGACGCCCTTCTTTGCCTCCCTCTATCCAGACGGCGCGCATCCCTTTGAGCCGACCAACTGGTTCACCTTCACGGTGGGGCCCGCCAACGGCTCGAACATACTGAGCAGTGGCATCGGCGTGATGTTGAATGGGAGCAACGTCACCTCGGGATTGACCCTGGCGCAGAAAAATGGCAATTGGACCGCCAATTATCCGATCCGGTCCAATGCCGTTTATACCGCCGTGGTCAACGTCACCAATACGGCCGGGCTGGTCAACAGCATGACCGTCAATTTTGACACCTTTAGTGTCACTAATTATCAATGGGAAGCGGTTGATTATGACTTCAGCACGAACAACGGCACTTTCTCCTCGCCTCCGGCACAGGGAGGGGAAACGTTGGGTGGCTGGGTCAGCGGCCTGTTCATTGATAATCCCGAACCAACGGCCGATGTAACGGCAACGGCCACGTCGGGGCCTGTAGGAACGGAGAAAACGAACAGTTACTTTGGTTACCCCGCAGGCTTCACCAGTTCTATTGATCCGTCCGGCGCCGGGGCCATTGCCCAACAGGGAGTTGACATTAACTTTACCGCCAATGGCCAAACCATTGCCTATGAGCAATACCGGTCGCGGGACGCTGTGGGCGCGCAGGTGGCGACGGACTATCTGCGTCCCAAATTCGCGGCCGCGCAAACGGGTTTGGGCGACCCAAACATCGGGCTGTTTAACATTTGCTATTACGCCCCCGGCAATTGGCTCAATTACACGCGCCATTACCCGGCAGGCAGCTACTATGTCTGGGCCCGTCTGGCGAACAACGCCAACTATAGCCTCGCTTTCGGCGCAGTCACCAACGGCGTGGGCACCGGGACGCAGGCCGTCATGCCTTTGGGCACGTTCACGGATACCAATGCCACAGGGTTCCAGGCCTGGCACTGGATTCCTCTCCTCGACACCAATGGGAACCAGGTGGTCCTTTACCTGAGTGGCCAGGCCGCCACCTTTAGAGCAACCGCGATTCAAGGCCATAATATGGAGTTCTTTATGCTCGCGCCCGCGCCTGCATTCCAGGTGACGGCCTCGATCGTGGCGGGCCAGCTCAATCTGGCGTTCCCCACCGAGGCCGGCCACAACTATTCGGTCCTGTATGCGAGCACGTTGACGAGTCCGCAGAGTTGGACCCCGGTGGCGGGACAACAGGCCATCGCCGGCACTGGAGCGGTCAAGAACGTCACCGAAACATTGACCGGCAAGCAAGGTTACTATAAAGTTATGGTGCAGTAAAAGAACCGGGCGGAAGCCACAAAAATGAAAGCAAACGTCATGGGCTTGAGTCTGGGCTTGGCTTCCCGCACAGGGAGGCGGGGCCAGGCCCGGCCGGCGGATGGGAGGCGGGAGAAAAGCGCCGCTCCTGGCGGATTCACGCTGATCGAATTGCTGGTGGTCATCATCATCATCGCCCTCCTGGCGGCGCTGCTGTTGCCCGCCCTGGCCAACGCCAAGGAACACTCGCAACGCACCAAATGCCTGAGCAATTTGCGCCAACTTGCCATCGGTATGACGGGGTACGCCCAAGACAACCGGGATTTCGTCATACCCGCCAAACCCCAAGATAATGATACCGCCTCGCCGGGCAACCCGCCCTTCGTGCAATACGCCATAGATTCGATGTACGTCAATGCGGTCCAATGGGCGGGGGTCCCGTTCTTGACTAATGCCCCCTGTGTTTGGTCGTGTCCCGAAATTCCAGGGCTGCCGTACCCTGACACCATTAACTACCCGCAATGGATCATTGGCTACCAATACTTGGGCGGCTTCCTCGAATGGTCGCCCAACGCCACTCTCGATGTGATCACGGGCACCCACAGTCCGGTCAAGCTCAGCCAGTCCCGGCCGTACTGGTGCTTGGCGGCGGATATGGTGGCCAAAATTCACGGCACTTGGGGCGGTTCTGAGACTCTGGTTACTGCTCCGGCCATTGATGCGTCCTACAAGTACTGGCCGCCGCATCACGCCGGGAGTCATCGGTATCCCGAAGGCGGGAATGAAGTGTTCGCGGATTGTTCCGCCAAGTGGTGCAAGGTGGAGACGATGTGCCAGTTTACGACTTGGACTACGGCCAACGAGTTTTGGTTTTATCAAAGCACGGCCGACATCACGAGCCCGTACGAACTTGCGATAATCGGTACTCTGAAATGGAACCCTGCTACGGATCCGTAAGAGCATACCTGGCCGGAGCTTGGCCTGATTCCAATGCGGCTTCTATGCAAAAAGGGGCTGGCTATTGTCGTTGGCTTGATGTTGCCGGCGCCGCTGGTCCGCGCCGCAGACCTGCTGACGAACCCCGGTTTCGAGGCGGATCCACAAGGTCAAACCAGCGTCATCCTGGGCTGGAATTCTTCCAGCGGCTCGCCGGGCAATGTTTGGAGCGAGACGTCCGCCGCCATTGCCCATAGCGGAAGCAATTATTTAAAAGTTTATCAAGCCTTCACCGGCGTCATCAATGACAGTGGCGTTTATCAGGACAACCTTTCCGGCCCCGGCGCCATCTATGCCGCCGACGGCTGGGCCTACACCAGCGCGTCGGACACCCTGGCCGGCGAAAACGCCGCCTGGGTCGAAGTCACTTTCCGTGATGCCAACGCCAATACTCTTGCTCTCTACCGTTCCGCTCTCCTCACCACCAACGCCATCGCCACCGGGACCTTTCCGAAAAGCGCCTGGATCCACCTGCCCATCACCAATCAATACAACCCCAACACCGGCATCGTCACCAATTACACCTCCGCTCTCGTTGCTCCCGCCGGCACGAGTTTTGTGCGCTATCAAATCACTTTCCAAGGCGACGCCCTGGATAGCACCGGCTCGGTGTATTTCGACGACTTGACCCTGACGCAAACGGCGGGCGGGCCGCAAGGCGATTGGAACATCGTCTGGAGCGACGAATTCAACGGCCCGACCATCAACACGAACATCTGGACCTACGACCTCGGCAATAACAGCGGCTGGGGCAACAGCGAATTGGAGTACTACACCAGTTCCGCCCAGAACGCCTGCGTCTCCAACGGTTTCCTCCACCTCGTCGCTTTGCAGCAATCCAGCAACGGCTACAGTTACACTTCCGCCCGCCTGAAAACCGAGGGCCTTTACAGCGCCGAGTATGGCCGGTTTGAATTCCGCGCCAGCCTGCCCGCCGGCACCGGCTTTTGGCCCGCCCTCTGGATGCTCGGCGACAACATCAACACCGTCTCCTGGCCGGGCTGCGGGGAAATAGATGTCATGGAAAACAAGGGCAGCGCCCTCACCAACGTCCAGGGCAGCCTTCACTCCGGCAGCGACGAAACCCAGGTCTATACCCTCCCCGGCGGCAGCGTGACCAACTTCCACCTCTACCTCCTGGAATGGACCCCCAACGCCATCAGTTGGTATGTGGACGGGCTGCGTTATGAAACGCAGACCAATTGGTCCAGTTCCGTGGGGGCCTATCCGGCGCCCTTCAACCAGCCCTTTTTTATCATTATGAACCTCGCCGTCGGCGGCAATTTCCTCGGCAATCCCTCCACCGCCGCCATCAATGCCAATTCCACGTTTCCCGGCCAGATGCTGGTGGATTACGTCCGCCTCTACAACCTGACCGCGCCCCTGCAACTGGCCGCCGCCTGGAGCGGTGGAAAAGTATCGTTGACTTGGCCCTCCAACATCGTCTGCCACCTCGAATCCGCCACCAGCCTGTCCGCGGCGTCCGCTTGGACCGACGTGGCCGGCGCGGCCCCGCCGTATTCCGCCCCGCTTCCTTCCACCGTTACTTTCTACCGCCTGATTTCCCCATGAGCGGCCCGCCCGGTTTGATGTCAGGAATGCGGAAGCGGCGCGCTGTGACAATGCACGGGGCCAAATCAGGCCTTGCTTGGGGCTAAAACAGCCGATCCAACGAGGATTTCCGCCGGACTTCCGACCAATAGCTCTCCGCGCCGGCTGGGCGGCGCAGCCGCAGCGGGTCTTTGCCCAGCATCCGCAAGACCCACCCCAGCGGCGTCACGACGAGGAAAAAAAGGAGCGCCAGGACGACGCCTCCCGCCATCTGACTGAGGCCAAATCCCACTTTTGCGGAAAAGCGATAATATCCCCGAAACCATCGTGGCCGCAGCGCCGCGGCCACGGCCAGCGCGGCCAGCAAACACAAAACCACCCCCCATGCCGCCACGGGCAGGACGCGCCGCCAGCGCAAGAGGCTGCTGAGCATCGCCAAACCCAGCGCACTCACGCACGCCGCCTTGCGCCATTCCTTCGGCTCCTCTTTAAGTTTCAGCTTCATGTTCAGTCCGCTTGCGGCGCCATGCGCCAGTCGGCCGGGCGCGCCGGCTGTTCGGCGCGGTCCAGCACAAAGTTCCCCAGCATGAGGCAATCCATTTCCGTGTGGACGAAACACCGGTAGGCGTCCTCCGGCGTGCAGACGATCGGATCCCCCCGCACGTTGAAGGACGTATTGACCAAAACTCCGCATTGGGTGGCGCGCTCAAAGCGCAGGAGCAGTTCGTAGAGCAGGGGATTGTCCTGGCGGGCCACGGTCTGGATCCGCGCCGAGTAGTCCACATGCGTCACCGCCGGCAGGGTGGATCGCGCCTGCTTTAACAATGCCAATCCTTTCACGCCCGCCGGCACGGGCAGGCGCAACGCCGGCAGAATCGGGGCCACCAGCAGCATGTAGGGCGACTCTTCAGTCAAGTCAAAGTAGTCCGCGGCCCGCTCGCGGCGCACGATGGGCGCGAAGGGGCGGAAGGATTCCCGGAATTTCACCTTGAGGTTCATGACCGACTGCATCCGCGGGGAGCGGGCGTCGCCCAGGATCGAGCGGTTGCCCAGCGCGCGCGGCCCGAACTCCATCCGCCCCTGGAACCAGCCGATCACTTTCCCGGCTCGCAGCAGATCAACGGTGGAATCGAGCAAGCTGGTCGTGCTGAGCCGTTGGAACCTGGCCCCGCGGCGGCGCAACGTCGCTTCGATTTCCTCATCGGAGTAGGCGGGTCCCAGGAGCGCGCCCTGCATCGCGTCGGCCTTGGCTGGAAAGGGGCCGGCTTGGTGGCGCCGCGAGTGCCAGGCGGCCAGGGCGGCGCCCAGCGCGCCCCCGGCGTCGCTGGCGGCCGGCTGGATCCACATTTTGTCAAATATACGTTCGCGCAGGAGGCGCCCGTTGGCCACGCAGTTCAGCGCCACGCCGCCGGCCAGGCAGAGATGCTTTTCCCCGGTCAAGGCGCGGGCGTGGCGGGCCAGGCGCAGCACCACTTCCTCCGTCACCGCCTGAATCGAGCGCGCGGCGTCCAGGTGGCGCTGCTGGATGGCTTCCTCCGGGCGGCGGGGCGGCCCGCCCAACAACCGGTGAAAACGGCCGTTGGTCATGGTCGTGCCGCGCAGAAAATTGAAGCAGTCCAGATTCAGCCAAAAAGAACCGTCGGCTTTGAGGTCCAGCAATTCCCGCAAGATCACCTCAGCGTAGATCGGTTCGCCGTAGGGGGCCAGGCCCATGAGCTTATATTCGCCGGAATTGATGCGAAAACCGCAGTAATCGGTGAACGCCGAGTAAAGCAGGCCCAGCGAATGCGGAAAGCGCAGTTCCTGCAGCAATGCAATCGAGTTGCCCCGTCCGCGGCCAATGGTCGTCGTCGCCCATTCCCCCACGGCGTCAATGGTCAAAATGGCCGCCTCGGTGAAGGGCGACGGATAAAAGGCGCTGGCGGCGTGGGCCTGGTGATGGGCGGTGAACAAGATGGGACACTCCGCGCGCAGGCCCGGCAACTCCTCGCGGATGGTTTTGCGCAGGTCCAATTTCCCTCCCAGCCAGTTGGCAACCACTTCCGGGAAAGTCCGCCATCCGCCCGGCGCCACCGCCAGATAGGTTTCCAGCAGGCGGGTGAATTTCAACACCGGCTTGTCGTAAAAAACGACGCAGTCCAGTTCCGCGGGGTTGAGTCCCCCGTAACGGAGGCAAAACTCGATGGCCTGCCGCGGAAAATCCGGGTCGTTCTTGAACCGCGTAAACCGTTCTTCCTGCGCGGCGGCGAGGATCTGCCCGTCGCGCAGCAACGCCGCGGCGGCGTCGTGGTAATAGGCGGAAATTCCCAGGACATGGCGCGGCGGCGGCATTGTTTACATGAACGGATAAAGCGCCCAGGCGATCCCCGAACTGGCAGTAAAGAGGAGAATGGCGCCCAGCCCCAGCAACAGGACGATCAGCGGGATCAGCCACCACTTCTTTTCCTGCCTGCAAAACCCAATGAATTCCTTGAACAAGGGCCACATGGTTGTGCCCACTCTATGGGTTGGGGATTAAAGTTGCAACAGGAATCCCCCATTCCGCAGGTCCTGAGGTGGTTGAGGCCAGACTGAAGGGCGCGGATGTGTTTCTTGCGCAGACGACTGACGGAAACAGTTTTCCCGGCGTCTGCGCCCAGGCGGGCCACGCGAGGAACAGGACGAGGACAAGGGGCCGAAAATAGTGATGTGTTTTCCTGGGTGAAGCGTAGTGCAGGCGGCGATGGATGTCAGCAATGACAAAGGCCCCACCCTTCTTGATTCCGGGAGGCAAATGCAATGGCGCCGACAAGCCCGTCTGCGTCGTCGAAGGGGACTGTGGCGGAAATGCGCGAAAATGGGTCCTTGGGGTCCGCGGCAAAACTTTTTCCATTGACTTCTACGAGGGAAACGTCAAAATCTCCCACGTAAAAAAGAGCGCTAAAAACGTGTGTGCTGCCTTCCAAGCAGTGGGTCGTGGGTTCGATTCCCGCCGGGCGCGCCATCCATTGCGCCTGGCCAATGGCCGATGGCTTGCCTGACTGAGTGGAAGTTTTGGGGCCGGATAGCTCAGGCCGCAAGCCGGCAAAGCGGCGGCGGGAATCGTCATCACCCCGCCCCATAAGATTATGCTCACGCTCGAATTCCTGGCCCAATTGGCCCGAACCCACCGCGACGCCCTCGCCGCCCGGGTGCGGGAGTTTTCCCTTGACGGCGAAGCCTTCCGCTTCAATTCCGAACCCGCCCTCATGGGGGTGATCAATCTTTCGCCCGACTCCTGGTATCGCGAGAGTGTTTGCCTGTCGGTGGACAAGGCGGTCGGGCGCGGCCGGGTTCTGCGGGCGCAGGGGGCGCGCATCGTGGATGTGGGGGCGGAATCCACCCTGGGCCATGCGGCGCGGCTCCATCGCGCGGAGCAGAAAAAGAAGTTGCTGCCGGTCATCCAGGGGCTGGCGGCGGAGAAAATCCTCGTCTCGGCGGAGACTTACGACCACAGCGTGGCCCGCGCCTGCCTGGAAGCCGGCGCCCGGGTGCTCAATTTCACCGGAACGGAAAAGGCGGGGGAAGTTTTCCGCATGGCGGCGCGCCATTCCGCCGCGGTGATTATTTGTTATGTGCAGGGACGCAACGTGCGCGCGGTCCGCGATTTTGCCTTCAGCGCGGACCCGGCCGCCGCCCGGCGCGACTATTTTTCGCGCCTCACCGACTTGGCCGCCAAGAACGGCCTGGAAAAAATTCTGATTGACCCGGGTCTCGGATTTTATTATCGGAACTTGCAGGACGGCGCGGCGCGGGTCCGGCATCAGATGTCGGTTTTTTTGAACACGTTTCGCTTGCGGGCGCTGGGATTTCCGGTTTGTCACGCGCTGCCCCACGCCTTTGAGTATTTTGGGGAGGAAGTGCGCGGAGCGGAACCGTTTTTTGCGGCGCTGGCGGCGCTGGGCAAGACCGATCTTTACCGGACCCACGAAGTCCCGCGCGTCAAGGCGGTGCTGGACACCTTGAGCGTTTTTCCAGCCCAACCCGAGGGTCACGCTCTCTGACAAAGAAAGACGCCCTCTTCCCCGGATGGGGCCAGCCATTGCCCGCGCGCCTCGAGCCGGTGACGCTGGAGCAGGACGCGGATTGGGTCCGGCGTGTAGCGATAGGAAAAAAAGAGGCGGATCTCATCTCCGGCGACAAATTCAAACAGTTCGCCATAGACGGTCAGCGCGCGGCGGCGTGTCAAACAGAAATCCGCGGCCACCCGTTTGAAGCCGGCCGCGGAATCCTCCACGGCGAAACGCACGGCGCCGTCTTCGGGCGAGAATCCCAGGTCGAACAGAAACGCCGTCAGCCAGTCGCGGGTAAGCGGGTTGTCGTAGCCGGGAAGGATGCGTTGCGCGCCGGCGGCGTAATCGGGGCCGGGCGCGAGATTGGCGCTCAAGAGCAACCAATCTCCGCCGCGCACCAGGGCGGCCAGGCGCGGCAAAATCAGTTCCGGCTCAAAATTGGGGATCATGCCGAAAAAGGTGATCAAGCGGGCGGCGCCGGCGGCCGGCGGGCCGAAGACTTCCGGCAGATCATCGGCCAAGGCCAAATCGCACACCAGCGGGCCGCACGGCAGGTCTCCGAGGGCCTCGCGGGCCGTCTGGCGGGCGGTCAGCGCCAGCGCCAGGCTGACGTCGCATGGCCGGTAGGACACTCCCTTTCCCTGCCCGGCCAGCAGGCGCAGCAAGCGGGTGTCCTTTTGGCCGCCGCCGCAGCCCAATCCGATGACCTGGACCTCCTCCTCCGCCGTCCGCGCGGCCGCGGCGGCGAAGGAACGGTCGTATATCGCCAGGCAACTGGGATCGGTGCGCGAGGGCGAATAAGCCTCGTGCAGCGCGAGCCATTTTTGCGCCTGCTTATAGGAGTCGTAGTGAAACTTAGGATTGACATGACGCGCGCGCAGGGAATGAAGCAGCTCGCGCCGGACATTCTCCGGGAATTGGCTCGAATGAATCGTGACGTGGGCCAGGGCCATAAGTTCAAAGACATGACAATATGCGGGGGAACGCACGGAGGCGCAAGCCATTGGGCATACCACCCATACGGCCCATGCGGCGACATCTTGCAATCCAAAGGCGCAGCGCCGCCCTACCGAAGCCATGAAGGTTTTTGTCCTCCCCCCCCTTGCAAAACGGGCGCAGATTGGCCCGGCAGATTGGCCTTGACGGCTGGCCTTGGCGCGAGCATTATCGCAATAGATGAAAGGCCACATATTTATGACAAATACTTATCCAACCTCGCGAAGAGATTTCCTGAAAACATCGTTGCTGGGCGGCGCCGCGGCGCTGGCTGCCTGGCAATTGCCGGCAGCCCAGGGCGCTGAGGGCGCTCCTGCGGCTCCGACCCCATTCAGCCCCAGCGATCCTGCCAACTCGCCGATGGGGGTCGCCTTCGGCGTCAAACCGGGCCGCGTCGCCTGGGCTTTTGACCCCAAGGCGGCGACCTGGGACGGCGTGAACAACGCGCCGGGCTGGTGGGACGACAGCAACACTCATCCCCAAGTCGTCGCGGCGATGCTTTCGGACACTATTCGTTCGGTGGGCGACGCCGCCAGCGACAAGGAAGCCTGGACCAAGATTTTCACCGACTATAACCAGCGGCACGGCAAAGGCGCGGTGGGTTACAAGAAGGGCGAGAAGATCGCCGTCAAACTCAATCTGAACCAGTTGCATGATGACCATAGCAACGGCGCCAACTCTTCCTACATCGCGCCCCAGCTCGTGCAGGGCCTGCTGCGCCAGCTCGTCCAGCAGGTGGGCGCGGCGCCGGCGGACATCACTTTTTACGACGCCGTCCGCCATGTTCCGGAAACCATCTTCGACCGCGCGACCAAGGAATTTCCCGGCGTCCACTTCGTGGACTCGACCAAGACCGACGGCCGCGAGCTGGCGGTGCCCGACAAGACCAAGCCGCTCGTCCTGGGCCAGGGCGATGTGACGCTTTATTTCCCCACCTGCCTCACCCAAGCCGATTATTTGATTAACGTCGCCGGGCTGAAAGGGCACACCCTGGCGGGCATGACGGTCACGGCCAAGAATCACCTGGGATCGCTGTTGACCGCCACAGGCGATGCCGGTTCCAGGAACATGCACGCCTCGATTTCCGTCAGATCCATGGGTGGCGGCGGCGGCCGTGGTGGCGCGGGCGGCCGGCCGGGCGGTCCGCCTCCGGGCGCCGGCCGGGGCGAAATGCCGTCGGCTCAAGGGATGGCTTCTTACAACGGCCTGGTGGATCTGAACGGACACCCGCAAACCGGCGGCAAAACCATCCTTTACATCATTGACGGCTTGTATGCCACGCAGCATAACGAATTCAAGTTGGCCCCGGTCTGCAAGTGGCAAAGCGCGCCCTTCAACGGGAATTGGACGTCCAGCTTGTTTGCCTCGCAGGACGGCGTGGCCATTGACTCGGTGGCGCTGGACTTCCTGCGGAGCGAGCCGACGCTGGCCACCATCGTCACCGGCGCGGTGGACAACTATCTCCACGAAATGGCGCTGGCCAACCAGGCGCCTTCCAAAACTGCCTACCAGCCGGCCAAAGACGGCAAGGTGCTTGCCAGCCTGGGCGTTCACGAGCACTGGAACAACGCCGCGGACAAGAAGTACACCCGCAACCTCGGCAAAGGCGCGGGCATCGAACTGGTCAGTCTGCGGACAGTTTAGCCCGGATATTTCTATGCCAAGTGCTTATCCAACTTCCCGAAGAGATTTCCTCAAAACATCGTTGCTGGGCGGCGCCGCGGCGCTGGCTGCCTGGCAATTGCCGTCGGCCCAGGGCGCTGAAGGCGCGGCGGCGGCTCCGACCCCATTCAGCCCAAGCGACCCTGCCAACTCGCCGATGGGGGTCGCCTTCGGCGTCAAACCGGGCCGCGTCGCCTGGGCTTTTGACCCCAAGGCCGCCACTTGGGACGGCGTGAACACCGCGCCGGGCTGGTGGGATGACAGCAACACTCATCCCCAAGTTGTCGAAGGGATGCTCTCGGACAGCATCCGTTCGGTCGGCGACGCCGCCAGCGACAAAGAAGCCTGGAGCAAGATTTTCACCGACTTTAACCAGCGCAAGGGCAAGGGCGCGGCGGGTTACAA
>Ga0326728_10017287_pt1 | contig 14492 bp, 10 predicted proteins | sample MB3enrmetagenome_FD_207602 | JGI IMG/M metagenome (GOLD analysis project Ga0326728, IMG submission 207602) | Lab enriched peat soil microbial communities from McLean, Ithaca, NY, United States - MB31MN | ecosystem: Environmental > Terrestrial > Soil > Wetlands > Peat | place: USA: New York...
GCAACTACCCGGCGGTGCTGGCGATGACCGTGATCGTGGTGGCGTTGACGCTGGCAGGGTTGGCGCTGATGGGGCGCGAGGCCAAAGGGCGGGAGATGATGGCGGTGTGAAGGTCTAACGTATTTTTTCTATTTGTATGGAGCGCGGCGAGGACCGGGAGGTCCTCGCGACAGCCGGCCGGGAGGCCGGCGCTACCTATTCGTTCAATGACCGGCAACCTTGAGTCAAGCAGGAATTCCACTCTATTCCTAAAGGCAAATGCTCTAACGCATAGAATGCTTTTGGGCGTAACCTATCAGTAGAGAGGAGCTATCCATGGCAAACCTAGATTGGTCCCAATGCCCCGCCGTCGAAAGCGTTCCCGGCAAGGTGAGCGGCGCCTGGGTATTCAAAGGAACGCGAATGCCGGTGCAAACGGTATTTGCCAATCTTGAGGCCGGAATGTCGGTTCAGGAGATCACCGAAGTCTTCGACGTAAAGCCGGAGGAAGTACTGGCCGCTCTGCGCTTTGTTACTGAGAGCCTTGAAAAGGAACCTACGTACGCCTGATGAAGATTCTCTTCGATAACGGCACGCCAAACCCGACAGCCCGGTGTCTCATTGGCCATGAGGTCACCTTTGCGCGCCAGATCGGCTGGGAAGAGTTGGAGAATGGCGAACTGATTCGACGGGCCGAAGAGGCTGGATACGAATTGCTTCTCAGCACCGACAAAAATATCCGCTACCAGCAGAATCTGTCCGGACGGAAAATTGCGCTGATCGTTCTCGGAAACTCACAATGGCCGCTAGTCAGATTACACCTCGACAGGATCGTTGCCGCCGTGAATGCTTGTACGCCGGGCAGCTATACAGAGGTGGAAATACCGTTCCAGTAAGCCGTACAGTTTTCACAGATAGCGCATCTGGGCGTAACCTATGCATAGAGAGGAGCTATCCATGGCAAATCTAGATTGGTCCCAATGCCCCGCCGTCGAAAGCGTCCCCGGCAAGGTAAGTGGCGCCTGGGTGCTCAAGGGAACGCGTATGCCCGTCTCCGCGATCTTCGAGAACATCGCTGGCGGAGCCAGTATCGACGACATCATGGAATGGTTCGACGGGATTGATCGCGAACAGGTCAAGGCGGTAATCGAGTTCGCCGCGCAAAGCCTCGACAAAGAGCCCGCATACGCGGCCTAAATGCGCATCCCCTTCGATCAGGCACGCCCGTGCCACTTCGCGGAATTAAAGATTACTTCCTATGATTAATTACTACAACGATGTGCTCGATGAACATCTACTTTGGCAAGATATAGTGATCACATTTCCGTACAGGTGCTGGCTCTCCAATACATTCTAACGTATCTCGAATCATCGGTACCGATGAGGTCTCAGCAATCATGCATTCCCGCTCATCGAGAATAGCCCGAGGTTTAGGGACGGCGAATTTAGCGCGAGTACCGAAGTGCCCGAGTGCCTCTGCAATCCAGTAGCGAATTGCGTCATTTCTACATTCGAGCAGGGATGCTAATGCGTGAACGGTTTTATCGTCGATTGCATTTTGGTCCGCTGCAAGCACGACATTCCTGAGTTGCTGCGCAGCGTCTACTTTAGCATTCGCACCCCTCGCACTCCGGACAAGTTGAATTGCCTGCATAACCCGCCCCTGAGAGACTGGAGCAACTGCTATTGCGGTTTGCGCGTTCATATGGAGGACGAAAACGCTGACTACAGAGAAGATCAGGATAAAGCGTTTCCGATTCACAGGAATCTCGATTCTGTTTTGCTTGTTACAAAAATCGGTTTATAATTTCTCGCGTCTACCGCTGAAACAAGCCAACCAGCCTACCGGTCGCCAGGATGTGTCCTTGCATGGCGGCTTCGACCTGCGCCCGCTTCTCTCCCACCGGCAGATTCAGCTTTGCGTCCAGCGCGAAGAGCGTGAAGACGTAGTGGTGCGGCGAGCCAGGCGGAGGACAGGGGCCTCCATAGCCGAGTTCGCCGAAATCGTTGCGGCCTTGGAGCGCGCCGTCGGGAAGCTGGCCCAGCGCAGGCAGCCCCTCGGGAAGCGCGCGCGTTCCGGCGGGCAGGTTGTAGAGCACCCAGTGAACCCAGGTTCCGCGGGGCGCATCGGGGTCGGTGACGATCAGCGCAAGGCTCGCTGTCCTGGCTGGAGGCGCGCTCCAGGCAAGTTGCGGAGAGAGATTCGCACCGCTGCAAGTGTATTTTGACGGAATCTGGCTTCCGTCCTGAAAACTGGTACTAGATAGATGCATCGTCTGCCCCCTGGCTACTGAATTATGGCAACCCGGCAGCGCCGCAGCTGCCAGTAGCAACACGGCAAGAATACCCCACGCCACCTGGCGCAATCCTGCGCCGATTCGTTTATTTGCTGAAGCGCGCATACGCCGTCTCCTCTTGCAATATTGCCAACGAAAGGAATTCTAGAACATTTTCTCGGTTGCTGGAATTTGGGCATCGAGCTATCCCACCCATTCCGCGAAGAACGCGGAAAGGACGGGGCACCCAGCGGTTCGAGAAGAAGAAACAAGTCCCGTGAAATACATAAAAAGCTGTAGATAGATGGAGCTATCCCACCTTAACCGCAAAGAACGCGGCGAAGGTGGGGCACCCGCATAGGAGGGGCGCCCGGCTGTTCCCTGTTCCCTGACCCCTGTTCTTTCATTCCGGGCGGATTAATTCGATGCGATCGCGAGTGCGGACCCAGGTGTTGCCGGCCATGCGGCCCACCGCGTCCAAGGCGGCAGGGTCGATGCGGAAATCGTCGAAGAGATTTTTCTGGATGTGGAAGCGGAGCACCTCGCCCAGCACGATCACGCCGCTGCCGAGCGCGTGGCCGGTGTAGATGACCTGGAGCAGCTTGCACTCCATCTGCGCGGGCGACTCGGCGACGCGCGGCGGGCTGACGGCTTCGCTCGCAATCGGCGTCAGCCCGGAGAGCACGAACTCGTCCACCTGTGGCGGTACCTCGGCTGAGGCCGCGTTGGCCGCAGCGGAGATGGCTTCGCTGACCACGTTGATGACGAACTCACGGGTCTCCTCGACGTTGCGTAGCGTATCTTTGGGTTCCACGGTTCCTTCAGTAGCGCCTGCGCGTAGCGACGGGCAGAAGAGCACCGTGGGCGGGTTGGAACCGACTCCGCAGAAAAAGCTAAAGGGGGCGAGATTCGCCACGCCGTCGCGGCTCATGGTCGAAACTAGCGCCACCGGACGCGGCACGATGATGCCGGTCATCAGCTTGTAAATCTGCCGGGGTTGGCACTCGGCCGGGTTGAAGCAGAGCATGGGGCTTGCGGAAGAGCGAGCGTTATCCATGCAGATAGCCTAGACCATTGCGCCGCTTCAGTGGGACAGCCAGGGGTGTGCAACTTTTTTGTGGGGTTTAGGCAACGACCCCGCGCCCTCATTTTCCGTTTGATCGGGCAGCCCAACCTCGGCCGGGGGCGCCAGCGTGTGCGTCTTCCACCACTGATCCAGCACCAGGTTCCAGCGGTCGCTGCGGCCAATCCACAACTGCGCGGCGCGGTCGTAGCGAGCCTGATTGATCTCCAGCCAATAGGGGCGGTTGTCGCGCAGCCAGGCCTGCCGGTAGAGCGCGCCGAGCAGCGCGTAGCCGTCGCGAATGTCTTCGAGCAGCCCGTTGTTCGCGCCGATGGTAAATAGCTTCGCCTGGACGTCGTCCCTGCGGTTTTTGTCGCCGGCCATGGCTCGCGCCTGGTTGTAGAGCGCAACGGATTCCTCGGCAGCTTGAAATTTAAGGCCCACAAAATCGATGCGGCGCGCGCCCAGTTCCATCGCGTCCAGCGCCTCGGGATTTTCGAGAGCGCGATTCTCTAGTTTTGCGGCAGTACGAGCTTCGGCAACGAGCGTAATGGCGCGCTCGGCGTGCAGGCGCAACTGGCTCACGACAGGCCGCAGCTTGGCTGCCACGCGCTCACCCTCCGGCGAAAAGGGATCAACCCAGAAGTAAATGTCTCTGGCATCGTGCAGGTCGGCGTCTTTGAACGCGGCGTGGGCGGCCATCAATTCGCGCTGCGCCTGATCGACCTTGCCTGTCGGATCCTGGTGAAATGCCAGCCCAAACGAAGACGAAAAAGCCTCCTCCGAACTTTCGCCCGGCTGCCATCCGGCGGCCGCGCCAAAGAGCACGCCAAACCAGTTCTGGTCGAAGACGCCCTCGCCGTCGTCGTTCCACACGGTGTTCAGCACACCGGTCGCGCCCAGCGCCTGGCCGTCGCGCACAAAGGCGCGAATGTTGGCCAATGCCTCGTTGTTGTTGGGATAGAGGCGGCTCCAATTATTCACGCCGGGCGCCACCCAGGTTTCCAGGCCGGCTTTAATAAACGGCTCGATGATCGGCTTGAAATCCGAGTGGGCGCGGTATTCCCAGGGCACGGCGATCATGTCTTTGGGCAAAGTGGCCACCAGTTCCGGCGATTTGACCGCGATGTCGCCCCAGAAGAGCAGCCGCTTGTGGTTGGGCTCGAGCGTCGAGTGAATCTGCTTGAGGAAGTCGATGTAGACCGCGCCCAGCCCCTGCTGGTCTACATGCTCGCGCGTCTTGCCCAGGCCCAACTCAAAGGTTTCGTCGGCGCCGATGTGCGCGTAAGGAGCGGGAAAGACTTTGGCCAGCTCGGTGAACCAACTGCCGATCAGCGGCAGCGTGGCCGCATCGCCTGGGGCAAGCACGGAACCATGCGGCGTTTCGCCCAGGGAAGAAAACTGCTCGAATTTGAGCAGATGGTGCAGGTGGCCGAAGGACTCCTGCTCGGGAATGACGGTGATGTGGTACTGGGCGGCATAGGCCACCAACTCGCGGGCCTCGTCGGGGGTCATCGCTCCGCCGGGGAAGACTGCGACGGGAGAGGAATCGTAGGCGAAGGTGTGCTCAAAGTAGGGCGAGAAAATGTTGATCTTGTAGGCCGCCAGGGTGCGAATCTCGCGCTTCAAAAACTCCGTGTTGGGCAGCGGGCCGCGCGACCAGTCGTCGGAGATTCCGCGATACGCCATCGCCGGCCAGTCGCGCAGCGTGGGCACGAGCAGCACCGCGTCCTGGCCGCTGCCGCGAATCAATTGTTTGACTGTCTGCGCGCCGTAGAAGATGCCGGCGGAGGTTTCGGCGATCACCGCCAGGCCGCCCTGCCCGTCGGGCACGATGATGTAGCCCTCGTTGTGCATCGCAGGGTCAAAGCTCAGGTGGTTCGCGGCCAGCAGCGCCTGGGCCGACTCGCTCTGGGCTCGCTCCAGACGGATGAAGGGAGCATCTTGGCGCACGGTTCTCTTTCCCAGGCGCTCCTCGACCAGGTCCTCGACGGCAAACTGATCCTCGACATTTTTCTCCGCGGTGACGAGGAAACCGATGTTGCCGATGGGAATCGCCTGAACGGCGGAGCACTCCCGCGGCGCGGGCACCAGGCGCAGATCAGCGCAGGAGGGCGCGGTGGATTGGGCAAACGCGCCAACAGCGGCGCACAGCAGAAGCATGGTAAAAACGGTGAATGAGCGGCGCATCTTGAGAGCCTCGACGATCAGGTTTCGTCTACAAGGCTAACGCATTGCCGCTCGGGCTGTGAAACGGGCCGGCAAGCGTGTAGTGTCCTAATTTGGATTCTGGCCTTATGTAGCGTAATTGTAGGACTCCGGCCCACCTGCAATGAAGCCGGAGACTTGCCACCTTTCAATCTCAGGAACTCATCGATAACAGTACTAAGTTTCCCGAACGAAACCAAAAGCATTCCCGTATTTAATGTAGCCGTATACCCAAAGGACATCGAAGCTACGCGTAATCTTTACGGGATCATTAGCCCAAACCCCCAAATGGTCCTTGCGGACATCAGCGTTCGGCAGCAAAGGAAGTCCTTTGCCGTCCCATTTGGAGATTTCCTTTTCTCCGTAAGGAGGCTGAATAATAGGGAGCTGCTCTCCGTGGGGCAAAACTTTTCCGCAATATCCAGCCTCAAGCAAAAATGCCGGAGTCTTTCCCTTATTTACTAATCGCACGGAGAATTCAGTCCATCTAATTCCCGTCGCACCCTCAATTTCAGGGGGTATTCGGGCATCTCCAGGTTCAGCAATCATCCACGCCCGTTCAGAAGTAACAATGTGATCGGTCTGGCGTTTGAACGTTCGGAGGGTTAACACCGCAAGAATTCCGCCTATAATCCCCAAGGCGGCTAAAATCCAATTGGAGAGGTTTGCCGGAGCGATAGCAGTTTTGAAATACTCTTTAGGATGCGCCTTATAGTAAGCGTATCTTTCTGCATTTTCAGTATTTTCCTTGCATACTTCGGAAGCGCAAGATGGTGCTGGTGGCTGGCCTATATCAGTATTGGGTTGGGGATGCTCCTGTTGACAGCCCCTATTCATTGGGAGTGGTTTTTGTGTGCCGGCCGAGATGACGGTGACCACAGCGAAAATTGCCAGAGTTTTCCACATAATTCTGGAATTGTACCCCTGGAGATTAAGGTGTGGATTTCAAATCAGGACACTATCTGGATTCGCTATTCGGTATGCGGCTTCGAAGTGTGACCTTTGGCACAGGCTTAGGCTGGCTGGGGTAGGAGAATGAATCTGTAGGCCTGCGAGCTATCCGCTGCGCTGGCCGGGAGAGAAATCTAATGAGCGATCTTGCAGGGCTGGCTGAAGCCGTTGCCGTTGACCCGTTGGTAGGCCATCCCGCCGACTACCACGTTTTTCACAAGTTTCTGGCTCGCTGCAAGCAGTTGCCGGCCATCACCACGGCGGTTTGCTGGCCGATGTCGGACGTGGCGCTCAGAGGCACGGTAGAAGCGGCGGAGGAGAGGCTGATCAAGCCAACGCTGATCGGCGACAAGGCCGCGATGATGGCTCTGGCCGCTAAGATCGGCCTCGATATCTCCGCCTACCCCATAGTTGATGCCGATACAGAGATCAAGGCTGCCGAGTTGAGCGTGGCCATGTGCCGCAGCGGCAATGCCCAGGCCATGATGAAGGGCAGCCTGCACACCGATGAGCTGATGAAGGTGGCTATGGCCCGCGACACCGGGTTGCGCACCTCGCGGCGCATCAGCCATGTTTTCGTGATGGACACGCCGGCCTATCCGCGCACCCTGCTGATTACCGATGCGGCCATCAACATTGAGCCCGAGTTGGAAGACAAGATCCACATCGTGCAGAACGCCATCGACCTGGCACATGCGCTGGGCATCCCCGAGCCCAAGGTGGCGTTGCTGTCGGCCATCGAGACGGTGAACACCAAGATCAAGTCCACGCTGGACGCCGCGGCGCTATGCAAGATGGCCGAACGCGGCCAGATCACCGGCGGCATCCTCGACGGCCCGCTGGCCTTCGACACCGCGGTCAGCGTCAAGGCCGCCAAAATCAAGGGGTTGGTTTCGCCGGTCACCGGGCAGGCCGACATCCTGGTGGTTCCGGACCTGGAGAGCGGCAATATGCTGGCCAAGCAACTGGAATACCTTGGCGGAGCGCAGTTGGCCGGCATCGTACTGGGCGCGCGCGTTCCCACCATCCTCACCAGCCGGGCGGACTCGGCCGAGACGCGGCTCACCAGTTGCGCGGTGGCGGTGCTGCTGCACTACGCCGAACATCCGCTGGGCAAGGCTTAGTTTTTCATTCATTAACGGAATCTAACGGGCGCCATCACTCCTGGGAATGGCGCTCGTTTTGCGTTTTGCCCAATTTGGCCCCGAAGGCGATTTCTTTGGTATTTCGCAATCATCTTAAAGATATTGCAGGTAATTTCCGATGAAAGACATATACGGATTGAAGGGGGAAATTGCGTCTTGAGAGGTTTCGGGCAAACGGCTCATGTAGGCTATGCCCGGCGCTTGCTTTTCCCTTCAAGGAGCGTGTTTCCTCTGGATGAGACAGAGAGATCGCCCGGATCAGGTGAGGCTGAAATGCTCAAATACGCTGAAGCCAATCTCCCCGCCCTAATTGAAAGCACCCAGGACCTGATCTGGTCAGTGGACCTCGACTATCGTTTGATTTCATTCAATCCGGCCGTGCAGCAATACATCCAGAACAACTATGGCACACGTCTTGCGATGGGGATGCGCTTCGACGAGGTGCTTCTTCCGGAACATGCCGCGCAATGGCCTGTGCTCTATGAGCGTGTGCTTGCGGAAGGCCCGTTTCGAATCGAATATTCGTGGATTGATGGCGGCATCGTGGAGTTGGCTTTCGATCCCATAGTCGTCGATGGGGATATTACGGGTATTTCGATCATCGGGAAGGACATCACCCAGCGGAAAAAATCAGAGAGCGCGCTCAAGGAAGCGGAAGCCAATCTCTCGGCCCTGATTGAAAGCACGCAAGACCTGATCTGGTCCGTGGACCTCGACTATCGCCTGGTTACATTCAACCGGGCATTGCAGCAGAATATCCAGAACAACTTCGGCGTCCAGATTGCCACGGGAATGCGCATTCACGAATTCTTTACTCCGGAACGGGCAGCGCTTTGGCCACCGTACTATGCGCGTTTACTTGCGGAAGGCCCGTTCCGGATCGAGTATACCCGGGCCGATGGCGGCAATATGGAGTTGGCTTTCAATCCTATTGCCGTCGATGGGATCACGACGGGCATCTCGGTCTTCGGGAAGGAGATTACGGAGCGAAAAGCGGCCGAGGAGTCGCGCCGTTTTCTCGCCGAGGTGGTAGAGAGCTGCGAGGAAGCGATCATCACCAATGCGCCATCCGGAGAGATTCTCACATGGAATCGCGGCGCGGAAGCCATCTATGGCTATACCGCGGGCGAGGCGGTCGGAAGGCCATTCTCCATGGTCATCGCGCCGGAAATAAGGGCGCTTGCGGATCGACAACTCGGGGAGCTCCTAAACGGGGCGCCGCTGCTGGATACTCAAGGAGTGGCTTTATGCAAGGACGGGAACAGGGTACATGTCACTGTTACAACCTGGCCCATCCGTAACTCCGCCGGCGAAGTGACGGCCATCTGCACCATTGTGCGCGATGTTTCAGTACACTACGAAGCCGAAAAGAATCGTGCATTACTGGCCTCGGTCGTTGAATCCTCCGGCGACCTGATTCATGCCGTCAATGTGGATGGAACCATCGCCAGTTGGAATCCGGGCGCCGAACGGCTGACCGGTTACAGGAGCGAAGAAATCCTGGGAAAACACACGGCGATTCTTATTCCTCCCAGCTATGAGAAACAAGCGCGGCAGAACCTCAGTGCCATCCGGGAGGGACGCGCCATCGGCCCTTTCGATACGGTAATCACACGTAAGGATGGAACCGGGATCGATGTTTCGCTCACCCTGTCCCCGATACGAAATTCGGACGGGGAGGTGGTGGGCTCTGCCGCCATCGCCCGCGATATCAGCCAGCGCAAGCAGTCTGAGCGGGCGCTTCAGGAAGCTGAAAAAAAGTATCGGGATATTTTTGAGGGGGCGCTGGAAGGGATTTGCCAGGCAACCCTTGAAGGTAAATATTTGTCCGCTAATTCCACGGCGGCAAAGATACTGGGCTACGATTCCGCGGAAGAGCTCATCTCCACTGCCGCAGACCTGGCCCAGGATGTGTGGGTGAACCCTGGTGAGCGGATGCAGTACTTGCGGCAGCTTGAAGAGCACGGATCGATTCGGGGTTTCGAATGCCAGTTCAAGCGCAAGGACGGCAGGCACATCTGGGTATCGCTGAGTGACCGCATGGTATACGGGGCCGATGGCCGCTTTCTTTATCTTGAAGGCTTCATGGAAGACATCACCGAGCGCAGGCGGGCGGAGAATAAGTTGCGCGAAAGCATGGATTCTCTCAAGGACGCGCAGGTGATTGGAGAGCTGGGCAGCTACGTTCTGGATATCGGAACAGGCGTGTGGACTAGTTCGGAAGTTCTGGATGAAATCTTTGGGATAGGCAAGGAATATAAGCGCACGATAGCCGGATGGACGGCTTTGATTCATGCCGATGATCGCGCCGGGATAACTGCCTACTTCGCGGAAGAAGTTGTCAACCGGGGCCGGAATTTCAACAGGGAATACCGCATCGTTCGCCCAACAGATCAGGCGGAGCGCTGGGTTCATGGAATCGGCAGGCTGGAGTTTGGCGGCAAAGGCCAGTCCGTGAAAATGCGCGGCGTCATTAAAGACATCACGGAGCGCAAGCTTTCGGAGATGCAACAGCGCGACAGCGAGGAGCGCTACCGGGCGACCTTCGAGCAGGCCGCGGTGGGCATCGTTCATGCTTCTCTGGAGGGCCGATACCTGCGCTGCAACACGCGATTTGCCGAGATCATCGGCTACCCGCAGGAGGAGGTTCCCGGGCTGAGCTTCCAGCAAATTACGTCCGCGGAGGACATGGAATCCAGCCTCGGGCTGCACCATCAATTTCGGGAGGGCGTTGCGGCGAACCCCAGCGTGGAGAAGCGCTATGTGCGCAGGGACGGCAGCCTGGTCTGGGTTCGGGTGACGCTTTCGTCGCAGCGCGACGGCGAGGGGCGTGTTCTCTACTTCATTGCCATCGTCGAGGATATCCAAGCGCGCAAGGAGGCCGAGGAGCGGCTGCGCATCAGCGAAGAACGGTACCGCGCGACCTTCCAATTAAATCTCGATGCTATCGATATCTGCCAGATAGAAGATGGCCGGTTCATAGATGTAAACGAGGCCTTCGTGCGATGCACCGGCTTCTCGCGCGAAGAAGTGGTGGGCCGGACGGCGCAGGAGATCGGTATCTGGGCCGATCCAGTCGACCGGCAGAAACTGGTTGATAGGCTGCGCCAGAATCAGGGTAGCTGCAAATTCGAGACGCCTTATCGAAGCAGGAGTGGCGACTCGAGATGGGGCTTACTCTCGGTGGCAGCCATCGATCTGGATGGCGTGCCTTGCATCCTGTCTATCACGCACGATATCACCGAAGCCAAGGCGGCCGAGGAGCGGCTGAGGGTGGCCACGGATGCATTGCGGTTGAGCGAGGCGCGCTACCGCACCGCATTCCAAACCAGCCTCGACGCCATCGCTATTAACCGCTTGAGCGACGGGAAATATATCGACTGCAATCGGGCTTTTTTAGACGTAACGGGATTTAAACGCGAAGAAGTATTGGGACGAACCCCGCAGGAACTGCAAATATGGGTAAATCCCCGTGACCAGCAGGCCATGGATGTCATGCTGGCCCAGAACTCGAGTTGCCGGCGTATCGAGGTCCAGTTCAGAAGAAAGAATAGAGAGATTTTCTGGGGGGAGATGTCGGCATCTGGGATGGAGATTGAAGGCGATCCCTGCATCCTGTCCATCACGCGGGATCTCTCCGCTGCCAAGAAAGCGGAGAAGACTATTCAAAACCTTGCTTTCTACGACCCACTGACTGGCCTGCCCAACCGCCGGATGCTGATGGAGAGGCTGCGTCATCCTTTGGCCGCCAGCGCTCGAAGCGGCCGTTCGCAAGCGCTTTTGCTGGTCGATCTGGATCATTTCAAAACCCTGAACGACACCCTTGGCCATCAAACCGGCGATCTGATGCTGCAGAATTCCGCGCGGCGCATTGTTGCCTGCACGCACGAAGCAGACACCGTGTGCCGTCTGGGCGGCGATGAGTTTGTAGTCGTGCTGGAAGAGCTGAGCAAAGTTGCCGAGGAAGCCGCCGCCCAGGCCAAGACTGTGGGCGAAAAAATTATGGCTGCGATTGACCAGCCTTGCCTGCTTGATAACCATGAATATCACTCCACGGCCAGTATTGGAATCGCCGTTTTCGGAGAATGGCAAGAAAGCACGGATGAGATTTTGCAGCAGGCAGAAATTGCCCTCTATCAGGCCAAGTCCGCGGGCCGCAACGCCATTCGCTTTTTTTCCCCGGCCTTGCAGTCTGCCGTCAACGCTCGCGCCGAGCTGGAGGAGGATCTGCGCCAGGGAATCAAGGCAAAACAATTTCTGCTTTACTATCAGCCGCAGGTGGAGCGGGGCCACGTGACTGGCGCCGAGGCCCTCATCCGCTGGAAGCACCCCAGGCGCGGCATTGTTATGCCCAACGATTTCATTCCCCTGGCCGAGGAGTCCAGGCTGATTCTGCCGATAGGAGATTGGGTGCTGGAAGCGGGCTGCGCGCAGATCGCGCTGTGGGCAGTCCGGAAGGAAACAGCTCATCTATCTGTAGCCGTCAACATCAGCGCCCTGCAGTTCCGTCAACCAGAGTTTGTCGATCATGTGCTGGCAACCCTCAGCCGCACCGGCGTCAACCCCGGAAGCCTCAGGCTGGAACTTACCGAAAGCATACTGGTGGACAACCTGGAGGACGTCATCGCCAAGATGACCGAACTCAAGTCGCATGGCATAAGATTCTCGCTGGATGACTTCGGCACCGGCTATTCGTCCTTAACCTACCTCAAGCGTCTTCCCCTGGACCGCTTGAAGATAGACCGGTCGTTTGTGCGTGACATGCTGATGGATGCCACCAGCGGAGCCATTGCTCAAACGATTCTTTCGCTGGGCCGAGCCATGGACATCGCGGTAATTGCCGAGGGCGTGGAAACCGAAGAACAACGTGGCTACCTTGCCGGTCTCGGCTGCCATTCCTTCCAGGGATTTCTGTTCAGCCGCCCATTGCCGCTGGAGCAGTTCGAGGCTTTTTTGCGGGGATTAGCCGAAAATGGCAGCCCTAGTTCAGCGTAACGTCCGCGCTCAGAGGTGTGTTTTCGCTGGAGTCGCCGACGCGAATGACGAATTTGCCGGGATCGATGGTCCACTTCCGCGCAGGCGTATTCCAGTAGCTGAAGGCGCGCGCATCGAGGTTGATGGTCACGCGCTTTGTTTCGCCGGGAGCCAACCGAACCTTCTCAAAGCCCTTCAGCTCGCGCTCCGGGCGCTTGACCGTCGAGGAAGGATCGGAGATATAGAGCTGAGCAACTTCCGCTCCGGCCACGCTTCCGGTGTTGGTTACATCAAAGCTGACTGAAACAGTCGAGCCTGAGGCAGCCGTGGCAGGCGCTTGCAAGTTGGCGTAGCTGAAGCTGGTATAGCTGAGGCCGAAGCCGAAGGGAAAGAGCGGGTGTTTGCCGGTGGTAGTCCAGTAGCGATAGCCGACCAGCAGGCCGTCCTCATACTTCACGTGAGGGATGACGTAATCCACTGGCGGTTTGCCTTCTTCAACCACATGCAGCTTTGTATCAGCGCCTTTGATCGGATCATAGTACGGCGCGGAAGGGTTCTCTTCCCAACTGCGATCAAAACTGATGGGCAGCTTGCCCTCGGGATTGTGCTTGCCGAAGAGGATCTCGGCGACGGCCGCGCCGCCCTCCTGGCCGGGATAGTACGTGTGCAGCAGCGCGGGAACCTTGTCCAGCCAGCGACGAGTGTCCATGCCGCCACCGCCGGTGAGGGTGACGATGGTGCGGGGATTGGCCGCGGCGACAGCCTCAATCAACGCGTCCTGTCCCCAGGGCAGCGCGAAGGAGCGGTCGTAGCCCTCACCCTCGGTGCGCGGATCGAAGCCGGCGGCCACAACAACCACATCGGCAATGGCCGCCATCTGACGCGCTTCAGCGGAGACCAGTTCCGGCTCATAGGCGAGTCCGAGGCCAAAGCGCAGGCTGGGGGAGTGAGGCAGATACTCGGCGACAACCTTGACGGTTTGGCCGGCTCTCAGTTCAATCGTCGTCGAGAGCGGAACCTGGCCCTCGGCGTAGGTGTGGGATAAGACCTCTATGCCATCCAGCAGAACTTTGTATGCATCTTTGCCAGAGCCGGCGGCCAGCAGCATATACTTGCCGGCAGTGGTTGCCGTGAAGGCCGTGGTGTAACGAATGCAGCGGGGAGACTTGTCGTCCGGTCCCCACATTTCAGCCTTCCAGCCGGCGATGGTTTGGGAGGTTGTCTCTTCGGGTGTGCCGGTGAAGTCCTCGCTGGGATATGTGGCGAGCTTGATGCCGCCGCTCCATTTTGTCTGCCGGAAGACGTCGCCGATATCCGGCAGTCCGCGGTTGTAAAGTACGCGGACACTGGGGCCGAGCAGGTTGGCGATGCCGGTGAGAGTGCTGACCGGCTCAAAGGCCTGCGCCTCGGAGGAGCCTCCTCCGCCGGTGACAGCTGGATAAGCATCGGGACCGATGATGGCGATGGTCTTAATCTTGTTTGCATCCAGCGGCAGCAGATGGCCGTCGTTCTTGAGCAAGGTCAGGCTCTCTCGCGCGCCGTCGAGTGCTATGGCGCGATCAGCCACTGAATAAGTCGAGTTGGCCGGATCGAATTGCTGGCGGTCGAGGAAGCCGTAGCGCAGCATGGTTCTCAACAGGCGGAGCACCTTGTCGTCAATGGTGGACTCTTTGACTTTGCCGTCTTTGACCGCGGCCAGCAGAACGCTGACGGTCATGAAGCGCGCGTTGGGCATCTCCAGGTCCAGGCCTTTGTTGGCCGCCGCCACGCCGTCATAGGTTGCGTCCCAATCGGACATCAGAATTCCCTGGAAGCCCCAATCGCCTTTGAGCACCTTCAGGTTGAGGAACTCGCTCTGGGTGGCGTGGACGCCGTTCACCAGGTTGTATGAATTCA
>Ga0326728_10017288_pt1 | contig 14491 bp, 9 predicted proteins | sample MB3enrmetagenome_FD_207602 | JGI IMG/M metagenome (GOLD analysis project Ga0326728, IMG submission 207602) | Lab enriched peat soil microbial communities from McLean, Ithaca, NY, United States - MB31MN | ecosystem: Environmental > Terrestrial > Soil > Wetlands > Peat | place: USA: New York...
CTCCCGGGGAGCGCTATGTCGAGAAGCTGGCGACTCCGGACGTCACGATTGCCGACCTGATCGGCGACATCGATCCCATCAAGGCCGCCCGCGGCGGACATGAGCTGGCCAGTGAACTCACCGTGCATTACGGATTGCTGCCGCGCGCCAACCGCGGCATCTTCGCGGTTAACGAATTGCCCGATCTCGCGGGAAAAATCCAGGTGGGACTCTTCAACATCATGCAGGAAGGCGACGTGCAGATTAAGGGCTATCCCATCCGGTTGCCGCTCGACGTCGCGCTGGTGTTCAGCGCCAACCCCGAAGACTACACGGCGCGCGGCAAGATCATTACGCCGCTGAAGGACCGCATCGGGTCGGAGATCCGCACGCACTACCCGGCGACGGTGGAAGAAGGCATCGCCATCACCCAGCAGGAAGCCTGGACCGCGCGAGATCATCGCCGGCTCAATATTCCCCGCTTCGTGCGCGAGACGATCGAACAGATAGCGTTCTGCGCCCGCGACGACAAGCGCATCGACAAGCGTTCGGGGGTCAGCCAGCGCCTGCCCATCTCCTGCCTGGAGAACGTGATCAGCAATGCCGAACGGCGCGCCCTTCGCCACCACGAGGAAAATATCACGCCCCGGATGGGCGACCTGTACGCCGCCATGCCCGCCATCACCGGCAAACTGGAATTGGAGTACGAGGGCGAACTCAAAGGCGCGGACCATGTGGTTCGCGACCTTATTCGCGCCGCGATCGCCAAAATCTTCGACCGCTACTTTGAGGGCCAGGACATGAGCCGGATTGTGCAGTGGTTCGACCTCGGCGGCGAGGTCAGCATTCCGGACTCCGCTCCGGCAACGGAAGTTTGGCAGCGGCTGTCGGATATTCAAGGTCTGCAGGAGAAGCTGGGCGCACTCGGTGTGAAGCATAAGGACGGCCCCGAAGCCCAAGTCTCGGCGGCGGAGTTCATTCTGGAGGGCCTGCACGCCCACCAGCGGATTGGGCGAAACGAGGAACGGGTTTTTACCGCCGGGGAAAAAGGCCCCAAACGCGTGGGGCCGGAATCCCCGCGCGAGGAAATTCCGGCGTACAAGCGCCGTTCGTTCAATTGAAAACCCGGTTTCGAGTTTCGGGTTTCAAGTTTCAAGAAATTGAGCCTTGCAGCAGTTGCTGGTCGAACGCGAAACTCGAAACCTGAAACTCGAAACTTGAAACCGATTTATGAAGTCCATCAGGTATACGAAGTACACCGGCGATCCCGCCGGAGAGATGAGTATGGAAGAGCTGCTGCAGGCGCTCTCCGATTACCTGCTCCACAGCGGGTTCCAGCAGCCGGCGGACAGTTTCTACGAGATGCCGCGGAACGAGCAAAGCCTGGACGAACTGCGCCTGGCCATCGAGGACGCACTGCTCCATAGCGACCTGTTCGACCCGCAGTGGCAGGAGGAGATGGAACGGACCAGAGAAGATGGCGCCTTCCGGGAAATGATCGAGCGCATCATTGAGCGCCTCCAGCAGGAGAATTACATCACCATCAGCGACCCCGAACGGGAACCGGCGCGCGAACCTTCCCTGGGTGGCCAGATCGGCCGCCCGCAGCCGCCGGCGCGCTTTGAGATCACGGATAAGGGCCTGGACTTCCTCGGCTTTCGTACTTTGCGTGATCTGCTCGGCTCGCTGGGAAAGTCCAGCTTCGGCCGGCACGACACGCGCGATCTGGCCACCGGCATCGAGGCCAGCGGAGCGTCCAAGCCTTACGAATTCGGCGACACCTTAAACCTGGACATTACCGAGACCCTTTCCCGCGCCCTGCAGCGCGAGGGCTTGGGGCTGCCCTTGAACCTGGAATATCGCGACCTGCACGTGCACCAATGCGAATACCAATCCTCCTGCGCCACGGTGCTGATGCTCGACTGCTCCCATTCGATGATCCTGTACGGCGAAGACCGCTTCACCCCGGCCAAGAAAGTGGCCATGGCTTTATCGCACCTGATCCGCACGCAATATCCGGGCGACTCGCTGGCGCTGATTTTGTTTCACGACTCCGCCGAGGAAGTCCCACTCTCCCAACTGGCGCGCGTGCGCGTGGGGCCCTATTACACCAATACCCGCGAGGGCCTGCGCCTGGCGCGGCGCATCCTGCAGCGCCAAGGCAAGGACATGAAGCAAATCGTCATGATTACCGACGGCAAGCCCTCGGCGCTGACGCTGGAGGACGGCCGCATTTATAAGAACGCCTTCGGACTGGACCCGCTGGTGGTCAGCGAAACCCTGCAGGAGGTTTCCAAATGCAAGCGGGCTGGCATCCTGATCAACACCTTCATGCTGGCCTCCGAATTCGGGTTGGTTCAGTTCGTGCGGAAGATAACCGAAATGTGCCGCGGCAAAGCTTACTTCACCACGCCTTACACCCTCGGCCAGTATCTGCTTATGGATTACATGTCACGGAAAACCAAAACCATTCACTAGGCGCCGTCAGCCTTCGGTCGTCGGCCCTCGGCCAGACAGGGGCCACACTACTCGCCGAGCCAGCTCAGTCCATTGAGGATTACCTGGTTTGCTCACATCGTTAACATGTTCTCGAAGCCGTTTCGGGCCGACGGCCGAGAGCCGAGGGCCGACGATGCCCCGGTTCACCCTGCCTGTTGCGCCACATTGGTGTTCTGGTCGGCGCGGAAGCGCAGCAGGGCCGCTACATTCCCCACCTTTTCGAATTCCGGATCGGGCGGCACGTGGACGATTTCGATGCCGTTGCGAACGGCGGCGCCCAGCAGGAAATCGGAAACATCCTTGATCGTGCGGGTCTCCGCGCCACAGATGGGACACGGAATATCGCTCTTCAAGGGTTCCACATGCCCGCAGTGACGGCATTCCGCGGCCGCCGCGGCAAACGTCTGGCCCAGTAACAGGGTTTGCACCTCGCCGGTCTCCAGCGAGCGCAACACGCGCTTGATGCCCAACGCGCCCAGGCCGTTGGCCTTGGCTTCGTTCACCACCCGGCGGAACAGGTCGTGGTAACGCTGCTCGCGGAAATCGCGCAGGATGCGCTCGGCCTGCTCCCGGACCTGATCCACCGTTCCCGTGGCAAAGTCAAAGGGGAAACGGCCAAGCAGGCGCTGCCGGGCGTAAGGATGCAGATACGGCTCGATCTCCGCCCAGTTCTCATCGCGACAGCCCAGGATCAACCGGTCGAATCCTTCCTTTTCCTGCCGCCTGGCCAGCAGCGCAACAAATTTCTTGAAATGGAGCCTGGCTTCGTGGTCCACGTGACGGTCGGCATGGCCCGCGTCGTAGCCGGCAAAACCGTCGCTGCGGCCGCGGCGCGGCAACTCGGATACGATCTTGCCGGTTTCTTTGATCTCCCCCATCCATAGCTGAAACACGCGGGCGGTGGTACGGCCGACCACGCCAATGCAGACGCGCGGCAACACTCCGGCAATGGCGGTGAGCGGACGCAGATGAAAGCGCTTGCCCACCACCAGCGAGCGGCCCGAGAGCCGCGCCGGAACGTCATATTCCCGCCAGAAATTCTGTTGCGTGCTGGCAAAAATCACCTTGGCATTCCGGCGGTTGCCGCGCAAGTGCTCGGCCATGGCCATAATGCGCTCCAGATCCCCGCGGGCGCCATGGTGTTTGCCGTTCTTTTCCACCTCGTGCAGCGCCTGGCGCACCAGGTCCTTTACCTGGATGGTTTCTTCGTGGTGCGACTTATTCTGCGGCGTGTCCGGTTGAAAATAAAAGCTGACGGCGCACCCTTCGGGGGACTCGAACTGGGCCAATTCGACGATGTCTTCGCGTGTAATCATGTGCCTCTCCTTCGCCGCCCGTGTCAGGCGACTGTGCCATGATGCAGCAGTTTGTCTTTGAATTCGCCCGGATGGGGCAGGGCCTTGCGCAGACGTTCGCGCGCGGCCAGGATGGAAGCCCGCACTTGGCCGGCGCTGCGATCGCCGATGATGGCAATCTCTTCGGGACTGAATCCCTCCACCGCGTACAGGAGAAAAGCTTCCCGGTCTTCCTTTCGCGATCCCTTAAGCGCCGCTTCGACCATCGCGATCATTTCGTCCGAGCTGGCAATCTCTTCCGGCGTGGCCGTCCCGCGATCCGGGATGTTGTCCTGTTCGGCCAGCGCCTCGTCCGGCTGATGGAACTGCAGTTCCGCTTCGTCGCTGGCCTCGACGTTGGCCGGGCGCATGCTTTGCTCCAGGGAGACGGCGGCGCCCTCGGCATTGCCGATGACCAATTCGTCCAGGCTGCGCATGGCCACGCGAAACAGCCAGGGCTCCAGCGCCAGCCGTTCGGGCTTTTCGACGCTGTCGCCCAGCGCCGTGGCAATGGTTTCGTCGATCACCTCTTCCGGCGCCACCACCCCGGGCCGAAGCTGGCCGTTGGCTTCGCGGTACCGGAGCTCGCGCTCCACAAAGCGGATCAGGCGATGGAGATTGACATCCACCCAGGACGTAATATCGCCGCTGGAGATGGCCGGCAGCTTGACGGCGGCCAGCGTCTCTTCGAAGGGAACCTGCGCCAGCGGACGCTCCCGACCGCCGCCCCGGGGATGCGTCCGTTTGCACCTCTCGCGCAGGCGGGCCTTGTGCCGGCCCAACTGCTCCTGCAGATCGTCGAACGCCGCTTTCACCGCCACCACCATGGTGACGCCCTGGCCGGAGACCGCCATTTGTCCGGAAGGCAGCCGCAAATTCAGGGAAACCGCGAAGCCTTCGCGCGCCGAATTCTGCTCCAACGTCGCGTGCAGGTGAATCAGGTCCGGCCGGAAAACCTGCAGCCGCTTGCGCAGTTTCTCGATGTGCAACTTGATCTGATTCTCGATGTCGGGGGTCCTGGAGGCCTTGTAGCTAACGTGGACATTCATGTTCGCCTCGAAGAGAGAACCTTAGGCCCACTATCCGTATTCGGGATTTTACACCTGTTGTACTAGAAGCGCCGGAAGCGGAAAACGGTTGCATCGACAAGATGGAAATGGCGGCAGCGAAAAGGGGAGGTATGCGGGTCAGTTCTTCCTTTTTGCACCTTGTTACAACTCAGGCGCGACCCATAAGGCGGGCCGCCATGAAACGGGTACACCGGCTCGAATTTATGAAGCATGGAGCGTCCTTCGTCCGCGCCTCCGCGCCTCCACGCGAAAATGCCGGATGCTGTGTCCCGCAAGGACGGTATTTCTTGATATTTCATGATATGTCATGCTAGCCTTGAAGCTGGAGGCGCCTTATGTCCCCGGCTCGTGCCAAATTTGCCACTCAGGTCAATTCCCAGATCCTGTCCGCCGTTCGCACGCTGGCGGAGAAGGAAGGTCGTCAGCTGCAAGCGCTCGTGGACGAGGCCCTTGCCGACCTGATTGAGAAGCGCAAGAACGCCAAACCGCGCTCCCATGTCATGGGCGCATATCTCGCCAGCCACGAAAAATACGCCGCCCTTTACGAGAAACTCGCTAAATGACCGATTATCTTACCGTGACCGAAGTCCTGGCCATACATGCCGACCTGATCGAACGCTATGGCGGCGTGCCTGGGGTCCGGGACCAAGGGCTGCTGGAAGCCGCCCTCTACCGGCCGCAAACCGGTTATTACGCCGACCTGATCGAGGAAGCCGCCGCCCTCTGGGAGAGCCTCGGGCAGAATCATCCCTTCCTCGACGGCAACAAGCGGACGGCCTTCGCCGCCACCTACACTTTTCTCGCCATCAACGGCGTCCGTCTCACGGCAGAGGCTCAGGAGACCTATGCCTTCATCGCACGCCTCTATAAAGCCAACAAATTCAGCTTCGACAAATTGGTTCCCTGGCTGCGCGCTCACATAAAACAAGGTCCTCCCGCGAAACCGCCGCGATGAAACCACTCCCTGGGCGAGCGGACTGGCAGCCCGCGTTCCCAGGCGGAGCCATTGCGGGTTGCTCTTTTGGCTGCAAACTGCAAACTGTAAACTGTAAGCCCTGCCAGCCAATCGCCAATTGCGGGTTTAGCCATCCAACCAATAGAATTGCCCGTAGACCTGAAAATGCCCGATTTTGTACATCTGCATCTGCACAGCGAGTACAGCCTGCTGGATGGCGCCAACGACCTGGAAAAACTGGTCGCGCGCGCCAAAGACCTCGGCATGCCCGCCGTGGCCATGACCGATCATGGCAATATTTTCGGCGCGGTCCACTTTTTCAATTACGCCAAAGCCAAGGGCATCAAGCCCATCCTCGGCTGCGAGCTTTACGTCTGCAAGAAGGAAGACCATCGCATCTCCCGCATGGCTCCGGATGGCGACACCTACAACCACCTGATTGTGCTGGCCGAAAATGAAGAGGGCTACCGCAATCTGGTTAAGATCGTTTCCGAGGCCTCGCTGCAGGGCTTTTATTACAAGCCGCGTATCTCCAAGGCTTTTCTCGCCGAACATGCCAAAGGATTGATTGCGCTGTCGGCCTGTCTGAAGGGCGAAGTCGCCGAATCCCTCACGCAACAGAAGTACGATCAGGCCAGGCAGGCCGCCGGCGGCTTTCGCGACATTTTCGGCAAGGGAAATTTCTTCCTCGAAATCCAGGACCAGGGACTGGCCGCTGAAAAGCGCATCAATCCCGATCTGTTCCGCCTGGAAAAAGACACCGGCATTCCCCTGGTGGCCACCAACGACAGCCACTATCTGTGCGAAGAGGACTCGCACGCCCACGACGTGCTGCTGTGCGTGCAGATGGGCAAGTCCCTCCACGACCCGGACCGCATGCGGTTTGAAGGCACCAATTTCTTCGTCAAGAGCGCCGAGGAAATGGCCCGCGTCTTCGGCGAAACCCCGCAGGTGCTCACCCGCACCGTCGGCATTGCCGAGCGCTGCAATCTGAAGCTGGAGAAGATTCCCAATCCCTTCCCCGAATTTCAGGTGCCGGAAGAATATACGCTCGACAGCTACTTCGAGCACGTCACCCGGCAGGGATTCGCGCGCCGCCTGGAGCATATCCGTTCCCAGGGCGAAGCCGCCAGGTTGAAGCATTCGTTCGCCGAGTACGAGCAACGGCTGAACTACGAAATCGACATCATCAAGCAGATGAAGTATTCCGGCTATTTCCTGATCGTCTGGGACTTCATCCGCTGGGCCAGGGAACATGGCATCCCCGTCGGCCCGGGCCGCGGTTCGGCCGCGGGAGCGCTGGTATCCTACTCGCTGGGCATCACCGACATCGATCCGCTGCAATACAACCTGCTGTTCGAGCGCTTCCTGAATCCGGAACGCGTCTCGATGCCCGACATCGACGTGGATTTCTGCATGAACCGGCGGGGCGAGGTGATCAATTACGTCACCCAGAAATACGGCCGGGAGAATGTCGCCCAGATCATCACCTTCGGCACCATGGCCTGCAAGGCGGCCATCAAGGACGTGGGCCGGGTGATGGACATGCCCTATCCGGACGTGGACCGCATCGCCAAGATGGTGCCCCTCACGCTCAACATCAAACTGGCGGACGCGCTGAAGGAATCGCCGGCCCTGCGGCAAGCTTACGAGAGCGAGCCGCAGGTACACGAACTGATCGACACGGCGTTGAAGCTGGAAGGCATGGTCCGCAACGTGGGCGTACACGCCGCGGGCGTTGTCATCTCGCCCCGGCCGCTGACCGACCTGGTGCCGCTGCACAAGACCAAGAACGAGGAAATCGTCACCGCCTACGACATGAAGGCCATTGAGAAGATGAACCTTCTCAAAATGGACTTCCTGGGCCTGACGACGCTGACCATCCTCGACGATGCGCTCAAGCTGATCGTGCAGCGCCATGGCACGGTCGATCTGCAGGCCATCCCGCTGGACGACGAGGAAACCTACAAGAAGGTCTTTCACAGCGGGCTGACCAGCGGCGTCTTCCAGTTTGAATCGCATGGCATGCGCGAAGTGCTGCGCGGCTACAAACCGAACTCCATCGAAGACTTGACGGCTTTGAATGCGATTTATCGTCCGGGCCCAATCCAAGGCGGCATGATTGCCGATTTTATCGACCGCAAATGGGAGCGCAAGAAGGTCGAATACGAACTGGACGATCTGAAGGAGATTCTGCAGGAAACCCTGGGCGTCATCGTCTATCAGGAACAGGTGATGCAGATCGCCAACAAGCTGGCCGGCTACTCGCTGGGGGAAGCCGACCTGCTGCGCCGCGCCATGGGCAAGAAGAACGAAGAGGAAATGGCCAAGCAGCGCGACCGCTTTGTCAGCGGCGCCGTGCAGCGCGGCTACGACCGCAAGCGCATCGAGCGGATCTTCGATCTGATGGCGCAGTTTGCCGGTTACGGGTTCAATAAGTCGCACGCGGCCGCCTACGCTTTGCTGGCCTACCATACGGCCTATCTGAAGACGCACTTCCCCATCGAGTTCATGGCGGCCCTGCTGACCTCGGTCACCGGCAGCACCGACGACGTGGTGAAGTACATCAACGAATGCCGCGAGATGGGCATTGCGGTCGAGCCCCCGGACATCAACGTCAGCGACGCGAATTTCACCCCCCATGGCAATGCCATTCGTTTCGGCCTGGCGGCGGTAAAGAACGTGGGCCGCACCGCCATCGACGCCATTGCCACCGCGCGGCAGAAGCTGGGTCAGTTCAAGTCCTTTTATCAGTGTTGCGAGAATGTCGATCTGCGCGTGCTGAATAAGCGGGTCATCGAATCGCTGATCAAGGCCGGCGCCATGGACGCCTTCGGGCGGCGCGCGCAATTGATGGGCGCCCTCGACCAGGCCATCGAGCGCGGGCAAAAGGCGGCGCGCGATGCCGAGTCGGGCCAGCATGGCCTGTTCGGGATCTTTGAAGAAGAGCATGGCCCCTCGGACAGCGACCGCCTGCCCGACCTGCCCGACTGGGACCAGGCCACGCTGCTGGCCGCCGAAAAGGAGGTGCTCGGCTTTTTCGTCTCCGGCCACCCGCTGGAGAAATACCGGGACAAGCTTCTGGATTTCGGCGCCCGCACCATCGAGGAAATCGCCGGCTTCCGCCAGAGCACCGGCAAGGAGGAGAGCCTCTGCACCGGCGGCATTGTGACCAATCTGCGCGTCCTCAAATCCAAGAAGGGCGATTTTTACGCCCAAGGCACGCTGGAAGACATGACCGGCGCCTGCGACCTGCTGGTGTTTCCGGAAGCCTATAGGCGGCTCGCCGACAAATTGAAGATGGAAGTTCCCGTACTCGTCAAATGCGGCGTCCGCATCGAAGAAGGTTCCAATCCCAAAATCACGGTGGCGGAAATCACTTCCCTGGAAGAGGCTCAGCCCAGCCTGCCCCGGGCGATCCGCATCCGGATTCCGCTGGAGACCGCCACCGAAACGACCATTGACGAATTGCATCAGCTCTTTTGCTCCAGCAAGGGGAGTGCCCAGGTGATGCTGGACGTGGAAAAGCGCGGCGAGTTCATGGTGGTGATGGAGGTGGAGGACTATAATGTCCAACCAGACCGCGCCTTCATGAACCGGGTGGAAGAATTGTGCGGACGCGGAAGTGTTCGCCGGGTGAATTGAGCCATAACAAATTATGACCATGGAAACTGCCGAACAAGCACAACAGGAACTGGAACGAATCGAGAAGCAGATCGAGCAACTGGGCGCCGTCGCGGGCGACAACCCCGACGCCCGGCGCAACCTGCTGCAGCTCCAGGAACAGGTGGAAGCCCTGCGCGCGCAGGTGGCGGAATCACACAGCGCCTGGACCAGGACCGAACTGGCCCGCCATCCGCAGCGGCCGTACACGCTGGATTTTATCCAGCATCTCTGCACCGACTTTTCCGAAATTCACGGCGACCGCCGCTACGGCGAAGACGCCGCCATTGTCTGCGGCATGGCGCGTTTCCATGGCGAAGAGGTTATGGTTGTGGGCCATCAGAAGGGCCGCGACACCAAACAGAAACTGGCGCGCAACTTCGGCATGCCCAATCCCGAAGGCTACCGCAAGGCGATCCGCGTCATGCGCATCGCCGAGAAATTCCGCCGCCCGATCTTCTGTTTCGTGGATACGCCGGGCGCGTATCCCGGCCTGGGCGCCGAAGAACGCGGACAGGCCGAGGCCATCGCTTATAATCTGCGCGAAATGTCGCGCCTGGAAGTTCCCATCGTCGTCACCATCACCGGAGAAGGCGGCAGCGGCGGTGCGCTGGCCATCGCCATCGGCAACCGCGTGCTGATGCTGGAGAACGCCATTTATTCGGTGATCTCGCCGGAAGGCTGCGCCTCCATCATGTGGCGCGACGCCACCAAGCGCCAGGAAGCCGCGCAGGCGATGAAGATCACCGCCCCGGACCTGCTGCAGTTCGGCATTGTGGACGACATTGTGCCCGAACCCCCCGTAGGCGCCCATACCGATCATGCCGCCGCCGCCGCCCTGCTGGATGCCGCCCTGGTGCGGCATCTGACCGAGTTGCGCACGCTCTCCCCCGCCGGCCTGGTCGAGCAACGCTTTCAGAAGTTCCGCTGCATGACGCAGTTCTTCGACGAGGTTCCGGTATAACAAGCCGGCAGCGAGGAGCGGCTTATTCCAGCCTGCGGGACTAGAGCGGTTCCAGTATTGCTGTAGCCGGGCCTTGAAAGGGCACGGCTTCAGCCGTGCCGATATGCTCGACGAGAGAGCCGGCCTTTAGGCCCTGAGGCCCACGCCCCCCAGCGGCTAAAGCCGCGCTCGCTGGGTCCCGTTTACGGCACGCATGAAGGCGTGCCCTGGAGTTTCTGCATTTCGAGTGACAATTGGGTACGCACGGGTGGAAGCACCGGGCTGAAGCCCGGCGAACAGGACGTGAGCCGAGCCCAGGCCTTTGGGCCCGGTGCATGCTGTTGCCGGAGGTTGGGAGACAGGCAACCGCACGGCTTCCTTAGAAGGGCAAGCTTGGTGCGCGACAGCCGGATTCGCCGGCCGACGACGGGTTGCGAGGCAGTTCATAAAGTCCGGCGGCACTTATTGGTGATTGGGAATTCCCGGCTGCATGCGGCGCATAAGTATCATCAGCGTCACCGCGGCGGCCAGCAAAAGGCCGCCCGCCAGAAAACCCAGCCCCCATGGAGAGCAGAAAGAAACTCGCACCTGCGAAGCGCCTGGCGGAAGGCTGACTAGAATTCGTCCCCAGTCATCGGCCGTTGCCGGCACGCGGGCTCCATGGACGCGGGCCTGGATTTCGCTTCGCCATAACATGTTCAGCACGACCGGGCTGCCCGGTGGCGCCTCGGAAACGTCAATCGTAGCGCCGCCGCCATCAAACTTAACCGGCAGCGCATGATCGGGGGTGGCGGTCGCGAAGGCCATGGGACGTGCCGCCTCGGTTTCGCTCAAGAATACCGTATCACTCTGATAAACCAGCTTGCTGCCCTGCCAGCGGATGAAGACCCGGGAATGATCCAGATCGGGCGCATCGTATTGCAAAATGTAATTAACTCCATGTTCGAACAACATTCGTTGCCGGTCCCGGCGATACTCCGGGACCATGCGCAGCACCGGCGCGGACTTGGCGACCATGTCGTCATATCCATCCAGGCTGAAGATGCCCAGCGCGGTGGGCCACTGATTGATCAAAGAATCGATGATGTGCGGATCGTTGCTGACCAGGGGAACTTCGCGGAAGATGCTAAACCGGCCGAAGCCCACCTGTTCCCCGGGCAAAACTCGCGGATAGGAGCGGTCCCCCGCCGGTTGCAGGCGGGCGAGGATCTGAGGATCAGGACGGGGAAACGGCTTGAACGCATAGTTGCTAAACGCCGCCGTACACAAGGTGCAGTGGTAGGCCAGCAATACCCATCCGGCTCCCAGGATGACGGTTTCGAAGCGCGCCCAGCGCGGCCGGCTGACAAAAAGGCGCTCCAGGGCGATGGCGCCCGCCGTGGTGGCGAACAGAACAAAGCAACCCAGAAACTTGAATGGGTAGCGAAAACGGTCAAACCCCGGGAGGTAGGCCAACCCCGTCCACAGCACGCCGCGGCTGCCCAGAGCGAGCACCAAAGCCAGCAGGGCACACAGGAACCACACATTGGCGGCAACCAGGCGCTGGCGCCATCGCAAAACCAGAAGCGATATCAGCAAGCCCGCCACCAATGCGACGAATACGGTCCCCGAATAGTACATTTCTCCGATCGGACGGCCTGAGCTCCAGTTCAGCGGATGCGTTGCTCGACTCAACGTCACGGGAAGAAGCAAGCCCGCTAGCCCGCTCCAGATCCCCGCCGATTCCGGCCGGCGCAGGCTGTGGTAGGTCGCCAGCGCCTGCGGAACCAGCAGCGGGGCGGCAATCGCAAATCCCACCAGATGGGCCGAAAGCGCCGCCAGCAGGTCATAGTACGAAATTGCCCGGCTCAGCAACAGCAAGAGCAAGGCAAAATCTATCAGCATAAGGCTGTAGACCCACATCTGCAGGTGGCCGGCGTGGAAGAACAGGCCGATGGTCGCCCCAAAGGCCAGAATCCACCGCGCCGATGCCCGCCGCCGCCCCAGTTCCTGGACACAAATGACCATCAGGGCCGTCCAAAACAGCGGAGGCGCAAACTGAAACCACGACCGGGAAAAGATCAACGCAAATCCCGAAAGCGCACAGGAAGCGGCCGCGAAGGCGGCGATGGCCGGACGGCAACGCTCGCGCCGGATCGCCCAATGAATGACCACGTATGCGGCCAGCAGATGGGCTATGGAAAACACATCGAGCAACGCGTTCTCATTGCGCAATACCGTCTTGGCGAACCCGTAAGAAAGATACGTAAACGGGTAGGTCAGGGCGTACCAGCCCACGCTGGCAATTGGCGACCCGGCATATTGATACGGATTCCATGCGGGGAAGACGCCATGGAAGAAGTTGCGGCACCCCCAGAGGATAACGGGCAAGTTTTGCGCCAGGTTATCGCTCTGCACGAAATAGTAGGGATAGGCGCGTTCGAGAAGCAGCAGGGCAATCAGGACCGCCAGGAATCCGGCAGCGGGCCATAGGTACCGCTGCCCTCGCCCCGGAACGGGTCCCTCGCCCGTGGCGGGCAGCAGCAGGTCCTCAAGCCAGGCGTGCAACCGGCCCCAGCGCACGGCGGCGGCCAGCAGCAACACGATGACTGGAAATCCAAGCCACCCCAGTTCGAGCCTGGAATCTCCCGGCTCGGCCGCGAGTGCCGCCCCAGTCATAGCCCAAACGGCTACGGCGCCACCGATGATCCCGGCTTGCCAATAGGGGCGGTGCTCGGTTGACAAGGTCTCCGGCAGACGGTTCTCTGCTCCTCGGCGTTTCCGGAAGCGCCCCCTGCGATGGGTGCCCGCAACAGCCATGCTCTATACCTCCTGGAATCGAACCGCATGCGCGCACACAGCGGCCCAGTCGTCACGATTGGAGAAGATCGAGATCTTTTGATCGACTCGTTTTCGCGTGTCAACCGGAACATAGAATAACGCGCCTGGCGGCGATCCGAACCTGAATCTCGAGTCCCACTCTCTTTGCCGTCCTTGCAGCGGGGCGGTATAAAAGGGCGATCGGAACGCTTGGCTGGAAACCACAAAGGCAGGCGCTTATGCGCCTGCCTTTGTGGTTTAAAACTGCCGCTGCGTTATCTGTGTGCGCGGTTGCGGCCTTCCAATATCGATGGTGCCAAGGACAGTGTGACCGAGTTGCGCCAACTCTCCCCCGCCGAACTCGTCGAGCAACGCTTTCAAAAGTTCCGTTGCATGACGCAGTTCTTCGACGAGGTTCCGGGCTGAGAAGCGCAGACACAACGAGGCCCGACCTTGCGGTTGGGCCTCGTTGTAGAGTTTCTGCATTTTTCGATTCGAAGTCGGGCATTCTGTAATCTCGCAGGACCCTGTGTTCACAACGGTGGAAGCGTCGGTCCCGCCAAGCGGGACCGACGAACTGACGGCCCGCATGATTGGGGCCTTTAGGCCCGGTGGCGCAGGATCCGCTTCCAGTGCCCCGGCGGCGGAGCTGTATGGGTAATCCTCGGCTCTCGCTACCAGGTGCCTCTTTACAGGATTCTCCCGGATGTACTCGACATGCCTTGCGTAGTCACCGGCGTCGTGAATGCGATGATTGGTGAAGCCGGGCTGCCAGACTTCCAGATTCGAGCCCATTTCGTGCTTCACGCGAAACGAGAAACCGCCCTTAATCAACTGCGCGGCCTTTTCCAGGGAGATATCCGGCATGGGCGTGAGCAAAAGGTGAAAGTGGTCCGGCATGAGCACGAACTCATGGAGAAGATACCGATGCTGCATGCGGTAGTGCCGCAGGACGTCAAGAAATAGCCGGGCCATGGGTTCGGCATGGAAGATCGAGCGTCGCCCCCACGCCACGGCGCCGACGAAGAAGGTCCGAACTTCTTGGGGAGCCATTTGCATCGATTGCTTCCCGACCGCTAACGACAGCATACACCGGGCCTAAAGGCCCGTCGTCGGCGAACATTTTGTCGCCGGGCTGAACAGGCTGCTGAAAAAAGGCTCGCTGCTGTTCTAGCACCCCTTTTTCCCACTGCTTAGCGCGGGGAAAAGGGCACTGAGCCTTGATTTTTTGTGTCTGCGGAGCCTTTCT
>Ga0326728_10017289_pt1 | contig 14490 bp, 13 predicted proteins | sample MB3enrmetagenome_FD_207602 | JGI IMG/M metagenome (GOLD analysis project Ga0326728, IMG submission 207602) | Lab enriched peat soil microbial communities from McLean, Ithaca, NY, United States - MB31MN | ecosystem: Environmental > Terrestrial > Soil > Wetlands > Peat | place: USA: New York...
GCGATCGAAGTCGTCGGAGAAGACGATAAGGGTCGCCGCTTTGCCCACCGAACGAAGCGTCGGCGAAACACTCGGCTCTTGTCCTGCGTTCTTTTGGATCGAGGCCTCGAAGATACCCTTGTTCTCCTCTATTCCGACTAGTCTGTTGCCCGTGAGATGGCACCAGGCTTCGGCGTCGCGCGCGAATCCGGGATCTGTGGCACGAACCTTGAGCGTCGTGCCGACCGCGGCCTTATCCATCTCGATCTTGAGCCTCATTATCGGGCCGGGGCATTGAAGGCCGCAGGCGTCTACCTCGATCGTCTGGAAAGAGAGCGCGGCAATCGCTTCGGGCTGGCCAGAGCCCTCGGCGTAAGCTACAGGCTCAAGCCTGGCCCGCGTAATAGCGGCGAGGCCTGGTCTATAGAGGCCCTCATTAGTCTGCACTTCTGTCGCACCTCGTAGGTTTTCCAGCCTCCTGCGAGGTTGGCCAGGTCCTTCCAGCCGTTCTGCCTGAGTATACGCTCGGCGAGGCGCGAGCGCAGGTCCGTGTTGGAGATATTGACGGCTCCCTCGATATGCCCGAGCGCAAACTCCTCGGGCGTCCTCACGTCGAGGAGGAAGGCGCCTTCGGCCTTGAGACGGGCGACGTCGTTCCACCGCACCTGGGCGGTCAGGCCAGCGCGGATATTTTCCGCCACAAAGCCTGCATAGTTCACGGGATCCTTGGCGCTCGCAAAAGGCGGGGCGTAGGCGTGCTCGAACTTCGTAAGGGCGTCCACTCCCGCGCCCATCGAGAGGAAGGCGGCGATGACGTCGATACGCTTGTCCACGCCGTCGTAGCCTACGGCCTGCGCGCCGAGCAGCTTGCCCGAATCACGGTCGAAAACCACCTTGAGCGAAAAAGGCTTCGCGTCGGGATAGTAGCCCGCATGGCTCGAGGGATGGACGATTACCGCATCGTGCGCTATGCGATCGCGATCGCAGGCTTTCTCGGAAAGTCCCGTGCATGCGACGGTCAAGTTGAAGACCTTGGCTATCGAAGTGCCGATAGCGCCGCCGTATTTCCGGCCGCCCGTACTCGCGCCGCTAGCGGAGGCGACGATAGTATCGGCCACTATACGGGCTTCTTTGTTCGCGGGGCCGGCAAGGGGGACCGCAGTTGCCTTGCCCGTAAGGGGACTAACGCAGGCTACTGCGTCGCCAACGGCGTAGATGAAAGGATCGCTCGTCCTCATACCTTGATCGACGAGGATGGCTCCTCGCTGATCGAGCTCGAGCCCCGCTTCCTTCGCGAGCTTTGTATCGGGTTTCACGCCGATGGAGAGGAGGACCATATCGGCGGGGAGGTCCTTGCCCGACTTCAGCCTCACGACGATCTTGCTGTCCTGGCGCTCGAATGCGGCCACAGAGTCCGAGAGATAGAGCTCGACGCCCTTGGCCTTCAGATGCTGATGCACGATAGCAGCCATCTCAGAGTCGACGACATTCATGACTTGGTCGAGCGCTTCGACTATCGTGACGAAGATGCCTCGCCCGCGCAGGTTTTCCGCCATCTCGAGTCCGATGAAGCCCGCGCCTACGATGATCGCCCGCTCGGGACGCTTCGCGTCGATATGCTCCTTGATTGCGTCGATGTCCGGGACGGAACGGAGCGTGAAGATGCGCTCATCATCGATGCCGGGAAGAGGCGGCTTGACCGGCTCGGCTCCCGGCGAAAGGACCAGCGCATCGTAGCTCTCCGAGTAAGTCCGACCGGTCGCCTTCTCGACGATGGTCACAGTTTTGGTCTTTGGGTCGACGGCGAGCGTAGTGCGAAACTTCTCGGGGGTCATGACAAAAAGCTTCGAGCGCTCCTTGATGACGCCTCCCGCGTAATATGGCAGGCCACAGTTGGCATAGCTGATATAGTCCCCTCGCTCGAGGAGGATGATTTCCCCCTAACAGTTTATGCTAATGGCTGCATTCGTGCCCTTCCCCGTGCCCAGCGCAGCCGACGCCCGAATCGACGAACTCGCCGTTCGCGAAAGACTGGGCCGCCGCTCGTGCGTCGCCCGAGGCCCCACGCACCACGGTCAACCCATGCGAACCGAGAACGCGCACGGCGCCCTCGCCCATGTTGCCCGCAACCACATGAGTGACGCCGGCCGCGGCGAGATCGCCTGCCACGCCCGACTTGCAACCGCAGCTCTCGCCCGAGGCGATGGTCGCCTCAAGTACAAGGCTCTTGCCCTCGACCTTGAATACTGAAAACTCTTTGCAGTGGCCGAAATGCTCGTCTACGAGACCGTCCTTCGTCGGTACAGCTATCTTCATGACTCGCGCTCCTTCTTCCTCGATCGTGATAGCTCCGCCATCTATGCGGAGGGCCTTGCCGTTCAATATAGCGTCGACAGTCTTGCGCCTAGCCGTTTCGATAATCCTGCCAAAAGTCTGCCGAGATACGCCCATGGACCTGGCGGCCGCTTCTTGGTAGAGGCCTTCAAAGTCGGCGAGGCGCAGGGCTTCGGCCTCGTCGAAGCCGAGAATCACCTCCTCGAGCTCGCGAGCGGGGACGCCTGCAGGCTTCATGACTCGAGGCGGAATGATAGAGCCGAGCCTGCGTTCGTTAATTGGGCGCGGCATCAGTATCGGCTCGCTCGGCTACGAAGGCCATCTTTGCCGCATCCTTGCGCACATCCTCGGGCAAGTTGACCCAAACCAGGGACTTCGCCTGGGCGACCTCGCGCCTCCAGGGCATAGAGGCAATGAGGGGAAGCCCGAGCCGATCAGCGCTTTTACCATTGCCATCGTCGAAGAGCACGACCTCTTCCCCGCACTTGGGGCAGATGAGAGAGCGCATATTCTCGACCACGCCGAGGACCGGGGTCTTGAGCATCTCGGCCATGCGCACCGACTTGCGCACGATCATGGACACGTAGTCCTGCGGCGTGGCCACGATGATGACGCCTGTGAAAGGGATGGTCTGAAAGGCGGTGAGCGCCACGTCGGAGGTCCCGGGAGGGAAGTCGACGATGAGAAAGTCGAGCTCGCCCCAGTCCGCCTGTTCCCAGAATTGCTGGATGGCGCCGCCCAAGAGGGGGCCGCGCCATATCACCGGCGCGTCCTCATCCTCGTAGAGTAGATTGATGGAAAGGAGCTTGATCCCCTCCTCGCTCGCGACAGGGAAAAGCTTCTCGCCGTCGGACTCGGCCCGGAAGCTCTCGAGACCGAGGAGGCGGGGAATGCTCGGCCCAGTTATATCCGCATCGAGGATGCCGACCGATTTGCCCTTCGCCGTGAGGGCCTGGGCCAGAAGGACAGCCACGGTCGACTTGCCTACTCCTCCCTTGCCGCTCACGACGCCGATCACGCGCTTGATGCGTGGGTTGTACTTCTTCTCGGGAACCATTTCCATGTCCAACTCCTATTGAGGTGTATTCTCTTGCAACAATTTGTTGATTCGGAAGAGGGTCGCATACCCCGCAGCTCTGCTGCGGGGTTCGTTCATTTATAAGAGCGTATCGCCACATCTATAGAGAATGAGGCTATTTTTTAGGTCAGTCTCGATTAGTCTTCCTGAAATATTATGGTCATATGCTCATATTAGTTACTTGTTGTAAAAATGTAAAGGAAAAACTGACGCAATCATCTCCATTACGATGCACTTCGCCGCATTCACTTCAGCAGTGGCGCGACTTCACTGAGTATTGGGTGCTGTATTCTTTATTGCACTTCAAATAAAATTTTGCTGTCGTCAGTATTCAATATTCCTATCGTGATTACTCAATAATGACGACGTCACAATTGAATATTCACGACGGCAAAATTGAATATTGTTGCCGTGGGACGGGATGGTTGAGCGCTCGGTCCGGATGGAGAGATATCCTGAGGGGTGATATATAAAGGGAGGGAAAGGTTCTTTAGGTGTTCTGTTGGCTCGCTCACGATCGGGCAAGCGCTCGATAGCGCAGCTGGAAGCGGAAACCCAAGCGACGCCCTACGCGCGCCAAGCGGGAGAGATCGAACGCGAGCTCACGCCCCTTGATAGCCAAGCCATCCCGCGACGAGCCGCGCGGTCGACCATAGGCCGAGAAAATCGCCCAACGCGACAGCGAAAAAAAACGCGGCAAACGATGCTTGGACCGGACTCGGGGCCTGGCGATGCCTGATGGCCGGCACAGCTACGATCAAGACAGCGATCAGGCCCCATAGACTTCCTGAGACACCGCTGACCGAGGCAGGAGCAGTGGCGATCGCGGCCCTTAGCGCCCCGCTCACGCCCGCGGCGAGGGCGCTGATGAAGGATAATCGGCCCAAAGCCATGAATGACCCTAATGCGACGAGGAGGGCGCCCGAGGCGACGCGGACCGCCCGGGTGTGCCGCTTGAACCAAGCCATGAGAGGTGTCAGCCGATCGAAGAAGAGACCGGCCGCGAGGAAGGGCAGCGCGAGCCCAGCCGAGTAGGCCAGGAGGAGGAGGATCGACCGGAGCGCGTTTCCTCCCTGCGCGGCGAAGATGAGAATAGAAGCGAGTATCGGCCCGACACAGGGTGACCAACCAGCAGCGAAGGCCACGCCGAGGAGGAAGGCCCCCGCGTAGCCCTGCGGCGCCTTTGTTGAGTGAAAGCGCGCCTCGAGATCGAGAACCTTGATGAAGTCGAAGACGAGGTTGACGCCCAGTATGATGACGAGGATCCCCGCGATCAGTGTGATGGTCCGCGAGAGTCCGCCGAGGAGCATCGATGCTCCGGAGAAGAGCAGGCCCAGGATGGTAAAGACAATGGCGAATCCCGCCACGAAGGCCAAAGTCCGTTTCAGGACCCGATTGCGGGCAGAGCCTAGGCGAATGTCGGACAGCCCGTAGCCGGACACCAGGGACAGATAGGCAGGGATGAGCGGGAGGACGCAGGGCGAAAGAAAGCTGAGAAGCCCCGCCGCCAGGGCCGCGAATATGCTGACCCCGTTCACCGAGAAGCTAGCTCCCCGAACAGAGCGATGGCATCTGCGCTATCGTAGGGAGCGCCGCCGACCTTCTCTCCGACGCTGACTCCCGTGACGGTGAAGCCCAGTTTTTCTAAGCCACTCGCATACCAAGGTTTAATTTGAGTCGTATTCTGCGCAAAAAATGCAGTAGAGGACAGACAAAGTACGGCAATAAAGACAAATCTAGAGTTCATTCGATGCTTCATCGCGGCCACCTCATGTAGGCAAGACTTACTAGAGAATAATCTACTTGGCCGCAAGTAGTCAGTGACTTTACGCACATGAGCGCCCATTCTCATGACCAAGAGGACGAGCTCTTCCCCATGACGATCCCTACGATGAGAATCGTAAGGACTACGGCCGTAATCGCCACGTAGTGCCAGTCGCCTTCCAGAGCAAAGGCAATTATTGAGACGACGATGCGTATGACAGGCGTGGCAATCAAAGCCAACAAGCCTAGGGCGATGACTGAAGCGGGATCAAAGACGAGAAGCCCAGAATACAGGGCGGTCAGGCTTCGGGGATAAGGGATCGCGGAATCGATCTTCGCACCGTTCGCAAAGGTGACTTTAAAAACGAGAAACACAAGCCCAAGGCAGATGATCGAGGCGCTCAGTAGCACTCCGGCTCTTAAAACGAAACTAATTGCCTTCTCCACTGCTTGTTGAGAAGGGCGCTCCGGATTGATCTTGGCGTTCATGGTAGTGCTCCTCTATTTGCCGATTCCAAAACCGCGAAGTAACATCTGAACTCCGATGATTGCGATCACGGCAAGAAAGCCAATTCGGATGCCGACTCCCGCTATCTTGGGAAGAATCCTAGCGCCGAAGATTGAGCCGGCGAGCACGCCGAGGGCGACAGGAGCCGCGACGAACGGATCGATATCGCCCCTGCTGAAATAAATACTGGCGCTCGCTGCGGCCGTGACGCCTATCATGAAATTGCTTGTAGCGGTCGAGCTCTTGATCGGCATGCCCATGACGCTATCCATGGCGAGCACCTTGAAGACTCCGGAGCCTATTCCCAGCAAACCGGAGGCGAGGCCGGCTATGTACATGATTGCAGCCCCAAGCGGTATGCGATGGAGTCGGTAATTGATTGTCCGGCCACAGGCCGCATCAAAGAAGGCTCCATCAAGGCTCAGAGCTGTCGAAATTCGATCCGACGCTCCTCCGTCTACGACCGCGCGAAGGGGTGAACGGCCTTTCAGCTCAAGCGATATTTTATTGACCGTAGGGAATAGGGAGTAGAGCAGTACTAGGGCGAAAATAATATAGAGAACCGACTCCGAAAAACGCCCTACGAGAAACGCTCCGCAGATAGCTCCGAAAGCGGTGAATATTTCCAAGAACATGCCAACCCTTATATTCGCCAATCGGTCCCGGACATAAGCTGCCGCGGAACCGCTGGAGGTCGCGATTACGGCAATGATGGAAGCGCCGGCGGCTGTCCGAAAATCGATATGGAAGAAGAGCGTCATGACGGGAACGACGATGATCCCGCCGCCGAGCCCGAGGAGCGATCCTACCGCGCCAGCAAATAACGACACTAAAATCAATTGTGCGAACTGAAGTAGAAACACCGACATGCTCTCCTAGATCTCGTCTAGATAAATATAAGCGAAGCCTTTGCAAATGATCCAATACTGGCTTGTGCGGGGACCGATACTCAAAAACTATGGCGTGCGTCCTGTAGCATGCTATGATGGACGTATGGAAATGAGGCATCTATGGAAATACGGCATCTAAAATACTTCCTCGGTGTGTCGGAGGAGCTCAACTTCGGCAGGGCCGCCGAGAAGATGCACATTTCCCAGCCGCCCCTCAGTCGGCAGGTAATGGATCTCGAAAAAGAGCTAGGCGTCAAGCTATTCGAGCGAACCCCAAAAGGAGTGGAGCTTACCTCAGCGGGACGCTACCTGAAGCTGGAAGCTACGCGTCTCGTCCGCCTGTCGGAGCGAATCAAGGAACGCGTCGGGCAAATAGGGCTAGAGTCGTCTCGACGCATACGAGTCGGCTTCGTCGGCTCGGTCCTGTATTCCTTTATGCCTGAATTGATCCGTTTCCTCAGCGACGAAATGTCGGGGCTATCCTTTGAGCTTCAGGAGTTGCCTTCCGACGAGCAGGCGAGAGCGCTGTCAACGGGGACGATCGACGTCGGATTCGCGCGCTCCTGGGTCAAGGAGTCGGGAATACACTTTATGCCCGTGGCCGAAGAGACGCTTTCGGTCGTCTGCGCCCGCGATCTCTCAGGCCTCGATTGCGAGCCAACCCTCGACAGGCTTGCGCCGCTGCCCTTTGTCGCGTTCTCCGACAAATGCGCGCCAGGCATCGCGGAGCTCGCGGAGCGTATTTGCCTCCGCTCGGGCTTCGCTCCCCGGACGGTCTTTGTCGCGAATCAATACGACGCGGTGCTTCGCTTCGTAGCGGCCGGCATCGGGTGGTCGATCGCGCCGACCATGGCGGTAACGAACACTCGGCTCGATCCGGATCTCGCCCATACTGAACTAACCGATCTCCCCGAGAGGATCGCCGTAGGGATGATGCTCCGGGATGGCGAGGATACTCCATTGATCCTCGAGCTCGTTGAGTCGGTGCAGCGATATTTTTCCACCGGATCAGGAGCCCGTCCTCGCGAATAGGCTTAGGTAGAGCGTCCCGAGATCGGGTTCACTCAGGACCGGTAGGTCCACGGTAGGCAAAAAAATTCCTGGATCGTAAAGTGCCCGAGCGGACTAAGAAGCCCGAGTCATGCTAACATCGACCTCCCTATAGACCATCCGGGCGACACCCTGCCTGAGGCTGATCGCGGGAACGTGCGAGGCTCTTGTGGATACGATTACCTTGACTGAGGAAATGAAGACAGCCATTGCCCTTTTAAAGGACGAGAAAGAGCGCTTCATTTGGATTTCCGGGCGAGCCGGCACCGGGAAATCGACCTTCCTCCAATATCTCAAGACGGAAATCAAGCCCCGAAACACAGTCTATCTCGCCCCCACTGGAGTGGCGGCCCTCACTATCGGAGGGCAAACCATCCATAGTTTCTTCTGGATTGACCCCAATGAAAAGGCCTGTCTCGAAACCAAGCTCGATCCCGATCGCGAAGGTCGTCTGTACCCCCTCCTCGCCGTGATCGAGACGATCGTCATCGACGAGATATCCATGGTCAGAGCGGATATCCTCGACGAGATGGATCGGCGGATGCGGAAAGCGAAAAGGCAGGAACGGCTTCCTTTCGGAGGAGCGCGCCTCGTACTTTTCGGCGACCCCTACCAGCTTCCGCCGGTCGAACCCGACCACGACAGCCTCGCTGGCGATCTTTTCGAGAAGCGCTACAAGAGTCCTTTCTTCTTCTCGTCCCAAGTTCTCCGCACGAGAGCGCGGAGGATCAAGCGAGTGGAGTTTACTCGGGTATTCCGCCAGAATGAGGCGGACTTCCTAACCGTACTCGACCGCTGCCGCTCGGGGCTCGTGACCGAAGAGGACCTGGGGCTCCTCCAGTCCCGGGTGCTCCCGGAAGGCAAGAAACCGCCCGCAGACTACTTAGTCCTGACAGCGAAAAAGGACGACGCCAAACGCCTGAACCGTTACCGCCTCGAAGCTCTGCCGGGCACTGCCCACAGCTATGCCGCAGTCTCGTCAGGGCACTTCGCAAACGCGCTCGACGACGAGGAGCTCCCCGCGCCGCGCGAGCTCGAGCTCAAAATCGGAACCCGCGTCATGTTCACGGTCAACGACCAAGAGCACCGATGGGTCAATGGAACCCTGGCAACGGTCACCGGACTCGAGGACGCGGGCGTCATCCTCCAGGACGAAGCGGGCGAGTTCCGCGTCGAGCCCCACCTCTGGAAAAAGTTCCGCTTCACGCTGCGCTCGGGAGCGCTCGTCGAAGAGCCCACCGACGAATACAGGCAATACCCCTTCGTACTCGGCTGGGCCATCACCATTCACCGCGCGCAAGGCCGCACCCTCGAAAAAGTCTTCGTGGACCTCTCCCAGGGCGCCTTCGCTGCCGGCCAGGCCTATGTCGCTATCTCACGCGTCACGCGTCTCGAGGGCCTCCTTCTACGCACTCGTCCGCGCGCTCGTGATTTTTTCGTTCACGAGCGGGTATCTGCCTTCCTGGATTACATAGAGCATGAGGGCGCTACTTCGCGAAGCGCGGATCGGTTTCCAGAAGAACATTGAGCGAAGCGACATTCACGCGCGGCGGTCCGATGAGGCTCCTCGAAGCGGCCGCCATATCTCGTATCGCCTGGGCTAATTTGCTCTTAGCGTCTTCGCTCAAGCCACGAGCAATGACGACTCTATCGACCTGGCGTAAAGCCACGTCTGGTCCGATGTCAGGATCAAGCCCCGAACCCGAGGCGTAGAGCATCTCCGCGGGCGCCGGCGCTCCATAGGAAGCCTCCCACCCGGCCTTCCGCTCGGCGACGCTCTTCGCGAGGTCGGTGCTAGTCGGCCCGAGGTTCGAGGCCCCCGAGCCGATGTAAGCATAGTCCGTCGCCGAAGGCCGCGCATGGAAAAAGCCCGGGTGTTCGAACTTCTGCGCGAGGAGGCTCGAGCCGCGGACCTTCCCGTCCCGGACGATGAGACTACCGTTGGCCTTCGCGGGGAAGGCGAGCTGGGCTATAACCGTGACGAGGGCAGGATAGGCGAGGCCTACCAAGACGGTCATTGCGATGAGAAAGGTGATCGACCTCGGGACTTTCGCTGGAATGTGCATATCTTCTCCTTCACGCCAAACCGAGAGAGCGTAGGATCAGGTCGATGATTTTGATCCCTACGAAAGGCGCCACTATACCGCCGAGCCCATAGACCAGGAGGTTGCGACGCAGAATAGACCCGGCCCCTTTCGAGGGCGAATACTTCACGCCGCGCAGAGCGAGGGGGATGAGGGCGACGATGATAAGCGCGTTGAAGATCACGGCCGCGAGTATGGCGCTGTGCGGGCTCTCGAGGCCCATGACGTTGAGCGGCGCTAGCGGGCTTCCGCCGGCCGCCGTCGCTCCAGCATAGAAACCCGCGAAGACTGCCGGGAGGATGGCGAAGTACTTCGCCACATCGTTCGCTATCGAGAAGGTCGTGAGCGAGCCGCGTGTGATGAGCAATTGCTTACCGACCTCGACGACGTCCATGACCTTCGCGGGGTCGTTGTCGAAATCGACCATGTTGCCCGCCTCGCGCGCGGTCTGCGTGCCCGAGGCCATAGCCACACCTACATCGGCCTGGGCTAGCGCGGGCGCGTCGTTCGTGCCATCGCCGATCATGCCGACCAGATGCCCACCCGCCTGCTCGGTGCGGATTGCCTCGAGCTTAGTCTCGGGCCGCGCCTCTGGGATAAAGTCCGAGACTCCCGACTCGGCGGCTATGGCCTGAGCAGTCAGGCGATTATCGCCCGTGATCATAACCGTGCGGATTCCCATGGCCGCGAGGCCGGCGAAGCGCAGGGCTATGCCCTCCTTCACGACATCCTTCAGATGGATGACGCCGAGCACGCGAGGGCCCGAACTCACGACCAGCGGCGTACCGCCCTTGATGGCGATTCTCTCGCAGGAGGCCTCGACGTCCTTGGGCATTAAGCCGCCGAGCGTCGCGACGTGCTCCGCGATCGAAGCGCCCGCGCCCTTTCGCAGCGAAACCGCGCCATCGACGCCGCTCATGCGGCTCTGCGCGCTGAAAGGCACGAAGACCCCGCCTTCTTCGGGACTTATTCCATCGTAGCTGCTTCGAATGAAGGCGACGATCGACTTGCCCTCCGGCGTCTGGTCCGCTAAGGATGCCGTGAGCGCAGCCTTGGCGAGCTCGGGCATGTCCACGCCCTTGGCGGGAATGAGCTCGGTCGCTCGCCTGTTGCCGTAGGTGATCGTGCCTGTCTTGTCGAGAAGGAGGGTGTCGATATCGCCCGCGGCCTCGATGGCGCGGCCCGAGAGTGCCATCACGTTCTTGCGCATGAGGCGCGAGACTCCCGCGATGCCGATAGCCGACAAGAGACTGCCGATAGTCGTCGGGATAAGGCAGACGAGGAGTGCGACGAGGTCGATGATCGACAGAAGGTTGGGCGCCTTCGACTCGTTCGCTATGTACTGAGCGAAGGGATAGAGGGTCGCCACGGCGATGAGGAAGATAATCGAGAGGCTCGAAAGCAGTATCGAGAGAGAGATCTCGCTCGGTGTCTTCTGCCTCGTGGCATTCTCGACCATGGCGATCATCGTGTCTACGAAGCCCGATCCCGGGTCGGCGGTGATGCGGATGACGATCCGGTCGGAGAGGACCTTGGTGCCGCCAGTGACGCCCGAGCGGTCCCCTCCCGCCTCGCGGATAACGGGCGCGGACTCGCCGGTAATCGCTGACTCGTCGACGCTCGCGACGCCCTCCACTACCTCCCCATCGCCGGGAATGATGTCGAGCGCTATGCAGACCACGAGATCACCCTTGCGCAAACGCGAGGAAGGCGTGTCCACGGTCGAACCATCGCTCTCGAGCTTCTTCGCAATGACGGTGTCGCGCATTGCGCGCAGCGAGTCGGCCCTCGCCTTGCCCTGGACTTCGGCCGTGCTCTCCGCGAAGTTAGCGAAGAGAAGGGTGAACCAGAGCCAGGCTATCACCTGGGCGTCGAAGGACCAGTCTCCCATTCCGCCGCCGGCCGCCCAGCCGACGAGAGTTAGGATCGTACACAGTAGTGTGCCGACCCAGACCATGAACATGACGGGATTCTTGGCCTCGACGCGGGGATCGAGCTTGCGGAAGGCCGAGAGAATCGCCTGGCCGAGCATCTCGCGCGTGAAGCCCGTATTCTTGCGTTTAGCCTCTGCGCCGCTCATAGCAGGACTCCTTTCACCATGAGGAAGTGCTCGAGGATGGGCCCGAGCGTGAGGGCGGGGAAATGGGTAAGTCCCGCCACGATGATGACGATGAAGAACAGAAGCGATCCGAAGAGCGCAGTGTCGGTCTTGAAAGTGCCGGCACCCTGCGCCATGAGGCGTTTCCCGCCCAGGCTTCCGCCTACGCCGAGCATCGGCAGCATCACGCCGAAGCGCCCGACGAGCATCGCGAAAGCGATCATCAGATTATAGAAGACTGTGTTCGCCGAAAGCCCGCCGAAGGCCGAGCCGTTGTTACCCGCGCCCGAGGAGAAGGCGTAGAGGATCTCGGACAGACCGTGCGGCCCGCGATTCGCTATGCCGGCTAGACCCGCGGGCAGGCATATCGCTATTGCAGAGAGAACGAGAATGAGGAAGTTGGGAATGATGATCGCGAGCATCGAGAGCTGGACTTCGCGCGCCTCGATCTTCTTGCCCAAGTACTCGGGACTGCGGCCCACCATGAGGCCCGCTATGAAGATGGTTATCACGACGAGGGCGAGCATGCCGTAAAGTCCCGAGCCAACGCCGCCGAAGACGACCTCTCCGATCATTATGTTGAACATGGATACCATGCCGGACAGGGGCGAGAGCGAATCATGAGCTGCATTGACCGCCCCGCAAGAGGTGATGGTCGTGAGTACTGAGAACACAGAGGAGGGAACTATCCCGAAGCGGGTCTCCTTGCCCTCCATGGTGCCCCAGCTCGTCTCCGAGGCGAGGGAGCCCCAAATTCCCGCCACGAGGAGGGCGAGCATGACGAAGAAGAGCACTCGTCCCTGCTTCTTGTCTCCTACGAGACGCCCGAAAAGGAAGGGAAAGGCGAAGGGAATGAGAATCTGCGCGATCATCTCGAGCAGGTCGGAGAGGGGTGTCGGATTCTCGAGGGGGAAGGCCGAGTTGGGGCCGAAGAAGCCGCCGCCGTTCGTGCCTAGGTGCTTGATGGCTATCTGGCTTGCCGCGGGTCCCATAGGAATGAGGTCGCTTTTGCCTTCAAGCGATACCGCCGGAACATAGCCCGAGATGTTCTGCACGACGCCTTGGCTCACGAGGACGATGGCGAGGACGATGGCGAGCGGCAAGAGGACGTAGAGAACAGAGCGGGTCATGTCGACCCAGAAGTTGCCCAGGCTGACTGTCGCGCCCCGCGCCGGAGCGTCGGCTGATCGCTTAGCGGCTATGCCGCGGACGACCGCGACGGCGATGGACATGCCGGCGGCCGCTGAGAGGAAGTTCTGCACTGCGAGGCCGACCGCCTGCGAGAAGTAGCTCGCGGCGGCTTCGCCGGAATAAGCCTGCCAGTTCGTGTTCGTGACAAAGCTTATCGCCGTGTTCAGTGCCAGGTCCCACTTCATCCCGGGGAAATGCTGCGGGTTCCCTGGAAGGAAGCCCTGGCAGACGAGGATGAGGAAAAGGAAAACGATCGAGGCGGCGCTGAAAGAAAGGAGAGCGAGCGCGTACTTCTTCCAATCCATCGGCTCGTCTTTGTCGACGCCGATGAGTCTATAGAAGAAAACCTCGAACTTCGCGAGGAAGGAGAGAGGATGCTTCTCGCCATTGTAGACACGGGCCATGTAGGAGCCGAGGAAGGGCGCCGCGCCGCAGGCTACGATCGCTATTATCGCGATCTGAAGAATGTCGTAGGGTTGCATGCATCCTCCGTTTAGAATTTCTCCGGCCGCGCGAGCGCATAGCCGAGGTAGCCGAGAAGGCCGATCGCGACGATGAGAGCGATGATCAGGGTCGTATTCATGTTTCGTACCTCGCGCTGAAGTATGCCGTTCCGCGCCGCTCCTAGCTATGTAGAAGGCGTTTGGGATCGAGCGTCAGGCCTTAGAATGGCGTTAGAATCGTGCGTTTGTCCGCCCTCCGTCGCCTTCAGCCGCTGGACGCCTCGGCCTTAAGACGCGTAGGATTGCTTCATGGCGGATGAGCGATCCCGCCCCGATCCCGACGAGCTCTTGTCTCGGGTAGAAGGGGCGGAGGGCATGGAAAAGCAAGCAACACTCAAGATCTTCCTCGGGATGTCCGCGGGGGTGGGCAAGACCTACGCGATGCTGCAGGAGGCTAAGGCCGCCCGCGCCCAGGGAATCGATGTCGTCCTCGGCCTCGTCGAGACCCACGGCCGGCCCGATACCGACGCCGTCCTCGCTGGCCTCGAGCTATTCCCAAAGCGACGCATCGAGTACAAAGGCATACACCTCGAGGAGCTCGACCTCGACGGCCTGGTCGAGCGCCGGCCCACAGTCGCGGTGATCGACGAGCTAGCGCACGAAAACGCTCAAGGCTCGCGGCATGTGAAGCGCTGGCAGGACGTCGAGGAACTCCTCGACAAGGGGATATCCGTCTGGACCGCCGTCAACATCCAGCACCTCGAGAGCTACGCCGACGTCGTCGAGGAACTCACCGGTGCGCCCGTGCGCGAGCGGGTTCCGGACACCGTCTTCGACCGGGCAGACGAAGTGCGGCTCATCGACATAGCGCCGGAGGACCTCATCCGCAGGCTCGAGGAAGGCTGCGTATATACAGGCGACTCCTCGCGCGCCGCGCTCGAGAACTTCTTCACGCCCATGAACCTCGGCGCGCTCAGGGAAATAACGCTGCGCTATGCGACGCGGGCCGCGAGCCGCAAGCTCACCGCCTATGCCCGAGCCGATCACGAGGGGCCATCTGAAGGGAGCCTG
>Ga0326728_10017291_pt1 | contig 14489 bp, 13 predicted proteins | sample MB3enrmetagenome_FD_207602 | JGI IMG/M metagenome (GOLD analysis project Ga0326728, IMG submission 207602) | Lab enriched peat soil microbial communities from McLean, Ithaca, NY, United States - MB31MN | ecosystem: Environmental > Terrestrial > Soil > Wetlands > Peat | place: USA: New York...
TGGCGATCAAGATAGCTCCCTTCAATCGCTATCAGACCCTCGACGTAGTCCGCGCCGTCGCGGCTTCCGGACGGAATATCGCCCTTTACACCGGGAATGACGACAACCTTGTGATGGACCTGCTCACACCCTACCAGTTCCAACATAATGGTGAGCGGAAACAGCTCCGCATCGCCGGCGGCCTGCTGGGACACTGGGCAGTGTGGACGCGGCGGGCAAGCGACTTGCTGCGCGAATGTCACGCGGTCGCGAGCGGCCCTGTGCCGGAGGAACTGCTGCGCCGAAGCGTGGAAGTGACGGACAGCAATGCGGCGTTTTTCGACGTGGCGCACAATTTCGCCGGCTGCATCGCCGGCCTGCATGAGGTGCTGCGGCGGCAAGGTTTGCTGGAAGGCATCTGGTGCCTGGACCCGCATGAGTGTTTGAGTCCGGGGCAGAAAGAGGAGATCGACCGCGTCTACCGCGCGTACCCTCACCTGAACGACGATGCGTTCATCCGCGAGCACCGCGGCCAATGGCTGAAGCCATGAACAACGGCGTAAACTCCTTCACCCCAGAGGACGCAGAGGACGGAGGTACACAGAGGAATCAGGACGATGAAAACAAGGGATGTAGATTCCCTCTGCGCACCTCTGCGTACTCTGCGGTTAAGAGGTTTACGCTGACGGTGGTCGGAGTCATCGGATTGCGTAAAGACAGTTCCCGAGCCAAAGGCAGTCTCAGATTTTCTCTGGAAACCGGAAACTGGAAACTCATTCCGGCAGGCCGCGTCCACGGGTTTCCGGGGCAAACCAAATGGCCGCCATGCCGACGATATAAATCAGGGTGACGACCGCGCCCATTTGGGCATAACCGCCATAGTGGGCCACCAACTGGCCGCTCATCAGTGCGCCCGCTGCGGCAAAGATGCGCCCCATGTTGTAACAGATTCCTTGCCCCGTCGCCCGTACCCGGGTGGGGAAAAGCTCCGGCAGGTAAAGCGGCAGCCAGCCGTAAAAGGCCGCCGTGGTGCTGTTGGTAGCGAAGACCGCGGCCAGAAAAACGGGGCCGTACGCCGTCTGCGTGCGGAACAGGAACCCCGCCGTAATCAGCGAAAGCACGCAGAGAATAAAGTAGCCCCAGCGGCGGCGTACGTGGCCGAGCAGGATGGGCGCGAGCACCGAGCCGAGAATCGCTCCCATTCCCGCGAACAATTGCGCGTTGGCTTTGGCCTGCGGCATCCGTCCGCCGGTCAGCTGATCCGCCCACAGCGGAACCCATTGCAGAGACCCCCAGGTGCCGATCAGCACCACTGAGGTAAGAACCAGGCCAATCAGCGTCCGTCTGGCCAGGCCTGAGTGAAGAACCTCACGTACCGGCGAGATTCGGTCGGGTTCGGCGACAGCGTTTCGCGCCTGCTGCCATCGGGCGGATTCCGGCACGAAAAGCCGAATGACGAAAGTCAACACGGCCGGCGCCGCGCCCACCAGGAACATCCATCGCCACGAGGTCTGCGTCACCGGCACATGGGCGGCCAGCAGCCCAATCAGCACAAAGCCGCAGTTGGCCGCCGCCCCGATCGCTCCGGCCAGCCACGGGCGGAACCGCTCCGGCCACACCTCCATCACCAGGGCTACGCCCAGCGCCCACTCTCCACCCATTCCGAGCGCCGAAAGAAAACGAAATACTCCGAGGTGCCAGGCGGCCGTGGCGAAAAAGCCCATGCCCGAGAAGAACGAATAGCACAGGATGCTGAGCGCCATCGCCCGGACGCGTCCGATTCGGTCCCCCAGCCAGCCAAAGGCAGTGCCGCCCAGCGCCGCCCCCACCAGGAAGGCCGCCGTGATCAACCCCATCCAATTGCCGACACCACCTTCTTTGCCCGGACCGAGCAGGCTGAGCAGCGCCGGCCGCGCCACAACGGGGAACAAAGCTTGTTCAAACCCGTCGAAGAGCCAACCGAGAAACGCCGCCATCAAGGTAAGTATCAGGGCGCTTCGCTGCGCGCTCTGGCCGGAATGCTGGCCAGCCGACTCTTGCATTACCCGGCTACCCATGGGCTCTCCATCCAGCTAAATGTTTGTTCGTGACCGGGGCCGGACAGCGACCCTGCTTGGAACCCGCCAGAACGCGGTGGCCGGCCTGATCCGGCGAAATCAGTTTTGTCAGAGCTACCTGACGATAGCGGTCTAGTCAAGCGATTATAGCCGCCATCGCTATAGACGCTATACTGATCTTCCGCAGTGAAGGCTGAGTGCGGAATGGTGAGCGCTAACTATGTCCCGTGAAGCTTTGTTGTTGAGCGACGCAGACGTGCGCCGCTGCCTCTCCGAACCGGAAATCGTCCAGCTTGTGCATGAAGTGTTTCAGGCCTGGGGCGAGGGCCAGTTCGTCATGCCCGCGAAAGTATCGACCGATTTGCGGCGCTTTGGTTTGGACTCGGCCTTCAGCGCCATGCCCGGCTACCTGGCTGGCCGCAAAGTTGCCGGGTTGAAGTTGGCCGCAGGCTGCGCGCACAATCCGGCGCACGGCCTGCCGTATATCGTGGCCACCATTATCCTGAGCGATCCCTTGACGGGGATTACGCTCGCCGTGCTGGATGGCTGCTATATCAGCGGGGTACGAACCGGCGCCCAGGCGGCGTGGGCAGCCAGATATACGGCCAACCCCGATTGCCGGATCGCCGCCATAATCGGCGCGGGAACGCAATCCCGGATGGCGCTGCGCGCGCTGGCCAGCTTTTTCCCATTCGAGGAGGCTCGGGTGGCCGATATTTCCCCGGCCGCCCAAGACCGCTTTCAGGCAGAGATGGAAAAGGACTTGGGACTGCGAATAGTCAAGACAGCAAACTGCCAGGAAGCGGTGGAGGGCGCCGACATTGTCTGTTGCGCCACGCCGGATCGCGGCCCCGTAGTGATGGACTCCTGGGTGAAAAAAGGCGCGACCGCGATTGCCTTGGGGTCTTATCAGGAATACGAGGATGAGTTCATTCTCCGGGCGAACAAGGTTGTGGTGGATAGCTGGGCGCAATGCAGCCATCGCGGAGCGCTGAAGAATGTAGTCGAAAGCGGCCGGTTCGGCGACAAGGACCTTTACGCCGAAATGGGCGAATTGGCCTGCGGCAAGAAACCCGGCAGGCATGCTCCGGATGAACGTATCCTGGTGGTTCCCATAGGACTGGCCCTGCACGATCTCGCCGCCGCCGGCTTGGCCTATTGCCGCGCTTTGGAAAAAGGTTTGGGCGTTCGGTTTAAGTTTGGAGAGTAGGCGGCCGGCACGCGCCTGGGCTGGTCCGGGGTAATGCCCGCAATGCCGCTGCGCCAAGTGGAATTTGTGAGCCGCTACCGCGATGGCGTCAGGTGAGCTGCCGCGCCATGAGCAGCAAACCAGCCGAGTACGCGGCTGGTGAATTCGTCGTAGGCGGCATTTATCGTTCCGCAATGGTCGGCCCTTGGCACCTCCCATAAGCTGATGCCGGCCGGGTTGCGGTCGCGAATTCTCTCAGACTGCTGTGGGGGAATGTTCTTATCGGCCAAACCATGAATTAGAAGGATTGGCACCCGGCTTCCGGCTACCGCTCTTTCCGGAGATGCGGCCGCCAAATTGATTCCGCGGGTTATCCTGCCGTAAAGAAAAGCCAGTTCAACCGCAGGGCGCAAAGCGAATCTGCCGACCCAAGCTCCGCCGTGAAAAACCTGCCCCATGCGGAGATAGCCGATCTGGCGAAAGCTTGCGAAAGCCGATTCAGCAATCACCGCGCAGAACGGCGTTTGTCTTAGCGCCTGGAGAGCAATAGACCCTCCCATCGACTCTCCCAGCGCGAACACGCAGGGCGGGTGCTGGCGAGCCACGACCCAGTTGAACCACTGGCGCACGTCGCCGGTTTCCTTGAGGCCATAGGTCGGAAAATCTCCCCCGCTCATACCCTGGGCGCGAGAATCGGGAACGAGAACCGCGTAACCGTTGGCAAGAAGGAGTTCCGCAAAGGGCATCATGCCCAGCCGGTTGTCGCTCACCCCGTGAAGCAGAATGACAGCGTTCCCGTTCGGGTTAGGGGGATGAATAAACCAAGCCTGAAGTCGGGCATCGGGGGTGCTTATGGACACATCCTCAAGCGCAGAACCAAGACGAGAGACTGTTTTCTTTGCCGACTGCCACTGTTGTTCGTCGAGGGGGATTCGCGGGGGACGGAACGCCAATTCACTGAGCACGATAGCGAGGACAAGGCAAAGGATCAGGTAGCAGATGGGCAATCCGAGCAATATGTGGCGGATCGGCAGATGATTTTCTCCCTGCGCCATGCTATTTGCCGCTGCGATTGGCGTAGCAGTGCCATTCACTTCGAATGCAAGCATTGGTACCACATCTTCTACCGCAAAGACAGCTGCTTCTTCAATTGAGCGTTGTGTCACGTAAGTTGGGGCCGCACCCTAGTTGTTCGGTGTATTATTCCGTTCTAAATGGCCAACGGCGATCGGGAATGGCAGCGGAAGCCCTCAATCACACTTGCTTCAGCATGTGATTCAGCCGCTGTTTGCCCCCCGGCCACTCCGCCGCGATGATCGAGTAGCGGGCGGAATCGCGAGGGGTATAGTCCGCAGCTATCCGGTGCGCGCGGAGAATCCCTTCGAATTGGCCGCCGATGCGTTCGATGGCGGCGCGCGAGCGCGCGTTACGAGCGTCGGTATGCAGGCAGACGCGGAGCACCTGCCACGTCTCGAAGGCGTGGGCGAGCATGAGCAGCTTCGCCTCAGTATTGGCCGCTGTCCGGATGGCGGTACGGGTTAGCCAGGTATAACCGATCTCGCAGGCGTCCGGGCCGCTGCGGCCATACGATGGATGGCCTTGCGGCCACGGCCATCGCTCCAGGTTAAAAAAGCGCGTGGACCCGATCACGATCCCGTCGGCCACGCGAACCGTGGCAAACGGTACCGCGCTGCCGTCGTCTCTCCAGGCCAAGGCGGTGTCGACGTACTTGATGGCTTCGGTTTTGCCTTGCGGTACAGGACTCCATTGGTAAAGGGAAGGATCGGTGGCCGCGGCGGCCACCAGTCCGTCGACGTGGCGGCGCTCAAACGGTTCCAGGCGGATGTGCCGGCCTTGCAGCACGGGACTTTCCATTCTCATGACTTCCATTATGCAATGCGGACCGCTTCCGGATAGCTGGCAATCCGGAAGCGGTCCGTGTCTGAGGTTGTCTAGGGCAGGAAAGCAGAGTGCGATATGGATGATCGAAGCCGCAGGGAGACTGCGACCGGAACGGACGCCGTCAGTTCACCGGAATCTCCCTGTCAAGGTCACTGCCGGCGGCATTTTCGGCGAGTTTTGCGAAAACTTCCGGTGATACATCGTTGACCGAATGCCCGGCCAGAAATACATCCACCAGCCGGTGCACACATGCCTGCCCACAGAGATGCTTCATAGACAGGCGCTTGGGGCTTAGCACGTTCCAGGCGCTCACGCGCAGAGTGCCCTTGTCTTCGAAAACCATGAACCAGTGGTTAGCCTTTTTCTTGTCGATTCCGCAGACATCACACGTCACATTTTCGTACATCATGGCTGCGATCTCCTTAGGCGAAAGAACCGCACGAATAATTTTAGGAAATCCAGCAGACCCAGGGCAGGTTACGTTTGGCCGCAGGAAAGTGCTTATGGGCAGTGTCTAGATGGCATCGCCGGAATCTGAGTGGATCATTCGCAACTTGGATTTGCCGGTCTCAGAAAGTGTGAAAAAACCTCTCACCGCAGAGGACGCAAAGGACGCGAAAGTACACAGAGGAACGAGGACTATGAAAACAATGGATATAGATTCCCTCCGCGTCCTTTGCGTACTCCGCGGTGAAGAGGTTTTGTATTTTTTTCACACCTTCTCAGTGCACCAGCTCCGACTCGGCATCCCGATAATCGTGAGTCAGGCCGTGGCCGTTGGTCTTGCCGCCCTCTGAAGAGGAACGGACCTGGCGGAATGTTTGCCGTTGTGCGCCGGCAGCGCGCTCCGTTCTTGTCGAGGCCCGGACGTTGTCCACCCGGAACCGGCCCACGAGTTGCTGCAGGTCCATAGCGAGGTTGGACAGTTCTTCGCAGGCTTTGGCCGACTGCTGCGCTCCGGACGCGGACTCCTGAGTGGTCTTGGCGATCTCTTCAACATTGGTGCTGATTTCTTCCGCCGTACGGCTCTGCTCGGTGGCGGAGGTGGCAATCTGCGCGATCATGTCGCCCACCTGTTCCGCCGCCGTGATGATCTGCTCCAGCGAGGTGCCTGCTTTGGAAGTGGTTGCCACTCCGGCCTCCACCTGCTTGGTTCCGGCTTGCATCTGGCCCACCGCCGTGCCGGTTTCTTTCTGCACTGTCTCGATCATCTGGGCGATTTCCTTGGTGGCCTTGGTGGTGCGTTCCGCCAACTTCCGCACCTCGTCGGCCACAACGGCGAACCCCCGTCCCTGTTCGCCCGCTCGCGCCGCTTCAATGGCGGCATTGAGCGCCAGCAGATTGGTCTGATCGGCAATATCGTCGATGACCGCAATAATCTTGCCGATCTGATCGGAATTCTTGCCCAATTCTTCGATCTTTTTCGCCGTGGTGGCGACGGACTCAGCAATCGCGCGCATGGTCACCAGGGCTTCATTGACGATTTTGCCGCCGTCTTTGGCGACCTCGGCGGCTTTGCGGGCAGAATCGGCGGCCTTAGTCGAATTATCGGAGACCTCGGCAACAGAGGAGCACATCTCCTGTACCGCGGTGGCTACCTGGCCGGTCTGATTCTGCTGGCTATCGGTGCCATGGGCCATTTGGGTGGCGGACGCGGATATTTCCTCGCTGGCGTTGGCCAGTTGCTGGGCGCTGTCGGCGACGCTTTTGATGATTTCCTGCAGTTTATCCAGGAACATATTGACCGAAGAGCTCAAAACTCCGACCTCGTCGGTGGAATTAACCGGCAGGCGCTTGGTAAGGTCTCCGTCCCCGGCAGCAACCCCTTCCGCAGCTTCCTTCATCAAGCCACTGACCCGGGCAAGACCCGCGACGATGCTGCGCGCTATTAGCGTGCCGAGAGATGCCGGTCCAACCAGCATGAACAAACCAACCGTGAGCATGACGTAAAGGGTCTCCGATACCAGGGCATTCTGCTCCTGGCTGAGCGCTCTCGTGCGCTCCTCGCAAAGCCGCAGATAAGCCTCTACCGAAGCCGTGAGCTGGGAAAACCTGGGCTCAACCTGCTCGCGGAAAACCGCCAAGGCCTCTTCTTGCTTCCCGGCGCGGATAAGGTCGAGCGTCAAGTTGTTCGGTTCTTTGCAGGCTACAACTGCATTCTGTATGGCCTGCAGGCTGCGTCGTTCTTCATCGGTCAGCGCGGCGGACTTCAGCTCCTCCATGATGGCACCATAGTCTTTCCGCAGCGCCTGAATTGTCTGTATCTTTTCGGGGTCTTCCCGATTGCTGACGATCATACTGCCGATCTGCCGCATGATCGCGTTAAAGTCGGCGTCGGTTCTCTGCGCCAGCATCATCTTGCGGCCGGCGACATGCCCGGCGTTGATAAGCCCGTCAAACCGGTAAGTGAACCACAAGGCCATTCCCACCAGACACACGCAACCAATGGCGCTGATTCCGATCAATAGAGCCAGTTTTTTCCCAATCTTTACATTCGCCAGCTTCATGAATGATTCCTCCAGCCCCGGGGTTTCCAGCCTTATGATTAAAACCTTCGGCGTACTGCCTAACTCATCGGCACAAAACACAAGTTGCTTCAGTGGGAAAAGTTTGAGTTTGTCCGGGTGCATAACTTTGGAATTGCAGTAAATGCAGGGTTTCCAGCATGAATTAGTGCGGCGGCGGTTGGAAGGGCTGACAGAAGTGAAGGCGGCAACAAGTTGGGCTGGTTCAGGCCAGTCGGAACAGCGCCATGAACGAGTCCCGTACCAGTTTCAGTCTCATTGCGCACTGCTCGGCCAGCATCAAGGTATGGGAACGTAAATCGCCCATGTATCCTGACGTGGCTAACAGAAAGGCCACTGCGCCAAAAGCCAACAGCAAATATTTCTTGTACCTTCCCATATGGACCTAGGCGTGGGCGAAAAGCGTAGATACGGCCGTTTTCTCCAGCGGGACTGGCTTTCCTCCAGGATTCCCACGGCTCGGGTGGTACGGCCCGCCCCTCCGCAGATCACCCGCCTGCAGAGCAGCGTAGCCGGTGCCTGATTTTCGAGCAATTGACGAAAGTAACGTCCCAGGGAAGATACCGGGCAGAAAAACAATTCGCTTGGAACCCAGAATGAAGCGGCCGTCTCTGCCTTACCGCGGACTTGCGGCCGCGACCTGCTCGACGGCGATGCGCAGATAGCGGACGAACTCATTCACTCCCGCAATACTGACGCGTTCATCATTCCCGTGAACGGTAGCTTTATCCGCGGTGGTCTGCGGGCTGTGCACTCCATACGCCTGCACTCCCTGGGCGCGCAATTCGGAAGAATCCGTGGCTCCCGTACCCATTTGTGGAATCGTAAAGGCCTGGGGATACAGTTTCTGCCGCGCCAATACCAGCGCCTGGTACATTTCCGTGTCCAGTTTTGAAGGCGGGGAAATTTGCCGGTAAGGCGGATCCGCGACGACTTCAACCTCCGGGTCGCCGATCACGTTGCGCAGTTGCTGTAAGAGTTCGTCGATATTCTCGTCCGGAACCGCCCGCACATCGAGCGTGGCCTCCGCCTCGGCCGGAATTACGTTGCGCTGGAAGCCGCCGCGGAGAATGGTCGGCACCACCGAGGTGCGCAGCATCGAGTAGTACTCGGCATACCGCTTGGCCAAAAATTGCTGGCTCTCCGTAGAAGTCAAATGGTCGGCGGCCTGCTTCAATTGCGGGTCGTCGCTGATCTTGTCGATGTTGGCAAAAAACACTCGCGTGGTCTCGTTGAGTTTGATCGGCGGCTGCCAGTCCAGCAGCTTGCCCACTGCCCGGCCCAGGTGGGCGACCGGATTATCGGGCCGGGGCACCGAACCATGTCCCGAGGAACCGCGGGCAATCAGGCGGACCACTCGCGGATTCTTCTCGGTGGTGCCGACCGCTACATAAGCGACGCGGCCGTCTTTCAGCAGCGTGGTGCCGCCCTCGTTCAGCGCAAACTCGCAGGCGATCTTGTCCCAATGGTTTTTTACCAGGTACGAAATGCCGAACTGAGGCGTACCTTCTTCGCCGGCTTCGGAGAGGAAGATCACATCCCGATCGAGCTTTACGCCCTCGCGCTTGAGTTGCAACAGAACCGCCATGTTGGCGGCCACCATGCTCTTGTCGTCGGCCGAGCCGCGCCCATACAAATATCCGTCTTTTACCGTGGCCGCGAAGGGATCCACCGTCCACTGCGAACGATCCACCTTGACCACGTCCAAATGAGCCATCAGCAGAACCGGTTGCTTGCTGCCGTTTCCCTTCAGGCGCGCAACCAGGTTGGCGCGTCCTGGGGCGGACTCGATGATCTCCGAGGAGATTCCTTCTTTGTCGAAGACCGACTTGATATACTGCGCCGCCTGGATCTCATTCCCGGGAGGATTGCTGGTGTCGAGGCGCACCAGTTGCTGCAGGAATTGAATGGTCTCAGTTTCAGCCGCGCCGGCGGTTTGCGCCTGCCCGGCGCCGATCAACAAAAAGCTAATGAGAACGGCAAGAATAAAGTGTCGTGACATGGTCAAGTCTCAAACGATAGATATAAAAACCACGATTTCCTTTTCGATATCTCTGAGTTTATGAAATATATACCGGATTCGGACACGCTTGTCCTCTTTTCCATGCGTTCCGTCAGGCCGCGGTTCCTTCCTGAGGCTGATGCACCCGTTTCCCGTTTCCTTTTATGTGTTCTTAACTGCCGGTCTCCCATGTTCGGTTCTAACGGGGAACGGGAAACGGGCAAACGGATAACGAGCTATGGCCGCGCCGCCGATTGAAGTACCCTGGTCAATCGTTTATTCTCACTGCCTGAACTCCCCATCAACCAGGGTGAAAACCGGGGAAACGCGATCGAGGTGAGCCTTGAAAGAACACGCGGGAAAGATAAAGGAACTTGCGGGCAATATTGAGCCGGAGCTGGTAGCGGTCCGGAGAGACCTCCATAAGCACGCCGAGGCCGGCTGGACAGAATTTCGGACCACCGCGCTGCTGGCGAAGAAGCTTAGGGCGCTGGGGTATGAGGTCGAGCTGGGCGAGAAGGTAATTCGCAAAAGCGCCATGATGGGGGTGCCGAAAGCAGACATTCTTAAAGCGCAAATGGAACGGGCGGTGGCGCAAGGCGCAGACCCGGCCCTGGTAGCGCAAATGGCGGGAGGGATGACCGGACTGGTCGCTACCCTTCGCTGCGGCCCAGGTCCCACCGTGGCCTTGCGTTTTGACATAGACGCCAACGACCTCCGCGAAGCGCAAGACGAAAAGCATCGTCCCTGGCGCGAGGGCTTTGCTTCCGTCAATCCCGGCGCCATGCATGCCTGCGGCCACGACGGCCACGCGGCCGCCGGACTCGGTACCGCGATGATTCTGGCCAAACTCCGTGATCATCTTGCCGGCACCGTCAAACTCATTTTCCAACCGGGGGAGGAAGGCAGCCGTGGCGCCGCCGCGATGGAGGCAGCCGGAGTCCTGGAGGGCGTGAACTTTATTTTTGGCGGGCATATCGGCGTCAAAGCCCGGCACTTAGGCGACTTGATCTGCGGAGCGCGGGAATTCCTGGCGACCACGAAGCTGGATGTCACCTTCACGGGAAAACCGGCGCATGCCGGCATGGCCCCGGAAGAAGGACGCAACGCCCTGCTGGCCGCAGCTACCTGTGCCCTGAACCTGCATGCCATCTCCCGCCACGGCCAAGGCGCTTCCCGGATTAACGTCGGCTCGCTGCACGCCGGCCAGGGTCGGAACGTCATCCCGTCCGATGCCGTCCTGCAACTGGAGACCAGGGGCCTAACCAGCGAGATCAACGACTTCATGGCGGCAGAGGCTCGCCGGATTATTGAAGCTTCCGCCCTGATGTACGGCGTGGACTACCAGGCAGAGTGCGCCGGTGCCACCCAGGGTGGCGAGAGCAGTCCAGACATGGCGGAACTGGCCGGGAAAATTGCCAAAACCATGGGATGTTTTACCCATGTCTCCGGCGGGGTAAGTTTCGGCGCCACCGAGGACTTTTCTCATCTGCTGACCAGCGTACAGAAAAAGGGGGGAAAGGGTACCTATATTCAGTTTGGCGCCGATGTCACAGCCGGTCACCACCAGTTCCACTTCGATTTCAACGAAAAGGTGATTTCCTATTTTTGCGAATTCATGGCCACGGTGGCTTTTAGCTTGTTAGGTACGTAGCCTGAGCGGAGAATTATGAAAATGGCAATTCCCCGAAAACACTGGTGCCTGCTGGCAATCCCTTACATTTGGGACGTACTGCTGATTCCCTATGCCAACCGTGTCACCTTGCGGCCGCTTGGCATTCCCTTCCTGTTGATATGGATGATGGCGGGAATTATTCTCACCAGCGTCTGCATCGCCGCCGTGTTCTCCATTGACAAGAAGCTTGAGCGTCAACCGAAAAGCGACGCCGGGCCGATTCGCCGCTAGCTCCAACTGGTCCCGGAGCGGAGAGTGTCTCATGTCGTCTGTGGTGATCGCTTTTGCGTTGCTTGTTTTGACCACCCTGCTGAGCGTTTGCTTCGCTGTGCGGGGCCGAAAAATCGACATGCGGGAATGGGCCATTGGGGGCCGGCGCGGCTTCGGCACGGTTTTGCTCTGGTTCCTGAGTGCCGGAGAGATATTTACCACCTTCGCTTTTTTGGGCGCGAGTGGTTGGGCCTACCAATACGGCGCGCCGGGTTTTTATATTTTCGCCAACGTTACCCTGGGATATACCTTGGGGTACTGGCTGCTGCCGCGCATTTGGGAGATCAGCAAGCGGCACGATATCTACACGCAAGGAGATTTTTTCCAGCTACGCTTCGAAAGCACCTGGTTGTCCGGCCTCATCACGGCCATTGGAATCCTCGCCCTGATTCCCTACGCCCAGCTTCAGTTGACCGGAATTTCCCTCATCATTCAAATCGTGCTTCGGGGAGCGGTCAGCAAGCCCCTGGCGGTCACTTTTGCCGGGGCCATCGTGCTGGCCTTTATCTTCACCGCAGGCTTGCGCGGCACGGCTCTGGCTTCGATCGTAAAAGATTTCTTCATGGTCGGGGTGCTGATCGCGGTGGCGTGCACTCTGGCATCCCTTATGGGCTTGCGCAACATATTGGAAGTGTTCTCCCGCGTCAGCGCCGCGCACCCCCTCTACTCCCGGTTGCCGGGATTGCAACCCGCCCGGCACTTTACCAGCCTGTGGTTCATGTCCGTGATCCTGATGACCAACGTGGGATTTTGGATGTGGCCGCACCAGTTTCAGACCACCTGTGCCGCGACCAGCAAGGATGCGATTCGCAAGAATGCGATTTTCCAGCCGCTGTACGCCTTGGCGTATTTCTTTGTTTTCCTGCTCGGCTTTGCCGCCCTGCTGGCTATTCCCAACCTTAAAGACAGCAACACCGCTTTGCTGAATCTGATAGCCCACGCCTATCCGGCGTGGTTTTTGGGTATTGTGGGGGGAACCGGGCTGCTCATCGGCGTGATTCCGTGCTCCGCCCTGCTGCTGACCTTGGGGACGGTCTTCGCCAAAAACATCTACCGTAAACTGATCGCGCCGGCGGCGTCCGACCAGGCGGTACTGCGGGCAGGGAGGGTGGCCGCCGTTATCGGCGCGGTTGCCTCCGTTTGGCTTACCCTGCGCAGCAACAGCACCATTGTCGCCATCTTGCTGGTAGCCTATTCGGCGATATCGCAAATCGGGCCGGGATTCATCCTGGCGTTAACCTGGCGCAGAGTAACCGGCTGGGGAGTCTTGTTCGGCTCGCTGGTGGGCCTGTTGGGCATCATGCTTCCGGCGATGACCCGCTGGGAAGATTCCATTTCGTTTTCCATGGACCACGGCTTTGTCGCCCTCCTGCTCAATTTTGCCGTGACAGTCCTTGTCAGCCTGGCGACAACGCAGCCCAGCGAGCGGGCGATCCAAGTCGGAGTTGCTTCGTGACCCGCTGGAGAATTTTGAATTTCGCCTTTTGATTAGGGACCCGCGCAAATCCCGTGTCTTGCCCCACAAATCAAAATTCAAAAAGCAACCTTTCTTTCAGGCTTCTATCTGCAGAACTAGCGGCAATGGCAGGGTAGCCGGAATTTTCGTGTTATAAATCACTTGCATGGCAAGCATTCGCCAAGGGTCGGTCCGTCTATTCCGTTTTGCCGGGATCGACGTATTTTTGCATTGGTCCTGGTTTCTGGTAGCGGCCTATGAAATCAGCAGCCGGGCGCGAGCGTATTCCTCGGTTATCTGGAACATAGCCGAATATCTGGCGCTGTTTCTGGTCGTGTTGCTCCATGAGTATGGCCATGCGCTGGCCTGCCGGCAGGTGGGCGGAACGGCGAATCAGATCGTGCTCTGGCCGCTCGGCGGGGTGGCCTACGTCGACCCGCCGCCGCGGCCCGGCGCCACCCTGTGGAGCATCGCCGCGGGGCCGCTGGTGAATGTGGCGCTCCTGCCGGTCTTGTCGATACTCGCCATCGTGAGCCGGACGTTGGGATGGGCGGGAGCGGCGCCCGACGCTCATGGTTTATTGCGTACCCTCTGGCTCCTGAATCTCGTCCTGCTGGTTTTCAACCTGCTGCCGATCTATCCGCTGGATGGCGGCCAGATTCTGCGCGCGCTGCTTTGGTTCGTGGTGGGACGGGCGCGCAGCCTGATGCTGGCCGCAATCTTCGGTTTTGTCGGCGTGGCCGGACTCATCGTGCTTGCGTTGTGGATACAATCGGTTTGGTTTGGCGTTCTCTCGGTGTTCCTCTTGATGAATTGCTGGCGAGGACTGCGACAAGCGCAAAATCTGTCCCGGTTGGCCAGGCTGCCGCGTCACCACGGGTTTGCCTGTCCCTGGTGCAAAAGCGCGCCGCCCCGGGGAGAGTTTTGGACGTGCGGACAGTGCGGGCAGCTATTCGATACTTTCGCCACACAAGGCGCATGTCCCTACTGTGCGGCCCGATTTTCCGGAACCCGGTGCCTGGACTGTGGCCGGCCGTTCTCCATGGATGAATGGATTGTGCCTGCCTTGTAACCCCGGCGGCATCGCAAAATGTGCTAGCCGGCAGCGGCGACCCGGTTCCACAGACGCCCGATCTTTGGTTGCAGGTCTTATGCAATCTCCATCGTCGAGCGTGAGCGCCCGACGAGCATCCAGTTCAAAATTCGACTTGTCCCAAGACCCAATAGAGAACCGCAGAAACGCAGAACATGATGCGAGAACAGTTCCCAACTTGGTCTTTTCTGCGGTTCTGCGCTTCTGCGTTGGGTGTTAGCCGGAGTTCGTCACGAAAAGGTCGAAGAGTGAGCTAAGTGTTTTGGAATCAGTTCAGGCACTTGCGAAGTCTACACTACATTTTGCGTTGGATTGGAAACGGTCGGGAAGCGTCAACGCCA
>Ga0326728_10017295_pt1 | contig 14487 bp, 14 predicted proteins | sample MB3enrmetagenome_FD_207602 | JGI IMG/M metagenome (GOLD analysis project Ga0326728, IMG submission 207602) | Lab enriched peat soil microbial communities from McLean, Ithaca, NY, United States - MB31MN | ecosystem: Environmental > Terrestrial > Soil > Wetlands > Peat | place: USA: New York...
GTGATTCAGGCCGACGGGGGCACGCGCACCGCGGCCATCACCGGCGCGGCGGTGGCCCTGGCCCTGGGCGTACATGGCGTCGAACAAAGGAGACATCCGCCTCGGAATCCCGTCCGTCATCTCCCGCGCCGCGCAGAAGACGGTCTTTGCGAACCCCTCCTGCGGCGACCAATAACTGAACATCTGCCCCTGCCGACGATCGATCCCGCGCTTGATTCCCTCGTATCACATTCATGCCGTGAAAAGGGAGTGCTTTTTCAGCCATTGCCCATCGCTAAGCATCGGACCGCCTGGTGGCATCGGCGCTTCCTCCTGCCACCTTATCGCCCAGAACAAACCGCCTCCACAAGTACCTTCCTCGATTCCGAATCAGGTTATGAAACAGCTTGCAGTGATGGCCTTATTTTGAACGGAGGCTCTGATCTCTGGATTGTCCGGTTGAACGCGCGGAGCCATTCAGGCGTGATCGTGCCTGCGCCGATACATGAAAACGATAGCGGTCTTCGCCCCGGCGCGCAAGGAAGTCGCTCAGGAAGTGAGAGGCCGCGCATCTTCGCGTAAGCTATAGGGAGAGAGTCATTATGGGGACCCCAAGGCAGTTGGGCATTCCCCGCGGCATCCTCGTCTTTCCCGGTGGAGGAACCGGCTAGTAAAGTAAGCTGGCGCGGATGCGTCATGCCGCGCGAGAGGTTGAAACGGCTGGAACGCCGGGATGCAAGCCGGATCGTCTCCAGCGCCCCCCGGTTGCGGCCATGAATCTGGAAGCAGCGGGGGGTATGAAGGATGTTCCGAACAGGACACAATGAATCCGACCGAGCACGCCCACCAACACGCCTTTCAGGAAACGCTGCTGAGCGCCCGCCGCACCATGCTGATGAGCGAGATTCTCAAGCTGGCCGTGGACAGCTTCCGGGCCAGCAAGATGCGCTTTGCGCTCACCGCTCTGGGCATGGTCATCGGCACAGCGTCGGTCATCCTGGTGGTCACTATCGGACTGACGGGCAAGCGATACATCCTAGAGGAGATCCAGAAGGTCGAAACCAATTCGATCGAGCTTGAATATGCCGGCGGCGGCGTCACACCCGCGGAGCGCGTGCGCTACAACGACTACCTCACCCGCGAGGACGAGAAGGCCGTGGACGCCCAGGTGCCCGGCGTGATGTACTCTTCGCCGGTCCTCACCATGCACGACCGCATCAGCTTTGGCGGCGGCGTGGTGAAAGATACGCTGGTACTGGGCGTGAGCCCGCAATACAGCAACATCCGCAACCTGATGGTGACCGATGGCCGTTTCCTCGACGAGGAAGACGACCTGGCCCACATCAAGTGCGCCGTGGTCACCGAGTTGTTCGCCAAGGAAAGGTATGGCAGCGCGGATGCGGCCGTCGGCCAGACCTTCGAAATCAGCGGCATCCCATTCACGGTCATCGGCGTCTTCAGGGAGAGCGTGGACGACTTTGGTCAATCGGAGATCGAGGACCAGACCATCCTGATTCCCTATTCGGTGGCCCGCTACTTCACGGGAACCGAACGGGTAAACCAGATTTACTTTTCCATGCGCAGCATGGACGAGGTGCCCGACGCCGCCAAGGAGATCGTGCGCATCGTACAGTCGCACCACCGGGCCAACTCGGTCTACAAGGCGCAAACGCTCAAGCGGTTGCTGACCATGGCCGCGGAGATTATGGACGCCCTGACCGTGGTGCTGTTTCTGGTGGCCTCCGTCACCCTGGCCGTGGGCGGCGTGGGCATCATGAATATCATGCTGGCCAACGTCCGCTCCCGCATACGTGAAATCGGCATCCGCAAGGCCCTGGGCGCCACCCGCCGCGAGATCAAGCTGCAGTTTCTTGCTGAAGCGGTCATCATATCGCTGGTCGGCGGGATCGTGGGGACGATTGTGGGGCTGGCCCTGCCGCTATCGGTCCGCTTCTTCTTCACCGGCTATGCCATACCGGTCTCTCCCTGGTCGGTTGTCGTTGCCCTGACCGCGGCCACGCTCGTGGGAGTCATCTTCGGCACCGTGCCCGCCACCCGCGCCGCCCAGATGGACCCCGTGGAGAGCTTGAAATATGAGTGATCCCGAGCGCCGGCCAGCCCCTCCCCCGTCCGATCCAGAGCCCGATCCGGAGGACTCGCCTTCGCAGGGGCCCAGCCTGACGCTGCTCTATAGCCTCATCGCGCTGGCCCTGATCGCGGCCATCGGCTTCGCGCTGATGATCGTGCTGCCGTTCCATCACCGGCGATAGGAGGTTCAGCGCTCAATCGACTATGTGGAGATGAGTGTGGCTGTACTCAATCGGATTGGAATGGCGATGAATTCCGCAAGCCAGAGCCTGGGAACAATCTCTTCAGACTGAAGACAGCGGGACTATTGCTGGCTTTTCTCGGCCCGTTCGGCAATCAGCACTGGAACCCCATCCACAACCGGATAGGCGCGGCCACAGGCGGCACAGAGCAACCGGGCGTCTTTCATATGGAGATCGCCCAGGCAGGCCGGGCATGCCAGTTGGTCCACCACCGACGGGTCGAACGCGCAAGGGCCGTTGGAACCGGGCGCCGTCGCAGCTGGCTTATTGAATGGTCGCATTTGGGGTGGCTGCCGGATCGCTATGCTTGTGCGGGCCGGCCGCGTGGCTCACCCGCACGGGACGGCTGGCAAACTCGGCCTCGATGCGCCGGTTGGTGCCCGCTACGGCTAACTCGTAAGCCACGCGAATGCCGTTGAAGATGGCCCGGTCGTTCGAGGAGCCGTGGCCGATGATGCACACCCCGCGCACCCCCAGCAGAATCGCCCCGCCGTACTCGGTGTAGTCCAGCCGGCGGCGGAAGTCGTTGAAGGCGCGCCGCGAGAGCAGCGCTCCCACCTGAGCGGTGACGGTGCGGGTAAGCGACTCGCGCAGCACATCGCGCACAAAGCGGCCCACACCCTCGCTGGTCTTGAGCGCCACGTTGCCCACAAAGCCATCGCAGACAATCACGTCGGCGCGGCCGCTGAAGATGTCGCGGCCCTCCACGTTGCCGATGAAGTTGATAGGCAGCGTCTTGAGCAGGGGATAGGCCTCGTGGGTGAGGTCATCGCCCTTGGACTCTTCTTCGCCGATGGAGAGCAGGCCGACGCGCGGCGAGTCGATCTTGAGCACGCCGCGGGCATAGATCTCGCCCATCACGGCAAACTGAGCCAGGTTTTGCGCCTTGCAGTCCACGTTGGCGCCCACATCCAGCAGCACGCATGGGTTGCCTTTGGAGCTTGGCATGGGCGTCGCCAGGGCCGGACGGTCAACGCCGGGCATCGCTCCCAGCACCATCTTGGCTGTGGCCATGGCCGCGCCGGTGTTGCCGGCGGTCACAAAACCCGCCGCCAGGCCCTCGCGCACCAGCTTCAGCCCCACGCGCATCGAGCTGTCCTTCTTGGTCCGCACCGCGTGCGCCGCCTTCTCCTCCATGCCTATGCGTTCCGAAGCATGGTGGATGACGATGGGCAGATCTTCATTTTCAAGGTGCTCGTCGAGAAGGTCGCGCAACTCCCCCTCGGGTCCAATCAGGTGGACCCGTACAGGTAGAGCGCGACAGGCGAGGATCGCCCCGCGAATCTCCGCCTCCGGAGCTTTGTCGGTGCCTACGGCATCAAGCGCAATATCGATAAGCAGCATGGGCGCTCTGGCTACTTGGCAGCTTCTTTGACGTCAAGAACCGCGCGGCCCTGGTACGCTCCGCACTTGGGGCAGGCGCGATGGGGCAGCTTCTTCTCGTGGCAGCTGGGGCACTCGGAGACTCCCGCGGCGGTCAGAAAGTCGTGAGAGCGGCGGTTGGCGGTCCGGCGCGTCGAGTGACGCCTTTTCGGATTGGGCATGACAAGAGTTCCTTTCGCGTCTCCGCCCGCTTCATCCCGGCTCCAAGCCGCACGCGGACCTGGCTGCCTTGCGGCACTTGGCGGAGCATCCTCAACTCATCCAGAAAGCCTCTGGGGGGCTTGTTTCTCAGGACTTGATCCGGCCGCGGAGCCCAGCCAGCGCTTCCCAGCGGGGGTCGCTCGGACCCTCTTCGCAGTTGCACGGCTGGCTGTTGCGGTTCTCACCGCAGCGCGGGCAAAGTCCCTTGCAGTCGGGCTTGCACAGCGTCCTGACCGGCAGGGACAAAAGCACCTGCTCGCGCAGCACATCTTCAAGCGAGAGACTGTCCTTTTGATAATAACCGATTTCCGTTTCCGGCGCAGTAATCGACCGCTCCGGCGCCCCGGAATCCGCTCCGGCGGGGCGGAAGATGAGGTCGAACTCGGCTCCCAACGGAATCTCCACCGGCTCGACGCAGCGGGCGCATGGAACCTGGAATCTGCCTGCAAAGCGGCCCCGGAGACGAATGTCGGCCACAATGTCCCTGGGCCCGCGATGCTCATGCAGCACCTCGGCCCGCCCGGCCGCAGCCAGTGGCCCGGCCTGCTCGGTCTCTTCACCGAAATCCACCGCTCCCGGAACCAGTTCTACGTCGAAATCGACCGGATCCCGCTCCAGATCGCTTACCTTGAACTCCATGCTATGAGCCTAAGGCGCGGGCTGCACTCCGTCAATCCGGGATTCCTTTCATGAAAAGACAGCACTCACGGCGGGGCGCGGCCTTAGAATGACACGATAGGGCGACGAGCGACTGGGGGCCGCGCCTATTCTGCCAAGGCCGGGACAAATGACTAAGCAAGCAGCTTCCGCATCCAAGCCTCCTCCTCTTCGTGTTCGCCTGGCAACCGCGGCCGACGTTCCGCGACTGGTTCCGCTGATCAACTCCGCCTTTTCCATCGAGACCTTCCTTGAGGGTACGCGCACCGACGGAGACCGTCCGGCTGCCATGATGCAGAAGGGTGAAATTCTGTTGGCGGAGAGCGGCGCCGGCCAGCTTCTCGGCTGCGTCTACAGTGAGGTTCGGGGCGTGCGCGGCTACCTGTGGCAGCTCGCCGTGGACCCAGCCTATCAGGGCGCAGGCCTTGCGCGCAGGATCGTGGCGACCGCCGAAGACGAATTGCGCCGCCAGGGATGCGAGGCCGTGGACATCACCGTACTGAGCATGCGCGCTGAGCTGCCGGCCATTTACCGGATATTCGGCTACGTCGAGACCGGCACGGAGGAGTTTCACTCGTCTCAGCCGCTCAAATCGGGCGTAAAATGCCATTGCATCGTCATGTCGAAGCAGCTTTTGGGCGTCCTGGCCGCCGGAGTGTGCGGGATTGCTCGAACGAAAACTCAAAATCCCCGGTAGGGAACGGTTCTAAAATGGCACGATGGGGGAGAGATCGCCCGAAAGCCGCGCTCCTTCTGCCCTGATCGAGACAAATGACCAAACGAGCAGGTTCCAATTCGAAACCCGATCTTCCACATGGTGTTCGGCTGGCAACCGCAGCCGACATAATCGATCTGGTTCCGCTCATCAACTCCGCTTTCTCCATCGAGACCTTCCTGGAGGGCACACGCACCGACGAAGAGCGTTTGACTGCCGTGATGCGGAAGGGCGAGATTCTGATGGCGGAGAACAATTACGCTCAGCTTCTCGGCTGTATCTTCACGGAGGTTCGAGACTCGCGCGTTTACCTGGGCCGGCTTCTTGCCCGTGTCCGCGGGGAGTCTCGAAACGCGCGCGGCTACCTCGACCTGCACGTTGTGGACCCTGGCTATCAAGGCGCAGGCATCGGGCGCCTGCTCATCGAGGCCAGCGAAGATTATTTGCGCCGCAAGGGATGCGAGGCCGTGGACATCACCGTCCCGAGCTTGCGCGCTGAACTGCCGCACATCTACCGCAGATTTGGCTACTTCGAGATCGGCACGGAGGAGTTTCACTCGTCTCAGCCGCTCAAACCCGGCGCCGAATGCTACTCCATCGTCATGTCGAAAAAGCTTTAAGGCGTCTTGGCCGCTACCGGAGCGTGCAGATACCGGCTGGCAAACTCGAGGAACGTGGGCCAGTTCGGCGCCGGCGTGTGCCCGAATGTGTGCTGGCGGAAGCCCAGGTCGCCATCGATCAGCGCCGTCTCGATGGGCGGAAACTCCGCGCTTCCAAGGTCTTTCCTGCCTAGCAGCCGGTAGACCGGCCCGGCACCAACTTCGGCCAGGAACATCCCCCGGGCGTCGGCCCATCCGTCTCCCGCGGTGGTTCCAGCGCCAATGAAAACCGGGCGCGGCGCGACCAGCGCAATCAGTTCGTGGCTATCCACCGGCAGGTCGCCGGGGGTGAGCGGCCCTGCATACTTGAGGAAGTTGCCGTCCATCCAGTGGTACTCGCCGGCCGCCGCCAGGTTCTCCAAGGTTTCGCCGAAGATATGCCGGTAGAGCTTTGCCCCGCCGGTGCCGGAGGAGCTGATGTAGCCGATGGCGAAGCGCGAGTCGTAAGCCATGGCCACCAGCGCCGTCTTTCCAAACCTGGAATGGCCCTCAACGCCTACCTGCTTCGCATCGACGGCCTTGTCGGTCTCAAAATAATCGAGCGCCCGGCTGGCGCCCCAGGCCCAGGCGCGCAGTGTGCCCCAATCGTCCAGCTTGCGCGACTGGCCCTTGTTCACCAAGCCGATAATTCCCTCGGTTAGTCCGGCGCCGTTGTCCGCCTGGAAGCTAGTGGGACTGAGAACTGCATAGCCCCACCCCCTGGCCAGCACCTGCTGCTGCCACGACGGTCCCGTGTTTCCAGGGCCTCCCGGCCACATCTCGGGAATGCTCTTGGCAATGGCCGCCATGAACTCGTCGCTGAAGGCCAGCTCCATGATTACCGGAACCGGCCCGGCGGCATGGGCCGGAGTGGTCAGAGTCAGGTTGATATTGACCGCAATTTGCGGCCAGACCGAGTTGTCCACGCGGCCGGTCAGCCTCTTGGTCACCACCGGAACGCCGCCGATGGTCTCCGCTGTCGTGCTGACCACCTCCCAGGTCACCTTGGGCAAGTTGGCGGGAGCGCGGCCCAATATCTCGCGATCGAAGTCTTCCACAATCTCCGGCCGGCGCTTCGTCCACCAGATCTTGGCCGAGGTCACGCGCTTGCCGTTCTTGAGTAGCAGAGGGTCGGGCAGGCCGGGGTAGAGGTTGGCCTTCGACTCGTCGTAGTTGACCGCGTTGGGCGATTTGGGGTTATGGGCGTCGGCGCCTGGCCGGAGCTCCTTGATGCCCAGCAAGTCCATCAGACGCTGATGGTCCTTCTCCGCGGCGGCCCGCATGGCCAACTGCTCGGGCGTGGGCGCGGGCCGGGCAGGGGCCGGGGACGGTGGAGGAGTGGCGGGCGCCGTCTGCGCCGCCAGCCGAATCGCTCCTGAGAGCGCAAGAAGGGCCAGCACCATTGCCGAAAGCCTGAGAGACATGAGAAACCGCGAGATCGAATTCGTGGAGATCATGTCCTGAGCATATACAGCAAGACCATGGTGCTGGCTAGAGTCTGGATCGTCGAGCCGCTATTTTACGGTCACCGTGTTGCCGCTCGCGATCGAAATGACGGCCTCGCCCATCACGCCGATCGTTGGTCCGGAGCCCACTTGGGCCTGCCACTGAATCAGGCCAAATTGCACCGTCTTGGCGGCGCAGATCGGTCCTCCATAGTTGAGCACGATGTCATAGGCATAGAAACCGCCGGTTGTACCGTCCGCCAAGGTGATGTATGGATGAGAAAGCCCGATGTTGTCGATGTATTGCAGGTTGATCCACACATCGCCGAATTCCTTTGCCCCGACAGCCGCTGACGTGGTCGCGCTCACCACCAATCCCTGAATGCAGAAGGGACCATTCTTGGAAGTGAAGGTGATGGTTCCGGTGGTTGGAGAGCCGCCGGCGGCCGACGGCCCCAGCGTCTTGGCGGGCAGCTGGACGACGCTGAGTTCCGGCGGATTGATCGCCCTGAAGGACTGAGCGGCAGCCACATGAGAGAAAACTAAAACTGCGACACCCACGAGAACGAGGGCCGTTAGCTTGAACCACTTATGCTGAAATGACGTCATAGTCGTTGAACTCTTTCTTTTGTCTTGAGATCCGATCACGTGGACCGGGAGCGCCAAATGATTTTGCGAGGTTAACAACAATATACAGCGCCTTTGTTACAGTCCGGTGAAAGGCAACGGTTTACACGGCGCGCACGGATGGCATCGACCGGCGCGGGCGCTGCAAAACCGCAAACGAAAGTATTCAAGTCCAGCGGGCTTGCGCCGATGAAATGAGCGAACCACCTGAGAAAGGCTCCCAGCATGACCTGGCTCCGCAATCTCCCCGTCTCCCGCAAGTTCACCTATGCGTTCGGCACAGTCTGCGGCATGTGCATCGTTCTGGGGGCCTACACCTTCATCACATTTCGCGGTATCGCCGCCAAAAGCGCCGATGTGAGCGATAACTCCTTTCCATCTGTGCTGGCGCTGGCTGATATCCAGGGGTCAACCAACTCCGTACGGCGCGAAGATCTTGAGCTGCTGCTGTGCCAAACGCCGGCCTGTTCGGCCGATCATGGCGCCAAGCGCCAAAAGGCCGTAGAGGTCTATCAGAACGCCGTCAGGGCGTACGAACCGAGGATCGGCTATCCGGGCGAGCGCGAACTTTTCCAGAAGTTTTCCGGTACGTTCGGGCAGTATTTGGACGCCAGCAATCGCGCCGGCGCTCTGTTGGCGGCCGCCAAGACCGGCGATGCCCTGGACCTGATTGCGTCGGACTCCGTTATGGCGAATTACAACACGGCGCTGGCAACCATCTCCGACGACCTCAGCCTCAACGCGAAGTACGGCACGGAGGAGTCCAAGACCGCAACCTTCGCCAGCAACCGCGCTACCTGGGTCAATACCGGGGTCAACTTCTTCATCGTCCTGCTCTGCGCGCTCATCGGCTTCCAGCTCACCCGGCTCATTGCCCCGCCCCTGCAAGCGGCTACGGCGGCGCTGGAGCGTCTGGCCGAGAAAGACCTGACGGTCAGCGTAGCCGAATCCGGCAGCGACGAGATCGGCCGCCTTTCCGCTGCCTTGAACACCAGTGTCGCTTCCATGCGCTGCGTTCTGCAATCCGTCGCCCAAGGCGCGGAGACGCTCTCCGCCGCTACCGCCGAGATCAGCACCCGCGCGGTTGAGCAAGCCGGCAACGCCCATACCCAGTCCAGCAAAACCAACCAGATTGCCGCCGCGGCGCAGGAGATGACCGCCACCATCGGCGAGATCAGCCACAACGCCGAGAGTGCGGCGGGCGCCAGCCGCATCTCGGCCGAGACCGCCGATCAGGGCGGGGCCGTCATGCAGGCCGCGGCCGTCACCATGGAAAAGATCGCCGCCGCCACCAGTTCGGTTTCCCAGAAGATGACCTCACTGGCCCATCGCTCCGAGGAGATCGGCAAAGTGGTCAACGTGATTCAGGAGATCAGCGAGCAAACCAACTTGCTGGCCCTCAATGCGGCCATCGAGGCGGCTCGCGCCGGAGAACACGGTCGTGGTTTTGCCGTGGTCGCCGGCGAGGTCCGCCGCCTGGCTGAACGCACCAAGGGCGCCACGGAAGAGATAGCCGGCACCATCCGCAGCATCCAGGAAGAGACCCGCCAAACGCTCCAGGTCATGCACGACAGCCGCGCCGCCGTCGAGTCCGGCATGGGTGAAACCGCCCACGCCCGCCGCAGCCTGGAGGCCATCATCGACTCCTCCAAGCAGGTCGAGCACCAGATTCACCTCATCGCTACCGCCGCCACCCAGCAGACCTCCGCCTCGGGCGAGATCTCCGAATCCGCCGGCCAGATCTCCCAGCTCTCCATCGAGAGCGCTCAGGGCGCCGAGGAAGCCGTCGAGGCTCTCAAGAACCTGGCCTCGCTGGCCGCCGACCTGGATGGCATGATCCGCCAGTTCCGCCTGGAAGGCGTCGCGCGTCCCGGCGGAGCGCTCCGCGCCAGCGGCCAGCCGGCCTTCCAGCAAAATCTGAGGCTCGCCCACAACTAGGCCAGGTATCAAGGCGATCTTCCCAGGCGTGCCCCTCCCACTGACCGCCGCTGAACCGGGGTATCGGAGCATCGAATGCATGCGCAGCGATGACTCAGCGGGCGCGGGCGAGAACCACGGTTACGTCGTCGGGCTGCTCAGCGCCGCCAATCCATTCCGCCACGGCATTTGTAATGGCCTGGCCGATGCGGGAGAGCGGCCGGTCGCGGTGCTCCTGAATCAATGCAATTAGCCGCTCCTCGCCGAATTCGCCTGAGTCGTTCTCCGGCTCTGTCACGCCGTCGCTGAACGCGACCAGCAGATCGCCCGGCTGCATCGAAATCGTAGTCTCGCCATAGGTCACACGATCGAAGAATCCGGCGACCGTGCCGGAAGGATCGAGGCGGGAAATTTTGCCATCCGCGCTAAGCAGGATGGGCGGCACGTGGCCGGCATTGCAGTAAGTCAACTCGCGCATGGCCGCGTCATAACAGCCCAGAAACATGGTTGCGTACTTCTCCGGGGGCGTGCAGCAATAGACCTGGTAGTTCAAGGTGGCCATCAACATGGCGGGTGAAAGCCGCAACCGGGCGGCGCCGTTCCCCGGAGGGTATATCTGGCGATCGATCTTGGTCAGCGCTCCCGTTTCCAGCGTCGCCGAGGTCAATTTCATATCCGGCGCCAGCGAGTACGCTCGGATGAACGCATGCACAGTGGCCATCAAAAGAGCGGCCGGAACTCCCTTCCCGCTGATATCGCCCACCGCCAGCACCAGTTGGTCGCTGCCGAGAGGAATGAAGTCGTAGTAGTCCCCGCTCAGCGAACGCGCGGGCCGGCAAACGCCGTAGGTATCCAGCGAGGCCAGTTCCGCGAAGTTGTGCGGAAAAAGCAGATCCTGCACTTCATAGGCGAAGGCGAGTTCGCTCTCCATTCGCTGCTTCTGTTTCTGCTCCGCTACCAGCCTGACGAGCGATTCGGACATGGAGTTGAACGACTGTTCCAGCCTCGCCATCTGGTCGCGTCCGCGGATCTGGATGCGATGCGTGAGATCGCCGCGGTTCACATGCTCGGTAGCGCGATAGAGTTCCGCCACAGCGCTTGTTATAGTGCGCGTCAGCCGAATGCCAATGAAGAGCGCCGCCAACTCGACCAGTCCCAGCAGAATTGCGATGGCGAGCAGCACGTATTCTACGATCTGCGCATTATCGCCGAGCGAAGCGAACAAGGTACTGTAAAGCATCGATGGCCGGGTGACAACACTGATCGCACCGTCTTGCGATTCTCCAGTATCCCAATCAACCACATTGTCGATCACTGAGTAAAAGACAAATGCGCGATCGAACCGGTTGGATGGCGGCGGAACGACCCCGGCCTTCACGCGATTGCGCTCGGCCGGATTGGCGTCTGCCGGCGCCCCAACCTGAAAGTTGCTCCCAGTGCCTGGCGGAAACAAGGTGATCAACCCCAGACTGGAAGTTGCCGAATGCAGCAGTTCCGGCGTCATGGGAACGCTGGAGATCACGGCAAACCGAGTGCCGTCCTGGTCGTATACCTTGACCGCGCGCAGATACAAGCCATCGCCATCGACGACGAGACCGCTGAAATCTCCCTTGATGGCATCAGGCGCTTTCGCGGGGCTAGCCTTGATGAGCGCGCCTTGGCCTGAGAGCGCGTAGCCCTGTTTGCCTTGCCACACTGTGACTGTGCGCTGCGGGAAATCCTTGCTCGACTCTGAGGAGAGTTCACCGGCAAGCTGCCGGCCCAGTTTTCCGGATCGTTCCAGAACATTCAATTGCGATGCTAGGACATCGTTCGCCGCTTCCAGATGCAGCGACTCCGACTGCAAATTGGAGATCGCAACGTAAGTGGCAAACTGCCCGGCGAGCAGATAGCCGGCCACACCGGCGAGGAGCAGCAGAAGCAAGATTGGAATCACGCCGATGAAGATATAAGTGACGATCAGCCGATGGCGGAGCCGCCACATAATCTGCCGCCATGCCCAGCGGGAGCTAAGCCATAACGCGCCGATTGCGAAAACGAGGGCAAAGAACCCTGGCCAGCCGCTCAGCAAGGAATGGGGCGCGGTACCCGTAATCCAGCGCCGAGCGACCAGGAGGACGCTCAACCCTCCAGACCACAAGGTGACGCGTCCCCACTTGGTGCGTGGTAGGAGGATCCGCCTAACGCGGGTCCCGACGGCGCCAGAATCCAACAGCTTCATCATCTTTGCATCCTCCGCTTGCCTCTTTCGGGCGATTCCTTACCGGCATTGCCAGGATCTCATTTTGGTTCTCAACCGTTTCACAATATACCCAACGATAGATTCCAGCACCGCAATCTTCCTCAACTCGGGTTACCCCTACCTGGGAACGCGCATCCAGGATGCGGTTGCGTCCCGCCATAAGACTATGGTCTACCGCGACTTAGCCGGCTGAGGTAGTAGGCGCCTGGAGGCCAACATCGACCCATCGAAACAGGTCGACCGCCAGATTCACCGCATCGCTAGCACAGTCACCCAGCAGGCCTCCGCCTGCGGCGGAACGCTCCGCGGCCACGGCCAGCCGGTCTTCCATCACACCCTGAGGCCCGCGCGCTATCAGGCCAGGTGTAACGGCTATTTTGCGTGAACCGGGGACTCCTCCTGGCGGCCATGCTCGTGATACCATCTCCGCAGAGGCCGTTCCCCACGGCCGTACGGCCCACTCAAGGAGGTTCTCATGAGCCCACTTTCACGCCGCGAATTCCTCAAAGCCTCGCTTGCCGTTGGAACTGTCGGCAGCGTCGGCACTCTCCCCTTGCACGCCTCGTCCGCAAAAGCCACCGATGTGGTGACTCTTGGCAAGTCCGGTATGCAGGTCACCCGTCTGGCCTTCGGCACGGGCAGCAACAATGGGTATATTCAGTCCGCGCTCGGCCAGCAGGAGTTTACGCGGCTCATCCGCTACGCATACGACCGCGGCATCCGTTTTTTCGAGACCGCTGAATCTTATTCCACCCCCGCCATGCTGGGCCAAGCGCTGAAAGGCATCCCGCGCGAGAGCTATCAACTGATGAACAAGGTGACCACCGACGAGGGCGTCGATCCGCGGGAGCGCTTCGAGGAGATGCTTCGCATCTCGCAGACCGAATATTTCGACATCATGCTGCTGCACTGGCAGCACACGCCCGAATGGGTGGCCAAAACCGGCCGCTGGCAAGACGGCGTCCTTGAAGCGCAATCGAAGAAGATCATCCGCGCGCGCGGCGCATCGGTGCATGGGCTGCCCGCGCTGCGCCAGATGCCGGGCAACAAATGGCTGGAAGTCGCGATGATCCGCATGAACCACAAGGGAACGAGCATGGACGGGCCCACCTGGAGGGACGAGAACTGCCCATCCTGCGTGGACGAAGTGGTGGAGCACGTGAAGCAGGTGAAGAAGGAGGGCATGGGCGTGATCAGCATGAAGCTCGCCGGCGCCGGCGCATTCACGCGCCACGAGGACCGCCAGGCCGCCATGCGCTTCGCGTTCAAGAATGCCGGCGTCGATTGCGTAACCGTGGGCTTCAAGAGCACGCAGGAGATCGACGAGGCGATCGACAACCTCAATGTCGCGCTGGTCTAGGCGCCGATGTTCCCCTGAAGATGTATCATCGACACCACAACGGGCATGATCGTCGTAGACTGAATCTATCTGTCCGAAGCTTATGAAACGGCACGCGCTAATCTACGGGTTGATCGGCGGAATCCTGATTGCCGTGCTGAAATGGACTGAGTATCGATTCCTGGTCGTCGAGCATTCGATCGAAATCTACGGCGGACTGGTCGCGGCGATCTTTGCCGCTCTTGGTATCTGGCTCGGGCTCAGGCTGACTGCAACGCGGCAGACGGCTGCCGTGAAGGAAGTCCCTGTCCCGGCCGGGGAGCCGTTTGTCCCGGACGATAGGAGACGAGGGGACCTCGGCATCACGCGCCGCGAGCTTGAGGTGCTTGGACTGATTGCCCAGGGCATGAGCAACCGCGAGATCGCCGGGAAGCTCTACGTGAGCGAGAACACGATTAAGACCCATTCCAGCCGAGTTTTCGACAAATTGGGAGCCAAGCGGCGGACTCAAGCGGTGCAACTCGGCAAGGAGCTCGGCTTGCTGCCCTGAACCACTCATGCAAACGAATGATTTTTCTTGCGCGCGGCCAAAATTACCCGAAAGGATGACGACCGATACCCTGGCCAACGCGGTATGGTGAGTCCGAGTTCACATTCCCCGCAAAGGAGACACATATGAAAAAGACCTTGCTAACGTTCGGGCTGATTTCCGGCGCCTTTTCCTCGCTGATGATGGTAGCCACAGTACCGTTCGAGGACAAGATAGGCTTTGACAGGGCCGAATACCTGGGCTACACCATCATTGTTCTCTCGTTCCTGCTGGTGTTCTTCGGCATCCGCTCGTATCGCGACAACACCGGCAATGGCCAGATCACGTTTGCCAAAGGGTTTGCCGTCGGCATCTCGATTACCCTGATCACGTGCATCTTCTATGTCCTGACGTGGGAGTTTCTATACTTCAACGTCATGCACGATTTCATGGACAAATACGGTGCATACGTGGTCGAGAAGCTT
>Ga0326728_10017296_pt1 | contig 14487 bp, 10 predicted proteins | sample MB3enrmetagenome_FD_207602 | JGI IMG/M metagenome (GOLD analysis project Ga0326728, IMG submission 207602) | Lab enriched peat soil microbial communities from McLean, Ithaca, NY, United States - MB31MN | ecosystem: Environmental > Terrestrial > Soil > Wetlands > Peat | place: USA: New York...
TTCACCCCAGTTGTGGCGATACTCCACCAGTTCAAACTCGCTTTGGAAGAGGGGATGAAAAGGGTGGGTTATTCGAAAACGTCGTGCCTCACCGTTTCCATGCGGTGTAGTTGACGACTTAATCCAACCCGTATGCGGAGCGACTGATCGGATCGATCCGGAGGGAGTGTCTGGACCACATCGTCGTGTTCAACGAATCGTCTTTGCGATGCACGCTCAAATTGTACTTCCATTATTACCACGGGGCGCGAACGCACTTGTCGCTGGAGAAAGATGCACCGGAGACAAGACCGGTTCAACCGCCGGAGCTGGGGTCAGTCATTGAACTGCCAGAGGTCGGCGGACTGCATCACCGCTATGAACGGCGGGCAGCTTGAAGGATCGTTCTCGGGCTGAGGAAGGATGCTTTCCGACCGAGGTCCGCCAAGACTCCGGCCCCTGGGAAGAGGATCTTCCCCCGGGTTCCCGCCGCCATGAAATCTGTAGCCCTCTCACCTACTCAGCTACCCCCTCGACTCTTTGACGCCTTGTGAATTGGTTGCTCTTTATGGTCGATCGAGTTTTTGGCATGGACAAGCTTCTTTGATACAGATTATATTGTGGCGAGGCACACTCTTATATAACTCGAGAAGGTTCACGAGCCTTCGGAGCGCTCACTTCTCCACCGGCAGTTGCGGCACGGCGCTCCAATCTTCCCAGGAGCCGTCGTAAAGTCGAATGTGAGTGTAACCGAGTAATCGGAGAGCGACGTAAATCTCAGAAGCGCGCATTCCCGTCTGGCAGTAAGGAACAACTTCCTGCTCCGGCTTTACGCCGGCGTCAGCGAAAATCTTTCCCAGGGGGGCAGCGTCCAAGAAGGTCTTCACTTCGCCCGACTCGATCATTTGTGTCCAAACGATATTGACTGCCCCTGGAATTCTGCCGCCCCGCGGGCCCAAAACCTTTTCCCCACGATATTCCTCCGGAGTGCGAGCGTCCACCAACTTGACTTTTGGATCCTTCAGATGTTCCGCCACCCATTGCGAAGTTGCCAACAGAGATCTCTGTGGCACCGCTCGAAAGTCACCCAGCTCGACGCTCGGCACATCCGTGGTGAGCGACTGCCCGGCGCTCTGCCACTTCTTGATCCCACCGTTCAAGATCTGGACGTGCGTCTGGCCGAAAAATTCCAGGACGTAGAACACCCGGGCCGCAAACCTGTTGCCCTGGTCATCGTATAGAATTACGTGCGAGGAATTAGTGACGCCCGCGTACCGGAACAGTCTCTGCGCCCAGTCGGAGGGAAGGGGAAACCCTTGCCGGTTGGCTTCGAGGTCATCCATCGCCAGCGCCGGCAGGTTCACGGCTCCAGAGAGATGTCCCTGCTGGTATTCCTGAGGCGGCCGCACGTCCAGCACGCGCACGCCGGGGCTCGCCAGGATTGGGGACAGCTCCTGGGGCTCAATCAAAAGCTGCGGGTTCTGGTATGCGGGCGATTGTGCCTCAGCGCGCATCCAGATCGCCGTCAGGAGCATTGTAGAGCAGATAGCTTGGCGCATACGCCACCCCCTGGTGGAAGAAGGTGAATTTTCGGGCCTCCACTTATGTGCGTAGAAGACCCGCTGCAAGAAGAATCGACGCATCCACGAAGGACAGTATGGTAGTATCGCCCCTCGATCCGCCCCTGGATTGAGGCTAGGGGAGACGAAGGTTAGTTCCGACAAAGTAAAATACAGAGTTCACGCATGATGAAATGTCCTCGCCGCCATTTCCTGGGTTCCTCAGCAGTCTTGCTTGGGTCGAAACTCCTCGAAGTCCTCACCATACCGTCTTATCGTTGGAACAGTATACCTGCGCTCCAGGGCGCTACAATTCCAAATCCGGAGAATTCCTCGCCCGTCACTTTTGTTGATGTCGCCGACCAAGCGGGGCTGAAGGCCCCCAACGTGTGGGGAGGGGTTGATAGCAAGAAGTATATCATTGAAACAAAAGGCACCGGGCTCGCCTTCTTCGACTACGACAACGACGGCTGGCTGGACATTTACCTGACCAATGGCGTTCGGCTCGATGAGACTTACGAGCCTGGCAAAGGGCCCATCCAGCATTTGTACAAGAACAATCGCGATGGCACGTTCACCGATGTGACGGAGAAGTCCGGTCTCGGCCGCACCGGGTGGGGCACCGGCGTTTGCGTGGGCGATTACGACAACGACGGATGGGACGACCTGTTCTGCTCCTATTGGGGCCACAACGTCCTCTGGCACAACAATGGCGACGGCACTTTCACAGACGTGACAAAGAATGCAGGACTTTGGGAGGATCGTATTCGTTGGGGCTCGGGTTGCACGTGGTTGGACTACGATCGCGACGGATTCTTGGACCTATTTGTGTGCAACTACCTGGAGCTCGACATCAGCAAAGTGCCCGTGCCCGGCGGAGCTACTTACTGCATGTGGAAAGGCATTCCGGTTTTGTGCGGGCCGCGCGGCCTTCCCAGCGGGCTGAATATCCTCTACCGCAACAATGGCAACGGAACGTTCACCAATGTTTCGGAAAAAGCTGGCATCCTGGAACCGGGACCACGCTCTTCACTGATGGCTGTCGCATATGATTTCGATAATGACGGCTGGCCGGATATCTATGTGGCGGTGGATTCGGCGCCTAGTATTTTATTCCACAACAAACACGACGGGACTTTTGAGGACATCGCCGTGATGGCCGGGTGCGCCTACAACGAAGACGGTGCGGAGCAGGCCGGCATGGGTTTGGGTGTAGCCGATTATGATTGCAATGGCTGGTTCGACATTTTCAAAACCAACTTTTCAGACGACACGCCGAACGTCTATCACAACAATGGGAACGGAACATTTACGGACGTAGCTTTACATGTTGGCCTTGGTGTATCTCAATACGTCTGTTGGGGCGTGGGGTTCATGGACTATGACAACGATGGCTGGACCGATATTTTTTACGTGACGGGGCACGTCTATCCCGAAACCGTGAAATATCACGTCGGCCCACAATTCAAGACCCCGCGGGTTGTTTACAAAAACCTCGGGAACGGCAAGTTCAAGGACGTTTCGGCGCAACTAGGGCCGGGCGTAAGCGAGTGTTACTCCAGCCGCGGTTGCGCCTTCGGTGATTACGACAATGATGGCGACATTGATGTTCTAGTGCTGAACATGAATGATTTGCCGTCGCTCCTGCGTAACGACGGTGGCAATAAGAACAACTGGATCAAGATCAAATTGTTAGGGACCAAATGCAACCGCACAGCTATCGGAGCGCGGGTGCGCGTGGTCACTGGGAAGCATACACAAATCGATGAGGTCCACAGCGGAACTAGCGTGATGTCCCAAAGTGACTTGCGCCTTCACTTTGGCGTGGGGCAATCAAAGCAGATTGATACAATCGAAGTGAAGTGGCCGACGACGGAGAAGATCGAACGGTTCACAAATGTCGCGGTCAATCAGATCCTTACAATCAAGGAGGGATCGGGGATAATTAAGGAGGAAAACCCGGGAAGATTGATCACCTCATGATCGCCGGGTCGAATCTTGACAAATCGAAGCTAACGTTGAGAGGCTGCCGAAACCGACGCCAGCAGAGTTAAGAAATCCCTCTGAGGTGTAGCCTTGAGTGTAATGCCCGTTGCTTTCTAGAATTGCGTACCTCAACTCCAGACTGAAGGATCAGGAATCCTTTCCGATATTGACGTCTTGGGCATAAGTCACTTCACATGGTCGCCTCTGATTGGGAGTACCAGTCCGGGTAAGCGGATCACGAGCCGCCACGCTTCTCGGGAGGTCATTTGGCCGCTTGTACTTTGCGCTCTGCCTCGGCTCTTGCCTGATTGATCTCCTTCGTGGCTCTTCCGATGTAATCATCCAGAGGGGTTAAACCATACTCGGCGATAAGGCCTGCCACGGTCAACTGGGGGTCAAGTGATGCCAGCGTGAACCAATCACTGTCATGATACCAGGTGACTTGGACTCTCGAGCCGTACTTCTGTTGAATTTCCTGCGCCTTGGAGGCGTTGAAGTCAACCTCAAAGAGTCGCTTGCCCACAGGAAGCGCCGCCCCCCCCCAATCCTGATACTTCCCGGTAGCAGCCAGGACCTCGCCGGTGATGTCGTAAATGTGCGCCGCCCCATCATTGGTGGAAGAGACCACGTAATACTCGTTCGATAAAGCCAGAGCGGGAAGCTGACGTGCGGCCGGGTAAGCCGAGGGCCAGAAAACGATCTGCGCCTCTTGCTCTTTCAGGCGGCGCCACTTCTCCCGCCAATTGACGTCAAAACAGATCTGGATGCCAATGGTGCCAAAGTCCGTCTTGAAGATGGGTGGATCAACGTCCTCACCCGGCGTCGTCCCATCTTTAAGTTCCTCCTCGGTGGGATGGATCTTGTTGTACTGCCCGATGATCTGGCCCGTTCGATCCAGCAGGATTGCGGAGTTATAGACCCTGCCACCTTTTTTCGACCGCAGTCCAAAAATCACATAAGCGGAATGCTCACGCGCCCACGCCGCCAGCTTTTCCGTGACCGGTCCGGGAATGGGCTCCGGAGCACGGTTGCTGAACATTTCGGGCAGGCAAGCAATGTCGGGGTGGAAGGAAGCCGCGCGGTTCAGGCGTGCCATGGTCGGTTCCAAGAGATCATGGGTGTCGAATTTAAGCCCTTCCTGACTTATCGTGACAACTCGAACGATCCGGTCCGGGTTGGATGGGCTCGCCCCCGGCGCTGCCCCCCCCTGCGCAACCATTGTGGCCAGTGAACATAGTAAAGGCAGACGCATGAGTAAGTAGGTCAGCGATCTCATGATTGTTCCTCCAGTGACTAAAGACCCTTCATCGGGCATTGGTGATACTCTTCCAGCTTCGCGTGCCGCCACGTTCTTGAAGGAGTTTACTACCATGAAGGGTGATGTCAAGCTGTCTGAGCAAATGTGCTTGAGTTTTTGTCAGCAACGTCAAATGTCCGGTCTAATCAGCACTCCACCGGTCCGCTTAGTGCGGCCTTTGTGGCAGCGCCCATCCGAAACGGAGGCATTACAAACCACGCAAAAAGCCTCGCAAAAAGCTATTGACACAGAGATTAAAAGAGATTAGAGTCCGCGCCATAAAAAGACTAGCATGTCAAGAAATCCACGATTTCGCTCACTGGTTAAGCAAAGGGGATTGATCAAGCCAGAGTAATCCGTATGACCCCATTGACCATCGCAGTTCAACCGCCGAATAACGAAGGGGGGGTGGAATGAAAAGCACTCGATCTCAGGTGTGGAGCGCGTTTACAGGATTAGTTGTACTGGTCATGTTCTTGGGCTGCTGTATGGATCTGAATGCCCAACTGGCCACCGCCACACTGAGTGGCGTTGTGAACGATACTTCGGGAGCTGGGGTTCCGAACGCGCAAGTGACGCTGCAAAGTATGCTCGAACAAGCCAGCCGCGAAACGGTTACTGACGCCACGGGCGCGTACGTCATCCCCGCCATACTTCCGGGCACTTACAAGTTGGTGGTCAAGGCAAGCGGTTTCCAGGCGCAGACCCTCACCAACATCGTCTTGTTGGCCGGGCAAGGGAGCACGCTCAATGTGACTCTGACCGTAGGCAAAACGATAACGGAAATGGAGGTCAAGGAGGCGCCGCCGCTCCTGCAGACGACTACTGCCACTGTGGGGTCGGAAGTCACGGGAAGCGAATTTGTCGCGTTGCCCCTGCTGGGCAGGAGCTTCCAATCACTCTTAGCCATTCTTCCCGGAGTGGCATACGTCAGCACAGATGCCTACAACTTCAGCATTGGCGGGGGGGGTGGGTACGATAGTCTGGGGGCATCGGTAAACCCGTCCGTATACGGGCAGCGAAATAGGGACAACAACTACATGATCGACGGAGTCCCGAATGACCAAGTCAGTTACAACGGCGTCCCCATGTACCCTCCGCCGGAATCGATTGCGGAGATGAAGGTAGAAACCGGCGCGGACTCGGGCGCCTACGGTTGGTCTGCGGGTGCAACTATTATGTTGGTGACCAAATCTGGTACTAACCGATATCATGGGGACGCTTGGGAATTCCTGCAAAACAACGCGTTGAATGCCCGAAGCTACTTCCAGCCCAATATAGGTGCCTTTAAATGGAACCAATTTGGGGGCACGATTGGTGGCCCTCTCATCCTTCCTCACCTGTCGAGGGACAGAGCATGGTACGTCTACGGGTATTACGAAGGAGCCCGCATCCACAGTGCCACGAATTTCACGGGTCTGGTGCCGACGGCTGATGAATTACAAGGGAACTTCTCTGAGGGGAGCGATGCGGCGACGCCAATCTATAATCCTTACACGAGCACGCTGAACCCCGACGGCAGCGTTGCCAGCCGGCAACCATTTCTTGGGAACCAGATCTCAACCAGCCTACTTAATACCGCAGCGCTGACCGTTTCCAAGCTGCTTTATCCCCTCCCGAATCTTGCGCCAGGAGTCATTCCGGGAGTCAATTACCTGAATACGGGTGCTACCATACACACCTATGACCAATACAGCGGCCGCGTGGACCATCAGTTTGGCCAGAAAGACAGCTTCTACGCCCGTCTTACCGATGCTCGTTACCCGACGACAAGCATTGGCTTGCCTGCTCTAACTTCTTACCAGACGGATCACTTTACAAATGGCGTTGTCAGCGACACCCATACGTTGAGTCCGACGGCTCTGCTGACCATCCGCTTCGGACTGCAGAGAACGAATCCCGAATACGGTAACAGCGGACCCCCGGTGGCGCAGCAGGCGGGCCTGACGGCGGGGTTTCCTCCCTACGAGGGGAGGTTCCAGTTAATGCCTCCAATTTCCATCGGTGCCTATACGGGTCTCTCTGAGTATAAGGGGAGCGACGGACCCGAGTTCTTGTGGTCGTGGACGGCAGACGCACAAAAAACTAAAGGACGCAGCACGATCTCGTTCGGTGGCCGCGTTATGCACAACACGTTCTTCACTGACTGCCAGACCGGCACATTTGAAGAATTCACCGCTGACCAGACAGCTTTTGGTGCGGGAACCGGGAACCCTTTGGCGAGCTTTCTGCTGGGTTTACCCGAGGCAGCTGGGCGCCTCTCCGGACATACGGCGGGTGACGATTCCCAGAATTCGTATGGGTACTATGTGCACGACAGTTTTCGAGCCACTCCCAAATTGACTTTCAATCTCGGATTACGATGGGATTATGCCGCTCCCGTAATCAACAGCTTCGGGAGTTCCACCTTCCAGTATGAGACCGGGCAATTGCTCTGGGACATCAAGAATCCGATTACGGGGGCCCCTGCCAACGTCCGCCGCGGGGGAGTTGCTCCGGATTATCGGGGCTACCAACCTCGGTTGGGGATCGCCTACTCGATAACTTCGAAAACGGTGGTCCGCGCTGCCTACGGAATTTTCTCCGAGGGGTTTGGCAACTCGGCACAAGACGAAGAGAGCAACCACGGCAACTGGCCCTTCGCGTTCAGCCAAACCCTGGGAAGCCTCAATTTGGGTCTTCCGACCGCCTTTATGGCCGACCCGTTTCCCGGTCCGGCGGTCGCTACCACCACGGCTTTGGGGTTGGCGCAGGGCATGAACTTTTATACTTCCAGCTCGCGAACGGGCTACGTGAATGAATGGAACTTCTCGGTGCAACGGCAGCTCACGCCATCCCTGATGTTGGAAGCCTCCTATGTAGGATCCCACGGGCTTAAGCTAACCTCTCAAATAGTCGACAATACCGCGGCGACCCCTGGTACGAACCCCTACCAAAATAGGCAGCGATGGAACTTCCCTCCTTATGTCGAGAACAATTATAACGAAAACAGCTCAAGGTACAACGGCTTGAGCTTGAAGCTAGATAAGCATACCTCGAGGAATTTGACTTTCCTGGTCGATTTCACATGGCAGAAGGCCCTGGACACCATGGACGGGATAGGAACTGGGGTGAATGCGGCTACTCCGGGAAACACTGAGGGTGCGGACCCTACGCGGTTTAACCTCGGCCAGTTTTGGGGGCCAGCGGGGTTCGACGTCGAGAAGATATTCAACGCCAGCTACATCTATCAATTTCCCTTCACGACGCAGAGCAAATTCGCGAATGCGGTACTCGCCCACTGGGAGCTATCAGGCAATATCGCAGCCGATGGCGGTTTGCCCTACTTCGTATTCATCGATGGTGACAATGAGAATATCGGAAGCGTCGGACGCTATGATGAATTTCCGAATTTGGTCGGTAATCCAAACGCGATCGCAAAGAGAACCGCCAATGAGTGGTTCAATACCGCGGCCTACCAAATGCCTCTGTATGGGACCGCCGGCTATGCGGGGAGACACGCTCTGTTCTCCGATCCTCTGCTGAATTGGAATTCTGCCTTCACAAAGCGCTGGCCTTTCGGAGAAACCAAATCCGTGGAGTTGCGAAGTGAGTTCTTCAACTTCTTGAACCAAAGTACCTTCGCTCCTCCGCAAAGCCTAGTTAATGACGCTAATTTCGGAGTGGTGAATCAAACCCGTCAAAATGGGCGGCAGATTCAGTTCGCTTTAAAGCTTCACTTTTGAAAACCCCGGTCCGACCGGTGTCTACCTGGCATCAGTGCGTTTGCCCCTTGGTGCAAATTAGCGCACGGCACAAGGCGAGATTCGCATGCCCTTGCGATGGATAATGAGCCGCATGCTGCCAGGAGGGATTTTCGGTGGTCCCATCACCACCCGAGCCGGTCAACTTCCGCGAAAAGCCGCGATGAAAGCCGCAGTTAAAAAGCCGTCTGCGGGCAACCGATCGCGAATACCATGCTAAACTCAACCGAATGAAACCACATGGACTCGACAATCAGCGTCGAGGTTCTGTGGTACGGAGTCCTTACAAACCACATGCTAGATTAAAGATAAAACGGCACAGCGGGGTGTCCCTTTTTCCGATCCTTTCAAATAGGCACCCGAGGGGATGGCATAGAGTGGGGGTGGTGCCACAGCTGGCATGTCACCTGTCATCACGCTGCCCTGTTCGGAAGCCCGAGTTCGATGGGCAGATCTATCGGTCAAGGATTTCCCAAGTCCTTGCGTTGCAAAGATTCTGCCGAAGGGAGACGAATGATTCCGCTGTTGCTACTCGCCGTTAGCCTCCACACGGACTTCGAAGCTGGAAGTTTGGGGAAGGTCGAACCGATCTCGGCTACGCATTTTCGCTGTGCGGTAAAAGGGGACGTGGATCAGAGAGGGAGAAACCGCCCGGCCAGTTGGTACTATTTCCGTCTTGACGACGCCGCGGGGCGCGAAATCACTCTAGATCTCGTCGACCTTGTGGGCGAATACAATTACAGCAGCGTCGACCTGTCAGTTACAAAAACCACGCGGCCGGCTTCCAGTTATGACAATGAAAACTGGCAGTTTTTCAGCGATCGGGAAGTTCAATGGAACAACCAGACCACTAGCCTCCGCCTGCGTTTCATACCTCTGAAAGACCATATGTGGATTGCGCACGTGCCCCCTTACACCACTCGTGATCTCGCACACCTCCTGGCCGCTTCCGGCGACAGTCCCTATCTCCACAAAGAAGTCGTCGGCAAGACGGTTGAGCGGAGGGACATGTTGCTGCTCACGGTCACCAACCCCTCCGTGTCGGATGCAAATAAGAAAGTGTTATGGCTGATGGCCCGGCAGTATGCCTGGGAAGCCAGCACCTCCTGGGTAGCTGAAGGTGCGCTTCGCTTCTTGCTTTCCTCTGATCCGAGAGCTGGCCGCATTCGCGACGAAGCCGTTTTCAAGATTTTTCCGATGGCCGATCCGGATGGCGTGGCCCGCGGCGGCGTTCGATACAACGACCATGGTTACGACTTAAATCGCAATTGGGACGCGGTGGATCCAAAGTTGATGCCCGAAATCGCAGCACAGCGCAAAGCTATGCTGGATTGGGTCGATGCAGGGGGGAGATTTGATCTCTTCCTCTCCATGCACAACACCAACGGAGAGTATTTGGAGGGACCTCTTTCTGCCGGCCGTCCGCAGATTCAACAGTCAGTCCAACGCTTCTTCGACCTTTTGGTTGCCAACACATCGTTTAACCCGGTCGGACCACCGCACGACGCCGGTTTCTCTACCACCCCCGGTATGCCGGGGCGGATGACCGTGGACCAGGGGTTGTTTCATGACCGCAAGCTTCCTGCCACACTGATGGAGCAGACCGTCGATTTCGACTCCGAGCTTGGGCGCGTCCCCACCACTGATGACCGTCTGGCCTTCGGCGCCGGCTTAGTGAGGTGCATGTGGGCGGCGGTCACAGACGCCCATCCATGAGTTCTCGAAAGCCGGTGTGAGTTTTGGCGACCCACGGGATGGCCTACCTGGCCGTCACAGTAGTCCAGGCGCTTGCGTCCGGGAGTCTTCATGGTAAGGTCCCAACTTCTTGAAGCAGCCGCGCGTTCTCGTCCTCATCTCGGTGCACTAATGTTTTTTCCTTTGCTAACGCGGCCGCAGCCTTCTCGCGTTGGCCATCGACTGCATAGAGCCGCGCGAGTTCCGTGTAAGCTTTCCGGTAGTGCGGTTGTAGTGCCACTGCGGTCTCCAGGTCCGCGATGGCCTTTTGCCGCTCACCATCGTGGGCGAGCACTTGTGCCCGGTAGAAGTAGGTGTAGGCTGACTGGGGATTAAGATCCATTGCCCGGGTCAGCTCCTTCCGGCTTTCCTCAAACTTGTCGTTTTTGTATAAGGCCACCCCCAATAAGAGGTGAAATTCTGGCACGCCAGGTCTTAGAGTGACGGCATGCCGGAAGTCCACCTCCGCTGGACCGAAGTCCTTCTTCTGGAGCTCCACGACTCCCATGAGCATGTGGGCCTCGGCGTAGCTGGGCGCCAACTGAATGGTCTCTTCACAAGCCTTGATGGTTTCCGTAAACTTGCCCAGAGAAAAGTAATTCACTGCGGCGCGGTAGTGAATCGCGGGGACCTGGGCATTCAGGGCGCGGGCTTTGTCAAGGATCGTCAAGGCCTCCTGGTAGTTCAACTCAAGCTGCTTTACCCAAGCATAGGCTATCAAGTAGTCCACGTTCTGGGGGTCTGCCTCGACGGCCGCCGACAAGTCCGAATCAGCAACCACCAGGTTTTCGGTCAGCGCTCGGGCCTCGCCACGCAGGAACATGGTTTCGCCTGGCTTGCCGGCTTCCGACGGCAAATCTCTCAGTACGAAGAGAGCCTCCTTGGGCTCTCCCACCTGCAGGCTTACGCGTGCCAGCGCTAAGGCAATACTCGGTTCGCGGGGATCCACCTCGTTGGCGTTTTCAAGTAGGAAACGGGCTTTCTGGGCTTGACCATGTTGAAGGCAGAGGTCAGCGAGGGTCACGAGCAAGCGGGCATCGCCGGGAATGGCTTGCACGGCTTGATCGACAGCCTGCAGCGCGGCGGTGCTGTTACCAATCTCGAACTGGGCGCGTATCAGACTGGCCCAGATTTCCGCGTTACGAGGTGATTGCGTCCGGGCCTGCTCAAGATACGGAACTGCTTCGCGCGGCCGCCCTATGTCGAGAAGGGCTGCACCAAGCGGGTAGGCTGGCGCCGGGTACTTCGGATCCCTGGCCAACGCCAAGCGCAACTCACGAATTCCATCTTCGGGTTGGCCCGATTTCAGATAGGCGATTCCCAGGTTGTAATGCACGCCCGCCGAATCGTTACCCAAGCGAATAGAATGCTGAAAGTCGGCGATCGCCTGAGCCAGATCCCCTGTGCCCGCCTCGGCCATCGCCAGATAGCTGATATTCTCGGCTGAGGGGGATAGCTTCGCCACTTCGGAGAGTATTCGCCGGGCTTGGGCAAACTCCCCGGCCTTGAGAGCTCGAATCCCGTCTTCTAGAGCCACGTTTGTGGATTGTCCGCCACGGACGGCAACAGAACCCGCCAGCCACAATCCCATCAAAATAGATGCTTGGATCCTCCACGCTCTCATGACCAACCTATTCTACACCGCAACGGCAGGGTGTTTCATCTCGTGATACGTTTGGGTACTGGTGTCATTTCGATTTTTCGCCGAGGGGATGGTAAATGGGTAGAAGCTATTTGGCTCTGTTGACATCCTTAGCTCTAAGCGGGGAGAATTTGAGTGCGCCAGTTCGTCCCTACCAATATTCTCGTTCAATTTGAAATGATTGATCTTATCGAGTGCCCTTGTTGGTCTTCCCCGGCCACGTTTATTCCTCTTCTCCCTTCGATTATCAGTATCCGATCGTGGTTTCGATCTCGCGCAGCGCTGCAGGTTGAAATTCTGGCTCTTCGCCACCAACTAGCTGTCCTCAAGAGGTCTCAGCACAGCCGGCTTCGTCTGAACTCCGCAGACCGACTGCTCTAGGTTTGGCTCTGCCGCTTCTGGGCAAATTGGCGCTCCGCCCGGCTCATCGTGAAGCCGGAAACGGTCATCGCTTGGCACCGAAAAGGGTTCCGGATTTATTGGACATGGAAAAGTCGCCAGGCCGCGCACGGGCGCCCGACCGTTCCTCGGGAGGTCCGCGACCTGATTCGCAAGATCAGTCTGGCGAATCCGCTTTGGGGATCCCCGCGCATCCATGGCGAGCTCCTAAAACTGGGAATTGAACTATCTCAAGCCACCGTTGCCAAGTACATGCAGCGCCCCCGAAAACCGCCTTCCCAGACGTGGTGTACCTTCCTTGACACCCCCACCTGAGGCAATTGGTCTCGACGGATTTCTTCGTGGTACCAACGGTAAGCTTTCGAATCCTCTTTGTGTTTGTGGTTTTGGCCCATCATCGGCGCCGTGTGATTCATTTCAACGTCACCGACCATCCGACCTCGGAATGGACGGCCCAACAAATTGCCGAGGCCTTCCCTTGGGACATGGCTCCACATTATCTGCTCCATGATCGCGATCGGGTTTATGGGGACGTCTTTCGGCAAAGGTCGCGAGGCATGGCGATTCGCGAAGTCCTGACCGCCCCACGATCGCCATGGCAGAGTCCCTATGTGGAGCGCCTGATCGGATCTTTTGTTGTCCTCAACAAAACGGATCGATCCGACGGGAGTGTCTGGACCACCTCATCGTGCTCAACGAAACGTCCCTGCGACGACCGCTCGAATCGTATCGGGATTATTACAAGTCTGTTTCATACTGCCTCACCTCGCTATGTCTGTGATAATTCAAGATCCAATTGGCTGCGGTCTTGTCCCGCCAGGGTAGCCTGATGTCGCTCGGTCGCTTCTATTGCCTGCTGCAGCGTAGACAGGTCAAGGTCGGACCGCTTGAACAACCAGGGGCCATCGCCTAGGGGATGCTGAGACGGCACCTCCCCTCGTTCGGCAGTGCGCCGGAGCGTTTTGGATGTCACTTGCAAATAAGCTGCTGCTTCCCCCAGATTCATCCACCCTTCCGACTTGCGCTTTTCCTCCGAATACACCGGGATCCCATAATAGGTCCTTAGCAACACGACTTGTCCCTGTGTCCATCGATTGCCGGGCCCGGTGCGAAGACCGTTGCGGTTGAGGAATGCGGCAATATGTTGGTCGCGGCAGAGCAAAGCCAGAGTCCGCACCGCCTGGAACGTTTATAGGTGTATCGCCGCTGCTCTGCCCGCGTCGTCTCCGTCGCAGGCAAACTTCGCTATGGATGCCGCCCTTCCAATGGATAGTCAGAATGACTTCGCCCGCATCGCTCTCCACATCGGCAATCACTTCTTCGATGAGGGCTCGCACCAGGCGTTTCTTAAGTCGAATATCGGTTTTCGAATCTTCCCACACCGTTTGTAGATCCACTTTCAAGTCCCCGAAGGGTTCCTGACGGGGAGCGACCATCTGCTGGCACCTGCTCCGTGCCTCTTCCAAGCGATCTTCCATCTCGCGCACTCGACGCAGGGCTGCGTTCCAGCGGCGCTCCAGTTCCCCGGTCACCAGCCGGTTCTCCGGATCCGCCAGGTCGTACTGCCTCTGGGCCCGTTCGCCTTCGTACTGGGCAGCTTGTAGCTCCAAGCTCAAAACCCGCAGCACTTCGTTTTCTGTCTCCGTCTTCTGCCGCGCTGCCTGGGGGGCAGCCTCCACGGCGGCCGGCTCTACCACCCGCAGGACTTCGCGCGCGATGACTTCGTCCACCCCGGTGCCCCCAAACGAAATACATTTCGCTTCGCTCTGATCCAGGGCCCCCCGTCGGCACTGATATCGCACCTTGTCGTGCTCTTGCCCCGTGTAGCTCACCATCAACTTGCGCCCGCACTTCCGGCAGCGCACCAGTCCCGCCAGCAGGCCCAATCCTTTCTTGGCAGCACCCGGACCCGAGCTGAAGCACCGTTGCGATTTGTGGGTAATCATTTGGCTCACCTGTTCAAATTGATCCCAGGTAATGTAGCCCTCATGACGACCCGGGATCAACACCGACCAACTCTGCAAGGGTTTCCGCACGCTGCGCTTTCGGAGTCGCCCCTCCTGTATGACCGTGGTGACGGCCGTCCTTCCATAGCGATAGGCGCCGGCATATACCGGATCTCTGAGAATGTTCAGCACGCCCCCGTAG
>Ga0326728_10017297_pt1 | contig 14483 bp, 11 predicted proteins | sample MB3enrmetagenome_FD_207602 | JGI IMG/M metagenome (GOLD analysis project Ga0326728, IMG submission 207602) | Lab enriched peat soil microbial communities from McLean, Ithaca, NY, United States - MB31MN | ecosystem: Environmental > Terrestrial > Soil > Wetlands > Peat | place: USA: New York...
CGATTTCCGCAGCGAGCTGGCGCGACGGATGCAGGAAGAGTGGATCGCCGAGTTGGAAGTGGCGCGACAACAGAAGCCGCATCTCGACCTGGTGCTGACCCACGTCGACGACCAGCTCGATACGGGCGTGCGCGAAGCCATCGGCACAGACGCCCGCCGCGTGCTGCCGTTGCTCGACACCCACACGTTCACCTTCCTCATCGAGGACCCCTCCACGGTTTGGCACCTCGGCCCGCAGCGCTATCAGAGCATCGCCGAGCGCTATCGCGCACTGACCCCGCATGGCGACAAACTCGGTATCGACATAAATATCGTCGATCGCTATCAGAATGTTTACCCCACCAAGCAGCAAACCGGAACGGAACTTTTCCAGCTTTTGCACCACGCTGCCGGCAATTTCCAGCGGGTGGCGCTGTATTTCGAAAACTCTTTGCTGCCGCCGGACTTGAAACTGCTGCCTTCGGCCTCCGCAATCGTTACCCGCATCGAGAAGATGGGTCCCGAGACCATCGTGGATTCGGCATCCGGCATGGGCCTTCCCTGGAAAGGCGGCGCCATGGTCGATGGCCACTTGTGGCCTGCCGCCGACGAGGACACCGTCTGGCTCCCCGCCGGACCGCACACCGTCGAACCCACCGATCAGCCGCCCGGAGCACGTCTGGTCCGCCTGAATGCCGACTTAAGAGCCGCGCGCACCGTGAACGCCACGACCATCGAGTTCTCCTACCGAACGACCGCCCGCGCCATCGCCATCCTGGACCACCCGCCGCGCCGAATGCAGATCGACGGCGCCGAAGAGCCACTTCAGCGAGCGGGACCGAACACCATTTTCCTGCCACGCGGCCAGCACGTCGTGACAATCACCACTGAGTGAGTTAGGATGTCGGATGGCCAATGATGGATGTCGCGCTGCAGTCCGGATCTCCGGAGATCCCGGACAAGCTGTATTTCAAGATCGGCGAGGTAAGCGAGCTACTGGGAGTCGAGCCGTACGTCTTGCGCTACTGGGAGACCGAGTTCCCGGCGCTTTCGCCCAAGAAATCCGGCACGGGTCATCGGCTTTACCGGCGCAAAGATGTCGAGTTGCTGCTGCGGATCAAGCATCTGCTCTATGAGAAACGGTTCACGATTGAGGGCGCGCGCCAGTCGCTGCAGGCCGCGGCGCGCGCTCCCAAGCCACGCGCGGCAGAGCGGATGCAACAGGAACTTTTCACCGAAGATCCGTTACCTGAAATACGCCGAGAACTGGCCGATATCCTGCAGATTCTGAAGTAGGGGCCGGACATGCTCGGCCCAGGGTTGACCCGTATCACAGGGTCAGGCGTGCCTGACCCCTACTCTTCGCCCACAATGGCTGCGTAAATACGGTCCAGGTCTTCTGTCGAGTAATAGTCGATCTCGATGCGGCCCTTCTGCTTGGCCTTCTCGATAATCCGCACCTTGGTTCCTAGCACGCGCTCCATCTCCTGAATGGCCGCCTTGACATTGGGATCGGTATCGACCTCATCCACATGCTTGGGTTTGCGGCCCTCCATCATCCTCTGCGTGGTGCGCTCAATCTGCCGTACAGACCAGCCTTGCGCTACGGACTTCTCGGCGACTTCGCGCTGCAAATCGACGGAAGGCAACCCCAGCAGACACCGTGCGTGGCCAGCGGAAAGGCGGCGTTCGGCAACCAGTTGCTGCAGGTCGGCTGGAAGCTGCAACAAACGGAGAAGATTGGTGATAGTGGTCCGGTCCTTGCCGGTCCGAAGCCCGATCTGCTCGGGACTCAGGAGCAACTCAGTGCCCAAGCGCGCGAAGGCGTTGGCCGCTTCGATAGGATTGAGATCCTCGCGCTGGATGTTCTCGACCAAAGTGATTTCCAACAAGCGGTTATCGGGGATGTCGCGAACCACAACCGGAACCTGTTCGACCCGGGCGAGTTTCGCCGCGCGCCAGCGACGCTCCCCAGCGACCAACTGGTAGCGGTCTCCCACCTTGCGAACCACCAGCGGCTGAATGATGCCATTAGTGCGGATAGATTGAGCCAGTTCCGAGAGCCGTTCGCTGTTAAACGCACGCCGGGGTTGCAGAGGATTCGGATCGATGGAATCAATAGGAACCGTTTGGGAGGTCTCGTCGGGCATGGGGACAGTGGCATGCGGTGGCCCCGCCGCCGGGCGAGTCGGCAGCAGCGCGCTGAGCCCTTTACCGAGCGCCCTGCGCGAATGATCTGTTTTGTTCATGGTCCAGGATCTCTTTCGCCAGTTTGATGTAGCTCTCCGCGCCCCGTGACCGCGGGTCATAACCTAGAATTGGCTTCCCAAAACTAGGCGCTTCAGCCAACCGTATGCTGCGCGGGATGATGGTCCGGAACACCTGATCGCCGAAAAACTCCCTCAGGTCGGCGGCCACTTGACGGGTGAGATTGGTGCGGTCGTCATACATGGTGAGCAGGATGCCCTCCACTTGGAGTGGATGTTGGAACGAATCGCGAATGCGGTCAATGGTGTCCATGAGCTCCGAGACTCCCTCCAGGGCAAAGAATTCGCATTGAATGGGCACTAGGACAGAGTCGGCCGCGATAAGCGCGTTGAGCGTGAGCAGGTCCAGGGCTGGAGGGCAATCGATCAGGACGAAGTGGTAATTCTCCCGGATGTCCGCGATGCGCTCACGCAGGCGGAATTCACGATCGGGGATTCCTACCAGCTCGAGGTCGGCGCCGACCAGGTTCTTATCGGCGGAAATCAGGTGCAATCCTTCGAGTTCGGTTGCCTGGATGGCATCCTTTGCGGGCACGCCTTCAAGGAGAACCTGATAGAGGTTGGGCCGGTTCGGATCCTTGGCGACGCCCAAGCCGGTGGTGGCATTGCCTTGGGGATCGGAGTCTATGACTAAAACTCGAAGATCATTAGCGGCCAATGAAGCCGCCAGATTAATGGCGGTCGTAGTCTTGCCGACCCCGCCCTTCTGGTTGGCGATGGCGAAAACTCTACTCAAGCGGCCATACTAACATGAACTGGCGTTTCACAGTGAAACAGAACAGCTTCTAGAACGTCGAAAAAGATACTTGAAGCTGCTGATGGCGGATTTCTATAACCGTTTCACGTGAAACAGACCCACCCCTGCCGAAGGTGCGAAAAAACCAATTTGGGCCACCGATGAACACCGATGAACACCAATAAGAATCTTGTTTTCAATCGGTGTTCATCGGTGGCCAATAATTCTTTCACACCTTCTGCTCCTAGTGGCCGATCCGCAGGAAGCGCCGTCTGCTCCAGGGCACTGGGATTGGGAGCTGCCAAACAAACCCAATTCCGTCGGGAGGCACTTCCCTTCCAGTCAATAGATCGACATTTGGCGCGAGGTTCTTTAGGAACGAAGCCAAATCTTCGTAGCTGATGGCTCGGGAAATCGCCCAGTCGAATTGCTCCTTCACATCTTCAGCCCGCATGGCAAGCACGCGAATATTCGGCAGGTTGCGGCTGACTTCGCGCAGAAAAACGGCCTTCCGCTGGTGAGATTCGATCAAAGTAACAGAGCAATCCGGGCGAAGCACTGCCGCGGGGAAGCCGGGAAAACCGGCGCCGGAGCCGACATCGGCAATTTGCAGACTGCCCTGAGGCAAATGTATTCCCAGAAAGAGCGATTCGCAGTAGTGTCGCTCCACTACTTCTTCCATCTTCTTGATGGATGTCAGGTTCACAGTACGATTCCATCGGAGCAGCAATTGGTAATGTGCCTCAAGCGCTTCCACTTGCCCGGGCGATAACTCGACGATTCCGGCGAGGCGATGTCTCAACAGATCAGCAAACATGGCCGAAGCTCAGATAAACGTCGAGGACAGCAATCGCCGCCGGGGTGACGCCTGGGATGCGCGCGGCTTGACCCAGTGTCGCCGGGCGCACCCGCTCCAGCTTATCGCGGATCTCCCGCGATAGGCCGGGAATGCCGGCAAAGCCGAATTCCGGCGGAATGCGTCGCCGCTCGGCGCCCTTCAAGCGCTCTATCTGCCGCTCTTGCTGCAAGATGTAACCATTGTATTTGGCTTCGGTCTCGACCGTGTTCAGGAGACCGAGGGCGGGTTCCTCACCCAGCATTTCGCGGATCCAGCCGGAGATCTCCAGGATGGAAGCTTCGGGGCGCTTCAACCACTGGCCGTGACGGTGCTCTTCCAAGACCTTGGAGAGGCGCTCCTTTTGCCGCTGTTTGCGCGTGAAGACCTCCCAACGCCGATCGGTGACTAAGCCGGCACGGCGGCCCAGCGATGTCAGCCTGGCATCCGCATTATCGATGCGCAGGTGCAGCCGGAACTCGGCGCGCGAGGTAAACATGCGATAAGGCTCGTCGGTGCCCTTGGTAATGAGATCGTCGATGAGGATCCCGGTATAGCCTTCGGTGCGGCCGATGACGACGGCATCCTTGCCGCCCAGACGGCACGCCGCGTTCATGCCGGCAACCAAGCCTTGGCAGCCGGCCTCTTCATAGCCGGACGTGCCGTTGATCTGGCCGGCCAGATATAGCCCGGCGATGGATTTGACCTCCAGCGTGTGATCGAGTTCCCGTGGGTCGATGGCATCGTATTCTATGGCGTAGCCGGGACGGATCATCTCCGCGCGCTCAAGGCCCGGGATGGACGCCACCATGGCGGTCTGCACGTCGATGGGCATGCTGGTGGACATGCCATTGACGTATACCTCGTTGGTGTCGAGCCCTTCGGGTTCCAGGAATAACTGGTGACGCGGCTTGTCCGGGAACTTGACGATCTTGTCCTCGATGGACGGGCAATAGCGCGGGCCGATGCCTGCGATCTGGCCGCTATATAGCGGGGAACGCGGGATAGCCTCTCGCAGTATGCGCCGCGTTTCCTCGGTGGTATAGCCGATGTGGCAGTGGATCTGCGGCCGATCGATCTTTTCAGTGAGGAATGAGAATGGCGTTGGCTCAGGATCGCCGGGTTGCGGCTCGAACTGGCTCCAGTCGATGGTGCGGCCATCCAGGCGCGGCGGCGTTCCGGTCTTGAGACGCGTCCAGTTGAGGCCGAGGGTGCGCAATTGATCGCCAAGCAATTGCGAGGGCGCTTCCCCGTTTCGCCCGCAGGTGTACTGCATCTCGCCGACATGAGCCAGGCCGTTCAGAAAAGTGCCGGTGGTGACGATCACGGCGCCGGCCTCGATGGCGCGGCCGTCGCGCAATTGAACGCCCGTGACGCGGCGGCTCTGAATGGTAAGCGCGGCCACTTCAGCCTGTTTGATCCGAAGGTTGGGCTCGTTCTCAAGGACTTCGCGCATACGGACGCGGTACATCTTCTTGTCCATCTGCGCGCGGGGGGACCAGACGGCCGGACCTCGGCTGGTGTTGAGAAGGCGGAACTGGATGCCGACCGCGTCGGCGAGCTCCCCCATGATGCCACCCAGGGCGTCGATTTCGCGAACCAGGTGCCCTTTGGCAATGCCTCCGATGGCGGGGTTGCACGACATCTGCGCGACCAAGTCGAGGTTCATGGTGACCATGGCGGTCCGGAGACCCATGCGCGCGCAAGCGCGGGCGGCTTCGCACCCGGCGTGACCGGCGCCGACGACCACGACGTCGTACCTCTCGTGCATTGATATGATTGTAGCGAAATGACAATCCTGGTCCTTGGGAGCGGCGGGCGCGAGCATGCCCTGGCGTGGAAATTGGCGCAGTCGCCGGGAGTATCGGTGTTCGCGGCGCCGGGGAATCCGGGGATCGCGAAAGTCGGCACGTGCGTCCCGGTTGCGGCGGGCGCCTCCTATCTCGAGATTGCGGAAACCATCGGCGCGGATCTAACGGTGGTCGGGCCGGAAGCGCCCCTGGTGGCAGGGGTGGTGGATGCGTTCCGGGCGCGCGGGCGGAAGATCGTGGGGCCGGACCGGAAGGCAGCGCAACTCGAAGGCAGTAAAGTTTTTGCAAAGAACTTTTTTGTGCAAAGCAATATTCCCACGGCGGAGTTTGTGACCGTCGAAAACGAGACCGATGCGCGCCGGGCGCTCAACCGTTTCGGCTTTCCGGTGGTGTTGAAAGCCGACGGGCTGGCGGCTGGCAAAGGCGTGATCGTCGCGCACGACCGCAAGGAGGCCGAAACGGCGCTGGGCACGCTCAAGGGCCGGCTGGTAATCGAAGAGTTTCTGCGCGGCGAAGAGGTGAGTTTCATCGCACTGTGCGACGGGCGGGACGTTGTGCCGCTGGCGCCCACGCAGGATCACAAGGCTGTCTTCGACGGCGACACGGGTCCGAACACCGGCGGCATGGGGGCGTATTGCGATGGCGCGATTCTCACCGAGGCGCAGACGAGAGAGATTCTGGATGGCGTCATCTATCCGACGGTGGAGGCCATGCGCTTCACGGGCTTCCTTTACGCCGGATTGATGATGACGGCGGCGGGACCGAAGGTGCTCGAGTTCAACGTGCGGCTGGGCGATCCGGAGACGCAGCCGCTGATGCACCGGATGGAGTCGGATTTCGTGCCGGCGCTGTTGGCGGCGGCCGGCGGCGAGTTGGCGGGCGTGAAACTGGAGTGGCGCAGCGGTCCGAGCGTGTGCGTGGTGCTGGCGTCGGGCGGCTATCCAGGAGCGTATGAGACCGGCAAAGCGATTCGCGGCATCGAAGCAGCGGAAGCAACCGGCACAACGGTATTCCACGCGGGAACGCGCATGGGCGCGGCCGGCCTCGAAACCGCGGGCGGGCGCGTGCTAGGCGTGACGGCGGCGGGGCAGGATTTGGCCGGCGCGATTGACCGAGCGTACCAAGCGGTCCGGCAGATTGACTTTGACGGGATGCACTACCGGACGGACATCGGGCGGAAAGGGCTGCAACGGCCGCGATAAGGCGGTCACCGCCGTACTTCACGCCGCCAGCGGCCAATCGGCGTACAGCGCCGCCGCTTGCTCCATGATCCGCTCTATTAGGAATTCGAAGTGCTCGCGCCGCACCTGCCGCGACCGCAACACACGCCGCACTGCCGCGCGCACTTCCGCCCGCACCGCATCCCGGTGCGGTTCGGTCCAATCCACCTTGAGGTTCCGTTTCACCGCCTGCACTACGTCATGAATCAGGCTGGTGAGAAACTGCCGGTCATAAATTGTTGCCAGGTTGTCCGCCACCGCATCATAGAAGGCCAGTTCTTCCGGCGCCAGATTCAGCTCGCTCGCCCGCTGCTGCTCCCGCAACTCCTCTTCGCGGATCTTCAGCATCACCTGGATCACGGCCGCCGCGTCAATCAGCCGGTTGTGATACCTCTGCAACGTCGCCTCCAGCATTTCGCGGAACGAGCGGTACTTGGCGAGATTGTTCTTCTCGCGCTGCCTCAGTTCGTCCTGGAGCAACTGCTCCAGCAGCTTCAGCCGCAGATTCTCGTAAGGACGGTCCTTGAACGTTTGCAGGAAACGGTCGTCCAGAATCGAGATGTCGGCCTTCTCCAGCCCCGCCACCTTGAAGATGTCTACCACGCCGGAGGACTCCACGCTATCGTCCACCAGGTCGCGAACCGCCTCCTCCAACTGGCGCACCTTCCGATTCCCCGGCGCCGCCTTGCCGATCTGCTTGCGCACCCGCTGGTAGAAGATGATCTCATCCGCGAACTCCCGGCAATCCTCCAGGTGTTTCACCAGCAGGAACACCGACGAGAGCCGCATCTCGGCCTGCAGAAACCGGTTGCGCCGCCCGTCGTCGTCCGCCAGGCTCCCATACACCAGCGCGTACAGATCCTCCAGTTCGATCGCCGTCAGCCCCCGCCACGCGCCATAGTCGCGCCCCTCCGGCAGCAGCTCGCGAACTTCCGCCCGGCAGTCGTGGAACAACGGCCGCGCAGTTGCCGAAATATCCGGCGCTGGTTCGGCCTTGTCCCCGGCCTTGGCGTACTTCGCCGTTGCATCGCGCAGTTCATCGCCGATTCCGATGTAATCGACGATCAGCCCGTGCGGTTTGTCGCGGAAGACGCGATTCACGCGCGAGATCGCCTGAATCATGTTGTGGCCGCGCATCGGCTTGTCCACGTACAGCGTGTGCAGGCAGGGTATATCGGTGCCCGTCAGCCACATGTCGCAGACAATCACAATCCGCAGCGGGTCGTCCAGGTCGCGCAGCCGCTCTTTGATGGTCTCGCGCTGCGTCTTGGTCGTGAAGTGGCCGGCCTCGCTCCACGCCGGCGGGTCTTCCGCAAGATTTCCGGTCATCACCACCTTGATTTCAGGACACCCCGGAAGATCAGTCAGCTCATCGTATAGCCGCACGCAATTCTCGCGCGTCATGCACACCGCCATGGCTTTCCCGCGCAGCGTGGAGGTGCGGTCCAGGAAATGCGCCAGCAGGTCCGCCGCCAGTTCCTCAACGCGGTCCTTCGCCCCCGCGGCCGCCGCCAGCGCCGCCCACCGCGACTTTCGCCTTTCTACCTCGCCCGGCTCGAACTGCGCCGCAATCTCCGCCAGCGCCGCATCCACCTCGCGATCCCCCAGGTGCAGTCTGATTTGCCGCGGCGCGTAGAAGATCGGCACCGTCGCGTGATCTTCCTGTGCCTGCCCAATCGTGTAAGTGTGGATGACGTTGCCGAAGACTTCTTCCGTATCCGCCCCCGAGAAGCTGATCGGCGTCCCCGTAAAGCCGAGCCGCCGCGCGTTCGGCAGCGCCTCGGCCAGGTAGCGCGCGTAGCCCTTCAGAAACCCGTACTGCGAGCGGTGCGCTTCGTCGGCAATGATGATGATGTTGTCGCGCAGCGACAGCACCGGATGCGCCAGTTCTTCTTCCTTCAGGCGGAACTTCTCAATCGTGGTGAAGACCACTTCGCCGCCTTGCGTCTGCAGCAGCCGGCGCAGATCCTCGACGCTCTCCGCCTGTACCACCGGACCCACCAGCGACCGCGCCGCCGCGAATTCGTCGTGCAATTGGTTGTCCAGATCGTTGCGGTCTACCTCGATGACGAAGGTCGGATTACCCAGTTCCGGCCGCCGCCGCAGAATGCCGACCAGGAAAATCATGGAGAGCGACTTGCCGGACCCGGTGGTGTGCCAGATCACGCCCAGCCGGCGCTCGCGTCCCCCGGTCATGGCGGCGATGGTCTTGCGCGCCGCCAGCCGCACCGCGAAAAACTGGTGATACTTCGCGCCCTTCTTCGCGATGCGGTCGTTCACCACCTGAAAGACAATGAAATCGCGGACGTAGGAGAGCAGCCGCTTGGGCGCAAACAGCCCCTCCAGCAGCGATTTCATGGACCCGGTAGTGGCGGGCTCCACATTCACGCCGTCGATTGATTTCCAGGGAGCGTACCACTCTTCGTCCGCCGTCCACATGCCGTGCAGCGTGGAGACGCCGTCCGAGATGACGGTGATGGCGTTGTAGTCGAACAGTTGCGGGATGTCGTTGCGGTAGTGCTGGATCTGGTTCCACGCGCCCTCGACCGTGGGTTCCTCGGAGTATGGATTCTTCAGTTCGAAGACGGCCAGCGGCAGGCCATTGACGAACAGCACGAGGTCGGGACGGCGGTCATTGCGGCCATGGATCGGAAACTGGTTGGCCACCAGGAATTCGTTCTTCTCCGGGTGTTCCCAATCGATGGCATAGACCAGCCGGTGGGTGACGTGTCCGGGGCTGAGTTCGAGCGGCAGTTCGTAGCCCCGCACCAGCCGCTCGTGGAAGGCCATATTGCGCCGCAGCGTATCGACGCCCTCGGGACGAATGAAGTGGATGACGGCCAGTTCGATGGCGGCCTCCGGCAGGTCGCGATATTGGCGCGCGAGGAAGTTGCGCAGGCGCCGTCTGAGGACCACTTCGTCGGGCGGCCGGTCGAGTTCGATCCCGGGGCTGTACTTGTAGCCAAGCTGCTCCAGTCGTGCGATGGTGGTGAGCTCGAATTCGGTCTCGGTCCCCCGCCGGTCAGGCATGAGCACCCGCCAGTTTCTCCGCGTCCCGGACCCGCAGTTCGCCGGACATCAGTTTGGGGAGAAGGGTATCGCGCAGGGAGGCAAGGATGACTGATTCAGCCATGTTCCGAAGCCGCTGGAGGTCGAATGACTCAACGAGCCTCTGGAAAGCCTCGGCGATATCCGCCGGAGGATACGCGAGTCGTGCGCCAGTGAGAACCGGGGCACCGGCGTTGGGTTGCGCAGATCCGCCAATCGAACCTTCAATGTAATTGAAGTACTCTTCGCTACGCATGAATTGCCCTACAACCCGTGCGACGCCCCTGTTCGCGAACTGCACCCGAACGAGGTACGAAGCAAACACGGCGACCGGCGCATCGGCGATATAAATGTTCTCACCTGTAGAAGCGCCCGTGCGCGCTACGAGGATATCTCCTGCGCAGATTCGGTATGTTTCGAAGTCCCTCTCTGAACACTCGCAATACGGTACCGCTCCCCAGTCCACCCTGCCACCCTGAATGTCTGTAATCCTCAAGAACTTCGGCCCAACACGCAACTTTGATGCGCTCTGCGTATACCCGTACTGGATTTTCGACGCGCGATCACCAATGCTTTCAAAGGTCCACCCCTTCGGAATAACCCCAAGCTCCGACTCACGGAATTCGCTCGGGAACAGTCCCGCTACCTCCGCCGACATGCCGAACGGCTGGCGGCCTTCCGCCCTGGCGACGACGGGGTCGAAGTCCACGAACCAGGACCGGAAGATGGCCCGTGCCATGGATTCCAGCGTCTGGTTCATGCGCCGGTTGAGTTCGATCTTGTCATCGAAGGCGCTGAGCACATCTGCAATCTCCCGCTGCTGTCTCGGCGGGGGTAGATCCACGAGGATTCGATGTAAGTCGTTGCGGTTCACGCCGGGCACGCTGCTCTTGTCACTGCAAGAACGGAAGTCAATCGTCCGGAGCAGAAAAGATGCGAACTTCGGGTCATTGCCCTTGAAGTCCTTAACCCACAAAGTAGTGTTCAGCGGCCAGAAATCCTGCTCGACGTAGAACACTTCGCCGATTGTGCCGTAGCGGCCGGTCACGACCCCCGGCCCCTTAACGGGCGCGGTCGCATGATATCCGGTGATCCCTGAAGAAGACACCACCGGAACCGCGCCCGGCTTCCGCTCGGCAGCAGAAAGGTCAAACCCACGCTGGAGCGTTAAGCATTCCCCGAGTGGCAGCGTTCTCCACTTCTCATCCGCCATTGCCTACCCTCTTGAGGCTGCCGCGAATCGCTGTTTCCAACCGCTCCGTCTCCGCGAACTGCTTTTCCAGTTCCGCCACCAGCCGCTCCATCTTCTCCCCGAACGGCTCCTCACCGTCGTCGCTCTCCGCGTCCAGCGACATTCTGCAAGTACCCCTTCAAGCCATCGAAAATGCGGGAATCGCTCTCGGGCCGATTTGAGTTCGCGGAGCCGGCCGCCTGATTCCAACCTCAACGGTTAGCCCAAACAGTTCCGCCAGGAATTGTAGCAGCATTAGTGGACATGGCGATAGACTCGTAGTGCGTGACGAAATCGCGTAAACAACAATCCGGCCAGGTGAAGCGGCGAGCGTCCCAGGTCGCCCACCATCCATACGGTGAACTGTTGACCGGCGTCGTCAGCTTGATCGAACAAGCGCGGCTCGCAGCCGTCCGATCCGTGAATGTGGTCCTGACGTCGACATATTGGCTGGTCGGCCAGAGGATCGTAGAACACGAACAGTCTGGTTCGGAGAGGGCCGGCTATGGAGAAGCGTTGCTGAGGCGGCTGGCGGAGGACCTCACGGCCAGGCTTGGCCGCGGTTTTTCCGAACGTAACATTCGCCAGATGCGACTGTTCTACTTAGGCTGGCCAAATCCGCAGACAGTGTCTGCCGAATTGGTCGATGCGGAAATTCGGCAGACACCGTCTGCCAAATCTGTCTCGTGGCCCCGCTTCCCGCTGCCTTGGTCCCACTATGTCCGGCTGCTCTCCGTCGACGATTCCGACGCACGGGAATATTATGAGCGTGAGGCACTGCTCGGTGGCTGGTCGGCCCGTCAACTCGACCGGCAGATCGCCAGTCTTGCCTACCAGAGAACCCGTGGCGCAAGATCCCGTTCGGCCAAGGAGGAGACTCTGCCCGCTGACGCGCATGTGAGAGACCCGTTCATCCTGGAATTTTTGAATCTGAAGGACGAATATTCGGAGACGGAACTCGAAAATGCTCTCATTCAGAGCCTCCAGCAATTTCTTTTGGAACTGGGCAACGATTTCGCATTCGTCGCTCGACAAAAACGGCTGCGCGTCGGGACCGAATGGTATCGGGTTGATCTGGTCTTCTTTCACCGCCGGCTCCAGTGCCTCATCATCGTGGATCTAAAGCTGGGAAAATTCACGCATGCGGATGCCGGCCAGATGAATTTGTATCTAAATTACGCGCGCGAGCATTGGACCCATCCGCACGAGAACCCGCCGGTGGGGTTGATATTGTGCTCGGAACGAGACACGGCCGTCGCTCATTATGCTCTGGGCAACCTCACGAACCAGGTGCTCGCCCGCGAATATCAACTGAATCTCCCCAACGAGGCCGAAATCGCGGCTCGAATCGACGCAGCGCGCCGGCTGCTCTCCGCCGCTCCTGCCCGCCTCGAACCGCCAGCCGGCGAGTGAGGCCGCACCCGCCCCCCTTCTACGCCAGCTTATCGCTTGTCCTACGGCATTGTCTCCTGCCAATCCACAACATTCCTCCGAATCGCCGCCTCCAACTTCCGCGCCTCCGCAAACTGCTTTTCCAGTTCCGCCACCAGCCGCGGCATCTTCTCCTCGAACGGCTCCTCATCCTCGTCGCTCTCCGGCGACCCCACATACCGCCCCGGCGTCAGCGCATACCCGTGCGTCCGCACCTCATCCACCGTCGCCACGCGGCAGAAGCCGGGGACCGCCTCCGGTATGCCCGTCCGCTTGAACGTCCGGTATACCGCTGCCATCCGTTCCACTTCCTCGCTCGCCAACTCCTTCTGCTTGCGCGAGCCGGGGATGAGCGATCCGAGTTTCCTCCCATCCAGAAACAGAATCTCACCTTTGCGCCGCCGGAAGCCGCCTGTCCCGCCGCGGTTCTTCGCCAGGAACCACAGCGCGCATGGGATCTGCGTATTGGCGAACAACTGGCCGGAAAGCTGCACGATCGAGTCCACGTAGTCCGCGTCCACCAGCGCCTGCCGCACCTCGCGCCGCGCCGTCTCCCCGTTCGAGAGTTCCCCCGTAGCCATCACGAACCCGGCCGTCCCGGTGCTCTTCAGATGATAGAGGAAGTGCAGAATCCACATGGTATTGGCGTTGCGCGGCGAAAGCGTCACCCGCCGCTCACCCAGTTGGAGGCGCGGGTCCTTCGCCGGCACCCGGTCCGCGCCCCATCCGTTCTCGCCCTTGCTGCCATCGTTGAACGGTGGATTGGCCAGCAGGTAATCCGCTTTGACTTTGGCCAGCAGGTCGTTGAAATACGAATTGCCGAGTTCGATCTTGCCGTCGAGGCCGTGAATGAAGAGGTTCATGCGGCACAGGCGGTAAGTGAAGTCCTTGCTCTCCTGCCCGGCAAAACTGAGCTCGTGGTTGTGGTGGGTGAACTCGTCGGCCTGCACGAACATGCCGCCCGAGCCGCAGCAGGGGTCGAGAACCACGCCACGTTCCGGCTCGAGCATCGCCACCAGCGCGCGCACAATGGATACCGGCGTGAAGTACTCGCCGCCGCGCTTACCCTCCGACGAGGCAAACTCGCCGATGAAGTACTCATACACGCGTCCGATCAGGTCTTCGCCGCCGTGGTCCTGCTCGAAGATATCCTTGGAGAATAAGTTGATCAGCGCGGTGACGTTTTCGCGGTCCAGGTTCGAGCCTGCGTAGATGCGCGGGAGCAGGCCGCGGAGTTTGTCGGGGTAAGTGCGTTCCAGTTCGTCGAGTATGTCGTCGAGCCGGACCTTGATGTCGTCCGCCTGCGCCTGCGCGCGGATACGGGACCATCGCGCGTTTTCGGGGACGATGAAAGCCCCAACGCGCCGGTATTCGTCGGGATCGGCGAGGATTTCTGCGGCGACGCGCCGATCGCGGGTGTGGTACTCGCTCGCCGGATCGGTAATCAGGCGCTCCAGTTCGGCGCGGCGGCGCTCGTAGCGCAGCGAAAGGAAGCGCAGAAAGATGATGGGCAGCACGTAGCGCTTGTAGTCGGCGGGCTCGATGGATCCCCGCAGGTTGACCGCGGCCTGCCAGAGTTGCGCGGTGAGGGCGGCGATGCCGTTTGCGTTCGGTTGGGTCGCCGGTTCGGACTTCTTCACCTTTGCAGTTCTGGGCATGGGCAAAGTGGAGTGCAGATTCGTGTCGGGCGGCGTGGTTTGCGCGCCCGGAAGTCTGATTGTAGCTCTGAGGCCTCCCGACCCGCACCCGGCCGCGCATTCCTCGCTCCCCAGCCCGCCAAGACAGCCGCAGAGCACCACCCTCCCCGGCCCCGACCTGCCCCTCGGCCCCGGCCCCTGACCCCTGGCCTCTGCTCCCTGCCACCGCTACAATGATCTCAGTGGGGACGTAGCTCAGTCTGGATAGAGCGGTCGCCTCCTAAGCGA
>Ga0326728_10017298_pt1 | contig 14483 bp, 11 predicted proteins | sample MB3enrmetagenome_FD_207602 | JGI IMG/M metagenome (GOLD analysis project Ga0326728, IMG submission 207602) | Lab enriched peat soil microbial communities from McLean, Ithaca, NY, United States - MB31MN | ecosystem: Environmental > Terrestrial > Soil > Wetlands > Peat | place: USA: New York...
CTCCTTCAAAGGCACTAATATCGGATTTTCCTGATTCTATATGCTTTTCGAGCATAATCCTGACAGCATGTTCCTTGAAGAGTTCCAGTTTTTCTTTCCCAAGCCACCTGTCAAGGATAAGACCTGTCGGTTTGGCTACAGGATAGAGAATAAACTGATAGAAATGAATGAGAGGGGTTAGTTTTGCCCCAAGTGAGAGGGCATTTCGGGAAAAATAAGCCTGAGGTGCAATTTCTCCAAAACATGTGATCACGAAGGTCGAAAAGAGGAAAGCTGATGCTCCTGTCAGTACAGAGTCCGTAAGCAGGGTGATCAGAACATTTATGCCTATATTTCCCCAGAGCAATGTGGTAAGCAGGAAATTTGAGTCCCTTCGGATCTGTAGGATTTTTATAGCTTCTTTATTGTTTGCCTCGGCCTCGATTTCAAGCTTAAGTCTCCCAAGGCCAAAAATTCCGATAGTCAGCCCGGCAAAAATGGCAGACTGAATCATGCAGAGTATTATCAATATCCAAGTAATTATTTCATTCATTATGAGTCTATAACCTCTATAATATTCATCTAAGCCTCATCAAAAGCTTGAGCCTAGTCGAATGCCTCAATCTTTTATATTTAATATAATTTGATCTAAGAGTCTTGATTTTAGTAAATTTAATCTTATATTTCACTACCATTTAAACCATTAATTTTTTGTAAATTTTCTCCATTTTTTTAATGACTTATTAGAAAGTCTCAAGATCATCTTTAATTTAAGTTTTCATTATCATATTCCTTCTTGTGCATGCTTGAATAGAGCCGTAATTAATTGTTTATCATATAAATAATTTCATTCCAAAATCAAATTTTTGGTGTCACACCCCGTCGCTTGCACCTGAGTGTGACACCAAAAATTTGATGTTATGTTTATGTCATTTGGTTACTTCATCTGTAAGCTCAAAAACAGCGGTGGGGTATAGTTGTTATCCTATATTTCTTGAAACTTTTGTCTAAATATACAATTAGTTAATATATAATACACGTACCTTGGTAAATTCTAAATGGTATCCCATATAAAATGGCACGATGACTTATTTTCTGTAAAATCATAAATATAAACAAGTTATTGAGTAGAAGAATATCATATCTCAAGAACCAATTCCATGCGGTGAGCAAAAATTTGACTTGAATTCACAGCAAATTCGCACCACTATCCAGTTATAAGAAAGTAAAGGCCCACTGAAATTCCTGCACCTGCAAAAGTTGCCAGAAAATTGACTCCGCTGTTTGATAGCATACCGTTCTTTTGAAGCGTAGCCCCAAGGAGGCTGTCCACATTAGTCCCAAAAAAACCACCGACAGTTGCAATACCGACTGAAAGCAGAAGGTTGTCAGACATCCCTAAGACGTAGGCAAGCAGTCCTATCAACGCAGAGGCAAAAATGGACGAAATTTCGCCAAGCAAGGAAACAGCTCCATCAGTTCCAGGTTTTGCAAACTTAAGTGTTGTAATCATCCTTGGTCTTCCTTTTGATGTTGTCCCTATTTCACTTGCCAAGGTATCACCGGTAGCTGTTGCAATCGTGCCCAGATATGCATAAACGATCGGAAGACTATGTTCCGGAAAAATTCCAGATGCTATTGCCAGGATAAGGGCTGCAGTGCTGTTTGAAAATACATTTTCGTAACTGCGGATTCCTTCCTTAGACTGTGCAATTCCTATGGATTTTTTGTATTTATACTTGTATCGGGTAAACCCTCCTCCCAGAATAAAAAAAATTAATAGAAGCAGGAACCAGGAAAGATCTGTGAAGACAATTATTAAGGCTCCAAGTAGGGCAGCACTTAGAAGAGCTGAAACGTCGGCAATTTTCGCTCTGTAGGCCAACACGCCAAGGAAAAAAGAGAAGGTGACAGCTATTAGCATTTTTTCCGGAGGGACCCAGTACCTAAACTCTTCAAAGATCCACATAGTCATCCCTACACCCAATGGTACTGATATATTTCTTTCTATTCTGGATGGAATCGACTCGAAAAGAGATCCGGTGACTGCTCCTATTACGGCTATGAAGAATACCATATTGTATGAAACCGAAATCTTCTCCCAGTAAACGATCCAGCACGCCGCAAGGAATGCCGCAACAATACGAATCCCCAGGACAGCCGAACTCCAGAATATTGAGAAACTTCTCCTTTTAATCCTGCTACATTTCGGCTTAAAATCAGAATCAGACTCTTTTTCCACAAAAGAATAATTATGGTTTCCGACTGCTGCCACTGCAAACGCAGCAAATACGATATATAAAGGATACGCGTACGAAGAATTCCCTGACATGAAGGATACAAATAGCATTAAAGATAGGGAAAAACAAAGACTAATGACATCTCTGTAGTGGTTAATATAATTTCCTGAAAACCTAATAGCTAGGAAAAGTATGATTGACAGGAGAAAAACAAGATTAATTCCTGCAAAAGGGGCTATTAGAATGAGTAGAAGATATAGCATGTGTATTACAGAAATTCCATGGTTGAAATTCTCTTTTTTGAAAGGCATGGCAGCTCTGTTCATATAAGACATCTTTTGCTTTTTACATTTTCCAGGGAAACTAAACCTAATGGATTTTTCTTTGTAGAATATATAGTTGTTTCTCTTCCACGTTTTATCCAGAAATACTTTCGCTTCGAAAGTTATTTCATCTTATTTATATTTTCACAATTCAAATAACTTCATACACTATATATTCGCATGCTCAGCATATCGCTTAGTCTATAAATCATAAAACTTTTTAATATCTTCTGGCTTGCCAAAATTTATCACTAATTCCACTAGAAATTTACTGCAATCAATTCTATAACTTAAACAACAACTGGTCCAAAACATTATTTCACAAAAAATTTTCCGATATTATACTAATTTGATTTATATCTTGGTTGGCTTATATATGACATTGCTGCCAATTTGAGATTTTTTTACTTCCAAACCAAAAAATCCTGTTTCGAATTCTTTTTTTCGATTTTTCAGAACTGTCAGTAAGATCTTTTCTCTTTTATTCATCCATTATGCGGTATATTTGTGATTCAGTATAGCAGTTCTTCGTTTTTCTAATCATCTAAAATAATCTCACAAATCAATATGCTTTCAGATGGACCTCGATTTCTTTGTTAGAGATTTCAACTTTTTTGAGCGGCATATTTTTCGTATTATCAGAATTCATCAAACCATTTGATTTCAATATTGTAAAAGATACCATTGTTTTTCCCTGATAGCTTTGAGGTTCTTTACGCTTGCATGCAGTATAAAACTTGATGAATTTCGGTTTAAATACATTTTCTATTGGCTTTATCAAAATATCACGAAAATTATAATTCTTGGTTTTATTATTTCTGGAGTGTGGTATATCACAAATACCCAGTACTTTAGGTCGTGGATGGCGTGAACATTCACTTTTATTTGTTTTCTTTTTACACTCTAAATCATCACTTATTTGTGAAATGAATTTTTTGGCACCATGATAAGGTTTGGTCCCCTCTCTGACCGGTATTTGTACGCATTGGGGTTAAATAGCTTTATCCATGTTTATGGTCATATCATATGTCAAATAATGTTGGTGCCTGAGTATGAATACAATATATTCTACAAGTAGTGAATTGACAAAGATTGCTTGTCTGTAGTTACCCCTATTCACATGGATCAAGGCTACTAAATTCATGCTATGTAAGTGGTAAAAGATCAAGTTCATTATTTCTAGAATTTAATCCGAGCAACTCTCTATCAGATATAGTCCAATAATTAAAAAGAGGTAATTCTCACAGATTTTTCAAGCTTCAACCTGAACTGAAAAAAACGATATTGCTATGTGAGTCTATGGTCAAGTGGAAAGTTTTATTATCGTTGGAAATGCGATAAAGGAGCAATAATGCATTATAGGGGATTCCAATTAACTCTAATTTTTTTTCTTCGCGGGAATCCTGGCCAAATCTTTCTAGCTAATTTCTGTATTTGATCCGATTTTTTCTTTTTGGGTTCATTATTCTTTGCTTTTAAAGACGGGTTCTGCTATCCTTAAAACACTCCTTTTTATTGTCAATGACCTCAATAGATGGAAATTATAACAAAAAGTTGTACCCAACCTCTTTAGATTCACGCTTTGCACAGTAATGAAAATAACTTTTCCTGCTTTGAATATCTTTTTAGTTACTGCACAAACTCACTCCCGGTGAGTTTTTTGAGCTGAGAATCTTGTTTCTTAATGTATCACTCATTCCCAAAGGATACTCTTTTACTGCTCTTTTCATTGTCGCATCATAACCTTTTGATTTTGCTCCAAAGTATCCTCTGTCTTGGCAAACAACTTCATTTTTTCTGATAAATCTACCTGAGAATCATGAAAGGATGCAATCTTTGCCTTGAACCTTCTGATCAGCTCATAATCCCTGTCTACCATGTTATGGAGTTTCTATTCAATGAATCACTCCCAATATTTTTTCATTTAAGTTCCGTCTCTGCTTCTCCTTTTTTTGCTTCATTTTCTCGAGGTTTATCTGCTTTTGCATTTCCAGGATCTAAATGTATGAAAATAGCTCCTATTTCATTTTCATTTTTTTTATTTTCAAAACCAAGGCAATTGAGTTGGCTTTACAACTGTCCCCATATATCTTCTTCTTTGCAGTTATAAATATTTTTTTCTGAATGATCTAGCTGGTACGTTCGATATGTGCTCAAAAAAACCAATAAATTTCTGAAAGAAATTCTATCAATATATTGGTTCCCAGGTTCAAAGTCTGAAAGACCATGCAATTACTGTGAAAAAAAGCACTTTTAACATAATTATTAATTCATATTCAGGTCTCTCTCAGAAAATTGTTTTGTTAAAATATATAAACTAAAAATGATGCAAAAAATTTCCAATCAATTAAGGAATCAATTTCAGCAAGTTTGTCTCAAACTGACTGAAGAAATTTACATTATCTTTGAGAGAAAATTATTAAGAGTTTTCATGAGTAATAACTAATGTTAAGAGATTTAAACTACAAATACTCAAATGCAGAGATATTATTCGTTTTTATAGAATTGATCGATAACTCAAGGACACGACTTAGGAAAGAGACATTAAAAAAGAGAAGTTTTACCTGGAATAAAGACAAAGGAAATTCCAGATAAAGACAAGGTTAAACAACAGTTTTTTAATTTTATTGATTTCGCTTTACTGTTGAGATTTTTACTCCTTAATTATTAAACTACAGAATACTTCGTATTATTTTTCTGTAACTTAGATTGATTACAGCTACAAAACGCTGGAAAAATTTAAATTTTGGTGATTCCAAAAAAATCTTAAGCAGCCATAGCTGCATTGTACCCTTTGGCCAGGTTGTCATTTACATATACTACAGCTGCATTCGTTTTTTGGTATGTATAGCCTTCGAAAACTGCTGGCAGATTATCAGCATCCTTCTGCTTAGTGATGACCATACCTGCGGGGATATATCTGTTATCGGGGATGGTTATGCCAATTGCTGCTGATTTTGGCTCAAGTACACAGTTGTTTCCTACGTGTGCCTTAAAAACGAAAGCCTGCATGCCAATAAATGTATCGTTACCTATCAAAGCCGGACCGTGCACCTGAGACTGATGTGCAAGAGAACCCCTTTCTCCCACATAAACAGCGTATTTTTTACCGTTGGAACCAGCAACGAGGTTATTTTCAACAGACTTTCCGTGTTCGTCAATTGTCTCAAGGCCGTGAATAACAACCCCATCCTGGACATTACTGTCCTTACCTATGAAAATCGGCATTCCCTCGTCACCCCTGACAGATGCCATGGGAGAAACCATCACATTCGCACCGATTGTCACGCTCCTATGACCGAAGCCATGGGATGAATAAAAGCTGTGTGATCAATCACAGGACTAGTGGGCTCGGGATTTCATGGTGTCACAACATTAGGCATGATGTTCGAAAACACAACAGGATTTGCATTTTTTTCTTTTGCTCCATCAGTATGTGTGCTTGCGCTCATGGCAAGGGGCACTAAAAGAGCTAGAATCAGGATTGTAAAGATTTGCTTGTTAAACTTCATAGAAGTTACACCTACTCTTTTTTTTAAATTATCTACTTTATCTTCTTTACTCTACCCTCTCACTGTATAATCCATATGTTTTTAAAGCAAGAGCTTTCAAAAAATGTCATTCTGCTCTAAGGTAGAACAAGAAGCGCTAATAACAGTAAAAAAGAAGATTAATTGTACTTTAATTTATTGATTAGCATCCTTAACTTAAAATATTCAGTCTGGAGACATAAATCTTTATTATAATATATATGGACAACCGTTCTCGAGCTGGGGTACTACGTGATTCCAGTATCAATTCACTTGCCTTCTTAATTCAATAGGGGCTCTTTAGATGCTAGAATGAATGTTACACAGTAAATGAAAAACAGTGAACTCTCAATAAAAAATGTGTGGATAAATAGATTGAAGGTATGAAGGCTTGATAAGTTCATAGAGTTGTTTTCGTTAGAGTTTTTTCATCTCTTCAATACTAAGACCATTTTCTCAAATTCCATGGATCATCCTATGAAAATTTGAATTCGGTTTTTAGAATTGTAACTAATTCGTGAGTTTACCCTAAATCCCATTTCCTGCAGATGTACGCAAAAATGGCATATATTTTCTCAATATGGCAGTAGCTTAAAATTTAATCTAACTTTCAATGAATAATAGTGGTCATATGGGCAAACAAATTTTATATCTGTGCACATATGCTGAGTGTCTGATAAATTGAACCTAATGAAGCTAGTTTATATAAGATTTATACAGAGCCACTCGAATTTTATGATTTTACAGAAAATTGATACGTGTCGAGAAATCCTTACTTAAAGTATTCATCCTCAAATGTTTATCTTTTTCCTGTTCAGTAGCCAGCTTACAAAGATAAAGACGATAACTGCAATAACTTTGTAAAAATCAATAAGCAAAAGAGAACCTTATTTACTCTGCAAGAAAGGATTTGTGTTATATATCTGCTCATTGGATGGATACATAATATCCAGCGAATTATTGCTGTGATCCAACCCCAAGGAATTGCTCAATTCATGCTCTTCAATAGCAAATATTGCTATATCACTATACTATACTCATTCCATCCACTGATAATTTCCAACTCCAAGTATAATATCTACGTATACAAATATCGCTACGTATACAAATTGTCCATTGGAATATCCCGGATTGTTTCACCTGCAACTTTGTAAGGAGCACCTTGATCTTTCTGCAGGTTTGCGTTCCATTTTATCCTAATATCAGCATCTTCTGGCTCCGAATCTCAAAAACAGGAATGTATTTTAGTTTTCCATTTCAAGGTTAATTCTTTTAAGATTAGTCCTCAAAAGGTTAATTTCTCCAAAATAAATCATACAATAACCTCTTTATTTTACCACGAAATTCTGACTTTATTGGCTTTTTATCAATTGTAATCATTTGTAAACTATGAGCAAAGAGAATTCAAGTGTAGCCCAATAAATAGTCGCTAGAAAGCGTTGGAAAATCTATATAGCTGTGGCTGGGCATGATCTAAACTAAAGTATCGGTAGCAAAAAAGCGAATGTAAGCAATTTGTTGAAATCGGAAGTTTATCAAAGTTCTCTACAATTACCCCATATACTCATACACCACTCTGCGTACTCATACATCCTACCGACAATTCCTCACTCTCTAATTCTTTATCTGTTTACTTTAAACAGGTAAGTTAAGAAAATAGTTACAGATTAGCAAAGTGAATCCAAGATGAAATCTTGACCAACAGATTAGCAAGACCATAAATTCCAAGACTTCATTCAGTGGTTTATTATTGGTGCGGTCTACACTAAGTTTTATCTAAGCTTGTAGCTTAGTAAAACTTTGATTAAGGAATTAGAGTCAATTTCTCACTCTTGTGCTTACCTAAATAAGGACAAATTGAGATCTTCATACTAGTTTTCAACATCAGGAACCATCTAGATAGGAAAACATATATTAGCGTTAGGAGTGATTTCATATGTTCTTATTTTGGTTTGCATTTCGGTTGGTTTAACATAACTAAGAACATCAATCTTGATTTATCTTTTAAAGTAATTATGTAATAATATAAAAGAGGGAAACTATGAAAATAGTTGGTATACAGTCAAGCCCACGGGGCAAAAAGAGTAATACTTTAAAATTGCTGGATGCAGCCTTAGACGGAGCTGCAGAAGTTGGAGCCGAAGTCGAAGCTATCGACGTTACGAAGTTAAATATCAAATATTGCACTGCATGCGATTCCTGCCATGAGACAGGGGTATGCTCAATAAAAGATGATTTCAATGTTGTGCTGGGAAAGCTACTGGCTGCAGATGGTATAATCTGGAGTAGCCCTAATTACATAACAAATGTAACAGCCCAGCTCAAGACCCTGTTCGATAGAAGTCCACTTATTGTTCATGAACAGCTCTTTGATGGGAAATATGGTTTTTCCTTGACAACTGCAGGTAGTGGGGATGTAGATTTTGTCCTTGACATTATGAACAACTATATGATAAATTGCGGGGGCAACATCATAGGAGGAGTGGGCTGCGCAGTAGCTCAGGGTCCTTCAGCATTAGTAGCTGCCATTGAAAAATCGCAAGAAATGGGCAAAGATCTTGTTAAAGCGATAAAAAAGAAAAGGCAATACCCTGAGCAGGAAGATGCGCATAAAGCCTGGAGAGAAAGATTCAAGTATGTCCTCATTGCCAATAAAGACCACTGGACGCACAACTGCGATTACTGGGCTGAAAAAGGCTGGATCCAAGAATAACTTATTGAGAAAGTGATTGCATAGTATCAACAGATTTACTAAACGTTAGAAGTTTGGAAAAAAAATATAAAGTATTGTGGGTTGAAATTCCGCGCACTGCACAGAATTCAGGAATGACATCCAACTGAGCTGTCGCAGAAATCAACTGGAATTCAATATCAAGTGCAGTTGTTTTTAGTCACATATTCTCCAGACAGTACTCAAACGACTGCTATTCTACCGAGGGTAACCTTTCTTTTCGTCTACTTAGAATAAGTAGGGAGCTGGGCAAACACCCGAAAATCATTCCTATATCTTTACATTGCAAGCCGTTTTACAAACTGCTGACACATTAGCAGAGCTGTGAATCATTCTCCATAGCACTTTCAAACTGGGAATTTATTGTCGGGACATCTTCGAAGATAAGGAGGATGCAGTTCTCATACAGTTAGAGCCCCTTTTCGGGACGAAAAATCTACGGGAACTTGAAATTTATGTGTTACCACGAGTCGCTGCACCAGCAAAAGAAACATGAAGACCTACATTTTCAATCCTTCAACATTGGCCGAAGAGTTCGCAAGTTTAGGGTTCCATCTCCATCGGAATTTAAGCCCAGAGACATTGAATAACGTTATTTCAAAAAACACATGGATGGATATTATGCGCAGAAATATGTTTACTTGCATGTGCAGTTGTTTAATAATCAGGTACATAATGTATTTCCCTAGCTGGTGACATTAATGTTTGTATTAATTTGCCACTCGTTTTTTTATGAACTCGACTTCCCACAAATATCCTTCCAGTTTTCACAATTTTATTCGGTTGTTTTTTTTGAGACTGTTTGATTATTCAAACATTGTTTTTGAAAATATCTTATACTTTCCGATCTTTATGATGATAATTGATTAATTGATAGCTGCTCTGTAGAAATCCTTAATTTAATGCACATTTCTACTATCTTTTGTATTTCCCCCAAATTTTCATCTCTTTCTTTTTCTTGCAGGTATAATTGAGTCTGATCTTATTTCTTCTCTAATTAGGGAATGGATTTTTTCTGAATCATATTCTTTATCCATCACATAGCATTGAGATTTTCTTATCCTATTTGATTGTTTTATCAAAGCATTTGCATGTTTGATGTTATGATATTTTTTTTTACTAATTTTCCATACTTAAACTACCTTTTTAGCTGTGTCGACTGATATTAAAGTTTTCAAGAAGCTCCTTCGTAGCTGACCTGTTCTGTGGGAATAATAACTTGTATAGGAACTTGTAAATCCTGTTGCATCAATTGCCGTAATAGAGATCATTTCTCCATGTGAGTGAAACAACTTTAGAGTTTTTGACAAAAGAAGGTTAAACAGAGAAGAGGGAATTCTGGATACAAATTCTTAAAGGGTAGTGAACTGGGAGTCTTATTAAGCTGAATTTTTCTTTTATATTTTCATTAGGTCAATGAGTTCTACAAAATCACGATAGTTTGTGCTGATATATTCCTCCAATAAAACCAGAAAAGAAGTTGATGCTGGGTATAAAAATGTTTGGAATATTTGCAGGAATAAATGTTCATTCTGGAAGACTGAACAGTTTTAAGGCTGATATCAACAAATTTAATGTACTCATACGATTTCAATATTTTGTGGTTCTTCGTTTTTTGTGGGCAAATAGATAAATATTTTATAACACAATGTTGATTAAAATATGGGGCAATGCACAACTTAGAGGATTCCTATAGAGCCATTTTTTTTCCCCGTTTTTCCAGTGTTTATAGAATTTCGAGTGACTTAAGCGTGAAGACTTATGTTTGAAACTGCTACTTCTTCCAAAAAATATAATTTATTTGTGAGTTCATTATATTACTTTAAATTGTTATTTCTCAACAGATCTGTTGCTTTAACAAGCAAATTTTCAGAGCCTTTGTCACTGATCTTCTTGGCTGGAACACCAGCTATACTGATATTTTTTTCGTGGAATGACTTATTCACAACAGAATTGGCACCAATGGCTATTCCATCGGCAATTATAACATCCCCAAAAATTTTTGCCCCGGGCCCGATGTAAACATTGTTACCAATTTTAGGGGCGACATCGATGTATTTTCCTGCTTTTATACCAATGCTGGTACAAACATGTATTCTACAATTTGCTCCAATTTTAGCATATCGACTTACAACAATAGTGCCTCTATGACCAATAGATAATCCAGGACCAAAAACATTCGGAGGAATGCTAAATCCAAGAAGAACGCTTAAAATAAAAAATTTAAAATATGTATATATATAAATTATTTTGTAAATCTTCGATTGCTTACAATTATGATAATATTCAACTTTTCTTAATAATTTTTCAAAAATCCAAATTTCATCTATAACAATTCCTATTTTTGTTTTATTCCGGCCTAATGCAATTCTATCAGCTTCTAAATAATATTTATAATCATCTTTTGATTTTATCATAGTATCTCTCTAAGTGTTTTTCCAATTATCTACCTACTTCATTAATTTCCTGGAAGATTCTCTGCTTATGTAATATTTTCCTTTTATTTAGTCTTCATTTATATCAATGAGTATTGAGAATGCTAGTCTAAATACTGGATCCTGTTCTGGGAATGCTCCAAATATCCTGCTTCTTCTTTTTAGCTCCTTGCTAGTCTTTTCCATCATATTTTCTGTTCTTATTGCAGTCGAATATACCTTAGCTTGCTACTGGATGAGCCTTCCCAAGATCAATCAAGAAAGGAAAATAGAGACAGAGTACATAAGAAGAGATGAAAACGGGGAGTAAATTTACTCCGACTGAAAAAAGAACAACTAATATTCTATAATATAGCATTGCAACAATTTTTTAGTAGGTTAGGACTTTAGGTACAAAAGGAACTTTAGGTGCTAAGCCATGATTATCAAAAGCTATTTATATATCATTTATAATCATATGATAAAATTTAAAGGTTTATCGAAATCTTCTATAAAATTAGTTATCTCGAGCAAAGCGAAAAGGACAGCATATGGCAAAGTTACAACTCTGCTGGCGCAAGTTTGAGAATTAATATTTATTATGGGTTTCCTTTCGTTCCTCTATGAAATTAAGGAGTTCCTGAGAATCACTGATCCTGTCAAGTTCCTTCTTTTCGATCAAAACTGTATTTTCCACGGATTTAATTTTGGAACATCCATTGATAATAAAAACTGATTGTGTCTTTGTAACAGAGGAAATGCTGCTCATCAGGCTAGCCCGTTTGATTATGGTGGTGTTGAATTCGCTGACTCCTGTGAGGATAACTGAATACTTATCCCGTGAAACAGCTTTGAAAGGCGCCTGTGCTGTAGGAAGAACATCATATCCAAGAGTGGAGATCATATTAAGGATCAAATCTTCCGGTAACGGCATGCAGGATTTTTTCTGAGTTTCTGTTCTGGATTCTGTCTTTTTCCTGGACTTTCTATTCCCACAAGATTTCAGAATATTTATGGGCCTTGCCAGCTCAACCTCAAAGATATCTTCTAATTGGAGCAGGATACCAATAGAAGTGTCCATTCCTTCTTCCTCATACTTACTAATAGTTCTCCTTGAAACACCTACTGTTGCAGCAAGAGCCCCCAGAGACATCGACTGATTCATCCTAGCTTTTTTGAGGTTTTCTCCCTCGATTGAAACGTATAGCCCACCGGGAGCTGCTGAAACTAGCGGTGGAATGTTTTCAATAAAGTAGTCGTGAAGGGTCCGAACATTCAGGGCAAGAATATCATAACGCATGTATACAACGCTATCTTCAAGCATCTGATCTCTGGTCTTGGCCCCCACGACAATAGCAGCACCTCCAATATACTCGGCCAGGTATTTCATCTCCCTAGCAGTTTCTTCATTCAGGCCGTCAATATTAAATAATACCTTGCAAAATAGTAATATCTCACCTTTCCGTGCAGCGACGTCAAAACTTCTCGGACGAATGTTGCAGCGGTCAGAGAGTGAAAAGCCTGCTTGTGACAATACATCAATAATTTGATGCATGAGATCCTCTTTTGACATTCAGTATTTATTTCTGTTTGATCATCTATATACATGTTGCTTCTTTAGCGATACTCACTAAAGCGTAAAAATAATTAAGAAGGTAACAAAAAATGCAGCTATCTAGAACTGGCTGCAAAAAATATTAAGAAAAAGATCGAAAATACAAAAAAATGATTATCGGAATTGATGATACAGACTCAAATGAAGGAATGTGCACCACATATCTGGGAGCTGTGCTTCTTGAAGAACTGCAGAATTATGGGGTTGTTGAAACTCTTCCTTTCCTTGTGCGCCTTAATCCTACCATTCCCTATAAAACAAGAGGAAATGCTGCAATAGCCCTGAAGCTTAAAACAAATTGCCCGGAAAAGGCAATTGCCTATATTTTGTCCAGAATAGAAGAACTTGCACACATGGATTGTGAAAAAACCAATCCAGGAGCTGTTTTTATCCTGGAAAAAGAATATGAGAACCTCAAGCTTATTCTAAAAAATTTTTTAACCGAAGCTATAATGGATGTAATTGAGATACAGAAGGCAAAAAACATTATCTCAAAGCATGGGATTCACTCAAAGGGTTTCAAAAACGGAAGAGGACTTATAGGTGCTCTTGCAGCCTGCGGGGCCATGCTGAATCCTGAAGAACTGGATAATACCTTCGAGCACTTGGCATACAGGCGGAAGGAAAAATGTGGGACTCCACGCAAAGTAGATAAGGAAAGTTTCTTTGAAGCTGACAGGGAAACATACCCTAAAACATGGGATACGGTGGATCTCACAAACAAGCTTGTAGTCTGCATACCTCACTCATTTGATCCAGTACTCTTTGGAATCAGGGGGGAAAATCCGGAAATCGTTACTAAAGCTGCAGGGATCATCAGGTCTGAACCTGTTGAACGCTTTGCTGTATACAGGACGAATCAGGGCACTGATATGCACCTGCTGCCTGCAAAAGACATTGATGAAATCCGAAATATGCATTCTTACAAGCTTGAGGGAACTGTTTCAGCAGCTCCGAACACTATCCATGGAGGACACGTCTTTTTCGCTATCAGGGATGGTAGTGGAGACGAGATAGACTGTGCAGCCTTTGAGCCTACCAAGAATTTCAGGGCAATTGTTAGGAGGCTCATGTCAGGAGATAGAGTTATACTTTCGGGAAGCATCAGCTCAGGGACACTGAACATTGAAAAAATGGAAATTAAATATCTTGCACCTCTTTATGCCGAAGAAAATCCAAAATGTCCTAACTGCGGAAAGCATATGAAATCTGCAGGACAAGGGCAGGGTTTACGCTGTAAAAAATGTAGGATAAGAACCCCCTCCAAAATTAGATGTGAAGTGAAACGAGATCTTGAGGTAGGACTTTACGAGGTCCCACCCTGTGCCAGAAGGCACCTTGCAAAACCGTTAGTCAGGGAAAAGCGATCTGAAACTAGAATCTATCCTTCTCGATAAAAGGAAAGATCGAAACCTGAATTCTTGGGTTTCTTGAGCATCTATTATTTTTTCATATTATCTGTAACCAGATTAGCATATTTCAGGGACAGGCGGAATTTTTCTTTTATGCTCGCTTCTCTCGATGCGTTTCATTACGGAGTTCAGTTGCTCTATGGAAACTCCAACGGTACTCAGAATAATTTCAGGAGCTTTATTTTGTTCAAGCATCATTAGCACATTATCCAGCTTTATATAAGAAATTCCAAGTTCAT
>Ga0326728_10017299_pt1 | contig 14482 bp, 14 predicted proteins | sample MB3enrmetagenome_FD_207602 | JGI IMG/M metagenome (GOLD analysis project Ga0326728, IMG submission 207602) | Lab enriched peat soil microbial communities from McLean, Ithaca, NY, United States - MB31MN | ecosystem: Environmental > Terrestrial > Soil > Wetlands > Peat | place: USA: New York...
GATTCTCTGCCGCCTGATGTCATTTGCCGGCTGCGGCAACGGGGAAGTCCTTCGTTCGAACGTGTTTTTTTGGTCTGACCCTCCGTACAGGATTCCTGTACAATAGGGGCAGAGTGACCGATGATCTCCGAGACCACCTATACGAGCCTGCGTGAAAACTTGGCCAGCGTTCTGGATCAAGTCGTGGATCGGCAGCAAACCGTCATCGTTCGGCGCAGAGGCTCGCGGGACGTTGCTCTCATTCCCGCTGGTGAACTCGCCGGGTTGATCGAGACTGCTCACCTGCTCCGGTCGCCACGCAACGCGCGCCGTTTGCTGGCGGCGCTGAATCGGGCCGGCCGGCGCAAACCCAGGCCCGAAAGTGTCGCCGAATTGCGGCGAGAGATCCTCGGTGAAACGGGACGTTAAGCGGGCCGCCATCTTTCATCCCGAGTTCAGGGAGGATCTGCGGTATTGGGTCAAGTCCGACCGGAACACCGCGATACGAGTACTGGATCTGGTCGAAGCCGTCTTGCGCGATCCGTGCGAAGGCCCCGGCAAGCCCGAGCCGCTCCGATATCTGCTGGCAGGTTGTTGGTCCAGGCGCATTACCCAGGAACACCGCCTGGTGTACCGGGTCGGCGACGAAGGCATTGATTTTCTTCAGGCCCGTTATCACTATTGATCCCGCAGCGGCAGTCCACTGTCCCGCATCCGCCCCGAAGCATCGTCCCCCGCCCGGAACTGGGCTGGTGGACTTCCCGGATGGAGCTGTTGGCGCGGTTGGCCTCACTTTTGCGGATCGGCCGCTTCCCGTCAAGTGGCGGCGATTCGGCCTGTTTGGCGTCGCCAAGCCGACTCCCAGTACCTACTTCCGCGGGCGGCGCGGCCTCGTCCGGCAGGTGCGGTACTCTCAACTGGTGGAAGTCCGGTAGGATCATTGGTAGTAACATCATTGGTAATAACAATGAAGACGGCGATTTCCATAGATGACGGACTATTGCGGGAAGCGGACGAAACTGCGCGGCTGATGGGGCTGAGCCGCAGCCGGCTTTTCGCGCTGGCAGTCGGCGATTTCCTGCAACGGCAGCGGCGCGAACAGATGCTCCTCCGGCTGAACGAGGTCTATGCCGAGGGTAGGGAACCGGCGGAAACGCCTCTGCTGAAGGGAATCAAGGCCAAGGTCCGCCGCGCAGTCGGGGAACGTTGGTGAGCGGGATTCGGCAGGGACAAGTGTACTGGCTTGACTTTGGACCCGCGGCCGGTTCGGAGCCGGCGGACCGGCATCCCTGCGTGGTGGTCCAGAACGATATCTTCAACCGGAGCGCGATTCCGACCAGCGTCGTGCGCCTGATCACGTCAAATCTGAGCAGGGCCAACGCGCCGGGCAACGTGCTTCTGAAGAAGGGCGAGGCCAACCTTCCAAAGGCAAGCGTGGTGAACGTATGCCAGATCCTCACGGTCGGCAAGGCGGAGCTTGTGGAATGCGTCGGCAAGTTAAGCGGCCCGGCGGCCGGCGCCGTGCGCGACGGATTGCATCTGCTGTTCGATAGGCTGTGACGCCGCCGCTTCCGTGCCTAGGTACATCCATTCGCAAATACGGTTGCGACTACAAGGAGTAATCAAGCAAACCAGCTCCTGGGGGAACCTCTTTCCGAGTGGGGCGTCAGCCGCCCGGAACTGTGCTGGCGCCTCCGCACGGCGGAACCTGGGGCACGCATGCTCTTGGCCCACATTCGACTGCCATAAGCTCCATCGCGCCCACAAGGACCTGAGAAGGATGGGCAGGATGTGAAAAAAGGGACGGCAACTACCCCCGTTCCTACTTCAATCTCTCGCGGATGCCCTTACCACCCCAACCCTTCACGAACCCCTCGGTTATGTCGTAGTATCTATCGGCAGCAAGCTTCAAGGCCGCGCTGAGCCCGGCAGATTCCGAGAAAAAAGCAACTGTCACTTGCTTCCCAAGATGTTTCACTTCCTCCACCAAGGGGACGTAATCACCGTCGCCTGCCATTAGGAATCCGACATCATAATGGTTATTGAAGGCGTGCGAGAGCATGTCCTTCGTGAGGCTGACATCGACGCCTTTGGCTTTTTCGCTTTGTCGCGTCTTCTTGAACACCCGCGGAGTGAACTGCAATTCCCAAAGATGCCGACGTACACCTTCCAGAGCAGGCTCGTCGCCAGTCAGGCTCGTGTAGTAATAAGACCTGATGGAGTTCCAATCCAGACTAACCGCGTCGTACAGTCGCCCTGTACCTACTGTGTTGGGGTTCCAGATAAAGCAGTCCCTACGCCAGCACTTTCCCTCGATAGGATCTGCACCCGCTTGATGGAGGACTTCTTGCGCGCGGAGTGTGAGATTCTCGCCGTCCACGAATAGCATCCACCGTTTTAGCGTCGGAAAGGCCGGCATGATTTATGCTTCGAGGCTCCTTTTGGGTTGATCATATCACCATTTTCCTGAACTGAATCCAGCCGTCGAGTTTTACGAATTGCCGGCTGGCGCTGCGCCCCGAAGCACGAACGGCGCATCCGTCGAGGCAAGAATCCAGCCCTCGTCAGGATCGCCGTCCACTCTGAGAGAGATCCCAAGGACGAGGGTTAGAAACGAAAAGTCCCCTTGCGGCCTCACACCCGCCGGGTGTCGGGAGCGTCAGTGACGATCCGGAACCAGGACGCCGAGTTGCGGACCGGCCACAAATTCCATGATCCGGATGGCCTCGCGGCGCAGTGTCTCCTCCGCGTCCCGTGTCGCGTGCGTCCACCGCTGGAGCCACACTACCTTCGGAGGCGGCCCTATTGTCGTGGCGAGTTCGTAGAAGTCGGAGCCGGTGCTCACGATCACGAAATTCCCTGCCTTGGCAAACTCCCATATCCGACGATCCGGACTTTCGAGTAAGTCGGCCTCCGCGACATGAGCCGACTCCGGCTATAACTCAGCCAGCCGGACGACGAGCTTGCGCGAGAGGCTGTCGTCAAACGGCAGTTTCACAGAGCCACACGCCTGCCCATCCTGGCGGCAAATTCGTACACGGCACGGAAATCATCCGGCTCCAGTTCCGGGTAGTCATCCAGGATTTGCTGTTCTGTCATGCCCGCGGCGAGCCAACTCAACACATCCCATACCGTGATGCGCAACCCGCGGACACACGGCTGGCCGGATCCTCATTACTCCCCGACAAGTCGCCACCTCTTCCCCCCACCCCGAAGCATCTTTCCCGCTCCCCACCGCATGTCCTTCCTCGCCACGAACCTGAAGAAACCTTTTTCGTTCACACGTTTTGAAATATTTTTTTCGCTGATTCGAAAGGCGTTAGTCCGATCCACTGCCGGGAACCGCGGAACGAGAGAGTAGCATTCGGTTGTGGAACACCTGAATCGAACCGAACAGGCGTGCGCGGTCACAGCCGCTGCGGCGCACGACCTTAATAATGAACTGACTGTCATCCTCAGCGGGGTTTGCGGCACGCTTGCCGAACTGGGACCGAACCATCCCGCGCGCCATCTCCTCATCCAGGCGCGTGCGGCGGCCCAGCGCTGCGCGTGGAAGGCCTCCGGCCTGCTGGACTTCAGCGCCAGGCAGGGCGTGATGCCGGTGCGCGACTCGCTGGAGCGCCTGATGGCGGAGTGAGCGCCCCGGCTGAACTACCATGGGATTAGTGCGTATCCTCGGCATCGAATCTTCCTGCGACGAAACCGCCGCGTCGGTGGTGGCGGACGGGCGGAACGTGCTTTCCTCGGTGGTGGCGTCGCAGATGGCCACCCACGGCAAGTACGGCGGGGTGGTCCCGGAGTTGGCTTCGCGCGAGCACTTGCGCGCCATCGTGCCGGTGGTGCGGGAAGCGCTGGCGCAATCCGGCACGCGCCTGGAGGACCTGGCCGCCATCGCCGCGACGGTGGGGCCGGGTCTGGTCGGCTCGCTGCTGGTGGGCCTGACCTACGCCAAGAGCCTGAGCTTCGCCAGTGGCGTGCCGCTGATCGCGGTCAACCACATCGAGGGGCACATCCACGCGGTGGTCCTGGAGGCCGCCCGCGACGGAGCGCCGGTGGAGTATCCGGCCCTGGCGCTGGTGGTGAGCGGCGGGCACACGCACCTGTTCGAGGTGCGCGAAGGGTTCGCCTACCGCCTGCTGGGCAAGACCCGCGACGACGCGGCCGGCGAGGCGTTCGACAAGGTCGGCAAGCTGCTCGGATACGGGTATCCGGGCGGCCCGGTGATCGATCGCCTGGCGCCCCACGGCGACCCCCATGCGGTTCGCTTCACCTTCGCCAAGATGAAGGGCAATGCGCTGGATTTCAGTTTCAGCGGGCTGAAGACGGCCGTTTTGCGCTGGGTGGAGGCGCGCGACATGGCGGCCGAGATTGCGGCGCGCCGCGCGCTTCTCGGCGAGCACCGGCAGCCCTCCACGGAGCAGTGGCTGGCGGCCACCCCGCAGGCGACGCTCGACCTGCTGGCATCGTTCCAACAGGCCGCGATCAACGAGCTGCTGAAGCGCGCGGCGACGGCGGCCGAGCGGATGGAGGCGCGCAGCCTGATCGTGTCCGGCGGAGTGGCCTGCAACTCGGGATTGCGCGCCGCCGCCCGCGCCGCGGGACTGCCGTACCCGGTTTACTTTCCTTCGCCGGGGCTCTCCACCGACAACGCCGCCATGATCGCCGCCGCCGCTTTCCCGAAGCTGGCGCGCGGCGAGTTCGCCGGGCTGGATACCGCCGCCGAGGCCAATCTGACACTGGCATGACGGCTGTGATAAGTTGATCTTCACAACCCCATGACTCTGATCAACGTCTTTCTGGGCGCTCCCGGAAGCCTGGCGGAGGAACAGGCGGCATTTCACGAAGCTATCGCCGCGTGTAACCAGGAGCAAGGGCTGGCGCTTGGCACCCTGTTCGTGGCGCTGACCGCATCCCGAAAGTCGTATCCCCAGGGTGTGATCGACGATAACATCCGCGCGTGCGGTTACTATCTGCTGGCGGTGGACGATACCCTGGGAATCGCCGGCAACACCTTCGAGCACGATTGGTGGGTGGCCCGGCAGTGCTGCGCCGACCCCAAATCGCCCATGCGCGAAACGGTGGCGCTGTTCAAGAAGCAGCCCGCGGGACGGGAGCCGGACCCGGCGGTGGAGAAGTTTCGAGCGTCGGTCGAAGCCGCCGGCGGAACGCGGTGTCTCGACTTCCGCGACGCGGCGGAGTTTGGCGAGATGGTTCGCGGTCTGCTGGCGGAGTGGCTCCGATGACTCCGGCGGAAAAAACCGAGCTACTGGACGACCTGGCGTTTCTGCGCAAGTTCCACTACTTCTATCTGCGCAACTGGCGCGACGATCCGCCGCTTGAAGAGGTGCGCCGCGGCAGCGTGATGCTGCGCCGATGGCTGGCGGACCGCGAGCTGGTGCGCGCCTGGCGGGCCGCGGGATTCCCAGGGGAGCCGCACATCGCGGCCATCGATCTGGAGGCCGTGGTGGCGGCCCGCGGAGGCGGCGTGCCCGATTTTGCGCTGGCCGGAGCGGCGCGGATGAAATCCGATGTCGCGGCCGCGGTGGCGCCCGCGCCGGCGTTCCGCCTATACTCGCTGTCGGAGTATCTGGAATCGCCCAGCATATTCTTGCGCGGCACGACGATCAGCCGCCGCGAGATCGTCAAGTATATGGCGCACCTGGCGGACGCCAAACCCCGCAAGCAGGATCGCGCCATGGCCGAGCGCATGGGCCGCCTGGAAGCCGGGGCCAACGCCTATCGCCAGGACGCGTTTCCGCTGGAGCTGATTTCCATCGGCCAGACCCTGACGCAAGCGCCCGACGTGGAGAAGCTGGCGCGGGCGTGCGGGGGCAGCCAAGCGGGAATAGCCACGGATGAACAGGGATAAGCCAAGAATTTGGTTTTATCGGCCAGCTTGCGCCACAGTCCGCTGGTAGGGAACGCCGGGATTTTTGGCGTCGAATTGCGCGGCGCGGTGCATCCTCTCCCGGTCGTCCTCCGTGAGAGTCAGACCGAAGTGCGGCGCCACCTCATTCGGAATGGCGCCGGGCAGCTCGCAATAGTTCACGAACAGAGCTTGCGGGTCCCGAGAGGCGGCTGCGGCGGCGTCCAGGAAACCGGTGAGCGCCTGCGCGCACCATTGTCCGCGGGGCAGGGTGGCGATGTCTTCGGGGCGCATCCCGAGGACGCGCGGGTCCATGCTGCCCGGGAGCGCCAACTTTCCGGGACTGCGGACTTGCGAGGCCAGCACCTCGGCCGGCTCGCGGTGCAGAAAGATCCAGGGAGTATCCGGAAAAGCGGCGCGGATCAGCGCCAGGTTGTGGATGTGCCAGGAGTCCAGCTTGACCACGTAGTGCGTTTCCGGGCCGCTCCGCCGCTGTCCCAGGGCCGCCACGGTCCATTGCAGCCAGCGCACGTGCTCGTCGAAGGGAAGTCCGGGTACGGCGAGCGCCGCCTGAATGGCTTCGTCGATGGGCGGGGCTTCCGAGACCACCGTCACCCGCGGTAAGGCGGCGAACATCTGCGCGGCCAGCGTGGAGCCGCACCGCGACATGTGGAAGATGAAGCCGGAGGGCGCCAGAGAACGGTTGGTTGCCAGCAGTTCCGCGGCGGCGTCGAGAGGCGTCTCGCGGCGGAAGAGCGCGGTGAACGGATGGCGCAGGGCCACGCGTACGCTGCCCTCGAAGAATGGCTCGCTCAGCCGGCTGCGTCCGGTGTAGATCCACTCGGTGAAAGGCCTGCCCCGGCGAAAGGAGATGCGGATGGGCGTCCAGCCGTCGAGGGGCGCCGCGGCGTCCGGGCAGGCGGCCCGCGTCACATCGGACTCCAGGAAATCGAAGCCGCGCTGGTGTCCCAGTTCCACGGCGCGGGCAACCAGGCCGGCGCGGTCGCCCATGGAATCAAGCTCGCGCAGCACCGCGGGCGTCTCGATGGCGAAGCGGCGGAATTCCTCGAAGCCGCGCGCCGGCGACGGGGCGCGGGGGATGTGCCAACCCTCGGCGCGTCCCCGCCGGAACAATTCGTGGACCCACGCGTCGACCACCGCGTCGATCACCAGGTGTACGCGGTCCGCGCCGCCGCGATTGTTCACGCGGTGCGGCAAATTGACGTCGACGTAATAGCAGCCGCCTTCCTCCAGCAGCAGGCGCTCGCCAGCCACGTAGAATTCCACCCCGCCGTTGGTCGAGATGGGAACATGGATGCGGATCTCGCCGTCCTCGTAGTCCAGGGCGTTGTCGGCGTGCTCGCGAATGAAGGAGCCGGGAGCCAGGCTGAGCAGGCGCACGGCGCGCAGCGGGCACGGAAACGCGGACAGGGTTTGGCGGAAATACGGGCAGCGGTCCAGCAGGGGGGTATCGCGGAACACGGCCGGCCCGTGCGTCTGGGCCGCCAGTTCGGTAGTGGAGCCGCTGACGGAGCGCAATGCCGCGCCGCGCCAGAGTCCGCGGTAGTCGCCCTGGTTGTAGTGCGCCGACCACTCCTCATCGCCCACCCGGGCGAGATCGGCCTGGAGCAGCGCGGGATCGAAACGAAATGGGAATTGCAAGCCGGCGGGCATACCGACAATTCCGGCGCGCCACCGGTTTCGGAGGGCGCGCCGGAACGCAAGCTCCAGGTTAGTTTCTGGACGGGAAAATGCCGACCAGCGCGATGATGAAGTTCACGCACTGGTACGGCTGAATGATGGACACCGGGATTCCGCTGCCGGTGGGGCCGATCATTTGCTGACTCATGGTGGTGCCGGGATTGCCGGGAGCGTAGATCTCGGTGGTGGTGCCCGACGCGGTTGCCAGCAGGTTGCCCGTCGGTACGTTGCCGCCTCTACCGGCCGTCGCCGAAGAGGCGTTCACCGGGTGAGAGTGGGGGGGCAGGTTGCTGGTGTTCAGGGTCACCTGCTGGGCGCCGCCGATTTCACCCAGGACGTAGGTGCTCAGGCCGGCGCCCGAACCTGGGTGGATCGGCACGCGCCCTTGCAGGTTCGGAAGCCCGAAGGTTCTGATACCGTCGCCGCCGAAGGTGGTTCCTAGAATCGAGAACAGCGCGGTGTTCGAGGATATGGCTAACAGTTGCCCGTTGCAAAGGGCCCAGCCGCTCGGCGCAAAATTCCCGCCGAACATCACGATGGCTCCGATGTATGGTTCGTTCATGTAATTCTCCTTATCGATTGGTTGGCTGCGAGGCGCGCGCCGCGGTGCGGCCTCGTCAGCTTGTTTTCCCCTCCGCGGCTGAATTTGCGGCCCAAGTGGGCGAGCTAGTACAAGTGAACGGCACCCACGAACAACGTGGACGGGTCGGTCATGATCTTTGTAAGCAACAGACCGGTGCCGCCAGCGGTTGGAGCTACCGATGTTCCCGAGCTTCCTCCAGCTCCGCCGGACCCGCCGCCGCCGCCCGCGTATCCGCTCGAGCTGTTGGAGTTGTTGCCGGCGGCCCCGCCGGCTACGGTCGCAGTGCCCGCGCTGATAGAGGGCGCCAGCAAGTTTATGACGCCACCACCACCGCCGCCCGAACCACTGGTGCCGGTAGGACTACCGGAGACCGAGTTGGCTCCTTGGCCGCCAACCGCGCTCAGGGTTCCGCTGTTGGTAATGCTGGTCTTCGACGCCAGCACAATGACTCCGCCGCCGCCGCCGCCACCGCCGGTGGTCGTGGCATTGACTGTCCCGGTGCCCCCGTCGGCGTGGATGGACGCTCCACTGTCAATGGTGATCGATCCGGCCGCGGCGATCACAATCGTTCCACCGCCGGATGCGCTGACTCCACCGGATCCGCCGGAGACCAATCCGATGCCGCCGCCAATGGCGCCCGGGTTGACCAAGAGTCTTGCCAACAAGGAGTTCACGGCGCCGCTTCCGGGTACAACGGTTCCACCGGTGCTGTCGATCGGGGAGAGGGTAGAGCCGATTCCCTGGCCTGCGTTGGGATTGGTGACTACCACGATGCTGCCCGAAATCGTTACGTTGCCTGTGGCGCGGATCACCGTGCCGCTCGGGACGGTGAGCGTGCCGGTAATCGACAGGGTCGTAAACTGCAGGGTGCTGGACGGCGGACTGGTGACCCAATTGGCGGTCCCAAAGCTCCCCGCTCCATCCGAGCCGTCGCCATAGACCGCGCTGCTACCTCCCGGTCCCGATGGACCCGAGGGTCCCGACGGTCCGGTCGGCCCCGCCGCTCCGACACCGGCTGGGCCGCTGGGTCCGGATGGTCCCGCGGGTCCCGAGGGTCCCGACGGTCCAGTGACACCGGCTGGGCCGCTAGGTCCGGATGGTCCCGCGGGTCCCGAGGGTCCCGACGGTCCAGTGACACCGGCTGGGCCGCTAGGTCCGGATGGTCCCGCGGGTCCCGAGGGTCCCGAAGGTCCAGTGACACCGGCTGGGCCGCTAGGTCCGGATGGTCCCGCGGGTCCCGAGGGTCCCGACGGTCCAGTGACACCGGCTGGGCCACTGGGTCCTGACGGTCCGGTGAGACCGGTTGGGCCGCTGGGTCCTGACGGGCCAGTGAGACCGGTTGGACCGCTGGGTCCCGACGGCCCGGTGAGACCGGATGGGCCACTGGGGCCCGACGGTCCACTTGCACCAGTGGGACCCGAGGCTCCCGCGGGTCCCGACGGTCCGCTTGGGCCTTGGGCGCCGGGATAGCTCAGGACAACACTCAGCGTGGCGGGATGACTGGTGGTAGTAGTCTCCTTGCTGTCGAACAGGACGTTCGTGCCGCCATTGGCGGTGATGAAAAAGCCGTTGTTAGGGACGCTGCCGCTGATCCAACTCTGGACCGCCGAAGTCACGTCGACGGTAATAAACGTATCCCCGGCGGAAACCGCGACACCGCTGGCCACGAGCGCTCCCTGCGCGGGAAAACCAACCGTGCCGCTGACAGTAGTTTCCACCCAACTCCCGCTGGCGAAGTTGATATTGATCGAACCGGCCGTGTTAACGGTATTGGCGTAGAACGTTAGATTCGCCTTGACCACCTGGCCGGCAGTGACACCGGCGGGCAACCCGGTCAGGTCGAATTCCTCCAACCCGACCGACGACGAGGCTCCCACGGCAACGCTGGTGGCTTTCCCGTACGTGGTCGCATTGCCGGGAATATAGTACGCGTCTTGCGACGGGGTCAGGGTTTGAGCGATCAGCCCCAAAGGGGCGAGAGCCAGTGCGACAATTCCGAAACGAACAAGCCGGTTCATCTAAGCCTCCAGTCGAAGAGTTTGCGCCGCCGCGCCCACAGCGCGAACATCGCGGCGCCAATTGTTGCCAATGAAAGAGCGCCGGGTTCCGGCAGCTCAACCGAGGAATCCGCGCCCGTGATGGTCAGAGCCCAATTGCCCGTGCGCAATTCATACAGGGCCGATCCAACGTCGCAAAATTCCCCAGTTAGTCCGATTTCGGCGCAGGTGAACCCCGGATTGCCGTCATCCGCAAACGGATCGAAGGGACCTCCGGTGGGTGAGTTATCGTTCACCATTAATGCCAGCGTGTACGTCCCGGGACCAAGCGTCTCCTGAAGGTACGCATCCAAGCAATCCCCGGTGACCGAGTCGATGTTCGCGGGGTTGGCGCAGCCGATTATGCTGCCCGGGATGTTCGAAGTCGGCGTGAACAGGACTAGATACGGATCGAATCCCCCTTCTGGGATGGTGGTGGAATTTACAACACCGCCGGCGTATCCGTATGTCTGGATGGTTACGGTCTCCGTGGAAGCAATGGTGAAGAGGAACTCCTGGACTTGGTCATCCGCATTGAAGCTCCCCTGATACAGGATTACGCCACCGACAGCCGACGGCGCAACCAGAGCAAGCAAAACAAACACACACAGCAAACCACGCACGATAGGTCCCCCTCAGAACCCGCCACAGGTGTTATCAGGTATTTACCTAGTTATATGGAAACATCCAGACCCCGCAGGGTCCGAACCGTCTCTCCGTACCTTATCAGCAAAATTCTAACTTGGCAATCAAGAAATGTATCTCACAGAGGGAAACGGTGTCATATCGTACGGAAGTTGACAGAAACTCGCTCTACAGACCGAAATGCAAGTTCGCCGGCGGAGACGGCTTTACTCGTGCCGCAAAGCTTCCATGGGATCGACCCGCGCCGCGCCGCGAGCCGGGATCCACGCGGCGAGTAGAGCGATCGTAATCATGGCGACGGCTCCGAAAACCAGCGAGGCCGCCATGCTTACCCGCAGATCTGGGATCAGGGTCGCCGCGAAGCGTCTTCCCCAGAGCGCCATGGGCACGCCCACCAGCAGGCCCGCCGACACCATGCCCAGCGCGTCTCGGAGCACCATCCGGACCACGTCGCGGGGCGTCGCGCCGAGAGCCATGCGGACGCCGATCTCGTTGATGCGCCGCGCCACGGTATAGGCCAGCAATCCGTACAGGCCGATGGCCGCCAGCAACGAACCCAGCGCGCCGAATATCCGGGACACCATCACGATGAGCCGCTCGGGAACGATGTCGGCATCCACTTGATCCGCCAGCGTAGTGACGCGGCCCACGGTGACAGTCTTCGCCACCTCTTGCACCATACGGCGCACGTCGCCGGCTATCGCCGTAGGCGCGCCGCTGGTCCGAATGGAAAACTGCGAGAACAGGTGGCCCTCCTGGAAGGCGTTGAAGTAGATGGTGCGCGGGGTAACTTCGCCCACATCGATATACTTGGCGTCACCTACGACGCCTACGATTTCGTACGGCCGGTCGTCGCCGTCGAATAGTACGTGCTTTCCGATGGGGCTGGCGTCGCCGAAATAGTAACGGGCCATGGCTCGGTTCACGATGGCCACGCGCGAGCGGCCCTGGTCCTCGAAGCTGAAGTCGCGGCCCGCCAACAGCGGCGTGCCGTAGGTCTTGAAGTACTTGGGCGCAACCCAGTTTTCCGCGAGGTAGCGCAGTTCCCCGGGGTGCGACTGGTATCCTTCCACGGTGACGTCGCGGTTCGCCCCGGCGCCCTGAATCGGAGTTACTCCGCTGAGCGTGGCCGAGCGCACGCCCGGAATGGTCTGCAACCGCCGCAGCAGTTCCTGGTACGGCTGAGCCAACTGGGCGCGGCGATATCCGCTGCGCGAGGGGTCCAGCGTCACCAGCAGCATACGATCCCGCTGGAAGCCCAGTTCGGCATACAGGCGGGACAGGTGGCCGACAAACACGCCGGCCGCGGTCAGCAGCACCACCGACAGCGCCACTTGCGCCACCACCAGGCTCTTTCCCAGAAGGCGGCGGAAGCGGGTGTCGCCGGCTCGTCCCGCGTCGCGCAGCGCCGATGCCGGGGCCGTCCCCCAAGCGCGCAAAGCGGGCGCCAATCCGAAAAGCAAGGCGGTCATCACCGCGATTCCGGCGGTGAAGAGCAGCACGCGCGCATCCGGCGCCACTCGGAGCCGGATGGGGTCCCAGTCCCGCCCGTTGGCGATGATCCGCACCAGCGCACCGGCGCCGAGATTCGCCAGCACGACGCCCAGCAGAGCGCCCGCGCCGGAAAGCAGCAGCGACTCGGTGAGCACCTGGCGCGCCAGCCGAAACCGGGTGGCGCCGAGCGAAACCCGCAGCGCCATTTCGCGTTGCCGCGCCGTGGCGCGCGCCAGCAGCAAACTGGCGACATTGGTGCACGCGATCAGCAAGAGCAGCCCCACCACGGCCATCAACACCACGAGCGGTTGGGCGTACCGGTCGCGCACGCGCGAGAGGCCGGCGCCGGCGGGCTCCATTTCGAACTTCATGACGCGCAGAAAGCGGGCGCCTCCGGATTTGTCCTCTTCCAGCGTCCGCCGGTACAACACCGCCATTTCGGCGCGCGCCTGTTCCAGGGACACTCCCGGTTTCAACCGGCCCACCAGCGTCAGGCCGCTGCCGCCGTGCAGGCCCGAGTAATTGTCCGTAGGCTGCGTGATCGTCTGCATGGCGAGCGGCAGCCAGACGTCCTGCCGGGACTCGATCTGCCATCCGGAAAACCCGCGCGCGGCCACCCCGACGATGGTCACCGGCACGTCGTCCACGACGATTCGCCGGCCCAGGACGGCGCGATCGAGGTTGAACCGGTTCTTCCAGAACGACCAGCTCACCACGGCCACCGGGGCGGGCGCGTCCATGCGGTCGTCTTCCGGACCAATAAGGCGGCCCAAGGCGGGCTTCACACCGAGCGCGGGGAAGTAGTTTCCGGTGACCAGGACGCCATCCACTCTCTCGGGCTCCGGGCCCTCGATTCGCACGCGGAACCACGACCCGCCGGGGTTATGATCGCGGGTGGTTCCCATCAGCGCCGAAAACGCGCGACTGTGATCGAGAAAGTACCGGTACATCTGCCACGAGAAGCCATTGAGATGGGGCTCGCCCGGGAAGCGGTGCAGCAGTTCCACCAGCCGCTCCGGCTCGGATACCGGCAGCTTGCGCAGCATGACGGTGTCGATCAAGCTGAAGATCGCGGTATTCGCCCCGATCCCCAGCGCCAGCGACAGCACCGCGACGGCCGTGAATCCGGGTGTCCGCCGCATGGTCCGCAGGGCGTAGCGAACGTCCTGCCAGAGCCTTTCGAGCCAGTTCCAGGGAAACATGCTCGTGCCACCTCCCGAGTGACAATATCTTATCCAGGAAGGATTGGACGCCGCAACCTTGGCCGGAGCGCCCGCGATTTGCGTTTCAGCGAGCTTCGACGCTCGCTATGATAGCTACCATGAAGGCCGTCGAGACCGCTCTTCCGGGCGGGCCGGACGTGCTGCGAATTGCGGAGCGTCCCATCCCGTCTCCCGGCGTTGGGGAGGTGCTGATTGAAGTCGCCGCGTCGGGAGTGAACCGGCCGGACGTATTCCAGCGGATGGGGCACTATCCGCCGCCTCCGGGTACGTCGGATCTGCCGGGCCTGGAGGTGGCGGGGACGATCGTCGACGGGGACTTCTCAGGCGACAATCCCTTTGGGCTGAAACCGGGCGACCCGGTTTGCGCGCTGCTCGCCGGGGGCGGCTATGCCGAGTACGCGGCCGCGCCGCTGGGGCAATGCCTGCCGGCGCCGAAAGGCTTGAGCCTGATTGAGGCCGCGGCGCTCCCGGAGACCTTCTTCACGGTGTGGAGCAATGTGTTCGACCGCGGCCGGTTGGGCCGTGGCGAAGGCGGCCCGCACGAAAGCCTGCTGGTGCAGGGCGGCTCCAGCGGCATCGGCGTGGCTGCCATACAGCTCGCGCACGCGCTGGGACATCCGGTCTTCGCAACTGCGGGCAGCGACGCGAAATGCCGCGCCTGCGAGGCGCTGGGGGCGCGCGCCATCAACTATAAGACTGAGGATTTTGTCGAGCGAGTGCATTCCTTTACCGGGGGGCGCGGCGCCGACGTGATTCTCGACATGGTGGCCGGCGCCTATGTGCCGCGCGAGCTGGATGCGCTGGCGGATGGCGGCCGCCTGGTGGTGATCGCCACTCTGGGCGGATCGGCCGCCACACTGGACATGGGCAAGCTGATGCGCCGCCGGCTTACGGTAACCGGTTCCACCCTGCGGCCGCGTCCGGTGGCGTTCAAGGCGGCGATTGCGCGGCGGCT
>Ga0326728_10017300_pt1 | contig 14482 bp, 14 predicted proteins | sample MB3enrmetagenome_FD_207602 | JGI IMG/M metagenome (GOLD analysis project Ga0326728, IMG submission 207602) | Lab enriched peat soil microbial communities from McLean, Ithaca, NY, United States - MB31MN | ecosystem: Environmental > Terrestrial > Soil > Wetlands > Peat | place: USA: New York...
GGACTCGCCCGCCCCCGCCCATAGGCGCGCCCGCGACGTCGGAAAAGAATCCTCACCCTGTTAAGACAAAGGCATGGAACAACACGGAAACTCCCAAAAATCACCCACAAATTCTGCTACAGACCCCTATTTCGAGGGCAACGCTCCCACCGTTGATTCGGCTACGTTCCTTGGAGCCAGCCGCGTGACGGTTTATTATTTGCTTGGCACCACCGGTTGGGGTGGCTTCTCCGCCAATACCGGTCTTACTCCAGTTCTGTGGGACCCGTTTGGGCCATCTGGCGAGGTCAGCCTTGCTGTGCAAAACGATCAGTTTGGGTTCAACTTCACTGGCCCGGCCAACCTGGTCATCGTGGTGGAAGCTTGCACCAATCTGGCCAGCCCCGTTTGGATTCCCCTCCAGACCAACACGCTCAGCAACGGTTCATGCTCTTTCAGCGAACCGTTGCAGACGAACAGCCCCGGCCGTTACTACCGCATCACCTCGCCCTGACTTGGGGGAAAATAAGAATTAAGAAGGCAGAATTAAGAAGTCGGAAAAGACATCCGCCGTTGTCTATGCTAACACCTTCGCTGAAGCGGCTACGGGACAAGACGCGACAAGTGACTGGATCGAATTGGGGTTCGACGGAGTCTCACCCTCCCATTGTCGCTTCGTGCGCTTCGTCCTTCGTGGTGCGGTGAATCCTCGACTGCGCTTTCGGGCTGCGATGTTTTTGGCGGGACGCCAAAAACGACCGGCGGGACGCCGGTTCCACGCTGAAATTGCCGAAAGATTTGCCTCGATTTTTATGCACTGAAAGAAGCGGCGGGTTGAGGCGCGCGCACGCAATGGGAGTCGAATGCGGAGGGTCGTCTATGGATTGAATGTTCGATGGACGAGGCTATCAATGCGTGAAAATCACCAGGAGCGGAAAGGCCACAGCGGAACAAACGTTCCCAACCAGTGACGCAAACAGACTTTTGAAGACGGATGGCAACGGCAGCCCGGAGTTGCCATAAGACGCAAAACGACATATCAGATATATCAAAGTTCCTTCAATCAATACGATCAATCCTTCCCCCATCCCCACGGCCAGGGCCGGATGCAAACCATCCGCAAGCCAGAGCAGGCCCAGAAAGAGCGGATATCCACATCACGCTGCCGGATTCAGGCCGCTCGCAAACGCTGAAAGGCCCGTGATACTGAAAGCCGAACCGCGATGCCTTTGTTGACAGGGCAGGGCGAGACTCAAATGAGACAGCGTGGAATGCCTTGTCTTCCGCGACTTTTGGCCTAAACTGGTGTTAATGACGCTGCGGCCCATGCTTTTAAGGTTTATGAACTCAAGCCTGCTGGTGAAGGGCCGGTTGGGGTGCCTGCTTTTCCTGATCGGGACCGCTTCGGGAACAATGCCGGCCGGGTTGCGCGCCGCCGTTCCCCCCGGCGTAACTCCCTCGCCGCAGACAGCGAAGGAGAATGCGGACAATGCTTCAAATCCGTACTCTGTCATTGTCGAACGGAACATCTTCCATTTGAACCCGCCGCCGCCGCCGCCCTCCGATGCCGACAAACCCAAGGTCGAATTGCCTGTGGTAAAGATCACCGGTTTTGTCAACATCGGCAACACGAGCAAGGTTCTGTTTCTGTCGCAGCCCAAAGATAAAAAGGAAGGGCCGTTTTACTACAGTTTGGCCGAAGGCGAGAAGAGCGCGGACGGCAAATTCGAGCTGGTCAAAATCCATCCTTCGCAGGACGAAGTGGACGTCATCAACCTCGGCGTGCCGGTGACCCTTACCGTGAAAGAGGACAGCCTTGGTTCGTCCCCGGCGCCGGCGGCTTCTCCTGTGGCGAAGGAAGAGCCGCGGCCGGGCAGACCAGGAAGCGGGATGCCGGGCCGGCCGATGTTCCCGCCGGGCAGAGGCTCTCCGCCGGGCATTCCCGGGGTGCCGGGGGCGGGTGGCAATGGTTTTTCATTTCCGGCCCGGGCGCGGCGGAACCTGCCGCCGCAGTAATTTTGTTATGGAAAGGGCTTGCGCGGGGAAGAGGCCGGCACTATCGTGACAGAGTTCCCTGGATCGCGGGGTGGAGCAGCCTGGTAGCTCGTCAGGCTCATAACCTGAAGGTCGTGGGTTCAAATCCCGCCCCCGCAACCAATTTTCGGGCCTGAAACCCTCGTTTCAGGCCCGTTTTTATTGGTGTTTTTTCACTTCCTTTATTTCCGACACGACAACCCGCCCAACGGAGTCCCGCAAGAGGAGTTACCCGACTTGGTGTGAATTTGACCTGCGAAAAGTCCGATGGTAAAATCGCGGGCATGGCAACTGCGCTTGCAACACCCGGCCAGGGGGCTTCGAACCGCCGCGTGGAGAAAATGCGCCGCAGCGCGGATAACTGACCGGTCTTCGCGATGGCCCCCATTCACGAACTGCTGAACCGCATCCGCTGGGACCCCGAATTTGGCCGTGGAAACTTCGAGTTGGGCTACTTTGACCGCGTGGAGGGCCGGGTCATCGTTATCCCGTTTCGAGAACTGGATTTCTCGGAAGACGACCCGCAAGCGTTCCGGCTCGCAGACACGGAGGGCCGGATGCATCGCGTGCCCTTTCACCGCGTTCGGGAAGTGTATAAAGAAGGCCGGCGCATTTGGCATCGGCCGCAAGACGCACAATGAAAAGCCGTTCTGCTTCTTGACTCTCGGAGCCGTTGCCACTATCCTGGCAGCAACCTCAGCCGTGGAATACTTATGGCAGGCAAACCTCTTGTCAGCGGCAATCTGGCGGGTGTGATCAAGCTCCCCGAACCACGCCCGGACGGCACAATATCCGTTGAATCGGCTTTGCGCCGGCGACGATCCGTCCGGGAATTCGGAAAGGGAGCACTGACACTGGCGGAGATTTCGCAACTGCTCTGGGCCGCCCAGGGAATTACCGGCCCTGAGGGCCAGCGCACAGCGCCTTCGGCCGGCGCGCTTTATCCGCTGGAGGTTTTTCTCGTAGCGTGTGACCAAGACCAGTCGCCTGCTGGCGTTTACAGATATCGGCCTCAAGGCCACGACTTGATCCCTGTAGTCCGAGGGGACCAGCGAGCGAAGTTGGCTGGCGCGGCACTGGAACAAGACCGGTTGAAGGAGGCGCCGGTAACCATTGTCATCGCCGCGGTTTACGAGCGAACAGCCAGGAAATACAAGCAGCGGGCGGAACGCTATCTGCACATGGAGGTCGGGCACGCCGCTCAGAACGTCCATTTGCAGGCCGTTGCGCTCGATCTGGGGACCGTCGTAGTCGGCGCATTCGATGATGCCGAGGTGAAGAGGGTATTGACACTTGCCGTAAACGAGCAACCACTGTGCCTGATGCCGGTCGGCAAGCCTCGCTCGTAGCTCCAGCCGGGCGCGCGCAACATCCTCGCTCCGGCTATGCCGAGGCTGGCCCTGTTGTCAGAGGCGGTACCAGACGTCGCTTCCGTGGAGATGACGTGTCGGGGAGCCGCCCCATTCAAGGTGTTTCGGCCTTTGGCTTTGGACCCTCCGACCCCTGGGACTGACCTGTCATCGGCACAAAGCGAACCGGCAGGACCGCATGCCGCTCAAGCCTGCCACCTTGTTTGCGTAGTAGCACCAATTCCTGGTACCACGTGGGGCCGACCGGAATAATCATCCGGCCACCGTCTTTGAGTTGCTCGATGAGCGGTGGCGGCACTTTCTCCGGCGCACAGGTGACAATAATGGCGTCGAATGGCGCAGCTTCAGGCCAGCCTTTGTAGCCGTCACCGGCGCGCACATACACATTGGTGTAAGCGAGCCGCTTGAGGTCAACCGCAGCCTGCCTGGCCAAGTCTTCGATGATCTCGACCGTATAGACCTTCGCCACTAATTCGGCCAGGACGGCGGCCTGATAGCCGGAGCCGGTGCCGATTTCCAGGACGCGGTCGGTCGGCTTGGGATCGAGTTGCTGGGTCATAAAGGCGACGATATAGGGTTGCGAGATGGTTTGGTCGTGGCCGATGGGCAGCGGACGATCCTGGTAAGCCTGGGAACGCAGGCGCTCCGGTACGAACTCATGGCGCGGGACTTTTCCCATCGCAGCCAGGACAAGGGCGTTGGTGATGTTACGCCCGGGGCCGGAGAGCTGTTCTGCCACCATGCGTTGCCGGGCGAGGGCAAGGGGATCCTCATCTGCCAGCGCCAGCCGAGGCAGGGCCGTTTCATTCGCAATCAAAGTCCCTAACCACACCGTCATTAGCAGTGTCGGCTTTCTCATGTCCTCAACATAGGCCGAAAACCAGTGTTTGCCACGCGCAAGATGCCATGCCAGCCACGCTCACCACGGAAATCGCCTGAACCCATGGCCATCCTGGAACGCGCAGTTGCGGGCCTGCGCACCGCCGCAGCCGGATTAAGCCCGGCACGCATCCAGACGCCATAATCCAGCCTCATCTGCATAGGCCAAGGCCTGCCGGAACTCGGGGCCGGAGATGCGCCGGTTGATTTCAGAGAATTGGGGATCCGTCCCGGCTTTGTGCGCGGGATGGTACTGATCCATCAGATTTACATAGGTATCGGGCGACAGCCCGGTCGCCAGCCAATGCAGGACAGAACGTGTCTCCTCAAGCAGGCCGGGCATGACCAAGTGCCGGACCAGCACGCCACGCAAAGCAAGACCGTCCTCGTCCACGCGCAGCTCACCCACCTGGTCATGCATCGCTTTGATGACGCGCCGCGCCGCTTGGGCATAATCGTCGGCCCGGAGATACTTCGCGCACAGTTGAGGGTCCCACAGTTTAAAATCCGGCATGTAAACGTCCACTACGCCATCCATCAATTGGATGCTCTCCAGGCTGTCGTAAGCGCCGGTATTATAGACCAGGGGCAGGCGCAGTCCGCCCGGGATCGCGATGAGCAGCGCCTCCAGGACCTGGGGCACGACGTGCTCCGGCGTGACAAAGTTGATGTTGTGGCAGCCGGCCGCTTGCAGACGCAACATCCCCGCTGCCAACTGGCTGGCGTCCAATTCTTGCCCCTCGGCAAGGTGGCTGATCTCGAAATTCTGACAGAAGACGCAGCCCAGATTACAGCCGCTGAAGAAAATCGTTCCCGACCCGTTCCAGCCGCGCAGACAATCTTCTTCGCCGAAGTGCGCAAAGGCGCTCGAAACCCGTGCCCACCGGCCGGTCTTGCAGACGCCAGTCTTGTTTTCCCAGCGGTTCACCTGGCAATCCCGCGGGCACACTTTGCAGGAACGCAGCAGTTGCTGCGCGGCCACGACTTTTTCCGTGAGCTGCCCCAGTTCGCAGGTTTTGAGGTAAGCGGGAACAAAATCGCGCCTCGGGCGCAGGAAACGGCCATCCCCGTCCAACGCCTGCGAAAGGTGTCGGCGTCTCTGGGCGTGAGGATCAAAGTTTTCAGCCAATTTCAGATCCATCCGAAAGCTGACAATGCCACCCGGCTATTCAAATGCGCGACCGACCGAGAACGCCTGGCCAACGAAATGGCCGATTCCGTAATAAGCCTGCGTGTCCGGCGCAAACACCAGTGGTTTGACCTTGGTGATTTCAAGCAAGCCGCCCTTTGCCATCACGCTGTCTTCCGCCTTCACGTCCATGACCTCGCCGACGAACTGCGTGTGCAGTCCAAGCTCGATGACGTGGGCCAGCTTGCATTCCACGATCAGCGAGAACTCCTTTACATACGGGGCATCCACGAGTTCGCTTCTCACCGGCGTCAACTTCGTGGCCGCAAACTTATCCCCACTTCTGCCGGAAACCAACCCGAAGTAATCTGCCTGTTGGACGTGACCCTCTGACGGGATGCTGATGGTGAATGCTTTCCGTGCCAGAATGTTGCCGTGGGTGTACGTCGCCTTGCGCAGGGACACCGCAACGCAAGGTGGTTGGGAGCAGCAGATGCCGCCCCACGAGGCGGTCATCACGTTCGGCCTGCCCTCTTTGTCGTAGGTTCCCACCACAAACACCGGCGCCGGGTAAAGAAGGGTTTTTGCACCCAAAGACTTTTTCATAGACGACATCATTTCAAGCTGAACTCACACAGCATCCAAGCCCGGAAGACAACCGCGAAGCCGGGACTGAATGGGCCGGCCGGCGTTGGCTGCCTTCATCTTAAAGTTATCCCCGGGCTCATTTATTTGTCAACCCCGTTGATCGCGGCATGGATGTCGAACTCCAGCCCAGCCTTCAAATCAAATTTCCCTGATCTTCGGCCACAGCGGCTCCAAATCCCGGTCCTCCAAGGCCATCAATTTGAACATTTCGGGCTGGAGCTGCGAATTCGGAAGAAAAACTAAAGCTTGTGACCTTACCCGGATTCTTAGGGTCAATTTTTGGGGAACGCCGCATCCAGAATCGCCTTCAATTCTTCCGGGGCGGTTCTTCCTGCTGAAAACTGCCCGTGCTAAAAATGCCGGCAAATTGCAATTGGAACACGGAACTTTTTTCAGTAATCTCAACAGTGTGAAAATGTTCTATTCCTCGTTAGCCACCGTCGAGGTTATGCCGATCCAGGTGCGTCTTATCGGAGGAACTTTCATGTTGGCGATGGGCAGTCTTTTTGGATTTCTTGGCGTGTGGATGTCTCGCGAGAGTTACAAAAAGCTGACCAAATGGCATGTCACCTACGGCACTGTGGTTGGATTTGGGACGGGAGGAAGCATGCGCACCACAACTTGCCGTCGAGAAGTCGAATTTCAAGCTCCAGGCGGCGAGAAGGTTGTGTTCACCGAATCCACTGGTTCAGCCAGCTCCAGCAGGAAACATTCAATTGGGCGCAAGGTGAAAGTTCGTTATTCTCCCGATGATCCGACGAAGGCAGACATTCCAACGGCATCCGGCCTCTGGATTTTTCCGTTGTTTTTTCTATTTGTTGGAGCGGTATTTTTATTCATGTCCTTTGTGTTTTATGCGGGGCTTTCTGGAAAGAAGTGAAGAGCGTGAACCGTGAGCAACTTCCAATTCGACTGTGACCGGGAAAAACTCCCTGTGCAATGGAAAGCCGCTTTACTGGCGGGCAAATGTTTGCCAACCTTGCCGCGCCGTTTCCAGCATGACAATGACGCCCATTGATTTGACAAAACTGAAGGTTCTTCCGCTGGCCCAACGCAAAAGCCTGGCGCGGCTGGAGGATATTTTGATCGATCCCGCTTCAGCGCCCGGGCCGTGCCCTGAGCATAACCTGGCGCAGATCCGGCGTTGCGCCAGCCACATCGCCGGCGCGCGGCGGCAAAAACAAAAAGCGGGCGTCATGCTGATTTTCGGCGCGCACCTGATAAAAAATGGCGCGGCGGATATTTTGATCCGCCTGATGGAGCAAGGCTGGGTCAGTCATCTGGCGACCAATGGCGCCGGGGTCATTCACGATTGGGAGTTTGCTTATGCGGGAGTTTCGACCGAGGACGTAAAGGACAATGTTGAGACGGGCACGTTCGGCGCCTGGGAGGAAACGGGCCGCAATATTCATCTGGCTCTTCTGGCCGGGGCGCTCAACGGCGCGGGGTTTGGCCGCAGCGTGGGCCAATTCATCAGCCAGGACGGCGTGACCCTGCCGCCGGTCGAATCGCTGGAAGCGGCCCTTGTCGCCGCGCCGGCCAATGCGCTGGCTCCCGCGCGCGCGGAATTATTGCAGGCCATGCGCGTTCACCCATTGGCGGCAGGCCGGCACGAAGTCAGGCATCCGTGGAAAAGCAGCAGTGTGCTGGCGCACAGTTTCCGGCTCAATGTGCCCCTGACCGTTCACCCGGGAATCGGCTACGACATTATTGCCAATCACCCCATGTTCAACGGCGCGGCCATTGGCCGGGCCGCCGATGTTGATTTTCGTCTTTTTGGCGGGGCGGTGGAGCAGTTGGACGGCGGGGTCGTCCTGTCGGTCGGTTCGGCGATCATGGGGCCGCAGGTTTTTGAGAAGAGCCTCAGTTGCGTCAACAACCTGCGCTTGCAGGCGGGGCGCGACATCGTGCGCGGCCACAACCTGTATGTCGTCGATTTGCACGACGGCGGCCGTTGGGACTGGAGCCAGGGCGAACCGCCGAAGGACAATCCGACCTATTATCTGCGCTTCTGCAAAAGCTATTCCCGCATGGGCGGGGCCATGCATTATTTGCAATGCGACAACGCCGTGTTTGTCCACCATTTGTTGCGGGAGCTGGAAAAGAAAAGGTGAGCCGTGACGATGCTAACCTTCCGGATTATCCAGGAGCTTCTGCAGCCGGGCGGCCAATTCCGGCGGCAATTTGTCGCGCCAGGTTCCATCAATCAATCCCACGTCCAAAAGATCGCGGAGATGCATTCGGTCTTTGTCCCGGAATGAAGTCAATTTCATCCGCACCAGCGCGTCAAGCGTCAGGATGCGAAAGAACGGCGCATCCTCTGCCTCGGAAACGTCGGGTGCCGGTTCAACGTATTGGGGACGAACTTTTTCTCCCGCCAGGACAATATGGACCGCATCGCGGGCTTTGGCCCGGGGTCCATCCAGAAACATTTCAATCCCGGAGAGGTGACGGCGGATAAAGCCGGCTTGGGACAAAGCGGCGGCGGCGGCCTCCAAATCGGAGCGGCGCAATAGAATGTCCACATCCCGGGTGTTGCGCACCGCCGCTTCGTCCACGCGCGACACCCACGCGGCGACGGCATTTCCACCGGCGACAGCATACGGCACTCCCGCGCCGGCCAGGGCGGCGGCGGCGCGCTGCAGTCGTTCGCGAACCTTTTCCACAGCGCGAATCATCCTTTCCCATGAAACATCCGCCAGCGGCATTTGGGACATACAATCCGATTCCAACTCACTGGCACAAGGTCGGCTCGAAGCGGCCGGATGCCAAGTAAAATTCTTTTATGTTTTCTCCGCGTCAAACTGTTACTTGAGGAACGCGTCCACCTGGGCCGCGAATACATCCGGCTGGTCGAGCATGATGAAATGGAACGAACCGTCGATGCGCACAATCGTCTTGTTCGGCAGCGGAGCAAAGCTTTGCCGATACAGCCCATCAACGGCAGTCTGCGGCATGCCGGTCGAGGGGTCCCAGGGATAGAGCATCGTTACGGGCGTCTTTATTTCGTGCAGCCTCGGGCGAAGGTCTGTCGTCATGTCCTCGTACATGGCGCGAGCCACGACCGATTTGTCGGACGTGATGGCCCATTTGGTTGCCGCCTTGAGCCCTTCCGGCGATTTGACGAGAGAACGGAGGAACTCTCTTTCGCCCTGCGCATAGGCGTCCTGCGTTTCGGTGAGAATGCTGTCACGCGTCGCGGCGGCTTGCGGCGCTGCCGCAGCGGCGTCGTTCGCGCCGAACAACGCGCTGAAAAAAGGAAGTGAATCCACGATCATCAGCTTGCCGATGTCTTCGGGATGCTGAAGGACGAGCATCATCCCCATCAATCCGCCGAGAGAATGGCCGATCACCTTTGGCGCCTTCAACTTGTTTGTTTTGATATAAGCGTCGAGGGCATCGACCGTCGGTTGGATCACCGATCCCTGCGCATTCGCCCGCGGAGGCAAGCCGGCAAACCCCGCCACCTGCACGATATGCAGGCGATAGCGCCCTTCAAGGCGCGCAGCCGTCGCATCCCACACCGCGCTGGAGGAGGCGAGTCCAGGGATGAGCACGACATCCGGGCCTTTTCCCCGTACGGTCACGGTGAATCGATCCGACACCGGCTCCGAGATTGCAGCGGAAACATGCCATGCCAACAGACCGGTTAAAAAAGTTGTGAATATGGATTTACGCATAAGAGATGTTAAGTTGATCGCGCCGCCTGACAATTGCGTGCGCACCTTCTTCTGAAATAGAGGGTAAGCGCCGACGGCAACAGCCAGGAAATCACTATCAGAATGTTGGAGACGATCCATTTATACCGGAAAAAAACGTTGCCGTGCATGAAGGCTTGAGCGGCTTGATCATTTGCGTGTTCGGCGATGGCGCCGCCTCCCTGGGCAAAATGACGGGCCAATATCGCGCCTCCCGACGCACCCAGCCAGCCGATGGCGCCACCGCCGAACACGACGTAACCGATCGCCACTCCACCGATGGCCGCAAACCCCAGACTCATTCCTCCAAATGCAAACAAACCTATCCCGAAGCCGCCGAGCGCGAACAACCCAATCGCAAGAGCGCCCATGCTCACGCAACCCACGGCAATCCCGGCGAAGGCAAACAGGATTCCATAAGCTTTATTGCCACATGCAATCCAGCCTTTGGCGGGAAGCGTTTTACCGGCTTCCACACAATTAAACCGGATATGAAGCAAAGGCAAACCCAGGAATGTCCGGGGGCTGCGGTATTCGTAAGGTTGGCATAGTGAAATGGAGCGGGGATTGCCGGACTTTTTCGCCTCTTCTCTCTGAATACGGCTTTGGACCCGGATCATCCATAGCGCATAGGGTCCCACAACTGCAATAAATCCAAAAGTGGAACCGAGACGTGCCAAGGTCCACATCTGGGGGTGCGCATGCCAGTAGCTCCTTCCTGCGTAACCGACGAGGTGCAGCCCCAGAGGATATAGGATTAAGGCTCCAATGAATAACAAGGCAAGGTGCTTGAGCGCGAATTTTCGTTCACGCCGTGATTCCGGGAGTTTCAGTATCATCCAGGTTCCCGCCGCCGCGGGCAAGAATTTCGTCAGCAGACCCGTGACGATTGCAAAGAGACCCACAGAGACAGCGGCTTTTCCCGCCGCACTCCCTTTCAGGGCTGTGCCACCGATGGCGGACGAACCGGCGGCAATCGTGAGGTCCGGCAATGCGGAAACCACGCTGAGCGTGAAGGCCGGGCCGGGCGCGGTCCGTTCCAATGCGCCTTTGACAAAGGCAATGACCCGTTCGTGCAACAATTTTCGCCCCCGCGACAATCGCTGCCGCGCCGCTTCTTCGGACAAGTCCATGACTTCGGCGACCCGTTCAATGGATTGATGTTCACGATAAAACAGTATCAGCGGCTCGCGATAAGCTTCCGGGATGTGTTCCAGCGAACGCCACAGAATCCCTTCCTCCTCCTTGCTGATGGCTTGCTCGGCCGGATTGGAAAACGGGGCGCTGGTTGTCAGGCTTTCGTCCAATGGTTCAGATGCTGCAAGGGGATTGCGGGTTTGTTGGCGAAAGGCATTGTTGATCAGGTTCCTCTCGATTCCATAGAGCCACGACTTGAACTTCGCGGGTTCCTTCAAATCGCCGAGTTTCCGCCAGGCGATAATGAAGGTTTCCTGCGCCAGGTCTTCGCTGTGTGAAATGTCCCCGCACGCGCTGTAAGCCAGGGCGCAGATGGGAGATTGATAACGCGCCACCAGTTGGCCGAACGCGTCGCGATTGCCATCCAGGCCCAATTCCACCAACCGGGCGTCATCCAATGTTTTGGCATCCGACATGACATCTAATTTCATACCCGTTTAAACAGTGGTTTAAAATGCAAGAATGTGACAGAAAATCCGCATAAAATGCTGTTCAGCGCCTTGCGGTATTTATGGGATGGTTTCTAATCTTCTTCGCGCAATTGCGGATTAAGATTAAGATTAGGAACCGAAATGGAATTTTTGGCGGACAATTATGATTTGGCGGCCACGCTGACTTCCGGCCAGGCCTTTCGCTGGCGCTGGATGGATGGCGCATGGGAAGGCGTGGTGGCCGGCCGCTGGGTCCGCTTGCGGCAGGAACAAAACCGCATCCGCGCGGAAACAGCCGTGCCGGTGGAGGATTGGGACTGGCTCCGGCATTACCTTCAACTGGACGTCAACATTGGCAAAATCTTCAAAACCTTTCCGCCGGATGAACCCATGCAAAACTCCATCCGGTCGTGCGCGGGCCTGCGTTTGTTGCGGCAGGAGCCGTGGGAATGCCTGGCCTCCTTCATCTGCTCCTCCACAAAACAAATTGTGCAGATTCAGCAGATCATTGCCCTGCTCTGCCGCCGATTTGGCGGGCCGGTGGCGGTGCCCGGCGGCCATGAGCCGGCCCATGCCTTTCCAGATTTCGGACGGCTGGCGGAAGTTTCGGAGTCCGGCCTGCGCGAGTGCAAACTGGGGTTTCGCGCGCCTTACCTGCTTGGCAGCGCGCGGAAATTGCGCGACGGAGAAGTGGATTTAACCGCGCTGCATGGCATGGCGCTGGAAGAGGCGCGCGCGCAATTGCTCCAACTGCCCGGGGTCGGCTTGAAAATCGCCGATTGCGTGCTGCTGTTCGGCTATGGATTTCAGCGGGCCTTTCCGGTGGACGTATGGGTCATGAAGGCGTTGCGCCAGCTTTATTTCCCGAAGCGGCGGGTCAAGCTGGCGCGCCTGCGTCGTTTCAGCCAGACCCATTTCGGCCCCCACTCCGGCTATGCCCAACAGTATTTGTTCCATTACATGAGAACGAAGGGAAAGGCGATCGGAGGCTGGAGGACGTCATAGTCCATCCCGCTTTTCCCACAGGGGCGCAAATCCCGCATTGCCCTTGCGCCCGCGTTCGCCCAACATCCACCCATGCTGGCCCGTGTTTTATCCGCCGCCGTCAATGGCATCGAAGCTTTCCCCGTCGAGGTGGAGGTCAATTCCGGCTGGGGGGATACAGTCATCGCCATCGTCGGGTTGCCGGATGCGGCAGTGAAGGAATCGAAGGATCGGGTCAGCACGGCATTGACCAATTCGGGTTTCAAGTTTCCGATGGGCCGGACAACGATCAATCTCGCGCCGGCTGACGTGAAAAAGGAAGGACCCGGCTTCGATCTCCCGATTGCTATCGGGATGCTGGCGGCCAGCGACCAACTCCAAGCCGATCAATTGGACAATTTTGTCATGGTGGGGGAATTGGCCCTGACCGGCGTGGTGCGTCCGGTCAAAGGCGTGCTGCCCATCGCGTGGCGGGCACGGGCCGAGGGCAGCGCGGGATTGTTGGTGCCGGTGGAAAACGCGGCCGAGGCGGCGGTGGTGGACGGGTTGCAGGTCATTCCTGTGCGCGACTTGCGCGAAGCGGTGGCTTTTCTGGAAGGGGAAATAAAAATCGAGCCGGCCAAAGTCGATCTCACCAAAATCTTTGAGCAATCTTACACGGAAGAAACCGACATGGCGGAAGTCAAGGGGCAGGAATCGGTGAAACGGGCGCTGGAAATCGCCGCCGCCGGCGGGCATAACGTCCTTTTGATCGGGCCGCCCGGCACGGGCAAATCCATGCTGGCCAAACGGCTGACGACCATTTTGCCGCCGCTGACTTTGGAGGAGGCATTGGAGACCACCAAAATCCACAGCATCGTCGGATTGCTCAAGCCCGGACAGGCGCTGGTCACGCGCCGTCCGTTCCGCACGCCGCACCACACGGCGAGCGACGCCGGCCTGCTCGGCGGCAATGTGAATCCGACTCCCGGAGAAATCTCCCTGGCGCACCACGGGGTGTTGTTTCTGGACGAATTGCCCGAGTTCAAACGCGGCGTGCTCGAAACCATGCGCCAGCCGTTGGAAGAAGGCCATGTAACCATTTCCCGCGCGGCGGGAAGCATGACCTTCCCCGCGCAGTTCATGCTGGTGGCGGCGATGAACCCGACGCCCGACGGCAAAATGCCCGGCGAATCGCGCAGTTCGCCGCGCGAGATTCAGAATTACCTGGGCCGCATTTCCGGGCCGTTGCTGGACAGGATTGATTTGCACGTCGAAGTGCCGCAGGTGAAATTCCGCGACATCAGCGCCGAACGGACGGGCGAGGATTCCGCCACGATTCGAGAGCGGGTGGTGGCGGCGAGAAAAAGGCAGCAGGAACGGTTTGCCCACAAGCGGACGATCACCTGCAACGCGCGCATGGGCCCGCGCGAATTGAAGACTTATTGTCCGCTGGATGAGGCGACCAAGGAGTTGTTGAAATTCGCCATGGCCGATTTGAATTTGAGCGCGCGCGCTTATGACCGGGTGTTGAAAGTGGCGCGAACGATTGCCGATCTGGCGGCTTCGGAAAAAATCACCAGCGACCACATCTCGGAGGCGATTCAATACCGCTCGCTTGACCGCCAGATTTGGACGTGAAGACTGAACAAGTGGGCTTCCTCCTTGGTAGTGCCTTAATTTGATGTAGTGTCGAGCCTGTGGCTCGAAATCGGCGCGCAGCGCCGACACTAAAACGATTAAATTAAGGCACCTCTTCCCCCTTACTCCATCGCGGCCAGCAGTTCATTCAGGGAAACGGTGGCAAAGCTGGTGGCGGAGTCGCTCATCGCGTAGGGAATGATAAGTTCGCGTCCGTGCAGCAGCGCGCCGCAGGTGTACACCACGTTCGGAACATAACCTTCGCGCTCCGATTCGATTGGGGAAAGCAAAGGTTCCCGCAGGCGGCCAATCACACGCGTCGGATCGTTCAAATCAAGCAGGAATGCGCCGAGGCAGTATTTCCGCATCGCGCCGACGCCGTGGCTCAACACCAGCCAGCCTGCTTCCGTCTCGATGGGCGAACCGCAGTTGCCGATCTTGATGAATTCCCACGGTTGCGCGGGCGACAACACCTGCTTGGGCGTCTGCCAGAAATGGATGTTGTCCGAGAAC
>Ga0326728_10017303_pt1 | contig 14481 bp, 11 predicted proteins | sample MB3enrmetagenome_FD_207602 | JGI IMG/M metagenome (GOLD analysis project Ga0326728, IMG submission 207602) | Lab enriched peat soil microbial communities from McLean, Ithaca, NY, United States - MB31MN | ecosystem: Environmental > Terrestrial > Soil > Wetlands > Peat | place: USA: New York...
GCTGATCCATCCCGAGGTCAATCGGATGAAGAGCGCATACAACTGCCTCTCCGTCGAATCCCTGTTGGTCGAGGCCCTGGAGAAGTCCGAGCTGGTTTCCGTTTGAAGCTACTTTTCCGAGGTTTTCCCGCCGGTGGTCTCTTTGGGCTTTTCTGAAGTCTTTGCGGCGGTGCCCTCCGCGCTTTTTTCCCTTTCCTTGTGCGAGTTGCCGTTTCCGCCCGTCAAGGCGGAGCTCTTCTTGTAATCTGTCGTGTAGAATCCGCTTCCCTTGAATATGACTCCCATACCTCCGTTGATCACACGGCGCACGGAACTGTCGCACTTAGGGCAGCGCGTAAGAGCTGCGTCTTTGATGCTCTGAAAAGCCTCGAACTTATGGCCCTTCGTGCATACATACTCATATGTCGGCATCTATCGGACTCCTGACTCCTGAACAGAGAGGACTCTCTCGAATCTATTGCGGTTGCAAGCGCCTCAAGGACTCTCTTTTTAGAGAATATAGCAACTCCTGACTATTGCGGCAACAGGGAGGCTGTCGAGGCGTCAGACATTTTTGGCGATAGGGCGACGAAGGGACTCCTTTTTCAGGTTACTCGCACGGGAACACCACGCTCCCGCAGGTAGTCCTTGATTTGTGCGATGGTCCAGTCCCCGTAATGAACCATGGAGGCAATGAGGGCGGCATCCGCCCTGCCCTCCTCGAAAACGGCAAGCAGGTGCTCCGGGCGGCCTGCGCCGCCGGAGGCGACGACCGGAACGCCGACTGCCTCGGAGATGATTCGGGTCAGCGGGATTTCGTAGCCGTCACGGGTCCCGTCCGCGTCGATCGAGTTCAGCACGATCTCCCCGGCGCCGAGCTCTTCAGCGGTCCTGGCCCACTGGAGGGCATCCAGGTCCGTCGGCGTCCGTCCGCCGTCAATGACGACACGGTAGCCCGACGGCTTGGCAGAATCCCGCCGGGCATCCATGCCGAGCACTATGCACTGGCTGCCAAAAAGCGAAGCGCCGTCGGTGATGATTCGAGGGTTGCGCACGGCGGCGGAGTTCACGCTCACTTTCTCCGCGCCGGCAAGGAGCACTTCCCGCATCTCTTCCCGGGACGAGATGCCTCCTCCGACAGCGAAAGGAATGAAGACCTGCTCCGCAACCCGTCGGACGGTGTCGATGCGGATCTTTCGGCGCTCCGCGGAAGCAGTGATGTCATAGAACACCAGCTCGTCCACTCCGTCCTCATAGTACTTGCGTGCCATCACTACCGGGTCACCGATATCGACGTTGTCCTTGAACCTGATTCCTTTCGTCGTCCTGCCGTCCTTGACGTCTAGGCAGACGACCACCCTTTTCTCAAGCATTGGGGGCGCCTCCGCCGTTCCAGCAACCGTCCCAGGCCAGGAAATTGGAGATGAGTCGCAGGCCGACGGGACCGGATTTCTCCGGGTGGAACTGCACCGCCACCACGTTGCTGGCCGCGACCGCCGAGATGAACGTTTCTCCGTATTCGGTTTCCGCTGCTCGGTGCCCGGGGTCAGCGGGCACAGGGTAGTAGGAGTGGATAAAGTAAAACGAAGATTCTTGAGGCAGTCCGTCGAACACAGGGTGGCTGACACGGAAACGGACCGAGTTCCATCCCATATGAGGGACTTTCAACCCGCTGGAGCGCGCAAAACGTTTCACCTCTCCGGGGAGAAGCCCCAAGCACCGTGTATCGCGCTCCTCGGAGTGGCTGAAAATGACCTGGCACCCGATGCAAATTCCGAGCATCTTGCGACCGGAGCCGTGGAATGCCCGAAGCGCCTCATCCAGGCCCGTGCGCCGAAGCTCCCCCATGGATGCCGCTGCCTCTCCGTCCCCAGGAAAAATCAGCGCGGAAGCGCGTTCCACCTCCCTGGGATCAGAGGTGACGACAAAATCAGCGCCAAAGTGGCGAAGGACGTTCTGGACGCTCGAAAGGTTGCCCGCGCCGTAGTCCAAGACGACGATCTTTTGTGCGCTCATTCAGTTCGCCTGGTCGGAGCCCTGAGCCGGCACGGGTGGTTGGGGCGCCTGCGGAGCTGCGGGCCCCTCCGAAGACGAACCGCCGCTCAACAACGTGAGGATGATCGGCACTAGCTCGTCGTCACGCACGCCAATTCCCTTGACTCTGACGCTTCTCCCTTCCGGGGAGACGCTGATGCTTTTGAGCCGTTCTGCAACGTCCGGGAAATTCGAGGACTTCATCCAGGCGACGATACCAACCCTGACCACGAGCGACAGCACCCGTGCCTGCTGCTCCGTGTCAGTGTTCATCGTACCGCCCAGGACGTAGCCGTCATTCGATTTCACGGCATCCAGCCACACCTCACGGATAGCCAGGCGGGGACGGTCCCCTGATTCCTCGGCGGCGGGCTGATCCGTGCTTCCCTCCCCTATCCCGCCGAGGAGTTGGGGCATGTAGAGAACCACGTCGCTTTTCTCCATGTCGCTTGCGACCTCGGGAGGCAGCGAAAGGGGCGGGGCGGTCTTATAACGTGAAAGGAGCGTGGGCATTTGCCCGTTGGCGGCAAGAAGGACGCTGTTGTTGAGAACGCTCAATTGCAGGTTCGCCTTGTTCCAAGCGTAGTAGCTGCCGTCAGGCGCCTTGACCTCCTTCCATTCCTTCTTTCCCGAAAGGCTCATCCGCAGGAGAACGGAAGGGTACCCGCCGAGGGCGACCGCCGCAAAACTCATAGGCGTCTCTTTTGCCATCGTGACAGAAACAAGGAGCCGAGTAGTCCAATTGGAAAGGGTGATGACGTCGTTGTAGGCGGGCCCGCCCTCTTTCAGTGTTTTGCGAATAAGGTCAGCGGATTTCGGCACGGCGACGGAGATGTACATTGTCGCGTCCCCCGGGAGGACCCCCAACCAATCCAGCGATGATCGCTGGGGGACGGTCTGGCACGAGGCAAGCAGGACAACCGCGGTGACAGCGAAAGCCCGCAGCAAACGGACTGCGAAGCGACTGCTCACCGAGGGGCCTTGCGGAGGGACACGAGGCATTTTTCGTCGCCGCAGTCGATCTCCGCGGCGTCCGCAGTACCTGAATCCCAGGTCCAGGAAACAGCAAGCGTCTCCGAAAGCACGTGCTCGCGGTGGTTCTCCGCGGCAGCGCGCAGCGCTCCGGATGCCGAGATAGCGAGTACGATGCGATCCGAGACCTCCAGTCCCTTTTCCTTTCGCAGGTTCTGGATCCCTCGCACGAGGTCCCGGACGATGCCTTCCTCGATGAGCTCCGGAGTCAACTTGGGGTCGAGCGCGATTGTCAGGGAGCCGTCGTTGATGACCCGAAGGTTGGCCTTCTCAATTCTCTGGATCTCGACCCCCTCGGGAGTGACGGGAAAAGTGCGGCCATCGACCTCGAGATTGACCGGCCGGCCCGCTAGCAAGTCATGGATCTGCTGCAGCCCGAGGCTGCCGATCTTTTCCGCCGCCGCCTTCATGTCCTTGCCCAGCTGCTTGCCCAGGACGCGGAAGTTGGCTTTCGCCCGGTATTCGACCAGCTCGTCCTCGTTCTCCCGGAAGAGAACGCTCTTCACGTTCAACTCCTCTTTGATGAGATCTTCCATCTCACTTAGGATCCGTCTTTCCTCCGCGTCCCGTGTCACTACGTGCAGCGCCGTTAGCGGCTGCCTGATCTTCAGCCCGTACTCCGTTCTCAGGCTCCTTCCCATGGACACCGTCTTCACCGTCACCTTCATCTTCCGCTCCAGCTCGAGGTCCCGCCGTGACTCCTCATACACGGGGAAGTCCGCAAGGTGGATAGACTCGGGCTGGGAGAGGGACTTCAGATTGCAGTAGATCTCCTCCGTGATGAACGGAATGAACGGGCTCGCCACGAGGACGAGCTTCATAAGGGCCGCGTGCAGGCTTTCATACGCCTGCTGTTTGTCGGAGTCGCCGCCGGACCTCCAGAAGCGCCGGCGCGAGCGCCTGATGTACCAGTTGTTGAGAAGGTCGATGAACCCGACAAAAGAATCCACCGCCTTCTGCAGGTCATACTGGTCGAGCTGTGTGGTCACCTCGCGGACCATCCTCTCCGACTCGGAAATGATCCAGCGGTCCAGCGGATTGTCTAGCTTCCCCGAAGCATTGTGGACGGTGACGCCGTCGATGTTTGCGTACGTGACGAAAAAGCTATATGCGTTCCATAAGGGAATGATCACGCTCTTAACGACGTCCTTGACACCGGCGTCCGTGTATCGCAGATCCTCGGCTTTCAGGACCGCGGAATCCACGAGGAAGAGCCGCATGGCGTCTGCGCCGTAGGTGCTGATGACCTCCACGGGGTCTGTGTAGTTGCGCGCGGATTTCGACATTTTCTTGCCTTCGGAATCCAGAATTAGGCCGCTCACGATGACGTTTCGGAACGTCGGCATGTCGAAGAGCGCCGCGCCGAGCACCACGAGGGTGTAAAACCAGCCTCTTGTCTGATCGATGGATTCGGAGATGAAGTCCGCGGGAAAATGCGCTTCGAAACGTTGCTTGTTTTCGAAAGGATAGTGGTTCTGGCCGTACGGCATTGCGCCGCTTTCGAACCAGCAATCTAGGACTTCCGGTATCCGGCGCATGGTCCCGCCGCAGCTGCAGGGGTATGTGATGCCGTCGATGAAATGCTTGTGGAGGTCATCCACCTTCGTACCGCTCTTAGCAAGCAACTCGGCTCGGGAGCCAATGCACTCCATCCGCTTGCAGGAGTCGCACTTCCAGACAGGAATAGGGTTGCCCCAATAGCGGTTGCGGGAGATAGCCCAGTCACGGGCGTTTTCTAGCCACTTCCCGAACCGACCCGCCTTAAGGTGTGGGGGAACCCAGAAGATAGCGTCATTGGCTGCGAGCATATTCTTCTTGATCTTCTCCACGCTCACGAACCATGACGATATGGCACGATACACAAGTGGGCTTTTGCACCGCCAACAGTGGGGATAGGCGTGCGTGTACGAGTCGTGCCGGACGAGCGCCCCCTGTTCCTTCAACTTTCGGATGATGGACTTGTCAGCGTCCTTCACGAATTGCCCCGTCCAGTCCGGAACCTCGGCGGTGAACTTCGCCTCCTCATCCACCGGGCACACCACAGGGATGTCGGATCCCTTGAGGAGGTTGTAGTCATCCTCACCGAAACCAGGCGCAATGTGGACGATTCCCGTGCCGTCTTCCGTTGTCACGAAATCCGCGATCCACGTGCGGAAAGCGCCCTTCTCCTTCAGGTGGGAGAAATAGGGAAACAGAGGCGCGTACGATCTGCCCGCGAGCTCGGAGCCTGTGTAGCGGGCGACGATTTGGTAGTCTTCAGGTTTCTTGTAGTATGCGGTCAGCCTGGCTTCGGCGAGGATGTAGGACTCCGTGCCATCTTTCACCTTGACGTACGGGATATCCTTCCCGAGCGCCAGTCCGAGGTTCGACGGAAGAGTCCAGGGCGTGGTTGTCCACGCGAGGAAGAACGTAGACTGCTCCCCTTCGACGGCGAACTTGACCGTGATGGCCGGATCCGCCACATCTGTGTACCCGCCAAGGTTTAACTCGAAGTTCGACAGCGAAGTCGAGCAGCGCGGACAATAGGGAAGGATGTAGAAGCCCTCGTAGAGGAGGTCTTTCTTCCATAGCTCGGAGAGAACCCACCAGATGGACTCCATGTAGTCCGGGTCCATGGTCTTGTAGTCGTTGTCGAAGTCCACCCATCGTCCCAGCCGGGTTATGACCTTGCGCCACTCCTGTGTGTAGCGAAGGACGATGGACCGACAGGCCTCATTGAACTTCGCAACGCCGTAGGCCTCGATCTGGCGCTTTCCCGAGATGCCCAACTCCTTTTCCATCTCGTACTCGACCGGCAGGCCGTGGCAGTCCCATCCAAACCTCCGCTCAACCTTACGCCCTTTCATGGTCTGGTAGCGAGGAATGACGTCTTTCACCGTGCTGGGAACGAAGTGCCCGAAATGGGGAAGTCCTGTGGCAAACGGCGGGCCGTCATAGAAGACGAACTCCTCCCTGCCGTCGCGCTGAGCGATAGATTTTTCGAATATCTTTTTCTTCTGCCAGAAGGAGAGTATGCCCTCTTCCAGCTGCGGGAAGCTCACTTTCGGATCGACGGGTTTGTACAAAGAGACAGGTCCTCCTGCGACTATATACGGAAAAAAGCCGGCGCGCGTCAAGAGAACGGCGGTTGAGCGACTTGATGAGGTGTGTGGAACAAGCTTAAATACACGGCACGATATGCGAAAATACAAAGACACATGGCGCGCGCGCGTCGCCCAAGCCCTCGCGGGGGCAGCCACTGACGCAGGGATTTCGGGGCTCGACACGTCGGCTCTCGTGACGGAGACGCCGCCCCAGCCGGACATGGGGGACATCGCCTTCCCCATGTTCCCTTTTGCCCGAGCGTTCAGGAAGGCCCCGCCCGCCATTGCGCAGGAGGTCGTCAAGCGCATCACGATGTCCTCCAGCGAAGCGGACCGTATCGAGGCCGCGGGTCCCTACGTGAACATTCGCCTTGCCCCGGGCCCCGTCATCGACGATATCCTCCGCGATATCTCGGGGCAAGCTGAGGGTTACGGAAAAGGACAGGCGTTTACCGGCCGACGGATTACGCTGGAGTTCTCCTGCCCCAACACGAACAAGCCGCTTCATCTCGGGCATCTGAGAAACGACGCCATCGGCGAGAGCCTCTCCCGCATTCTCCTCGCCGCAGGCGCCACGCTGCGCAAGGTCAACCTAATCAACGACAGGGGTGTCCATATCTGCAAATCGATGCTCGCCTACCAGATGTTCGGCGACTCGTCGACCCCAGAGTCCGCGGGGGTAAAGGGGGATCATTTCGTCGGGGACTTCTACGTGAAGTACGCCCAGCACGCGAAAGACCACCCGGAGGCCGAAGAGCAAGTGCACGAGATGCTGCGCAAGTGGGAGGAGGGAGACACCGAGACGGTAGCCCTCTGGAAGAGGATGAACTCCTGGGTCATGTCCGGCATCGAGCAGACCTACAAACGCACGGGGATCTCTTTCGACACCGTGTACTTCGAAAGCGAGGTGTACCGGCTTGGCCGGCAGGAAGTCCTGGCTGGTTTAGAGAAGGGGATCTTTCAGAAGGACCCTGACGGCTCCGTATGGGTGGACCTGACGAAGGACGGGATGGACCGCGAGGTCCTGCTTCGAAGCGATGGTACATCCATCTACTTGACGCAGGACATCGGGACGGCCATCCAGCGCTCGAAGGACTGGCGTTTCGACAGGATGATCTACGTAGTGGGCTCCGAGCAGCGCCATCATTTCCAGGTCCTTTTTAAGGTCCTTGCCCGGCTGGGATACCCCTGGGCTTCCAGCCTCCATCACCTAGCGTACGGGATGGTCAACCTGCCGGAAGGCAAGATGAAGTCCCGCGAGGGCACGGTCGTGGATGCGGATGACCTTTTGGATGAACTGGAGCGTCTTGCCGCGGAGGAAATCCGCGCGAAGGAGAGGGAAGACGAGGTTGCTGACATGCCCGGGACTGCACGCGACGTGGCATTGGGCGCCCTGCATTATTGGCTTCTGCAAGTCACGGCGGGAAAAGACATGACCTTCGACCCCAGGGAGTCGATCTCCTTTAATGGCAACACCGGCCCGTACCTTCAGTACACGGGAGCGCGAATTTCCAGCATGCTGCGGAAGTTCGAGGAGCGTCGGGAAAAGTTCCAGGACGGCTCCTACGTTTCCACAGCTTTGTCGCTCCCCGAGGAGTGGGAAATTGCTAAGAGCTTAGCGCAATTTCCGGACATCGTGGCCACGGCCGCCAGTGAATTGAACCCCTCTGTCGTGGCTGCGCACCTGTTCGAGCTATGCAAGAACTTCAGCCGTTACTACCAGGACCACCCCGTGCTCCGCAACAAGGACTCCAATCTCGTGGTTTCGCGAATCGCCCTGGTCAGGGCAGTGCTCTACGTGCTGAGGAACGGGCTTTCCTTACTGGGAATCCCGTTCCTCTCCGCCATGTAAAAGCGTTGGTAAGCATAAAGCGGCCGTCGCCGGCAGTGAAGCCAAGCCTTATGTAAGAGGGGAGACCCGCCAGCGGGAGTTGAAAATCGAACCGCCGGGAATCCGGATCCCAGCTCTCAGGTTTCGCTCCCTCCAGACCGGCAAGAAGAACTGCATTCACGGCTGCGCGTACCGTGAACCTTCCGCTGACCCGTAGCAGGTCATCCTGCTCGATGATTTGCAGTCCGTCTACCTGTTTTTGACACACCATCACGACGCACACCTCGCCGCCGTGGCCCGTGGGACATTCCCCGACTCCCGCGTGCGTCCAGAAGCTTCTCAGGACAAGCGCCCTATGCGAGGGGCTCCTTTCCCAGCCCTGCTCGATGGCGGAGAGAACGGGCCCGGCTCCGATGATCTCCCCCACCCTCGCCTCCGTGCCGCCGAGGATACGATACCGGTCCAACGAGTTGCTCCCGTCCGCCCCCATGTGGCTGATGACGCCGGCGGCCGCCAGGACCTTGGCCCAGTCGAGTGAAGTTTGCGAAAGAAGCGCATCTTCCGCGAGCGCGGGAACGCCGGTGGAGGCACGGAGCGTGTTCAGCCACTGCAGCGTCTGTGCCTGAGTGAGCACGGCCTGCACGGACAGGAGACAGAAGAGGGGAGTAATAAGAATCATGCACCCCGGCGGCCTTTTCATATGACGACAGATTCTATATAGTGGTGCAAGTTTTTCGCAAGGAAAATCTCCCGGAGAGCTCAATGGCAAACCTCGACGGCATACGCAACATCGGGATCATAGCACACATCGACGCGGGCAAAACCACGACAACGGAGAGAATACTTTACTATACAGGCAAGACCCATCGTCTTGGCGAAGTGGATGATGGGGAAGCCACAATGGACTGGATGGACCAGGAGCAGGAGCGCGGGATCACGATAACCGCCGCGGCCACCACGTGCTACTGGCGGGACCACCAGATCAACATCATCGACACGCCGGGACACGTGGACTTCACCGCTGAGGTGGAACGCTCGCTCCGAGTCCTGGATGGCGCCGTGGTCATCTTCAGCGCAGTCGAAGGCGTCGAGCCGCAATCAGAGACGGTCTGGCACCAAGCGGACCGCTACCGGGTTCCCCGATTCGCGTACGTCAACAAGCTAGACCGGATAGGCGCGGACTTCCACGGAGTGCTGGAGGAGATGAAGGCCAAGCTCGGAACTATCCCCCTTCCCCTGCAGCTCCCCGTCGGCTCGGAGAGCGAGCTGCAGGGCGTGGTGGACCTCGTGGAGATGAGGGAGATCTGCTGGGACCAGAACGACCAGGGCAATACCCTCCTTTACTCCCCTATCGACGCGGCGCGGGTCGAAGAAGCCCGCAAGTGGAGAGAAAACCTCCTGGATCACCTCTCCCACATCTCCGACAAGCTTACCGAGCTGTACCTCGCGGGTGCTGAGATTCCCTCAGCCGCCCTGAGATCCGCCATCCGTCAGGGGACGCTTGCCAACAAGTTCACACCCGTGCTGTGCGGTGCCTCCCTTCGCAACATGGGCGTGCAGCCCGTCCTCGACGGGGTGGTGGATTTCCTCCCGTCTCCCGCGGATCTCCCCCCCGCACGCGGTCATCATCTGAAAAAGAACGAGGACGTGGAGGTACCCTGCACGTCGGAAGCCTTCGCCCTGGGCCTCGTGTTCAAGCTCCAGGTCAACCGGGAAGCGGGGAACCTCTGCTATGTCCGTATGTATTCAGGAAAGCTGAAGGAAGGGCAGACCGTCTACAACATCAGCAAGAAAAAACGCGAACGCATCAACCGCCTTCTGCGCATGCACGCCAACCACTCGCAGCAGCTCGATCAGGTCGGTGCCGGGGATATCGCGGCCATCATCGGTTTGAAGACCTCGCAGACGGGCGACACCCTCGGAGTGGAGGCTTTCCCCATCCTGCTCGAGAAAATGCATTTCCCCGAACCGGTTATCTCCGTCGCCATAGAGCCCAAGACCCTTTCGGAGAGAAAGAAGCTCGGGGAAGCGCTCGAGACGCTCGCTTTGGAGGACCCCACGTTCTCCGTGAAGGAAAACGAAGAGACCGGTGAGCTGATCATCTCCGGAATGGGAGAGCTTCACCTGGATGTCCTAGTGACCCGGATCTTTCGGGAGTTCAAGGTGGAAGCGCGGGTGGGCAAGCCGCAGGTCTCTTACCGGGAGACCATAGGGGCCGAAGTGACGCATGTGGAGAAATACCACCGTATGATCGCCGGCAAGGAGCACAGCGCTACCATAACCATCCAGGTGAAGCCTCAGCCCCGAGGCCAGGGCAACTCCTTCACCAACGCGACCGAACGCGGCGCGCTCCCTGATGAGCTGGCGGCGGCGGTGGAACGAGGCGTTACCGCTGCCTTCGGCTCCGGCGTCGTCTACGGCTATCCTGCGCTTGACATCAGCGTGTCCCTTTTGGACGCGGAGTACCACCAGACCACCTCCACCCCCATTGCCTTCGAGGCAGCAGGAGCTATGGGTTTCGACGCGGCATGCCGCAAGGCAAACCCCATCCTCCTCGAGCCCATCATGGCAGTTGACGTCCTGACGCCTTCGGAGTTTCTCGGGGAAGTCATCAGCAACCTCAACGCCCGCCAGGGCGTCATCGTGAACGTGGAGAGTAAGCCGGGAGCGGACCACGTGAAGGCTCAAGCCCCTCTGGTGGCGATGTTCGGGTTCTCCACGGTGCTTCGCAGCGCCACGCAGGGTCGCGCCACCTTCACCATGGAGTTTTCCCATTTCGCTGAAAAGGTCGGGGGCTTCGGCGGGTAGCCCGCTGTGGTGAGGGAATTTTCTGGCATTTGACAAAAGCCCGGTGACGGACTAAAGTACCAGATCCTCTCACAGCAAGGAGCCACAGAATGAGTGTTCCCACGCGCTCACTGCGAAATGTCGCCTTCGCCGGCCACGGCAGCACGGGAAAAACCACCCTGGTTGAGGAGCTTCTCGTTGCCGGTGGCGTGATCCCCAAGGCGGAGAGAGTGGAGACCGGAAAGACGGTGAGCGATTTTACCGAGGAAGAGATCGCCCGCAAGATCTCCATCCACACTTCCGTGACTCATGTCACCTGGAAAGACTGCAAAATCAACATCCTCGACACCCCAGGATCCGCGGACTTCGTCGGGGAGGTTTGCGCCGCGTTGCGCGTGACCGAAAGCGTCGCCCTCCTGGTCGGAGCGGACGTGGGCGTTCAGATCGAGACGATCAAACTGTGGCGGCGGCTTACTGCCATGTCCATGCCGCGTTTCGTGGTCGTGAACAAGATGGAAAAGGAGCGCGCCGATTTCTCCCGTTGCGTGGCGGATCTTGCGGACAAGTTCAAGGCAAACTTCGTCCCCGTAGTCATCCCCATAGGGGCGGGAGCGGATTTCAAGGGCGTTATCGACCTCGTGGACCAAAAAGCCTTTATCGACGGCAAGGAAGCCGCGGTCCCTGACGCCATGAAGAAAGAGGTCGAAAACGCCCGCCAGAAGCTCGTGGAGAGCGCAGCCGAAGGGGAGGACACGCTGATCGAGAAGTTCTTTGCAGATGGCACGCTCACCCCGGACGAAGTCCGCCGCGGCCTTGCCGGCGGGATGAAATCCGACAAAGTCGTCCCGGTGGTCTGCACGGCGGCCCTTACCGCCGTGGGGATCAAGAGCCTGCTGGACTTCATTGCGTACGCTGCGCCCTCTCCAGAAGGGACTGCAAAGGGCAAGACTCCTGAGGGCGTCGAGACTACCCGCACCGTGTCGGATAGCGAGCCGGCGTCCTGCTTCATCTATAAGACAGCCATGGACCAGTTCACGGGCAAGATCTCGTACTTCAAGGTTGTGTCGGGAAAAATCTCCCCGGATGCCGACCTCGTGAGCGCCCGGGACGGCAAGAAAGAGAAAATCACGAAGGTCTACGCGTGTCAGGGCAAGAAGCTGGAGGACGCTACTGATCTGTCCGCTGGCGACATTGGCATCTTCACAAAGAGCGGGTCGCTTCGAACCAATGACACGCTGCACGCACCGGATACCCCCATCGTCTACCCGCCCTTGGAGCTCCCTACCCCCGTCCATTCCCTGGCCATCTCAGCCAAGGCCAAGAAGGACGAGGACAAGATGAACCAGGCCATGCAGAAAATCATGGAAGAAGACCTCACGTTCCGCGTCACCTACGAAAAAGAAACAAAGGAGACCGTGATATCGGGAATGGGGGAGCTTCACATCTCCATGATTCTGGACAAAATCAGGGAAAATCAGAAGATCGACATGGAGACCAAGATACCGCGTGTCGCCTACCGGGAAACCATCCAGGGAAAGGCGGACGCGGAGTACACGCACAAGAAACAGACCGGCGGACACGGGCAGTACGCCAAGGTTTCCTTGGAGGTCAATCCCATTCCTCGGGGGGAGAGATACAAGTTCACGAACGCGATATTCGGAGGCGCCATATCCAGGGGCTACGTCCCAGGAGTCGAGAAGGGCGTTATCGAGGCCATGGAGGCCGGGGTCCTGGCAGGCTACCCCGTTGTCGACGTTGAGGCGCGCGTGGTGGACGGCAAGGAGCATCCTGTCGACTCTTCGGAGCTTGCCTTCAAGCTCGCTGCCCGGGAGGCGTTCCGCGAGTGCATGCGAAACGCCAAGCCCGTGCTCTTGGAACCTGTGTGCAACCTCACCGTCTACGTGGATGACCAGTATCTGGGTGCGGTGCTCTCGGACCTGAGCTCGAAGAGGGGCAAAGTCCTCGGCCAGGTCCCGATCGGCGGAGGCATCGAGGAGATTAAGGCGCAGGTGCCCCAGGCCGAGCTTATGCACTACGCCATCGACCTCAAGGCACTCACGGCGGGAACAGGATCATTCGAGCTGGAGTTCGACCACTACAGCCCCATATCGGGGAAGATCGCTGATGACGTGATCAAGGCCGCGCAGGCGGCCAAGGCGGAAGAGAAGAAGGACTGAAACTATAGGAATGGCCTCTCGGGCAGGAAGAAATGCAGAATGGCCGCCGCTATGCCGAGCATTCCCAGAGTTGTCCTGTAACCCACGGGAGGCCGTTCGGACTTCTCCCCATGTTCGACCGGCAGCACGGCATCCTGGCGGAACACTTCGAATAGCAGCGCAATTCCCATAGCCATGCCCATCACGGACGGGAACAGATCCCCAATGATGATGGGTCCCTCCACGGGGACGAAGAGCGTGCCGAAACCGACCAGGAGGGATGAAATCCCCGCAATAAGCTTTGCCGAGCGTCCGGAAAGCGCTGTCGCAATCGGGAGAAACTTTGGGACCTTCTTCGCAAACCATTCCCCCCCCAGCGACACGCCGGCCACCAGGTTGCTGACGATTGAAAGAAAATAGAATTGCAGCATTACTCCCCTCTCGTGCCCTGCTCACAATCATAGGGAGCGCGACGACTGTCCGTCAAGGACTGAGTCGCTGGCCGCGTGAGACAGCAGTTCCGTCATTTGCCCATGACGGAACCTTTCAAGGGAAGAGACAGCGTCCTTAACTCTCCATTAATATTCACCACCGCCCTGAGCACTTTTTCCGAGGCGATGTACCGCATCCGAGTCCGCAACGCCACGCGAGAACCCGAGAGCTCTCCGAACGCCTCTGTCTGCTCACCCGTGTCCGGCAGCACGAAAAGAACCGAGGCCGTCGCCGGAGCGTCGTTTGCGTTTTCCCGGACGCCGCCGAGCCGTGTGAATGCCACTCCGACCTCCAGCGTGTCCATGAGCACCCTGGCCTGCAGCGCGGCGTGCCACCCTTCGAGATTGGCCCGCGAAGCCGACCGCGGTATAACCCGAAGAAGAACGGCGGCAAGAACGACAAGAATGAGAAGTGGCATAAGGGAGCCGCGGCGCATCCTGAAAAGCATCCCGCGGCGACGCGGACGGTCCCGTGAACGCTCGGCGTCATTCCCCTCCTGCCCTCCGCGTCCGGGTGGGACGGGGCCGCGCGGAGGACGGTCGTCGTAGCTTTCCTTTCCCTTTTTCACCCGCAGGACGGGCTGCTTCATGAAACCCTCAGCGCATCAAGCCAGAAATGAGCGGCACCAGGTCCTCCGCGAGAAACCAGCCTTTCCTCCGCCAGGCTTCGCGGCCCAGGGTCGCATGCAGCGATACGCCGAACAGCGCGGCTTCCTGCGGGCTCATCCCGCCTGCCGCACCGGCAGCAACGAGCCCCGCAAGCACGTCGCCTGTGCCGCCGGTAGCAAGGGCCGGGTTAGGGCCGTCAAGGATCCAGTACTTTCCCGATGGCGCTGCAACTACGGTGCACGGGCCCTTCAGGACGACGAACGCCTCCAGACGTGAGGAAAGCTCGCCGGCATGGCGGACGGGATCCTGAAGCACCTCATTACGGGAAACTCCGCTCACCCGCGCGAACTCGCCCGGGTGGGGCGTGATGATCCATCGCCCTCCCAGGCGAAGTCTCGAACGCGTCGCGATCCGTGAAAGGAGCGTGATTCCATCCGCATCTATTACCCCGGAGACCTGTTGCGAAAGGAGGTGTTCCA
>Ga0326728_10017304_pt1 | contig 14480 bp, 12 predicted proteins | sample MB3enrmetagenome_FD_207602 | JGI IMG/M metagenome (GOLD analysis project Ga0326728, IMG submission 207602) | Lab enriched peat soil microbial communities from McLean, Ithaca, NY, United States - MB31MN | ecosystem: Environmental > Terrestrial > Soil > Wetlands > Peat | place: USA: New York...
AACGAAGATGACCCGGATAATTCCCGGTTGGCCGATGAATACGGCGTGGTGATGGGGACGTCGCATCAGGAGCCGATGCTCCGGGCACAGAAAGAGTGGGACCGGCGCTACCTGGGCACGCTGGGAAGTTGGAACTACACCAAGAACCCAGATGTTCTTGAAAACTTCTGGCGGGAAGGGATCCGGCGGAACAGGAACTACGAAAGCGTTGTCACCCTCGGTTTGCGGGGTGCGAATGATACGCCGATTGCTCCCGGGGGGCCAGAGGCGAACATGGCCATGCTCGAGAAGATTGTCGCGGTTCAGCGGCAGATGCTTGCCGAGGAAATGAATCCTGATGTGACGAAGGTGCCGCAAGTGTGGTGCTTATACAAGGAAGTGGAGGATTTCTATAACGCCGGCATGCGTGTTCCGGACGACGTGACGTTGCTATGGGCCGAGGACAATTGGGGCGATGTTCGCCGCCTGCCGACCGCGGAAGAGCGCAAGCGCAGCGGGGGCGCGGGGGTCTACTATCATTTCGATTACCACGGCGGGCCACGGAGCTATCAGTGGATCAACACGGACCCCATTGCCAAGATCTGGGACCAGATGTCGCTCGCCAAGCAATATGGCGCTGACCGCGTGTGGGTCGTGAACGTGGGTCACCTCAAAGGTTATGAGTTTCCCCTCGAATACTTCCTGAATCTGGCGTGGGACACGAACAGGTGGACCAATGCCAACATCAACGAATACACCCGGCTATGGGCCGAGCGGGAATTCGGGGCCGCGTACGCGGAGGACATCGCCGCAATCATTTCCGGTTACACGAAATACAACGGCCGGCGCAAACCTGAGCTGCTTGGACCGAACACCTACAGCCTGTCCAACTACCGGGAGGCGGAGCGCGTGGTGGAGGATTTCCAGGCCATCACCAGGAAAGCGCAGGAGATCTACGACAGGTTGCCGCCTGATAAGCGGGACGCTTTCTATGAACTCGTGCTCTTCCCCACGAAGGCGAGCGCGCAAGTGAATGAGATGTATCTCGCCGCGGAGAAGAATTCCCTGTACGCGCAGCAGGGCCGAGCCAGCGCAAACGACATGGCCAGTCAGACGCGAGCCTTGTTCCAGGCGGACGCGGACTTGATGGACTATTTCAACCATACGTTCGCCAATGGCAAGTGGGACCACTTCATGGACCAATCGCACATTGGCTATACGACGTGGCGCGATCCGCCGCACAACACTCTGGATGCCATCAAGCTGATCGAAATCCCGGTGCCCGATGCGGCGGCGATGGGCATTGCGGTGGATGGCTCGGATGCCAGTTGGCCGGGAACACAGGGCGAGCCGGCACTTCCGGAGTTCGATGCATTCAACCAGCAACGTCATTATATTGACGTATTCAACAAAGGGAAGACGCCGTTTGCATTCACCGCAACCGCCAGTGCGCCCTGGATTGTGCTGAGTGAAACCCGCGGCACAATCGAGAAAGACGCACGGCTTTGGGTCAGCGTGAATTGGAGCGCCGCCCCGCAAGGGGAGGCCAGCGGTGTTGTGAATGTCTCCGGCGCACAAACCAACCTCGTTGTAAAGGTGTCCGCTTTCCAGCCTGCCGAAGTGACGCGCGATTCTTTGCAGGGCTTCGTGGAGGGTGAGGGTTATGTTTCCGTTGAAGCAGAACACTACGCGAAGAAGACCGACGCCGGGGCCGGTCGCTGGATCAAGATTGAGGACTACGGTCGAACCTTGTCCGGCATGAGGGCGACGGGACCCGCGGACGCGCCCAGCGCCACGCCGGGCGGGGATTCCCCTTGCCTGGAGTACCGCATGTACTTGTTCAACCCTGCGTCGGTCGAAGTGGAGGCGATCGTTGGTCCGACCTTGAATTTCGTTCCCGGCCGGGGACTGCGGTACGGCGTGTCATTTGACGATGAGGCTCCGCAAATCGTCACGCTGATCGCCAAAGACTACAACGCACGGAACGGAAACCTGGATTGGGAGAAGTCAGTCATGGACAATGCGCGCTCCGCTCACACGACGCACACGCTGACTGGGTCCGGCTATCACACGCTGAAGATCTGGATGGTCGATCCCGGCGTTGTGTTGGAGAAGCTCATTGTGAATCTCGGTGGAGTGAAACCGAGCTATCTCGGTCCGCCGGAAAGCTATCGCAGCGGCGACGCGCCGTCCTCCCGGGAATAGGTTGCCGCTTGCGGATCGAGGATTGCAGACAGTCCTGGATCGGATGCAATCCCTGTTGGGACATTCCACGCCAGAGATCACGCGCGAGATTTATTTGCACGCGATACCGGAAAAGCAGCGTCGCGCAGTGGAAAGCGTCGAGAGGCTCGTACTTGGATTCAAGTTGGACCCAAGTTTGGTTTCCGGCGCTCAGGCATCAGAGCTAGTTCATTGAGAATAAGGAAGTAATTGGTCGGGGCGCGCGGATTCGAACCGCGGACCTCCTGCGCCCAAGGCAGGCGCGCTACCAGGCTGCGCTACGCCCCGACGTGAAGTACGTCAAGATTATAAAGGACTTCCCAACAGAACTGTTGCTCCATCTGACCAATTTCGCCTCCATGGAGTGAACCCCCAGATTGAGACACGCTATTTGAGAACGTTTTGCCGGAGACAGTTTCCGGCAAATCGTCCATTGGCTCGCCGGACCGCCGAACAAATCATGTTGAGGCTGAACTGGTTGGACTGCAAGGTGTCATTGACAATCTACAGATTTTCCCCTATAAGAGTTGAGCGAACATGAGTTCCATTCGCCATAACGCCATTTGCAACGAGGGCCAGATCCTAATGGCCATGTGCATATGTCTGTGCGGCGAAGGGGGCTAATGGGCTAGATCAGAACCAGTCAGTTGCTCAAAAGCCACCCAACGCCGGAAACGGAGTTGGGTTTTTTGTTTTAAGAAGCACGTCGGTCGGAAGGAAAGTTCGAAGGAAGAAATGTACGCGAATACCCACAACCGGTGTCGTTGTCGCGCATGCATGGCTTGCATGTGTTCGATGTGGTGCGGTTCGTGGGTTTCGCGAGGGAATCATCTGAAGAGTCCGAACTAGTAGAACTCCAGAGTCCTCGGCGACGGCCCACGATCTCACCGATCGGGGGCCGTTTTTGTTTTTGTATCAAGAAAACTCAAAGGAGACGTAATGAAAGTCAGAACCGCAGTTGAAAGTTCGTTTCATGATTTGCCAAGGCGGCTGGTGGGCGTTTTTCGAATCAACCGGCACGTGCAACTCACCTTCGTCGCATTCGTCATTGTGTTGCTTACAGCGCCGGCCTCCCATGCACAGAACCTGAACTGGGAGGGTCAAACGGGAGCATTCGTGACTCCCTTTGCGTACACCAGTCCTTCACCGGCAAATAACATTGGCCGGCCCGCGGTTGCTTTCCACTATTTGGATGGAGGCGATGTGCTGGGGGGCTTCTATGAGGTTTCCGGCACGATCGGCTTTTTGAGCCGATTCGAAGTCGGTTACACCCGGGCGGAAAACTCTTCCGGATCGAATGTCACGCTTAGTCCCCTGTTTCAAGGAGGCTTTAACATCTTTCACGGCAAAGCCAACCTCTTGCCTGAAAATGCGGGTAAGCATAAGTATATTCCCGCTCTATCGGTTGGATTTGTGGTGCGCACGGACGTGCGGCGTGTGGGTGGCGTGATCGCCGGCAAAGACACCACGAACGGCGACGCCTATGTGGTCGCCACAAAAACAATTACCCAGATCAAGCATCTGCCGATCGTCGCGAACGTTGGCTTCAAGCTCACCGATTCGTCCGTGCTGGGCATAGCCGGGAACGCTCCGGATTGGCAAGGCGGCGCTTTCGGGGCGATCGGACTTGTTCTTCCGGGCCCCGCAAAGAGCAAGATCGTTGTTGGCTCGGAGGCTCTGCAGGAACCGCACCACATCGAGAACCTCCCCGGCGCAACCTTGCCGACCACACTGACCTACTTTGCCCGTGTGCTGCCTCCTGGCAAGATCCCCATCAATGTTGATTTTGGCGTGGCCCAAGCTGCCAACAAAGTACTGCCCGGCGCCGCGCTCGACGCCCGATCTCAGTTCGCATTTGGAATTTCGTACCGTTTCTAAGGACATGACGATGGTTATCGACGGAAAAATCCGATCTCTATTCGCCACGGGGCCGCTGGCAAGTTTCGTTACCGTGGTGAGTCGGGGAAGAAAGCGTTGACGGATGTTGAACTTCACATTAGCTTTCGATACCGAACGTGAATTTCGTTCGCCAAAGCGGCATTTGCTGTCAGAGCCAGGATATGGCGGCTATGTGCATCTGTGTGTCCCGGCGAAGGGAGCCAATGGGCTAGATCAAAACCAAATCGGTTGTTCTGAAGCCGCCCAACGCCGGAAAACGGTGTCGGTCTTTTTTGTTTTTGGGGGACGCGTCAGACAAAAGGAAACCTCGCCGGGCCGTGGCGAGCGCTTTGTGCGACGAGTCCGTCCAGTACGAATCGGTTGATTCAATTTACGAATTCAAATTCAGGAGAATGGAGAACACAGAAATGTCAGACAAAGCGCCAAGCTACAAACTGGGGACCCTGGCGTTGCACGCCGGTCAAGTTCCCGATCCTACGACCACCGCGCGCGCCGTCCCGATTTACGCGACGACCAGCTACGTGTTCAAGGACACCGAGCACGCCGCGAATTTGTTCGGCCTGCGCGAATTCGGCAACATCTACACCCGCCTGATGAACCCGACGACCGACGTCCTCGAAAAACGGCTCGCGGCGCTCGACGGCGGCGCGGCGGCGCTGGCGTTTGCCAGCGGGCAAGCGGCGATCACGGCGTCCTTGCTGACCATCGTGCACGCGGGGCAAAACTTCATTTCCGCCAACAGCTTGTACGGCGGAACGTGGACCTTGTTCACGCAAACGTTTTCGAAACTCGGCATCGAGGTGCGGTTCTTCGACCCAAAAAGACCCGAGGACATCAGCAAGCTGGTGGACAAGAACACCCGCGCTGTTTACATCGAAACGCCCGGCAACCCGAAGAACGACGTGCCGGATCATCGCAAGATCACCGAAATCGCCCACAGCCACGGCCTGCCGACCATCGTGGACAACACGGCGCTCACGGCCGCTCTGTTCCGCCCAATCGAGCACGGCTACGACATCATCGTGTACTCGACGACGAAGTTCATCGGCGGTCACGGGGTGCACCTCGGCGGCGCGATTGTGGACAGCGGCAAGTTCCTGTGGGCGAAAGACCCGAAGAAGTGGCCGGAATTCACCGCGCCAGATCCGGCGTACCACGGCATCGTGTTCGAGGAAGCGTTGCGGCCGATCGGCAACATCGCCTACATCCTTTACATCCGCACGCACTGGCTGCGCGACACCGGCGCTTCGCAAAGTCCGTTTGGCGCATTCCTGACATTGCTGGGTTTGGAGACGTTGCACCTCCGGATGGAGCGTCATTGCAAGAACGCGCTCGCCGTCGCGCAGTTCCTCGAAAAACATCCGGCAGTGCAGTGGGTCAACTATCCCGGCCTGCCGAGCCATCCCGACCACGCCAACGCGAAGAGGTATTTCCCGGATGGCCAGGGCGCCATCGTCGGCTTCGGCATCAAGGGCGGCAAGGAAGCGGGCGCCAAATTGATCAACAGCGTCAAGCTGTTCAGCCACCTGGCGAACATCGGTGATGCCAAATCGCTGATCATCCACCCGGCCACCACGACGCACTCGCAGCTCACGCCGGAAGAGCAAGTGCAAACCGGCACGACGCCCGAGTTCGTCCGATTGTCGGTCGGCATCGAAGACGTGAATGACATCATCGCCGACCTCGACCAGGCGCTACGAGCCTCCCAAGCATAATGTTTGTGATTTCAACGTCGGTGGTGTTCCATGAAGTACCGCAAGAATGTTATACAGACCATCGGTAGGACACCGCTTGTCCGGTGGTCCAGGGCAACGGACGGTCTTCCGGCGACTGTGCTGGCGAAAGTGGGGTATTTCAACCCGAGCGGCAGCCTGGAGGACCGCGTTGCCTTGCGGATAAGCGAGGATGCAAGTCGGCTAGTGAGGACCGAAACGCCTCCTAACCCATTGCTGCGGTTGATTGACATCGAGACCGTGGCTCACCTGTGCCGCATCCGCGGGCTGTTGCTGGCGGCACATTGAAGGGGAAATGAGTATGCAGCAGACCAATATGACTCAAGGAGATCTCCAGGACCAAAGGATCAAGGACTATCAGTCACCGTTGGGAGTGACGCGCACGGAAACGGTCACGCTGCCTGGGATACGAACCGAGTCCGGTTTCGCCTTCGATCAAATAGAGGTGTCGTACCAAACGCTAGGCACGCTTTCACCGCGCCGCGACAATGCCATCCTGGTCTGCCACGCGTTGTCGGGCAACGCGCACGTCGCCGGTATGCATCCGGAGACCGGGCGCCCGGGTTGGTGGGATTACCACGTGGGCCCGGGCAAGGCAATCAACACGGACAGGTTCTTCGTCGTTTGCGCGAATGTCCTGGGCGGTTGTGATGGCACGACCGGTCCGATTTCGCTGCACTCCCAAACCGGCAAGCCTTACGGCATGAACTTCCCAGCCGTGAGCGTGCGCGACATGGTGATGGTACAAGCGAATCTTCTCGACCACCTGGGGATCGAGCAGCTCTTTGCCGTCACCGGGGGTTCCATGGGTGGAATGCAGGCGCTGGCTTGGGCGGTGAACCTTTCAGACCGCGTGCGCATTTGCATTCCGATTGCGACCTGTGTTTCACACAATGCAATGCAAATCGCCTTCAATGAAATCGGCCGCCGCGCCGTTATGGCGGATCCCAACTGGAACGGTGGCAATTACACGCCGGACTGCCGGCCCAAGCACGGGCTCGCGGTAGCCCGCATGGTTGGACACGTCACCTATCTCAGCGAATACGCGATGACGCGCAAGTTCGGACGCAAGCTTCAACCGCAAATCAATCCGGCCGACGCGGAGGCAGAGCTTTTTGCCGTGGAAAGCTATCTTCATCATCAGGGCGAGAGTTTCGTGGACCGCTTCGATCCGAATTCCTATCTTTACCTGACCAAGGCGCTGGACCAGTTCGATTTGTTCGGCGGCCAACCGCCCGAAAGTGTCTTGCGCCAGGTGACGGCCCGATTCCTGGTGATCTCCTTTGCGTCGGACTGGCTGTACCCGCCCGCACAATCGCGGGAGTTGGTGCGCTTGCTCAAGCGTGCACGCGCGGTCGTCACATACATCAATCTCGAAACACTTTACGGCCACGATTCATTTCTAATCGAAAACCCGGAGTTCTCGAGCGTCTTGGGCCATTACCTGGAGAACGAGTATCGAGCCGCGACATTCGAGGATCGCGGCGCGGGGATTTAGGCGACTTATGTATCCCGGAATTTACGAAAGCGTTCAGGAGTGGATACCGGAGGGCGCACGCGTGCTGGATCTGGGCACGGGCGACGGCGAGTTTCTGCAACGGCTCGTTCGGACAAAGCATGTAATTGCCGAAGGCGTGGAGAAAAATCCCGACTCGGTAGGCCGTTGCATCCAGAGGGGACTGGTGGTGCATCAGGGGGATATTGCTGAAGGTCTGGACCAATACGGCCAGCAGGCGTTCGACTACGTTCTGTTGTTGGGAACGTTTCAAGAGTTGATTGCGCCCGCGGACATCGTTCGGGAATCTTTTCGTGTCGGACGCCGGGTGATCATTGCCTATACGAACTTTGCGCACTACCGGGTGCGGCTGCAGATTCTCTTTCGTGGGCGAACTCCCGTGACAAAATCTTTGCCGCAACCATGGTATCGCACAGCCAATCTACATTTCCTATCCGTTCTCGACTTCCGTGATTTCTGCCGAGGAGTTCAAGTCTCCGAAGTTCGCAGTGCGTATTTTAGTGCGCGTGGAAAGGTTGCAGCTCTGCCCAACTTCCTCGCTGAAGAAGTTGTGACGTTGCTGGAGTCATCTGCACTGGAAGGCCCCTAGTCAGGAATTCTTACGAAAGCGCTGGTCCTCTTTTCGCTCTTTGTCTATTCGACACCCGCCCGCAGACCCGCATTGACCCTACCCGAGACTGTTATAGAATGAGTGTCCCTTCCAGAACAACCCGTTTACGGCTACAGGTTGACCCCTTTCAGCCTTCAGTGCCGTCTCCGGAATAGTTCTCCATTCCCTAGTTTGGTGTGGGATGAAGATGAGGCTCCTGTTTGATCGCAGCGCCCGACTCGCGCGCTGGTGCGCCATCCCCGTCATTGTCGTCACAGCTCGCGACCCTTACCCGCACAGGGAGCGGGTTCTTCAAGCCGGAACAAAAGCCCTTCCCCAAGAGCCAGTGGGCAACGACGAGCTCTTGGCCGTCATTCGCAATTGTTTGGGGGACAACCATGGATCGGAGTAACAGCCTTTCTGAAGGCGAGCGTGACGTCCAATCGGGGCAGGGAGACATCCCCGGGAACGTCAGCGGCACGCAACGCAGGGTGCTTCTCATCGAAGCGGATTCCACGGATGCAGACCTGATTCGAGGCTCGATCGCGAACGCGCGAGGCGGTCCATTCGAGGTGGAATCGGTCAGGAAACTCTCGGACGCCCTCGAACGGCTCCGAGCGGACAGAATTGACGTGGTCTTCGCCGATCTATCCCTGCCGGACAGCCGGGGCTTAGAAACGCTCGATCGGCTGTTGGAGGCCGCGCCCCAAGTCCCGATCGTGATCTTGTGCGGCGTGAAGGCTGAAGAGCTTGCCATTCGATGCGTTCACCGCGGGGCGCGAGACTACCTGCTGAAAGGCCACGCCGACACTCGCTCGTTCTCGCGGACGCTGCAGAACATGATCGAGCGCAAGGCGATGGAAGACGCGCTCTTCGTTGAAAAAGAGCGCGCCCAGGTCACTCTGGATTCCATCGGCGACGCCGTACTCTGCACCGACGTCTCCGGCAAGATCACCTATCTCAATCTCGTCGCCGAGAACCTGACAGGATGGTCTCGCCAGGAAGCCGAGGACCGGCCCCTGGCGGAAGTGTTCCGCATCATTGACGCCGCCACGCGCCAAAGCTGCCGGAATCCCATGGAGTTGGCGATTCAGCAGGACCGGGCAGTCGGCCTTGCCGCCAACAGCATTCTGATCCGGCGCGACGGCGTGGAGGCCGCCATTGAGGACTCCGCCGCCCCCATCCACGACCGCGAGGGGCGAGTCACCGGCGCCGTGATCGTGTTCCACGACGTGGACGCGGCGAAGAAGATGACGATCCAAATGTCTGAGTTGGCCCATAACGACTTCCTGACGGGTTTGCCGAATCGAGTGCATCTAAACGACCGCATCGCCCAGGCGATTACCGCCGCGCATCGTCACCATAAGAAGGTCGCAGTGTTGTTCTTGGACTTGGATCACTTCAAACACATCAACGATTCCCTCGGACATGCGGTGGGTGACCTACTTCTTCGATCCGTCGCCAAACGCCTGGTGAGTTGCGTGCGCGATTCGGACACGATCAGCAGGTTCGGCGGCGATGAATTCGTTGTGCTGCTTTCGGAAGTCGTTCATTCGAGGAATGCGGCCCTTTGTGCGCAGAAACTGCTCACGATGCTCAAGGCCCCCAACTTCATCGGCCAACATGGTCTGGAAATCAGCGCCAGCATCGGAATCAGCGTCTACCCGGATGACGGCTTGGATCCGGAAACGCTGATCAAGACCGCGGATATCGCCATGTACTACGCAAAGGAAAATGGACGCAATAACTACAAATTCTTCGAGCAGGAGATGAACGTACGCGCGGTCGAGCGGCAAACCATTGAAGCAGATTTGCGCGGCGCACTGGAGCGTCAGGAGTTCGTGTTGCAGTACCAGCCAAGGATCGATCTGCAGAAGGGAGCCATCACCGGCGCCGAGGCGCTGATCCGCTGGCTGCATCCACAGCGAGGACTGGTTCTTCCCTCGACGTTCGTACCCGTCGCCGAAGACAGCGGCTTGATTCTGCCGATTGGCAGTTGGGTGCGCCGCCAGGCTTGCCTGCAAGCCCGCGCCTGGCAGGACGCGGGATTGCCGCCGCTGCCCGTCGCCGTCAACGTCTCCTTGGTGGAGTTCCGGGACCGGAATTTCCTCGAAAGCGTGCGCGCCATCCTGGAAGAAACTCGCCTGGAGCCGAGCTGCCTTGAGCTCGATATGACCGAAACCGTCCTCATGCAGCACGTCGAAACGACTACGTCCGTGCTGAAGCAACTGAAGGCCACCGGCGTGCAGTTGGCGGTCGACGACTTCGGCACGGGTTTCTCCAGCTTGAGCCTCCTGCAGCGTTTTCCCATCGACGCCTTGAAAATCGACCGCTCCTTCGTGCGCGAAATCACGTCCAATCCGGACGACGCCACCATCGTCAGCGCGGTGATCAGCATGGGCAGAAGCTTGAGGCAACGGGTGATCGCGGAGGGCGTGGAAACGCGAGAACAGCTCGAGTTCCTTCAGAGTAAGCTGTGTGCCGAGGGACAGGGCTATTACTTCAGCCAGCCAGTTTCCCCCCAGCAGTTCGCCGAGTTGTTCAAGACCGGCATACTGGAAACAGCCTCAGCGGAACGCTCAGGCGGGATCGGTCAAGCTACGCCAGGCTAGCGTTGAGCTTTCCGTTACAGAAACTTCTTAGGAGGCCGGAGCTTCCTCTCCGGCGCAAGAGCTCGAACTCAAGCGGGCCTCTAGCCCCTGAAGCCGCCCGGATCAGCGCGCACACCACTAGCCGGTCTCAGAAGTGCTGCGCCAGATTCAGAAACGCATTCGGCGACGAATCGTTTCCCCAGGTCCAATAGAGCCCGAGATAGGCGTAATTCTCCGCCTGCCCCGCGATCGAGTGGCCGTAGCAGAACAGCAATTGAAAGCCGGGATTGCGGAAATAATAGTAGCCGCCCGCATCCAGCAGCGTCGCGGAGCCCGTCTGCGCCGTCGCCAGGCCTTCCGCGCCGTGGGAAAAGACCTCCGCGCCGAGCGTCAATTTCTTCCCGATGTCGCGTTGCACCAGCCAGCCGCCGTACGTGAAATCGCGGTAACCCGTCGCGGGGACGATCGTTTCGCCCGCTCCGCCGTACGTCGTCCACGGCCCGAAACTTTTCTGCACCCACACCGGCAGCTTCGCCCAGCCTTTGCCGACGCCTAGTCCCTTTGCGGAATTTCCCGATGGGATCTCGAACATGGGGAATATGCCGATCATGGGCCGGTGCTTGGTTTCTTTGATGAATCGGAATTTGACGCCGGTCTCGATGTCGCCCAGGCCGAATGCGGTCGGTCCGGACCCGGCGGGCAGAAAATTCGGATTGTTCGATGGAAACGAGCCCGCGAGCGGAATCACGAAGTGGAGCTGAACGTTCGGCACAACGCCCCAATTGAATTCCACTGCGGGTCCGGACGTGGCCGTGGCCACTCCGGTACCGTCGGAATTGCCGAATACGTAGAATTCGTAATGGTGGAAATCAACCGGCTCGGGATCGTCCGTCTGGAACGGCGGCCCCGCAATTGCGACCGCGGGCGGCACAACCATCGCCAGCACGAAGGCCGCGAACAGAATCTTCAGCCTAATCTTCATCTCGCGCGGGATTCTCCCATCGTGTCAGGGCGCAACTCCCCAATCTGCGGAAAAACTTAAAACGTTGTCATTCCGAGGCACGCTGCGTGCCGCCTGCCTGCCGGCGGGCAGGGCAGGCAGGGCAGGCAGGCTCGGAATGACTCTCCACCCGCTTTTCCCGAATACTGTTCAGTCGTGCCGAAACCGGAATGTTTTCGGAGCGGCTTTTTCCGCATGCAAAGGCGGCAAAAGTCACGCGCCCGCGGGTTTCGCCGCGCTCACCGCGTCGCGCGTCCATTGGCCGTCAATCAACCGCCAGATGCCGCGCGGATTTGCGTCCTGCAATTCCGGCGGTAGCCACGCCGTGGGAAAATCCTGATAGCACACGGGCCGAACGAAACGATATATCGCCGCCGTGCCGACTGAAGTGAATCGCGAATCGGTCGTCGCCGGATACGGCCCGCCGTGCTGCATGGCGTTGCCGACTTCGACGCCCGTCGGCACGCCGCCGAACACGAGCCGCCCCGCCTTCTCGCGCAAGATATCAATGAGGCTGGCGAATTCCTTGACGTCCTCCGGCGTCGCATGGATCGTCACGGTGAGCTGCCCTTCGAGCGTGCGCGCGATCTCTTCCAGCCGTTCGCGCGAATCGCTTGCGACGACAAGCGTCGCCGGCCCGAATAATTCTTCGTGAAGTTTCGTGTTGCCCAAGAATGTTTTCGCGTCGGTGATGAGAACGGCTGCCGGGCCGCTCGCGGCGGCGGCGCCTGGATTCACGCTCTCGCCCGCGACGCGCAGATTCGGCGTGGCGCGACGTCCGGCCAGGCCGCTGCGATACCGCTCCGCAATGCCCGCGTGCAGCATCGTGCCCGAGGGCGTGGCCGTGAACGCCGCGCCCAGCGCGGAGACGAAGCCGTCGAGTTCCGCGCCGTGCAACCCCAGCGCGAGCCCCGGCTTCGTACAGAACTGGCCCACGCCGAGCGTAGCCGACTTCGCCAGACTCTGCGCGATTTCAGTCCCGCGAATCTTCAATGCTCCCGGAAGCACGAAGAACGGGTTGAGACTGCCCATCTCGGCGAAAACGGGAATCGGCGTGGGCCTAGCTGCCGCCGCGTCGAAGAGCCCGCGTCCGCCTTCCTGCGATCCCGTGAACCCGACAGCCCGCGCCAGTGGATGCCGCACGAGCGCAATTCCCGACGTGGACATCCCTTGCACCATTGAGAAAGCACCGGGAGGCATTCCGCAAGTTCGCACCGCTTCCTGCACGGCCCGCGCCATCAGTTCGGATGTCCCCGGATGCCCGCGGTGCGCTTTCGTAACCACGGGATTGCCCGTCGCGAGCGCCGAGGCTGTGTCGCCGCCGCAAATCGAAAACGCGAGCGGGAAATTGCTCGCGCTGAAAACCACCACCGGCCCAATTGGGACAAGCATTCGCCGCAAATCCGGCTTCGGCGCCGGCGCGCGCGACGCATCGCCCCGATCGATCCGCGCGTCCACCCACGAACCTTCGCGAGCCAGCGCCGCGAACATGCGCAGTTGGCCGGTCGTGCGCTCTCGTTCACCCGTCAGCCGCGCCTCCGGAAGCCCAGTTTCCATGCGCGCCCGCGCGATCAATTCCTCGCCCAGGGCCTCCAGTCCCGCTGCGATCGCTTCCAGAAACGCTGCAATTTTTTCCGGGTTCTGGCTTCGGTAAGCGGGAAAACTTTGTTCCGCAAGCTCCAGCGCGCGCGCGATTTCGGCTTCTGTCGCAATGTGAAAAGGCGGCTCGAGCGCGCGTCCCGTGCTGGGGTCCGTCGCGCGAAACGTCGCGCCTCCTTCCGCGCTCACACTCGCCCCGATAATATTTCCGCCGTGAAGTTCCATAACGTGTCGTCCGCCCTTAGCCGTTTTGCAATTATACTGAAAAGCCCGTCATTCCCATCATTTGGGCGTTTCGAGCAATTCTTGCGGCCCTCGGGAAATCATGTATCATCGCGAAGTTCATTCTGGGCCGGAACGCCACGTGACAACCACCAGCTTGCAGTCCCCAGCGCGTCCTGCCGCGACGCTGAAAAGATGAAGCCAAAACAATTGACCAAGAAGCTCCGCGGCGTGAGCGCGGGCGCCTCCCCGTTCGCGGACGCCGCACTCGGCCGCTGATTCCTCCCATCGCTCCGTCCGGGAAACAGATTCAGACGGTCTTGTCCTTCGCGTAGCAGAGTTTTTCAAGATTGCATTCGATACAGCGGGGCTTCCTCGCCTGGCAAACCTTCCGGCCGTGCCAGATGAGTTGGTGCGAAAAAAGAATCCAGCGGTCCTGCGGAATCACCTGCATCAAATCCTGTTCGATCTTTTTGGGGTCGGTGCTGCGCGAAAGATCGAGGCGGCCCGAAAGACGCTGTACGTGCGTATCCACGACGACGCCCGACGGGATGCCGAAAGCCGTGCCGAGGACGACGTTCGCCGTCTTGCGCGCCACCCCGGGGAGCGTGAGGATTTGCTCCATCGTGCGCGGGACTTCGCCGCCGAACTCCTCGACGATTTTTCTGCTCGCGCCGATGATGGATTTTGTCTTGTTGCGGAAAAAGCCCGTGGGACGAATGTCCTTCTCGAGCTCGTTGGGATTCGCGTACGCGAAATGTTGCGGCGTGGGATATTTCGGGTAGAGCGTTTGCGTGACCTGATTGACGCGCTCATCGGTGCATTGCGCGGAGAGAATCGTGGAGATGAGCAACTGGAATGGATTGTCGTGCGTCAGCGCGCAGGTCGCGGCCGGATAGGCCTCGTCGAGCTTCGCGAGAATCTCGCGGACGCGCGCCGGCGTCGCTCCGGCGGCTCGCGACGCCGGCTTGGCGGCAGCTTTTGCGGCGCGAGGCCTCGGTTTTGCGGCGCGGGATTGTTTTGCGGCCTTCTTCTTCCTTTTCATTTCGGCCTCGGACTATAGCACGCGCGATTCGAGGCTTGTGCCGTCCCTATGGGGCTACGGCCATTGATGGATGCTACTGATTCG
>Ga0326728_10017305_pt1 | contig 14479 bp, 11 predicted proteins | sample MB3enrmetagenome_FD_207602 | JGI IMG/M metagenome (GOLD analysis project Ga0326728, IMG submission 207602) | Lab enriched peat soil microbial communities from McLean, Ithaca, NY, United States - MB31MN | ecosystem: Environmental > Terrestrial > Soil > Wetlands > Peat | place: USA: New York...
TCAGCCGTTCACAGCCTACGTGATGAACGGGCAAGTCGCAGATATGAGGCTCAACCTGATCATTGGGGTGAATGTGACGTTGGATGTTCTCTTCAAGAAGGAGAGCATCATCACCGGCACGCCTTACAACATGTCCGCCCGAGTTCGGCTCTTCAATGATCAAGGTCAGCTGGTGGCTACGTGGATGAGTAGCGAAGGCACGTACGTGGACCGGAGCGGTCACGCGATCGCGGCGAATGGACAGCTGCCGGCGGGAGGGAACGCTTTCGGCACGACGGATTACCCTCTCTACCCATTCAACAATGGTTACACGGTGGTAGGCTCGGAGTTGAACGGTTACGACTACCTGCCTGGCGGAACCACGTTGCTCCACGTACTCATAGCCGGTCTACCGCAGCAGCCTCCATTCTGGAATTACAATACGGGGACATACTTCGGTGACCCGATCGCTACGGGGCTACCGGTGGCCGTGGCCATAGAGCCAGACTCTTACTTGGATGCGCCTACGTTTGGTTCATGCGACTTCCAACTCAACTGCTACTCCGCGCCGTACGGGCAGTACCCATTCCCCTACGCGGGCATAGCGGGCGCGCCAGATTATACGGGTGGTTGGACTGCGGAGGTAGACTTCGTCCCCTGGTACAACAACAACACGGCATGTACGCCGTCATTCGTTGACATCGCTCCAACATTTGACATTTCAGGTCCACTTCAGTTACGTGGAACCTGCAACGTACCCTCCTCAGGATCGAACGGACAGTATTATCCGCCGGTGAACGGGTTGTTGATGGGTGAAAGCTATCACATCATCCCCGGCACAACAGCGACATCAGGCATTAGTCTAACGGAAGACATGGCACTTAGCACGTTCCTAGGTCACAGCATGACCGCCAACCACCTAGGCCCATACTCGCAAGAGAGTGTCTGGCAAATCGCAGGGACGCATAACAGCGGCGAAGCCTCAGCCATATTCGAAGTCGACCTGAACGGCTTCGTCTCAGGAAACGTGTTAGCGTTCACGTGGAGTAACGAGTTCCGTACGCTGAGCTGGGGCACGATCAGCGTAACCGGTGCGAGTGGTGGGGCGACGTGGAACCTCTACACGTACGACGGCGTCTACCAGTCGTTCTTGCCGACAGGGAACTACAAGTTCACAATCAGCCAACCAGGCTACGCGCCTCAGACTTGGACCGTCTCAGTCTCACCAGGCGAGACAGGCACTGGACAGAACGTGTACTTGGAACAGAGCAACATGCCTGTACCAGAATTCAGTGGAGTAACGGTTGCCGCCTTCTCAGCGTTAGTGCCTTCAGTATACCTGCTAAAACGAAGACGCAAGTAAGCGTCCGAGCGGGAAGCCTCGCCTCCGCCTATTTTTCAATTTCATGCAGTGGTTAGTGTACCCCTATTCGTGAGACCGTCGCCGTCCGTCGTTCAGAAAGTGCGTGTGGGTATGCTGGTGCGCACGCACTTTGACATCGTTAAACAGAAAACCTAGGCAAATTGGGGTCGGAACTTGTTTATGCTCAATGACTCGGATGATGCAAACAGATTAAGCAGGCGACTGCACAATACAAATGACATAGGTTGCATCGAATGATTTCAAAGCAGTTGATCATCCCACTCATCTCGCTTCTTCTAGTTATGGCGAATACCACGACTCAATTTTCGCAAAGTCAAGTCTCGACAAATGTAATCACAGTCGTATCCTCATCGGCATTGACCTCCTACAGTATGTATTCCGTCGGTGTGACCCAGGTCACTTCGACAGTGACGAATACGATCTACAATGGAAATATGCCGTTAATGGGTTGGGGTGAGATGGGCTGCTTATCTGCTGGCATTCCCTTCAATGCTAGTCCAGGCGATCAACTCACTGTTAATTTTGCTTCAAACGTACCCATCGACTTCTACCTGATGTCAGCAAGTCAATTCCAGAGGGTTCCTCCTGCTACTTCGTTGTGCAACGTTTACGGTGCGATTCCAGTTTTTCCTTCGTTGAAGGCTGCAAGCTATCAGACGAGTTATTCGCTTAACTGGACGCCCACCATCCCTGGACAATTCTTCATTGTCTTGCTGAATTTGCAGCCTGCAACAGCGTCGGTAACGATGTCAGCGTCTATAACCTCGGTTCAAACCGGATCAGTCGTGGTCAACGCAACGGCTACTACAACGATAATGAATGCGTATAGTCAAGTTTCGAGCACGTTTGTAACAGTTGAGAGTACGACAGTCGCCTCAGTGGGTTTGTCGTCCCAAACCATTCAATGGGTTGCAGTCATCCTCATTCTGGTAGCGTTGAGCGTGATATTCCTAGTGTCGAAGAAGCATTCCGCTAAAGTGGGTTAAAGTTAAGTAAGTTCAAAACTAGGCTTCATTATCTTTCGTCATAGACAATATTCTTGAGGGGCTTTCTAACACACCTATCCATCCGGTGAGGGACTATCTGGCACAGCCCAGCAGCCAAGACCTACCAAGAGGCTCTTTTCAAGCAAAGCATACCCGCGGCGAACTTCTTTGTTGACGATATTCAGAAGGAATATGAGCGAATGAAAAAGCTTGGCGTGAAGTTTACAATGGAACCAACAAAGGTAACGGGTTCGACCATCGCAGTGTTGGATGACACCTGTGGCAATCTAATACAGATCACACAGCTGCAATTCTAATATCCAGTAAAAATAGTATAAATTCAAACGAAGGTAAATTTAGGATCAAACTTAAGGGTAGGTGTTTCGATGAACCCATCCAAACAAATTGACAAACGGATAGCAGAACTAGCAGATTGGCGTGGCGATGTGCTTGCCAAACTTCGTAAAATCATCCATGACGCTGATCCAGAAGTGATCGAGGAATGGAAATGGATGGGAACCCCAACCTGGTCGCATGATGGGATATTCGTCATAGTAAATGCGCACAAAGACCACGTGAAGATGACTTTTTCTCACGGCGCAAGTCTTCCAGATCCCGAGAAGGTCTTCAACGCGATGCTAGAAGGCAACAAATGGCGCGCGATCGATTTCTATGAGGGCGACAAGATCAATGAACGCGCTTTGAAAAATCTTATCCGCTCGGCTATCGCGCTCAATGCTACTGCCTTGAAAAAGAAAACTTCCAAGACCCGACCTAAAGCAAAGAAAAAATCGTAGTTCCGACGATGACTACTGGCGAGTTAGTGTTTGTTGTTGTTTGTGGAGCGTTAAAGGCTCGTTTGCTTCCGGGGGGCTAGTCTCCAGCCGATCCATACTACGAAAAGCATGAGAAGCCCATATGCAACCAGGTTGATGTATCTGAAAGCTTCCACTACCATATTCCATGATGCTCCCAGCCACCAACCAAGACAGATCAAAGCGATGTTCCATGGAAGACAGCCGGCAAGAGTGTAGAGCGCGAACGTACGCTTGTTCATTCGGTATACCCCTGCCGGAAACGAAATCATAACCCTGCCTGCTGGCATCAAGCGAAAGAGGGCCACCGCCATCGGGCCATGTCGATGAAACCACGCCTCTGCATTTCGAACATGTTGCATATTCACAAATGGAATTCGTGAGCTGGCAGTGAAGATTCCGCGCCCGAGTTTTGATCCCACGTAATAATCCACAAATGAGCCTATCAGCGCCGCTAGTGTCGAAACAAACAGTACAGTGAAGAACTCCAATTTCCCTATGTAAACGAGGTAGCCCGCAAAAGGTAAGATTATCTCGCTAGGAATGGGGAGCGCTGCTGCCTCCATGAGCATTAGTATGAATATGCCAGCGTAACCCGCCTCGGCTGCCAGAGTGATAGCGCTCCTGGGCAGGTTGGTAATTAGTGAAATGACACCATTGGCAACTTCCTGACCGTTAGCCTCCACGAGATCTTCAAGATAGTCAACTGAGACGATGACGATGGGGAGAACAAGCAATATCATCACGATGAAAACCCTGGCCCATCGTCGCATCTAGCCCACTTCCAAGCATAACAGGCGTCTCGAAGAAAAACCCTGCAATTGATATCGCTAGGTCGCATTGCAAAACTCTACGCTGCCTGAGAGGCACACACAAGAGAACTGATGTGTAGAGTAATCCGCGGGTGTGCTACTGGAACCGGACTTGTGCACGTTATGGCGCCCTCATCGGGAGCCACTTCTATTCAGCTATGCAGCAAAAGATTCCCGACGGCGTCTGTTCTTTGCAAAAGACATGGCTAAACTTACACCGACGATTGCTAAACTCAGAATGACACAGAACAGCACGAAGACGATATGTATGGCTGCTTACTGAACAAGCAACCGGGAAAGTATGTGTAGCCATTGGCGTAGCAGTCCAAAACCATGAGGACGGAAATTGAGACGGAATATTTCGTGTGGGACGCGTGTATCTAATTTTCGACAGTGTGGTGCGCGAAGTTTGTAGTGAAGTACGCGTCGTTTTTGCTGATTTGATTGACGTGTTTCGTGCTAAGTAGTTATATGGAACTACACGTTGTAGTCGCGATTAGGAGGATAACAAGAATATGAAATTACATATTCATGTAATCGTGCTCTTAGCGATTTCAGTAACCATGCTAATCCCAGTCGCAGTCAATAGCTTCGTGTACGCCCAACCGTGCACGGCCACACTGAGCAATCCAGTGATTCCGACGCAATCCGGGAATGCGAATGTTCCCTTCGTCATTCCAATCGCGGCCTCATGTACAACTTACTATAGCCAACTCTACGCCACCGGCAACGCGTACGATGCAACTTCAAACATCGGTTTAGGCACTGCGAACGCAGTTCTGTCCCCTGTGAATGGTGGACCTCAATTCAACGGACTACTCGGCTTTGGCTTGCAACCAACATCCCCAAGTGACGCAGTACAAATCTCCGTCTCCATATACGACAACCAAGGCGGCAATCTCATAACCCAAACTAGCGAGACGGTTCAAGTCGGAGTAGGAACGCAACAGCCACTACAACAGCCAATACAACCGCCACTACAACAAATCACCACAACTACAGTGACCGTGGGGCAATACCCATACGCGAACCCAGCGCCCTCAGCATACCAATCACCTTACCAACCAAACCAGTCTCAGTACTACGGCAACCAGCCACAGTATCAGTACCAGCAAGGGAGCCAGGGCCATCACTCGTATTACTTCTCACAGGGTTTTCCCTATAGATCGAATAACCAATACCTCTTCGATCTCGTAGCCATCATCGCCATACTCGCAGCAGTCATAATCGCCACGACCGGTCTAGTGCTCGCCGCCCGAAGACGACAACCAACCCAACCCGTCTGGTATCCGGCACATCCGCCACCACCTCCGCGGTGATCGAATTGGAAGATAAATTCGCGAAGACTTGTACATACGCCCTGCTGGTCGTTATGCTGGCGGTGGGCGTGGTTGCGATAGCGACAAACAACAGCTTCGCTCTAGCCCAAGAACCCTGCCAAGTGCAACTAGGAGCCCCAAACGTCTCAACGCAGCAGTATTACTACGGGGGTAATTTCCAACTCACTCTCCCCATGTCGGCATCATGCTCCTTCTATGCAGACCAACTATACGCCACGGCCACAGCATACGACACAACCTACGGCACATACGTCGGGACGACGCAAGCGGTTCTAACTGCAACATACGGCGGCTACGGCTATACTGGGCAGCTAACTTTCACGATGCCCGCCTCAGCATCAGGCGATTCAGTACAATTCCAAGTATCAATCTACGGCAGCCAGAACGGATACTACGGAGGATACTACGGCAACTCACTCCTAGCCCAAACCACATCAACGTTCGTAATCGCTCCCAGCTACTACCAAAACTATCCAACATACCCTTCGTACCCAAGCTATCCGAACTATCCAAACTACCCAAGCTACCCGTCAAATCCAAACTATCCTGGACCTTACTACGGCCAGAACTACTACTGGTACTACTATCATAACGGCTACTACAATCAACACTACTACTGTAAGTCTTGGAACAACAATTACTGTAACTGGCCACACCACTGACGCGCAAAATCTCCGAACAACACCGAAACTCACCATTTTTTTGGTGCGTATCTTGTCTCAGCAGAAGACTAGAATGAGAAAGTAATTTGTCTCCAGTTCCTGCAAAAGTAGGTTTTGTTAGGTGCTCTTATTGCTGCTTCATGCCGCGGTAGAGTTGGACCGCCTCGGTCAGTCGCTTGCGCGCTTCGGGGGTGTAAGGCTCACATTGAAACATGATGTGTTGCACGTAGCCGAGTTCCGCATAGCCGCGCATTGCCGCCGCGATTTCCTCCGCCGTGCCTGTTAGGGGATTGGGGAAGAAGCTCGGTTTCTTTGGATGGAGGTCGGGGAACCAGAGACCGATGAGCGCAGTGATGCCAATCGTCGCCGGGTCGCGTCCGACCTCACGGCACGCGGCCTCGATTTTGGCGAACCGCTCGGCCATTGTTTCAGGTTTGCCCATATAGCCAGTGTTCCATAGGTCGGCATACTGTGCGGTCAGCTTGAGCATGCGTGGCCCTTCGCTTCCCACCATCAAAGGCGGCCCTTCTGACCGTGGACCGCGGGGCACGTTGTCGCAGTTTCGCGCTTGGTAATAGTGTCCCGCGAAATCCACATGCCCTTCACGTAGTAGTGGCTTGAGGACTTGCAAGGCTTCTTCGAAGCGACCCGCGCGATGATCGAAGGGCAGCCCGAACGCCTGGTACTCCGGCTCGTTCCATCCCGCACCGACGCCCAGGATCAGGCGCCCGTGGCTCACCTCGTCAACGGTCGTCGCCATTTTGGCCAGGATCGCCGGGTTGCGGAAGGAATTACACGTCACCAGGGTTCCGATCTCAACGCGTTGGGTCGCTTCGGCCAGCGCCGCGAGCATGGTCCAGCATTCCCAGATTCCCCGGGTCGGCTCACCAGGATTGCGATAAAAGAGGTGGTCAGCGAGCCAGATGCTATCGAAGCCATCCGTTTCCGCCTGTTGCGCGACCGCGCGGATACTATCATATGAGCGCTTGCTGTTGTTTTCGCGGTCGTTCGCCATAAAGACCATCAGTCCAATCTTCATCGTTAGCTCACTCGAACCTTCTCTTGCAATATTGGTTATTCTTAACTTGCCAGGGTCTCATGACGTCTGAAGATAGGGAACGCGTTTCTTGTTGGAACGAGAAGCTTTAAGGCAGCTCGGAGTTTAGCGGAAGTTCTTCTGGTAATCGTCCGCCTTCAGTCGTTGTGCATCAGAATCAGGGCTGGTATAGAGGAAGATCTTGCCTACGATTGTCTCTCCGATCTTCGCAGCATGGCTTGCGGATGGTACATTTGATTCGGCAATCTCGTTGATCAGAGTACGGACGCGCCTTGATTTCAGATAGATGAGCCTGGCGTAGAAATTGTCTTTGATTATTCCCATTCTTCTGAACTGAGGCTCGACATAAAGGCCGTGTGATCTTGCTACCTCGCCGACGATGGTCATCCATGCGATACCCACGATTCTGTTTGCTATTCTGACCACGAAGCATTTGTCGCCGTTCTTGAGGGCGACGCTGACCCAGCGCCTGTTTGTCTCGGGTTGTGTAGAAGCGATGAAGCGTTCTATTTCTCTTGCATCATTGTCTATGCTAACATGATGCTTGAATCTGTGGGCTAAAGCAGCCTTCTCTACGTCCAGCTGCCAGATGTTCCAGGCTTCTTTGGGATGCTCTGCTACCTCGAGCTCTGAGAAGATGTAACTGGATGGCTTCAGCGTGTAAAACTGGTCGAATGCTTCTCTGGACCTCGTGAAGATGGTTCCTGTCGCCTCGTAGTTATCGTAGATGAACAGGCCATTCTTGTCTCCATTGGAGTTTTGGGAGATGAACGTTTCACCTCCTGCTTCAAGAGCCTCCTTGACCTCGTGACGTAGGATTGGGTCAAAGAACGATAGCCCTTTTGGCAAGTCACTGAGCTGTTCGACCAGGGGCTCTGTCTTTGAAACTTGGATGATATTGGTCATGAGCGTCTCTCCACTACCAATCCAAGATCGTGAAGTTCTTAGTCAGTTTCTCTTCTCCAAGTATATTGCCTATGACTAGTTCAAGGCTCTCAGTGCTGCGGTGAAGGTCAACAACTGCGTCGTCCTTCAAGGCGTCCATAAGAATGTATTCGAACTGGGTCTTGCGGTCGGTAATGTGGCCGAACCTTCTAGTTCGTTCCCTATCTATCTGCTCATAGGCGTACATGAATTCGTACAGGGATCTGTATATCTGATGCTCCATGTTCTCTTCGACGTTGAATTCGAGGTCGGCCCTGTCCTTTCCGCCGATCGTTATTGTTTGGAGTCCTTCCAAGTCTGCCCAAAAGATAGTGCCATCGGGTGCTAGCACTGCGTCCTTGTCGAGCCAAACGTCGTAGAAATCTAACCCACTGTATGTGCCGTTGTCATTGTTGCTCATCGATCTAACGAACAGGGTAAGGATTGCGATTCCGCTCTTGACGAAGTTCTTCAAGAAATCCATTGCCTTGTCGTTGTTGTCAATGTTGAAGAAGTCGAAGAGCTCCCCCGTGTCGTCCCCGATAGTCCAATCCGAGTGGAAGTAGATTCTGATGTTGGAGGGGATCAGCCTTGTTTCCTGGACCATCTCTTGCCTGAACCTCCTGTACCAGTACACTTGGCGCAGCTCGTCTTGGAGTGCTTTCGGTAACTTGACGATCTTCACCAAGGGGGCGATTCTGAACCCGTGAATTGATGTAGTGCTGTCGTCTGACATTTCGGTTGCTTTCATTGCAATGGATGCGAATTCGAGTCCTTGGGATCCGTAGGGGCATCCTCTTGACCACAGTTCCGCGGTAAGGTACCTTGGAAACTTTGTTTCCTTCTCTTTGGCATTTATGACCCTGTCTCTTATTGCACTGCTCTTGAGAAGACTGCAGATCTCTCCCTTCTTGAAGAGTTGGCGGCTGAATGGGCTGGTTGTTGATCCTATTCCTTTGACGGAGAAGTAGAAGTCAACGCCGTCGATGGTCATGTAGGGTTCTCTGCTTACGGCGCTCCTGTTGTCGTCGATCAGGAGTTGCTTTGTTCCCATAGGTTCCGTGTCTGTGAAGGGCTTCACGCTGTCAGGGAGGTATATCCTCTCGAATTCTGGCATTTGGAAACTTCTGAAGTACTTGTTAGTCATCATCCCTCCTCCATAGTATGCATTGAGAGTGATGGGGACTCCCCGGAGCTTGATGCGGTCTAGTTTGGTAATTTCTATTGTCAAAGTCTCTTTCGCCACATTCGAATGCTACCGTCTGTTTCCTCCACAGTATGGGCACGTTTCGGCTGTGGACGGGATCAAGGTTCCACAGTACTTGCAATTCACCTTGACGACGTCTCTTATCACAACCTGTTCAGAAGGTCTTGAGCCTAGGTCAATCTTGGATTCCCATGGGGTCGAGGATGGAGTAGGAGGAGGCACGTATGGGGAGTGCTTGGGAAGAGAATCCTTCTTGCCTCTCCTTCGAGTTGCTGCATAGATAGCCAATGCGATGATGAGCAGGACTCCTACCCCTACCACAAGATATGGAGATAATGCAGTGAGATCGGGGCTGATGTTCATCGTGTTGCTAACCGTGCTACCATTGCCGTTAGAAGGAGCACTTGCCAGCGTTAGGGCATAGCTGGTCGAGGTTACGTAGAGATTGTCAGTATATGTGAAGCTTGCAGCTTGCCCTTGATATTGGCCATTATCGTGCTCGAGGTAGTTGTACCCAACGATATATCCGGTCGATGGATCGAAGTATGCGTTCCAGGTGTACGATGCGTTGAATACGCCATAGTCGTCGTTCCGCTGATGTTCGCCTGTCCCTAGGGCTTGAATCGTTTGAACGTATTTGTTGTTTTCAGTAGGTAGTTGGAGGCTGTAGTTCTTCGACATTACCGTGAGTTGAGTATTCAGAATGTAGAAGGTGCTTCCAACCGGAAGTGATGAGTTAATGGCAAACCAGACGTATGTAGGCTTTGAGTAGCCTACTTGGTTGTCGGTTCCATCGATGTACGTGAAGCTACTCGATGACCACGTGTAGTTTCCGGATGATGAGCTTGAGTTAGAACTCCCCTGGTTGTTGCTGTATTGGTAGGTGTAATTGTAGAAAGCAGATACGTCACTTCCACTGACAGAATTCATCTGCTCCATTCCAGTTATCTGGTTTTGATCCGTGTACCCATTGTACGAGCCTTGGCCGTTGTTCACACTGATAGTCTCAGAGTAGTTGAAGTAATCACCCTTCTGAGGTGCATACGCTGAAACCACGTGCATATTAGCAGCAATTGCGATTGCTAGCAGGAATGATAGAAGTACAACCCCATAGGCCCTAGACAATCATTTCAGGCCTCCTCCGATACAGTGATGCCAAGAGCGCTTGGCGATTCATTGGATTTTCTCGCAGCCCCTAGTTGCCAACAAGACTTCATCCTGCGAATCCTCCAACCCCATGGCTATGAGCTGGGTGGAAACCTCCCATCCCACTGAATGTTGAATGGTAGGATGAGTGAGCTACGATTATTGGACAATACCAGAAGAAGAAACCCGGATGCCCTCCGTATGTGAATTGTACTGGTGTTGCTGAAATCTTAGCAGTAGAGTCAATCTCTTTTACTAGCTCATTTCGAACTCCGTGGATCATTCTGACTGCTAAAGCAACCAACTCGGATCTCTCTAAACTTCTAGCGTACCCTGAGAGCATAGTGACCGCTTTTTCCATTAAATCGAGGACCTCATGGGACTCGAATACAGGAATAGAAGCGAGTATTGCGGCCGCTACCAACGGATACGCTAGGTAGTTTTGCAATTGCTCTACGATGTACTTCAACTTCTCGAATACTTCGTTTTGGTTTAGTTCTCCAATTGCTAGGAAGGCCGAAGCAATCTCGGTATCCTCGGATGCCATATATCCCCAAGCGGTGAACATTTCTCTGAATGACTGGAATTTGGCGCTCAAGTCCGCATAAGAAAGATTCATCACCGCTAATATAGCTGCAGCCTCATATGATAGGGACAGTTGTTTGAGCTGAACAAATCTATCCATCGGATAAGTTTCATCATACCTCCTGCCTGCCATGATTGTCGCAGCTACGCCAGCTGATATTTCCTTAGGAACCCCCTGCCCCATTATTTGTTTGTCAAGACTCGTTAAGGCTGATTCGAGACTTTGAAGGTCTTGATTGGCCGCAGTCATGATCTCAGCAGCCATTAGTTTGTTGGGAACTGTGGAATCAAAATTCTGAAGACCATTGAAGGCCTGGATGAATCTCTCCCCTACTTGGTTAGTATCACCCTGGAGTTTCGCTAACCCTATTGCCGTGCTCCACAACAATGACGGAGCTTCAACAGTAGGATGCCCTTCATTTTCGATGTCTGGGTGTACATTATCTTCTATGTTAGGCATCTTGGGTTTGAGCAGAGTAACATAGGAAGTCGCCTTATCCGCAATAGATCGCAGCTCAGCATAAGTTGCCTTGAATTCTGAAAGGAAGTCAGAGAACTCTTGATCGGCAACCCTATAGTTCCTCACGTCCAGATCGTTCAGTACAACACTTCCAAGCCCTGTTAGAGACAAGTACCCGTCGCCATATGGCACCATGCGATCGATCGTGGACTTCTTCTGGATAAGCTCGTTGACATTAGCCTCGATCGCATTTAACTCGGACTCATCCGTGGAAACAACGGCCCTTTCATTCTGAATCCTTCGACTTAGCTCGCCTTTCACTCCCTCCCCTTCAAAATGGAATGAGAACGAATGCTCTTTTCGTTCGTCTTTTTGTAAGGTTGCAGCTGCTTGTTCCTCCTCTGCCTTCTCAGCGTTCATTTGAGCAGTCATCTGAGATAGTCTGGCGACATCCTGAACCCCTTTGTTATAGTCATCTTTGTTTGTCCTCAAAACGTAGCCATTCGCGGATAGGTAGTCGATGTCAGCCAAGGGAATAGGAGTAGTAGGTCCCAACTCTTCGTGATTATTTATCCGAGATAGGAATGCCCTTACGTCGCTGCACTTCATGGTAGCCAATCGGGACGTCCAACGTGTTGTGGTTCTTAAGCGATTTGTAAAATGGGGGCCTCATCCACTCAGCGATACTTTGTGTCTCAATGTAGACGTGCGCTTTAACTCATGGAAAAACAGTGTTTGTTCGGTGAGTTTCATGAGTCCGAGGCTTGTTCCAGTTACAATTACGAGGGTCATGGTCGCGGTCGATGGTTCGGACCATTCAAAGAAAGCGGCAGAGCTTGCTATCCATTTAGCCAAGTTATGGAACGCTCAACTCTATTTCATTCATGTCCTAGAGGAAGACAATGTTCCGAGTTGGTTCAGGGAATTCGCTAAAGTTGAACGACTCGGTACAGCAGACTACTTTGATGTTGTCGACAGAAGATTATTTGCCCCGCTAATCGCACGGGCGAAGGAATCTGAGATTCAGATTTTTAGCGGTATCCGCGCGAGAGGAGATCCTGCCGAAGAAATTCTCAGAAATGCAGAGCGAAAGAAAGTGGACCTGATAGTGATGGGAAGCCGCGGCTTAGGTAAGTTTTCTCGCGTTATCCTTGGAAGTGTCTCCACCAAGGTTCTAAGTAACGCGAAATGCACCTGCATCACCGTCAAATAACCAGCACGCTTGCGATGTGTGAGTTTTTACGATCTATAGAACAGGTTCTCCTAGTGCGTCGGCCGTGATTATCATGAGGAGGGCTCCTCCGCCAAACACGAAACTCTCAACGGTAAACTGCTTTCTTCATCATCCACGGTAATTCCGGCCCACACAAGATCGCTCAGCTTCTTACTCGGACTGTTTCTTTTCAAGCCAGCCGAAGAAGGCGCCGACAATCATGAAAAAAGCGGACAGAGTCGAGGCAAGAGTTACGGTAAGCATTATCATTTGAGCGATCAATTCCTTGACCTCAAAAGATCAAGCAGTTTGGAGAAGATATAGTTGAAACGTCCACACTGAGACACATTGTGACCGCGTACGTCGTAAGTTTAGCTATTTCGGTGATGGGGGTGTCAGTCAACTATCGGTGCTAAAACTAGGTGTTCCACTTGTCCAGATGCGTTGAACAACCAATGCTGCAGATGCCGGCTCGATTGCCGCTGAAGTTGGAGGATCATCCGAAGCTGTAGCTCTCGTCTCCGCTCCTGAAAACTGGGCTGTCCAAAATAGAGTAATCACGAAGACTGCTATCAGAAATTTAACGCCGAACGTCCATCTCAACTTTCTAATCACTAACTGCAAACATCTCACCCACTTCGATTCAGAACACATGTCATACAGTGAGCGCCGCCATAACCACCGGTGATCTCCTGGAGCATGAGAGGCGTTACATCGACACTAAGGTCATTGAACTCTTTCTTGTGGGGAAAGAACTGACCTGTCTGTTTGAGGTCGTGATAGTCCTTCTTTGCTTGCTTCAGAAGCTTCCCATATCGTTGTGGCTGCTGGACTGTTTCACGTTCAAGGTTTTTCAGCACTTTATCAACCACTTTTTCAACTTCGACAGCAATGATCTTGCGGTCACTGACGCATAGGAAGTTTGACGCGTAGCTCATCTGTTCAAGTGTCGTGATAGGTACAATTTTGAATCCTCGTTCGACAAGGAAGTCGTGAATGTTCGTGCTCGAGGTTTCCTTTGTATATTTGCCTCTCGAACGTCGGTGGTAGATCTCGACGTGAGCGCGTTTCAGGAGAGGAATGCATCCCACTGCTATTCCTTGACCTGCGAGATTCAAGTACGTGTCTAAATGCATGTTAATCATCGGATCTCGCTCCTCTCCTGGGATGAGAGGATGGGCAGCTTGATGGACAACGGCCACTTCGTCGAAATCTAGTCCTTTTTCAAGAATCTGGTTGACCGCGCTTCGGTTTGTGCGATCCCCATGGCCAATCATTGCGAATTTACCTGCAGGAATGAAGTCTCCGCCCTCGAAGGTCCCTGGGGACTTGATGTGGTGGGCTATCTTTGCTCCCATCAGCTGCAGGACTCTCCCTGTGAATGATGGTTCCATCATTCTCTGGGGCTTGGACATTCTGCCAACGACAAAGCCCTTGTCTGTTAGGGCTTGTTGATCACGCATGAAGTAGAGGTTCGCAAGTGGAACGTTCAACACGGCATGTGGGAACAGTACGCGAGTTCCCTTTCCCTGCTTTAAATGAATGCTGGGCCTGAGAAGAATAATGTTGAAGATAGTTTCTGCGTCGAGTTCCTCCACATTCTTGCTGAACTCTTGACTAGCCACCCTAGTCTGACCTTTCGGCCCTTCAAATTTCACTGTTCTCTTAGCCTCCTCTCTCGCCTCGTTGAAGAGTGCCGGGTTTGCCTTCTCGATTTCGACGGCGACTCGCTTGAATCGAAGAACCTTGGCGCCCGACTGGCTAAGTACATGTTCTAGTTCATGATGTTCATAGATAGCCTCATCCATGCTGAAGGCTCGCTCGTAAAGGAACGCGTAGGGATCCAACAAACCGAAGAACATCTCCACACCGGGCCGATGAATCATAACATCAGTAAGCTTGTCCCATT
>Ga0326728_10017306_pt1 | contig 14478 bp, 15 predicted proteins | sample MB3enrmetagenome_FD_207602 | JGI IMG/M metagenome (GOLD analysis project Ga0326728, IMG submission 207602) | Lab enriched peat soil microbial communities from McLean, Ithaca, NY, United States - MB31MN | ecosystem: Environmental > Terrestrial > Soil > Wetlands > Peat | place: USA: New York...
GCGGTGGGGGTGAGCCCGTGGGCGATGATCTGGTGGAAGTTGCGGGTCCGGTACAGCTCGGTCCCGGCCCAGGAGGCCAGATAGTCGCGGGAGTAGCGCATGAGCGAGGCTTCCTGGAAGTCCTCCTCGAGCAGGGCCTTCAGGATGGTTTCGGCGGCGCACATGCCGCCCTTCATGCCCAGGTGGATGCCCTTGAGCCGCGCCGCGTTCACCATCTGGGCGGCGTCCCCCACCAGCATGCCGCCGGCGAAGGCCAGCCGCGGCATGGAGTACCAGCCGCCGATGGCCAGGGCCTTGCCGCCGTACTGGACCATCTTCCCTCCCTCGAGCATAGGCGCGATGCGGGGATGGGTCTTGAACTTCTGCAGAGCCAGGTGGGCGTCGGCGAAGGGATCCCGGGTGTCCAGGCTGACCACGTAGCCCACCGCGAGCCGGTTGCCCCCCATCTTGTAAACGAAGGACCCGCCTGACTCCCCATCCGCCTGGGGCCAGCCCGTGCTGTGCAGGACAAAGCCGTCCGGCACCCGGCCCTCCGGGATCTCCCAGATCTCCTTGGCGCCGGTCTCGAACAGCTGGGGATTGACCGAACCGGCCTGGAGGCCGAGCACCTCGTCCAGTTCCCTGGCCAGGTGGCCGCGTGGGCCCTCCCCGAACACCGTCACCTTGGCCTTGAGGCGGTTGCCGGGCTCGAAATTGGACCTGGGCGCGCCATCGGCGTTGACACCCCGGTCGGCGGTCTGGACCCCAGCCACCCGTCCTTCCTCCCATAGCACCTTGATCCCGGCGAACCCGGGCAGGAGCATCACGTCCACGCTCGGGACCTCCCGCCGCTCGATCTCACCGGCCATCCAGCGCACCATCCGGGACAGGGAGACCACGGGAAGGCCGTGGTTGCGCAGGAACGGCGGCGCCACCGGCGCCCGCAGGCCGCTGCGTCCGGTGAACAGCCAGACCTCTTCGCTGCGCACCTCCCCTTCGGACGGGAAGCCGCGCTCCATGTAGTCCGGGCAGAGTTCCCGCAGGGCCGCCGGATCCAGCACCGCCCCGGAGAAGGCATGGTCGCCGATTTCAAGGCCCTTCTCGATCAGCCCGATGGTGAGCCCTTCCAGCTTGCGCGCCCCGGGCCTGGCATTGTTGGCCTCGATCAGGTCCAACAGGCGCCAGAGCCCCGCCAGGTTGCTGGGGCCGGCACCCACGAACAGCACGTCGAACTCCAGCTCTTCACGCTCCACGTCTGGGCGTGCGGCCTGGGTGGAAAAGTCTCGCATGGCCAACTCCAATATGTGCATCAGGCAGTTTACCGCGAGCGGTGGCAGAATCGTGCCATGGATGCGCCCGGACCCTCTCCCCCCCTCCGGTTCGAAGCCGCGGTGCAGCGGCCGTTGTCGGTGGTGTACCGATCCCCGGCCGGCGGCTGGGAAGGCCACGACTTCACCGTGGAGGTGATCGTGGCCCGGGATGGGCTGGACGGCTACGACGTGGTGGTGGACTTCCGCGAGCTGGAATCCGCCCTGGACGCGCTTTTGGCGCCTCTCCAGGGCTGTCTGCTGTCCGACCTGGGCATCCGCGATCCCCTGGACCTGGCTCGCCGGATCGCCGTCGACCTGGCCGCGAAGGTGCCCGCTCCGGCCCGGCTCGAGGAAGTGGCCCTGACCGACGGCCGCGGGCGCCGGCTGGCCCTGCGCCCGTGAACGGCCTCTGCCGTCCCGGCCTGCTGGGCGCCGCCCTGGCCGTGGCCCTGGCGCCCGCGGCGTTCCTGCACCCGGTGCGGATCTCCGGCCGGAGCATGGAACCGCGCATGGTCCCCGGCACGGTCTGCCTGGCCCTTCGCGCCTGGTGCGCAGGTGTCCCCGCGCCCGGCCAGATCTGGCTGGTCCGGACCCCGGCCGGCACCGCCGTGAAGCGCCTGGTGGGCCTGCCGGGCGATCGGGTGGAGATCCGGGCAGGCGGCCTGTGGATCAACGGCCGCCCGGTATACGAACCTTATACAAAGGTCGACGAGCCGGAATGGGACGGTCCCTGGGCCACCGGCCAGGGCTACTTCCTGCTGGGCGACAACCGCGGTGCATCCCGGGACTGCCGGACCTGGGGCCCGCTTCCGGGCGGCGCCCTGGTGGGGCGGATTATTCTCCAGGGCCGTGGATACCGGCGCCGTATGGGGCCGGACATCCGGTAAGCTGGAGCCCTGGGCATGGAGAGAAGATGGACAGGCTGGTCATTCAGGGCGGGGTGCCTCTGGTGGGACGGGTGCCGGTGTCGGGCGCGAAGAACGCTGCCCTGCCGTGCCTCGCCGCCGCCCTCCTGACTCCGGACCGGGTCCAGCTGCGCCACCTCCCGGCGGTGTCCGACACCCGCACCATGGTCAAGGTGCTCCAGGCCCTGGGCTGCGGCGCCGAGACCCAGAGGGACGAGAACGGCTTCGAGCTGGCCGCCGTCCTCAGCGCCGTCGGCCTGGAGGGCGGCGAGCTCAAGGCCCCCTACGACCTGGTCAAGACCATGCGCGCCTCCATCCTGGTGCTGGGTCCCCTGCTGGCGCGGTTCGGCCGCGCCTCCGTTTCCTTGCCCGGCGGCTGCGCCATCGGCGCGCGCCCGGTCAACCTGCACCTGCAGGCCCTGGAGCGCATGGGTGTGCAGATGGCCATCGACAAGGGCTATGTGGAGGCGCGGGTGCCCTCCGGACGGCTGAAGGCCATCGACCACGCCTTCGAGAAGGTGAGCGTGGGGGCCACGGAGAACCTGCTCATGGCAGCCGCCCTGGCGGAGGGCACCACCACCTTGCGCAACGCGGCCATGGAGCCCGAAGTGGGCGACCTGGCCGCCATGCTCACCGCCATGGGCGCCAGGATCGAAGGCGTGGATACCCCGACCCTCACCATCCACGGCGTCGAGCGGCTTTCCGGCTGCGACCACGCCGTCATCCCCGACCGGATCGAGGCGGGCACCTTCCTGTGCGCGGTGGCCGCGGCCTGCGGGGACGTGGTGCTGGAGCGGGTGGAGCCGGACCATCTGCGCGCGGCCATCGACCTGCTGGAGCGCTGCGGCTGCGTCTTCACCGAGCGCCAGGGCGCCGACGGCAAGCACCTGCGCATCCAGCGGGAGTGCGGCCAGAAGCTGCGGGCCAAGGACCTGGTCACCGCCCCCTACCCGGGCTTCCCCACCGACCTCCAGGCCCAGGTGATGGCGGTCATGACCCAGGCCTGCGGCATCTCGGTGATCCGCGAAACCATTTTCGAGAACCGCTTCCAGCACGCCATGGAGCTGGAGCGCCTGGGGGCCAACCTGCGCATCGACGGCGGCACCGCCATCGTCGCCGGGCCTTCGCCGCTCACCGGCTGCACGGTCATGGCCACCGACCTGAGGGCCTCCGCCACCCTGGTGATCGCCGGCCTGGTGGCCCAGGGCGAGACCACGGTGGACCGGATCTACCACCTGGATCGGGGCTACGCCGGCCTGGAGCAGAAGCTCAGGGACCTGGGCGCCCGCGTCGAGCGGGTAGGTGGCGGTCGGGTGTGAATTTCTTGATCCTGAGTCCATTTTCCACCCCTTCGCCCGCACAGTCCGGTTCCGGTTGGGTAAACTGGGTGTGACGGGGGAGCAATGTTCGGTGAGATGAAGATCTTCTCTGGGTCCAGCCACCCGGCCCTGGCCGCCGGCATCGCCGCGCACATGGGGATGCAGTTGGGCAAGGCACGGATCACGCGCTTCTCCAACGAGAACATCAAGGTGAAGATCGACGAGAACGTCCGGGAGTCGGACGTTTTCGTCATCCAGACCAGCGCTCCGCCGGTGAATGACCACCTGGTGGAAATGCTGATCATGATCGATGCCCTGAAGTTCGCCAGCGCGGCGCGCATCACCGCGGTGCTCCCGTACTATCCCTACGCCCGCAGCGACAAGAAGGACGAGGCCCGCATCTCCATCACCGCCCGTCTTGTCGCCGACCTGCTGAACACCGCCGGGGCCGAGCGGGTGCTGACCATGACCCTGCATGCGCCGCAGATCCTGGGCTTCTTCCGGGTGCCGGCGGACCAGCTCCTGGCCACGCCGGTGCTGGTGAGCTACTTCCGCAACTCGGACCTCTCCAATTCCACCGTGGTGGCCACGGACGCCGGCGCCGCCAAGATCGCCGGGCACTTCGCCAAGCGGCTCGGGCTGCCCATGGCCGTCATCGACAAGCGGCGCTTCGACGATAACGAGGAGGCCCACAGCACGGCCCTCATCGGCGAAGTGAAGGGCAAGGACGTCATCATCTTCGACGACGAGATCGCCACCGGCGGCTCCATCCGGGAGGCGTCCCGCATCCTGCGCAGCTTCGGCGTGCGCCGGGTCCGCTGCGGCGCCACCCACGCGGTGTTCTCCGGCGCCGCCCTGCAGAAGCTGCAGGAGGCGGAGCTGGACGAGCTGGTGGTCACCGATACCATCCCCATCTCCCCGGAAGTGCAGGAGGGCGTGCCCCACCTCAAGATCCTCTCCACCGCGCCCATGTTCGGCGACGCCATCCTGCGCATCCACGGCGGGCGCAGCATCAGCGAGATGATGGAATAGGTGCCATGGGGGCCCGACCGTGACCCTGCGGGCCCTGCTGATCCAGCGGGCCGCGCGCCTGCAGGAGTACCGCGCCCTCTCCGCCCCGGGCTGGGGCGTCCTGGACTATCCCGCCTTCCGCAACCGGGTGGAGGGCGCGGCCCTGGGCCTCATGGCCGAGGCCCCGGCGGTGGGCGCGCGGATCTTCAGCGCCACCGGCGGCCCCTGGGACTGGGTCTGTGAAGTGGCTTGCGCCTGCTGCGGCCTGGTGTGGTCCCCGGACGGCACCCCCGTGCGCACCGAGGTGCTGGGCGGCGGCCGGTTCAACCACGAGGCCGGGCGCCAGCCCTACCATGACCGGGAGCGGGGCATCCAGGACGGCACGCTGTTCACCGGCTCCCTCACCCACGGCGAACTGCTCACCCGCCTGGCCCGGCTCAACCGCAGCCTGGGCTGGGACCACGACACGACGCTCACCCTGCCCCTGGACAGGCTGGCCGCGCCGGAGACCCGGGGCGCCCTGTGGAGCGCGCTGTATGCGGGCAGCCACGTGGCGCTGAAAGCCGGGAAGATCGGCGACTGGGCTGCCGAGCCGTTCCGGGGCCTGCTTGGGTGATCAAGGGGCCGATGCCGCCCCAGCGCAAGGCCGGCGAGACCCTGTTCAGCGGGCGCCGGCAACCGTCCGTCACAGCGCCTCCCAGGCCCGCTGCACCTGCCCCCTGGCCCGTTCCACCCCGGGCCGCAGCCGTTCCTTGAGCCAGGCTCGCGCCTCTGCCGGCAGCAGCCGCGCCGCCTCCAGCCCCTGGATGCGCAGGGGCTGGGACAGGCCGTCCCAGCCCTGGACCAGGGCCCTGGCCCAGCCTCCGTCCCCCAGCCGGGCCCGGGGTCCCCAGCGCCAGGAGGATCCCAGGCCAGGCTCCCGGAGGGCCGGCAGGGCCAGGTCGGGACCGCCCAGGCGCTGGGCGATGAGGCTGGCGGCCTCGGCGGCTTCCCGCTGGGCGAAGGGGTCGGACAGCAGGCCCAGCAGGGCCGGAAGCGCGGCGGCGGTGCCCACCGTCCCCAGGGCCCCGGCCAGGGCGAAGCGCATGCCCTCGGACGCCCGTTCCAGGGCCTGGAGCAGGAAGGCCTCGTCTCCGGGCAGCACGGCGTTCTGCAGCCCTTCCGCCGCGGCCCGGCGGGAGCCGACGCCGCCGGTGCGCAGACCGTCCAGGTACGGATCCAGGCGCCGCTCCGGCGGCTCGGGGCCGGACGGGGGCGGGGTGAGCGGGCGTGCCACGGTTTCCTGCTCGGCCTCGGCCCGGCTGAAGCCCGGCAGCGGTTCCTCGCCCCAGCCCGCCGCCTCGGCGCTCTCCAGCCAGAGGGCCCATTCCTCGCCCAGCGCCGCCATGGAGGGGATCCGGGCCAGGCGCGGCGGGAAGCCCGGCCGCACCACCGCGGGGGGCATCTGCACCTGACTGTAGGGGCGGCCGGCAGTGAACTCGTACACGATCGCCCCCAGGGCGTAGACGTCGCACCGGCCGTCCACGGTGCGTGGATCGCCGTGCTGCTCGGGAGCCATGTAGCCGAGGGTCCCCACCACCATCTGGGAACGGGTTACCCGCGTGCCTTCCCCGCCTTCCCAGAGGCAGACGCCGAAATCGGTGACCTTGAGCCGGCCGTCCGGGGCGAACAGCAGGTTCGACGGTTTCAGGTCGCGGTGCACCACCCCGGCCGCATGGGCCACCCTCAAGGCGTCGGCGACGGGCTGCAGCCGGCGCAGGATGCGGGCGGGCGCTTCGCCGAAGCACTGCTTGACGCTGCCTCCGGGCAGCAGCTCCATGAGGATGTAAGGCGTGCTTCCGGCGCGGCCGAAATCCACCACCTCCACCAGGTTCGGATGCCGCAGGCGGCGCAGCACTTCGCCTTCCCGCAGGAACCGGCGCACCAGCTCGGAATCGGCGCCGGCCTCCGCGCGCAGGAACTTGACCGCCAGCGGGCGCTCCGGACGGAACGGGTCCTCGGCCCGGTGCACCACGGCCATGCCCCCTTCCCCCAGGCGCTCCAGCACCCGGACGCCGCCGATCCTCCTGGGCAGCATCAGGGTCATGACGGGCCGTCGAATTCCACCCGGTTGCGGCCCAGCGCCTTGGCGCGGTAGAGCGCCATGTCGGCCCTCGCCAGCAGGGCGCCGCCGTCCACATCGCTGGCGCAGTATTCCACCACCCCGAAGCAGCAGGTGATGCGCAGATCCTCCCCGGCGGGGCCGGGCATGGTCTCCGCAGCCAGCGCCGCCCGCAGGCCTTCGGCCACGGTCATGGCTTCCCCGCCCCCGGTTTCCGGAAGGACCACCAGGAACTCCTCGCCGCCGATACGGCCCACGTGGTCGCTGGCCCGCAGGCGTCCACACACCACGGCGCCGAACTGGCGCAGGACCAGGTCGCCCACCGCGTGCCCATGGTGGTCGTTCACTTCCTTGAAGTGGTCCAGGTCGCACAGGATGATGGACAGGGGGCGCCGGTAGCGCCGGGCCAGGTCGGTGTGCTTCTCCAGGTAGTGCAGGACCGAACCGCGGTTGCTGAGCCGGGTGAGCGGGTCTACGGTCGCCTGCGCCAGAACCGCCTCGTGGTAGTTCTTCTCCAGCTCGTCCAGGTGCTTGAGCTTGAACGCGTGGGTGCCCATCCGGATCACGTCGCCGTGGCGGAGGCCGACGGGCCCGCCCTTGGGGTGGACCTGGCGGCCGTTGACGAAGGTGCCGTTGGTGGATCCCAGGTCCGAAAGCAGCACCAGGGGTGCGAGCCCTTTCTGGTTCACCAGTTCAAGCCGGGCATGGTACCGGCTGATCTCCGGCTCCGCCAGCCGCACCTGGTTCTCCGACGCCCGGCCCAGGGACAGGCCCGACGCCCCCAGGGGCAGCACTTCGCCGATGGGGTTGCCCACGTAGCGGATGAGGGCCCACTGGCCAGGGGGCTCCTGGGCCGTCTCGCCGAGCCCGGGACCGTCGACGGTCTGGGGTTCGGATTCGACGAAATCCTCGAACAACGGGCGCTGGGTCGTCATGGGTGTGGGGGGCAAGGGACGCCCCATTCAACGCCCTATCGTGCCCAGTGTCAATACGCGGGCGGATCCGAGACGACCTGGTTGCGCCCGGCGTGCTTGGCCGCGTAGAGGGCGCCGTCGGCCCGCGCCAGGAGCGCTCCCGCGTCCCGGTCATCCGCGGAGCGCTGGGCCACCCCGAGACTGCAGGTGATCCCCACAGACTCCGGAGCCAGGCGGAAGGGGGCGCCTTCCACCGCGGTCCGGATCCGCTCGGCCAGCAGCAGGGCCCCTTCAATGTCGGTCTCCGGCAGGATCAGCAGGAACTCCTCGCCGCCGATGCGCCCGGCCAGATCGGTGGTGCGCAGGGAATCCTTGACCCGTTGGCCGAATTCCTCCAGCACCCGGTCCCCCGCGCCGTGTCCCAAGGTGTCGTTGACCTGCTTGAAGTGGTCCAGGTCGCACATGAGGACGGACAGAGGGCGGTCATGGCGCTGGCTCAGGTCGAACCAGTTCTGCAGCTCCTCCAGGGCGAAGCGGCGGTTGTTCAGTCCGGTGAGGGGATCGCGGGTGGTCTGGTCCAGCAGCACGGCGTAGAAAGCCCGCTCCAGGGGATCCATGGCCACGAGTTTCAACACATGGTTGCCGATCGAGATGCGGTCGCCGGGCATCAGGCGGGTCGGGCCCACGATGGCCTGGTCGTTCACGAACGTGCCGTTGGTGGAATCCTTGTCCTCCAGCACCACCTCGTTCCCCGGGGCGCCGCGCAAGGTGACCCAGGCATGGATCCTGCTCACCTCATCGTCCGCCAGGGTGAGGTCCGCGCTGGGGGAACGGCCGACCACGTTGACGCCGGGCGCCAGGGGGAACACCCGGCCCAGGTGGGTGCCGGCGTAGACCACCAGCACGTGCTCCGGGGGCGGGGACTCCGGTTCACCGGGACCGCGATTGCGCAGGGCGGTCTCCACCTCGGGCCATCCCGGCACCAGCACGGTGGGGTCCGGCGCGCCGGGATCCTGCGGCCAGGGCGCGGCGTTTTCGTCCGGACCGCCGGTCATCAGGCCTCCTCCACGAAGCTGCAGACCACCGCGGCATCGTTCCGGCGGCGCGCCAGGATGAAGGGGGCCCGCCTGGCGCCGAGGGCCTCGGGCCCCAGGGACACCAGCAGCCGGCCGGTGGCGGGGTCATGGCGCACCTGGCGCGTCCCCTTGACTGGTATGCGGTAGAGCCCCAGCACTTCGAGGTTGCGGATGTTCTCCCCGGTGGCGCGCACCAGCTGCAGCGTGTAGCGCATCCAGAGCGTTTTGGACACCTTGGCCAGGTCCTCCCCGGTCACGGCCATGGGCTGGTCCAGGACGGCGGCCAGGCCGGCGTGGACCCGATCCGCCCCCAAGGGCTGGTGGCCGCTCCGGGTGCCCGGCACCGGCAGGCCCGTCCACCCGCTCCTGGACTGGGCGGGCGGGGCTTCCACCCGTTCCCGCCGTGTCTGCGCCCAGGCCGGAAGGGCGGGTACCGCCAGGCGGGCGCACCGGTCCGCCTGGAACATGGGCAGGGCGCAGACCCGGGCGCCGGCGGCCCAGCTGCGCAATCCGCCCTCGCCCTCCACCCTGGGGGTCCAGGAGAGGGGCGGCGATGCTGCCGGCCGGGACTGGAGCATGGGTTCCCGGACCGGAACGGCCGCGCAGGGCGTGAACGGGGTGGCCACGTTCACATCCAGGGGCGGGATGCGACCGGATCGCAGGACCGTCCAGTCCAGCGGTACCGGGTGGGAGACCGGCGGCTGGAACACCCTGCGGATGGTTTCCGCCAGGTCCGACATGGCTTCCTTGATGCGTCCGGCGACCACGGCTACTCCTGCCGGACCAGGGTCTGCAGGGCGGCGTACACCCGTTCCAGAGGCTCCACCGGGTCCATGTGGTAGGCCACCTCCCGCAATTTCTGCAGCGCCGGTTCCTGGGCCGCAGTATCCACCGCCAGGGCGAAGATCACCCGCAGCGGCGACCCGCCTTCCACGCCCTGGAGCAGCACCTCCCGGGGCGACACCCGGAACGTCTCGCCCACCTTGGCCAGGGACGGCTCCTGGGTCTTCTGGAGGGCCAGCGCCGGGCACCGGGAATCCCCGTTCCAGCCTCCCGCCATGTCCGCCGGAGGCAGGATGAAGAGGTCCGGAGCGGACTTGAGCTCCTTCAGGAGGGTCTTCTGGATGACCTCCTCCTTCAGGTGCGGCTCCAGGGCCTTGCCGTAGAGCACCGTCTGCAGCTTGGTGGGGGTGATCGGCTCGGTGTAACGGAAATCGATGGGAATGCCGGAGGTGTCCGTGAGCAGCAGCCCGCCCAGGTAACTGGCGCCCTCCTTCATCGCCACGAAATAGGCCAACTTGAGGGTCTCAGCCATGTTGTGTCCCGCCTGTCCAATTGTTGCAAGAATACCGCCGCCGTCTCCCTCTGGGGACAGGTAAAACCCTCCCGGGAAGAGGCTTGCTTCTTTTTTCCGGAAAGGCTATGATATGCACGCCATTGGGGAGTGGTCTAATGGTAGGACAACAGATTCTGATTCTGTCAGGTGAGGGTTCGAGTCCTTCCTCCCCAACCAATTGAACAAGGCCCCGGAAGGGGCCTTGATTTTCCCTGGAGGAAGGATTCGAATCGGCAGTGGCGCGCAGGTTGATTCGGCCCTGCGGGCCTCGCCCCTTCGGGGCCGCCATCGGCTGCGCCGATGCGGTCCTATTCGCCTGCGGCGAATGGTGCCCGAGCGCAGGACGCCCTGCGTCCGGAGCGGTTCTCGTCGTTTGAGGGGTGGATTTCCTGGGGAGGACCACCGCCGGGCTCCTGGACCAGCACCGGGAAGGTGGGCGCGGCCTTGGTGATGTCCCGGGCCGCCGACACGGTGGATGTGACGATCTGCACCAACATTGCCACACCACAAGAATTTCGGGGCGCCGCCGTTGCACCAGTTCCAGAGATTCGATATGGTCTGCGACAAACACCGGTCCGACACGACACGACAAAGGGGTAGGGATGCCATATCAGACCGAGATCACCAATGACGGGACGGGCATTCTCCGCACCTGGACGGGTGCCGTCACAGGCCAGGAGATCACCGAAGCTGCCGCATCGCTTGTGCCTGCGGATCGCGACGCTGCACACATCAGCCACCTGCTGATTGACCTGACCCGGGTCACGTCCTTCGACGTGTCGGTGGAGGAAATCAATGCCTACATGGCTTTTCAGGAGGAGAACGCCGAGATCCTGGGCCCCATCCCCGTGGCATTAGTCGCCCCGAAGGCTTCTTCCCCTAGCTTGGCGAGAATGTACGGGGCGCTGGTTGGCATAACAAGCTGGGAGGTCTTCCCCTTCCGGACCGTGAGCGAAGCCAGGGTTTGGCTGACCGCGTCTCTCATGAAGCGTTCCAAGGCCGTCGTTTGATGGCAGTGGTGCCACGGGCTGCCCGAAACGCTCCTGGGGTCTCTGCGGCGATGCTTTCGAAGGACCCAAAAAATTCCAACAAAGAATGAGTCTCGTTACAAATACGAACTCTACTGGTTTGCCGACCTCCCCTCCCCGAAGGAGCAGCCATGGTTCTATCTCCGATAAGCAGGCGTGGATCTGCGACTTCAATGGCAGCCGCCGTGCTTGGCCTCACCGCCCTGCTGATGGCCCCCAATAAGGTCAGCGCCCAGACCCCCCCGCCCCCGGACCCGACCGCCAAGATCGACACGATCGTGGTGATCTACGGCGAGAACCGCTCCTTCGACAACCTCTATGGGACCTTCCCGGGCGCTGACGGCATCGCCGACGCCCTGAAGCACCCCGCAAGCTACCAGCAGCTGGATCTGGACGGCAGGACCCTTCTGGCCACCCTGCCCCCAGTCTGGGGCCACACCTCGGACCCGGTCTGGGGCAAGGTGGGCGGTCTGCCGAACCGGCCCTTCCTCCTGTCCGCCGCGCCGGTCCACGCGCCCGACGACATGGCCAGTCCCGACCTGGTGCACCGCTTCTACCAGAACCAGATGCAGATCAACGGCGGCAGGAATGACATGTTCGCCGCCTACTCCAACGCGGGGGGCCTGGTCATGGGCTACTACGACGGATCCTCCCTGCCCATGTTCAAGCTGGCCAGACAATACACCCTCTGCGACCACTTCTTCATGGGCGCCTTCGGCGGCTCCTTCCTCAACCACATGTTCCTCATCGCCGCTGCGGCTCCTCCCTTCGCCGACGCCGACCCGAGCCTGGTCGCCGCCCTGGATGCGCACGGCAACCTGGCCCTGGCGCCCGAATCGCCGACCAGCCTCAGCGCCGGCCAGGTCGTGTTCAAGCGGGATGGGGCCGTCACGCCTGACCACTTCGCGGTGAACACGGTCCAGCCCTCCTACCAGCCCAGCGGCGTTCCCGCCGCCCCCGGCCAGGACCCGCGCCTCGCCGGCAAGGGATCGCTGGTGCTGCCGCCCATCATGGGCCTCCCCAGCATCGGCGATACGCTCACCGCCAAGCACATCGACTGGAAGTGGTACGCCGGTCTCTGGAACACCGCGCTGGAGGAAGGCCGGACTGCTCCCGGTAGCCGGCACGCCAAGACCATCTACTCCTCGGTGGCCGGCAAGCCTGACTTCGAGCCGCACCACCAGCCCTTCAACTACTTCGCCCGGTTCGACCCCACCACCGCGGCCGGAGCCGCCGAACGCGCCGCCCACCTCAAGGATTTCGAGGCGGACATGCTGGCCGACATCGTCAATGGCACGCTGCCCCCCGTCTGCTTCTACAAGCCCGAGGGCGACCTCAACTACCACCCGGGCTATGCCGACATCGCCAACTCCGACGCCGCCCTGGCCAGGCTGGTCGCCATGCTCCAGGCCAGCCCGCAGTGGAAACACATGGCCATCATCATCACCTACGACGAGAATGGGGGGTTCTGGGACCACGTCGCCCCCCCGAAGGGCGACCGCTGGGGGCCCGGCACGCGGGTGCCGACCATCGTCATTTCGCCATACGCCAAGAACGGCTTCGTGGACAGCACCCAGTACGACACTACCTCGATCCTGAAATTCATCACCCGCCGCTTCCAGCTGACGCCCCTGCCCGGCGTCCGCCCTGGGGCGGGGGACCTCACCGCCGCGTTCGACTTCACCCGGCCTTAGGGTCAACGAATTTCTTGCACAACCAATTGATCAAGGCCCCGGAAGGGGCCTTGATTCTTATCAATCGATGGAAGTCAAGCCCGGCCGCGTCAACGGCAGAACCGCACCGAGACCTGCCCCAGGGCGCCGAAGTCCGCCAGCGCCGTGTCTCCGGCCTGCACCTCCAGCGGCGGCATGCAGGTGCCGGTGGATGCGAACTGCCCGGCCCTGAGGGTGATGCCGAGGCTGGACAGCTCATTGACCAGCCAGGCCAGGGCCACCCGGGGATCACCCAGGACCGCCGCGCCGGTCCCGTCCCGCTGGGCGACAGTGGCGCCGCCGTGGGTCACCAGACCGCGCACCGGGTGGTCCGGGAAGTCGAGCTCCCGCCAGCGGGCGCCGGTTTCCCCGCCCACCAGGAAATGCCCCGCGCAGGCCAGGTCGGCGATCAGCTGGGCCTCACCGGCATGGGCGAAATCGGCGAAGCGCGAATTGGGCGCCTCGATCACCGGCACCACGCGCTGGACGGCGTCGAGCACCACGGCCACCGGGTACGGGTCAGGCCGGGGCGGCAGGTCGCGGCCGAAAAAGAAGCCGAACTCGGGTTCGGCCACCCGCATGCGGTTGCCTTCCAGGGACACGACCGCGCCGTCCCCATGGACGAAGCCGGAGAGGATCCGGCCCGCCAGCGGTCCGGCGACGCCGATATGGCGCTGCCCGACCAGGCTGGTGGCGGCGATCTTCCAGCCCACCGTATCCAGGCCGGCAAGCCCCGCAAGGCAGGCCTGGACGGCGTACCCTTGCTCCCGGGTCCCGGGCCGGCAATCCGCGGGCAGCGCGGCAAGGGCGGTGCCCTGCCGCAGGGCTTCCCAGATCAAGGTCGCGGCCTGTTCGGAAGTTGCATGCATGCTTCCATCCTAAGCCAATCAGGAGCCATCCCAGCGGTAGCGGGCGAGGTCGAGGTTGCCCTTGTCGTCCACCTCGATGCCTTCATCGCGCAGCCGCTGGATCTGCAGCATGGCGCCCCACCAGCGGCCGCGGCTGGGCACGTAGCCCCGGGCGTTGACGATGCGGTGCCAGGGCAGGCCGGTGCCCTGGGGGAGGCCCTTGAGCACCATGCCCACCTGCCGGGGCCGCCTCGGATAGCCCGCCATCCATGCGATCTGCCCGTAGGTCGCCAGCATCCCCCGGGGGACCTGCGCCACCGCCTGGCACACCGCCTCCCGGAAGGCCGGCCGCCCCTCCATCAGCCGTGCGCGGCCCCGGGCTTGTGGGCCACCGGGATCCGGCTGGAGAAGCCGCCCTCGTAATCATGCCAGTGGTCCAGGTCCTCCTCGGGGAAGGCCCAGCACCAGTAGCCGTCGCCGGAGTCGAAGTCCACCAGCCAGGGGCCCTTCACGTCGGGCCCCAGGTCCCGCACCGCCTCGGCCCAGGATTCCATCAGCGATTCCAGCCGGGTCTGCAGGGATTCCACCCGCGCCTGGTCCTCGCAGTCCTCGGCGGCCTGCAGTTCCTCGGCCATGCTGGAGGCCAGTTCGAACACGGGGCGGGTCACCGCCTGCACCTTCGGCAGGACCGCTCGGGCCTCTTCCAGGGTGAAAACTCGGGCCATGGACGCCTCCGGTGCTACATGATAATCACTTGATGCGAATTCTGCCCCTCCTCCTTTCCTCCGCCGCGCCGGACCCCTGGCTGCCTTTCCCGGCCGTGGAACTGGCCTGGACCGGGGCGCTCCACCCGGACTGGACCCGGCTGCGGCCCAGCCCGCCCCAGGTCCACGCCCTGCACCTCCCGGAACAGCCCTGGGGCTCTGCCGTGGGGGAGGC
>Ga0326728_10017307_pt1 | contig 14476 bp, 11 predicted proteins | sample MB3enrmetagenome_FD_207602 | JGI IMG/M metagenome (GOLD analysis project Ga0326728, IMG submission 207602) | Lab enriched peat soil microbial communities from McLean, Ithaca, NY, United States - MB31MN | ecosystem: Environmental > Terrestrial > Soil > Wetlands > Peat | place: USA: New York...
GGGCGTCAACATGGAACTCCCGCTCATGGCGTTTGTGGAGGAGAAGACCGAACGCGCACGCCTCGCCAACACCGGCAGCGATATGATCTACGAGAACGTGTTTAACCCGGTGCCAAAGAAATAATCCTTATTATAACATTTTTTATTGAATGGAATTGCCGGGATAGTACAGTACTAAACCGGTGACAAGCATAAAAAATTAGGATATAGTTCCATTCTAACCACCAATTTTACCTGCAATATTTTTAAAAACACGTTCATTTGGACACTCTTTGGGGCTTCGCCAGCTGCCCGCCCCCACCATCGTGGCGCCCCCCCCCAATTACGATAGGACTGAATATTATTGCCTGGACCAAAGATCGATTTAATCAAAAGTTGATGCACTTTTTTCAATCAGTTTCGGGTCATGTTTTTTATCCTATTTTTACATCAGGGTTCATGTTTTATATTAGTGGTTTAATGAGGACTATGCCCAACTAAATTGGTAAATCCCCTATCGATGATTATTTCCGTCGTCCGGGACATGCCCAAAACAGGCCTTTTTCCTGTTTCTCTGAACCATGGCACAATCCGGAAACTGCTCGCCCGTCCAAAAGGACCTAAAAGGACACATTTCCGGCTATAATACAGATACGATTCTCCCAACCGTGAATAAAATGGCCAGTTCACAAAAAAAGGGATCGGGTTTTTAGCGAATAAGACATAAAAATCCGATCCAAGAGGGCAAACGGAGCCCAAATTGGGGAGTTCTTGGTGGTTCCCGGATCAACAGCTAAATAGCTTCAAAAAATGGGAATTTTGAGGGTTTTTGATGGTAGGTGGTATTGGGTGTTCCAGACCTACACGATCATCACCACGAGACCAAACGACCTTATGGCTCCCATCCATGACCGGTTATCTGTCAGAATATCCAGATGACCGACAGTCGTTTACCACTACACTCTCGCATGCATGCCACGACCCTATTCTTAATAAGCCGCGTCTTAACATTACTGGTAATGCAGCACAAGTTTGGCCTTCACATGAAAGGCGGAGTTATCACCGAGCGTGACCCCGACCTCGCAACAGTCCGCATACGGGCACCGGCCGGGTCTCTTACCACGGAGCAGCTGCGGGGGATCGCGACACTTGCAAAAAAGTACGGGACCGGCGTGGTTCACTGCACCACCCGCCAGACCCTCGAGATCCCGCATGTCAGCCCGGCCCGGCTCAAAAGACTGGCACAGCAGCTCGAAAAGAACGGGACACCGGTCGGATCCGAGAAAGATGAGATCGTCAACATCATTTCCTGCCCCGGGACCGAGCGCTGCAAATTCGCGAATATCGATACGATCAGCCTCGCAAAAAGGATCGATGAGAAACTTTTCGGGAAGATTATGCCGGTCAAGATGCGCATTGCCCTCTCCGGATGCCCGAATGCCTGCACGAGCCCCATGCTCAACGAGATTGGTGTTATCGGGAGGATCCGTCCGGTCCGCACGCCCGGTCTCTGTACCGGCTGCGGATCCTGTGTCTATTACTGCAGGGAAGATGCCATAAAGATCAGGAACGGGATCTCCGAACTTGACGAGAAGAAGTGTGTCCAGTGCGGCATGTGCGTCAGGTCCTGCTCGTTTAACCTGCTCAAATCGGCCCACCACCATTTCCTCATCACGGTCGGTGGCCGACGGGGCCGCCACCCGAAGATCGGCAGGGAACTGATGACCGTTGAGACAGAAGACCAGGTGCTCTTTGTCATCGAAAAGATCGTCGAATGGGTGTACCGGCGGGCATGGAGCGGGAGGCTCCTCTCCGAGCAGCTCGATGAACTCCAGTTCGGGAAGTTCCGTGACGGGATCCTCAAACAGTTGCCTGATGCCGGGACGGCGGGACCGGTCAGGAGATAAAATACAGAAGTGTCAGGGATTATAACTGGCATAAAAAAGGATTTTTTTTAAATTGGGCTTTACCTCAAACCCGGGAATACACGAGCGGGTATGCAGAAAAAGAGAGAAAAGGATTCAGATCTTCTTGTACAGATTTCCGTAGATCATCTGACCTTTTCGCTTCTTGTGGCGTTCCCCGGTATCACCAATGTAGTGGGCAAACTTCGCTTTTGCACCATCAACCTCGAGTTCCTTGTCATCAACGTACTTGAAACCGGGCATCATCACATCGATTGAACCGAAGATGATGATCTCCCCATCCACCAGCTGCCCGCCGATCTTGCTCTTTGCATTGCCCTTGATGATGACCCGGCCGCCTTCCGCATGGGTTGCGACATGGACGTCGACATTGCCATTTATGGCAATCTCCCCGCCCAGCATATACATGCCGACATCGCTGCCGGCATTACCCTTGACAAGGATCTTTCCTCCGGACATGCCACGCCAGTCGCCACGGTACGCAGCACCAAGGTAATTGCCGGCATTTCCTTCGATGACGAGTTCCCCGCCTTTCATGGCAGTCGCGGCAAATGCTTCAGCGTTCCCCCTGACAACCATCTTCCCGCCAGACATCCAGGCGCCGGCATATTGATCGGTACTCCCTTCAACAACGACTTCCCCGGCACTCATCTTCATGCCAAGGTACTTGACCTTTTTCACATCGCCCTTTACCACGATCCTGGTGTCGGCAGCAGTGGCACCTGCATTGCCGTTCACATCGAAGTATGCTCCCAGTTTTCCTTTGGCATTTCCTTCGAAAACGTGAAGGTCGGCTATCTGCGCTGCGGTCTTTCCTGCAAATACATCCGGCGATACATTATCCGCTTCAAGGTACAGAGCAGGCTGGTTTTTCATCGTGATGGTTACGGTTTCCATGTTTTCACCTACACCTGTGTTGCATCGACCTCGATCGCCAAGGGGTTCGGGATAAAGTGGTGCCCGAGCGCCTCGTAGTTTGCCTGGGTCATGCTGTAGAACTTCAGGAACTTGTCGTTGATATCGCGCATAACCTGCGGGTTCTCCTTGACTTTTGCATCGACCCAGAGCGTCCGCTTGTTCCCGTTGCTGACGATCTCGCCGTTCTGAACGACTTCAACGCCGTTCTTGAAGACATGGGCCGCCCGGGAGAAGGCCTTCTCGATCAGGTCCGGACTGGCGACCGGTTTCTCGGGGTTGAAATCATAAACGACAACATCCGCATCCATGCCGGGCTTCAGGCCGCCGCAGATATGGGTGAGACCGAGCGATTTTGCCGGCCCTGCACGGGTCATCTGGGCGAGCTCGTAGAGCGTGATCTCGCGGTCAAGGCTCCCGATGCTGCTTGCAGACAGGACCTTGTCCTTGTGCTTGAATGCATTGATCTGGGCCTCTCGGGCTTTTGCTGACATCAGCCACTTGATGACACGCGGGTATCTCGTGAACGGGCCTGCGTTCGGGTGGTCAGTGGTGATGAAGCAGCGCATGGAATCCTTGGTCATGAGCGCGAGTTCGAGACCGATTGCCCACTGGATCGCACAGACCGAGATGTTCGGGCTGTAGATATACGGCACAACACCGGACCCTGTTTCAAGCTCAACATCGATGTTTGCCCATTTCAGGTGGTTCAGCTCGGTCAGGTGGTGCTCGAACGGCCCGTCAGCGGTCATGGTGGTGGTCTCATCAAGCGTGACGTTACCCGTGTCGATGGTGATGTTCTTGTTCCTGTTGACGTAGTCCGTGATCTCCTTTGCTTTGGACTCGAAGTTCGCCCAAGTCTCGCCACCATATGAGTGGAACTGGGCATGGGTGAGGTGCATCACCTGTTCGCGACCGAACTTGTTCTTCGCCTTGTAGCCTTCGGCCAGCTTCAGGGTATCGAGCGTAGTGGTGTAGTTGCCCGGGTTCCCGAGATTGTTCGGGTGGATGTGGATGGAGTGCGGGAGGCCGAGGAACTCGTTTGCCTCGATCAACCCCTTGATGATCTCCGCAGGAGTGATGTCAAAATACGGCACCGGGTCGTTCACGGAAAGGCAGTTCAGCCCCCATGCCCATGCCTCAGTTCCGCCGGGGTTCACGAGCTTGACGGCATACCCTTTGGTGGCACGGAGCAGCCACGCAACATATGCTGCGGTATTCTCGATCTCGTTGTTCTTGAGATACTCCATCACGAACCAGTTGTTCCCGAAGACCGGGAATGCGCCCTCATCGATGATGGGGGTGTCGCGGATCTCCTCGTGCACGTGCCGGGAGAAGAGCGGGGGCATCGCCGCTTCCATCGCGGTGGTGTAGCCCATCTTCGCATACTCATAGCCGGTCTTGAACGTGGTCGGAATAGAATAGCCGCCGCCCATCCGCTCCATCCCCTTCGTGGGAGTGCAGGAGAAGAGCTTGTCTTCGGGCCGGTAGATACGGCCCATGTTGACCTTCGGGCCTGCAATATGGGCGTGGATCTCCACGGCGCCTGCCATCACTGTCCTGCCCTTTGCGTCGATTACCTTCGCGTCGGAGCTGACCTTGTCGACGATCTTCCCGTCTTTGATTGCGATATCCTTCTTGTCGCCTTTGATACCCTGGACCGGGTCAAAAACATGGCCGTTCTTGATGAGATATTCCGACATGATTACGCTGCCCCCTTGAGCTGTTTTAACCGGTCACGTACTTTGATGAGGAACTGCTCGTCGGTGAGCATGCCCGCGGGCGGTTCGACGACCTTGCGGCAGTCGATCGGTACGTTGTCCATGCGATAGCAGTTGCCACCACACTCGACCCCATTGAAGGCAACGGGGACGTGGAGCTTGGAAACACCGGAGGTCGGGGTCAGGTGCGGATCGATACAGACAGACGGCATGTTTGCGATCGGTTTGACGGCGCTGATCGGGAAGTGTGCACCGGGGTCGCTTCCAATGGTGAACATGGCGTCAATTTCTCCGCGGGTGAGGAGGTCGATCGTGCTCGTGTCGCCCGGGTTGTAGCGGGCAAACCCTCGGGTGAGGTCGACCGAATACGGGAACCCGAACTGCCAGGCAAAGACTTCCCCGGAGCCAGTCACGTTATAATGGCCACGCATCGGCATGATCGAGAATTTCGTGTACTCGTTGAGGTCCTTGGTGACCGCAATTGCCTCATCGATGTTGTGGTTCTTGGAGATCGACTGGGTCACTCCCATGCCGAAGAAGATGATCCCGAACCTGCCGCTTTTGCAGAGATCTGCTGTCTCCCGGATCTTCTCCTTGGGGATGCCGGCAACGACGTCGGGCAGCCACTCGCCCCTGAATGCAACACGGAGTGCGTTTAAGAGCTCGTAATCCCTGCCCTGTTCCACCTGCAGGTGGATATCTGCCATCTTTGCCGTATCGGTAACACGGGGGTCCACAACGATCATCTTGCGGCTCATCTGCCCCTTGCCGGTGAAAAAACCCCGGGGGAAGATGGAGTACCGGGACATATGGCGGGGGTGGGCATGCGCCGGATTGCACCCCCAGAAGATGATCCGGTCGGCACGGTTCTTGATCTCGCCGAGAGTACAGGATGGGAGACCGATATCCTGAATAGCAATCAGAGAAGTGCCGTGGCAGGTTGCTGCAGTATTGTCACAGCAGGCCTTGGAGATCTCGGCAATCTCGTTGCCCACGCTCTGGGCTTCGCAGTTGGTGGAAGACCAGCCGAACATGAGGGGTTTTTTCGCTTTTGCCAGCATCTGTGCGGTATATTCTGCCGCTTCGTCATAGCTGACCTCTTTCCATGTGCCATCAGGTTGGTGCATCCTTGGCCGGGTAACACGATCCTTTGACTGGGAATGCAGGAACTTTTCAGTGCCGATGACGCATGCATTATACACCTCGAGAAGCTGTTTTCCGTCATCTGAGATAACAACTTCCACGTCGTCGCAGAGTGTCCCGCAGAAGGGACAGATCACATCAGTAACAGTCTTTGTCATCTCATTTCACCCCGCAGAGTTTCTGTACCAGTTCAATGCCAAGGAGCACGGGTTCGTTTATTGCCACCTCAACTTTTACCGGTGTGCCCTTGAACGTCGGCATGCCGGTTGAGTAGGTATTGGGGTCGATAATCGAGTTCGCCCATGGACCCATGGGAATAAACCCAAGTCCGGGGTGGGGTCCCTGGCTGGTCTCAGTGGCTTTTACGACAACACTGCCGTAATCGCTCGTCACCCGCACGTTGGTGTTCTTCCACGCGCCAAGTTTCTTCAAATCTGATGGATCAAGTTCGATGATCCCAGCTGCGGTGCGATAAGCGGGCTTCTCCTTACCCCCTTCAATCGCGACCCCCTGCTGGATGCTCCGACCCGAAATCAGGTTAAGGGTAATGTTCTTTGTCATGGTATTCCCTTTGTCATAAAAATTGCAATCGGTCAGTAATCAGATGGAACCCGTTTTCAGGCCTCTGACGGTACCATCACTCCTTTTCCGGAAAGACGGATCACATCGTAGGGGCAGGCAGCGACACAGACACCGCAGCCTGCACAAAGTTCGGCTTTCACGTCAAGATGCACTGACTTCCCGTTCTTAACAGCATAGATCTTCTCATTTGTCACGGGATCAACCGTATGCAGTTCAAGTGCATCGACCGGACATGCGACGACACAGTTACCACAACCAGTGCATCGCTCCATGTTTACATGTACTGAAAATGCCATACTATCACGCACACATTTGTAGTGGATATTCCCTATATTATCGACGAAGTTAATTAAAGCTATCTGAACTTATAAATGAGATAACAATAATGTTTAACCTACCGAAAAAAGTTAAAACAATATAATATAATTTACAGCAATCAATCTTTCCAGGTTTATGAAGACCCTGAAAATTACGGGAGTACCTTGGATACACTTTCGAATGGCAATAGAGAAAACTTCCGATGTCCGGCCTTATTCCCGGCATGACCATGCTTATCCTGCGTGATTGCCTGTTTTCCCGGTAACTACAAAAATACAAAAAAATCTGATACGTTCTTCATGTAATATTTGTGATCTGCTTTATTTTTTGTACGGTCCGTTCATCTGGACTCAATGATGTACCGCAGGTATGCAGGAAAAATCTTGAGGGATATTATTGTTATCCTCATGATTGATCCCATTCAACTGAAATCTCTGTAGTTCAGGAAATGTCAGGTCAGGAGCAGATCAAGAAACCGTTCGTTGGAATCCGGTCTCCTTTGTGTCATACCCTCCAAGCCTCTCAAGCACCGACCGGAATTCCGTGGATCGGATCACCTCAACCATCGTGTTCACCCGTGGATCCTGGGTATGTTCCCGCCGGATGGCAAGCTCGTATCGTTCGGTTGCAACCGGTACGAACGGGAGCCCGAGTGCCCGGGCTGCGCTATAGACACACATGCCGGCATCGGCCTCCCCGCTTTTCACTGCGAGAGCCACAGCGATGTGGGTGGTTGCCTCCCGTCCGTATCCCGGGATGGAAGCGGGGTCGATACCCGTTCGCGCGAGTTCGTAATCGAGCAGCATACGAGTGCCGGACCCCCTCTGGCGGTTGATGAACTGACGTCCCGGAAGATTGTCAAGGGTCAGTCCTTCCCGGGACACGATGCCCTGCTGCCGTTCGGCTACGCAGACAAGGTCGACGCCGGTGCCGGGCAGGTACTTCTCCAGGTATGTCGTGTTGTAACTCCCGTCAGGGGCGAGCAGGTGCGTAGGGGCCGCGTGGCAATTATCCTTCACGAGTGCAAGGATCCCGCCCATGCTTCCGACGTGTGTTGACAGGAGTGTGATCCCCCTCCGGCTCAGCATATCCGCAAGGTAGTCAAGGACCGGGTCATGGCTGCCGGTCAGGAGAAGGGCATTCTCCGCTTCGTGCATCGACACCGTCAGGTATATATCCACCTGCTGACCCTCTTCAAACCCTTCCGAATTGCGGGGAACACGGATGTATGCATTCGCCCGGACAGCACTCATCTGGACACCGGCCCCTTTGGACTGCGGGGAGACAACCCAGCGGCTGCCGACCCTCCCCAGCGTGCAGAGCACAAACTCGTCCACTCCTATATCTTTGGCAACTGCTGATGTGATCCCGGCACTGATAACTGAAGGCTCCGGCACACTAAGACCGTAGTTTCTCAGGAACGGCAGAATAATCTCCCGGAGCACGGTGAGGGCCGAGAGCGGATACCCGGGCAGGCCAAATACCGGCTTATGAGCGATTCTTCCGATGATTGCCGGCTTTCCCGGCTTGATCGCGATCCCGTGAACAAGCACCCCGCCAAGTTCTCCGATCACGTCCGCAGTGAAGTCCCGGGTACCGGCAGACGACCCTGCCGAGACGATGACAATGTCGCTCTCCTTTATGGCTCCCCTGACAGCATCGCGTATCGAAACTGGGTTATCCTCGACAAAGGGATACCGGGTACAACGGGCACCTACCTCTTCGAGCATCGCTTTTGCCAGCAGTGTGTTACTCTCAACCACCTGGCCCGGGGCCGGGCGGGTACCGGCGGGCACCAGTTCGCTCCCGGTCGGGATCAACCCCACCCGGACCGACCGGACATCGATCTCGGTGATACCGTAGGTTGCAAGGGCCCCGGTCTCATGAGGCCGGATCCGGTGGCCGGATGGGAGCACCATCTCCGATTCGGCCAGGTCTTCGCCCGCGGGACGGACGTGCTGCCATGGAGCAGCGGATTTCCGGATGGTGTAACGATCACCGCTCTGCCAGGTATCTTCGATCATGATGACCGCATCATACCCGGTGGGGACGACATTACCGGTATTTATGCGGACTACATTGCTCAGGGCGAGCGGGTGCTGCTCGGAAGCGCCCAGCGTCTCCCGGCTGACCACTGCGATACCATCCATGGCGGCAAGGTGGATCTCCGGGACCGAATATTTACTGAAGATGGGGTGGGCCGTGATCCGACCGGGTGCGGCATCAAGAGGGACCTTCTCTGTCAATATCAAGGGAGGAAATTCCCGGATAAGGAGGGCCTGTATCTCACTGAGCGGCTGTACGCTGAGGTATCGCTTTACCACAGGATTACATCCCCATCGCTGCCCTGTTCCATCCATTCACACCCGGGATACGGACGAACCCGTCGCTCTTCTGATCCACTCCGGGCTTGCAGTTGCCCATTTTAGTTTACTTGGTTATTTGTTTACTTAGTTTGTATAATTTCTGCCAGTAGCTGATCCACTGCCAGTACCGTGGTGGTTATGAGAGAGTGCTCTTACAGGGACAAAAGACAGCGGGGTGAGAGCAATCTCCGGGAAAAATAATGGCAGGAGTAGAAAAAAACAGGCCTCATCCTGGGGATCTCCCCGCACTGCCTCTCCATGACAGCAAAAGAAGCAAAGATTTAAAGCATTTCGATGATTTTATCAATATCTATGCCGATTTCTCCACCACAATATCAAAAATCCCCCGTGGTGGAAGAGATTGAAGACCTGTGAGCGGATGTACGGAAACTGCCCCAATGACTACAGGAGAGCAGGCTGACAAGGAAATAGCCGTATACCCTTGGTAAACCCGGTTGATCATGACCTCGCATTTCATGACCTCGCATTTTTTTTTCCTTTCAGGCCCTGTTACAAGCGAACGGCTTTCGTGGTTCGAGGAAGTGCTCAAGTTTTACTTTATCCAGGTCTACCCCGAGTCCCTGATACGTCGGACAACAGCAAGGAGCCCGGCATTCACATTCTTCCTCACAGGGGATGCACTTGCAAGTCTTGAAAACCCGGAGACCCAGCAGATATGGTCTGTGATCCTCTCCCTTTCCCCGGTCAGGATTATCTGCGACCGGCAGGAACTGGATCTCCGGGGGATCTCGATCGAACCCCTCAAGATGAAGAACCCCAGCCAGATTATCGACCAGAATGGCCTTGCACTCAACAAACAACCGTCATTCTGGATCGATGTGACAACGCTGGTCCGGCAGAACAGGTCGCCGCTCCCGCCGGACTCGGTTGGCTGGTTCCAGATTGAGTCCCCGTACATGCACCGCTCAGCATTGTACGGGCTCCGGCTCCTCTTCGCTGCACTGGAAAACCGGTTCTCGGTCGAACTATACACCTATCTCGACGGTATCCACATGGGACATATAGGGCAGAACCCGACTGATGCCGAGAATATCGGCCGGGGTCTCGAGGATCTCTACGATCTGGCGGGACAACAGGAGATCAAATGCCAGCTCCTCGCCAGTAACATCAGCGCCACAGCACGGGGTTACAGCACATGGGATGACGGGAAGGGCGTGGTCATCTCCACATGCGGCATCAAACCGTTCAGGATCCGGGACCTGAACGCCATGATTGACCAGTTCGGGCGCAATCACGTAATTCTCTCCGAAAATGCAGGATCCATCCGCTTCCCGGAGAAGAGCTCCGCCCCGTCATTTGACCGGGCAGAGCAGAGCAGCTCTTCCCCGCCGATCCTGATTCTCGTAACCCGAAGCCCGTACAGCACGGAGCATGCCTATGGGGCAATCGCTTTTGCAGTGGCATGCGCTCACCGGGGGATCCTCACACGGGTGGTCTTTATAGAGGACGGGATTTACGCGCTGACGGGGAATCTGAAGGTCAATCCGGACTCCGCCGGGTCTAACATTCAGGACATCATCAACGTGGTAGCCGGCAACGAAAACCTTCACTTCTTTGCTCTTTCCCCCTCATTCCAGAAACGGGGCGCGACCAAAAACAAGGACCTGAAGGCTGTGCTGGAGATCGGTTATCCGGGCCTCGCGAAGATCATGTTTTACCTGCCGGGGAACGTGCTTGCGGAGCACCAGCGTGTGCTGATATTTTAGGAACAAAACAAAGACTATATCTTCTGGTATCATCCCTGAACAAAGAGGAAGGTTAACTTATTGCTTTACAGCCGGTACGATAACCGCAATTGATTAACCATGATAGTTATTATAGCTCAAAATTGGTATAGTGTTGAACAATTATGGGATTCAGTTCAGACATTATGCACGATTTTGTGGCAAAGGAGATAAGGAATATCTACTCCAGTTATGACGGCTGGAAGATCTCGTCCCATCCAATGGGAAACGGCTATGATACGCTCGTCTCGTTGGATCGGCGTGAGGGCGGCCACCGGGAAACCGTGAAAGTTTTTGTCACGTTTGGCAGATCGATCCCCCCGGCTCTCCCGGAAGAATTCGCCCGTGCCGACCGGGCACCAGACGGGACACTAACACGCTATGAATATGCCGTTATAGCCCCGGGAAATGCAGATACCTCCGCAGTGCCGGCAGGAATCCGGGTTTACACCATGAAATCTTTTGCCTTCGAGGGCAAAGATCTTACCTGGGTGAAAAAGCCGGTGAGGAAAAGCGAACGTGCACCGGTAACATTATCTGCATAATCTCACTACTTTTTGGGATGCTGTTGCATGTACGGTTGATCCCCAGTTTTTCATCTCGTAAATTCATCACGCGTCTGGTGGTTTAATTAAGACTATACCCTGAAAAACAGGAAATGACCAAAGGCTGGTTCCTGATAACCCGTTATGCCTACCACACTTCAGGGAAGGCCATGTTGGTGTAAATATCTTCGAGCCGGGCCTTATGCGTCCTCTCCATGTTTGCCAGTTGGGAAAAGAGCAACTGCTGCTCGGTATCTGTTGAGTGGCTGGCGAGCTGGGTATACATCTGCATCGCTTCGAGTTCCTTTTTGATCGCGATAACCAGTCCTTCGAGGGGTTTCATATCCACAGAAAGTTTTGGTGTCGGCAGTGCATCCCCGACTTTGTAATCACTCCGGGCATCAAAATGAAATTTTGAAATATCCTTCGTAAGGAACGCCTGGAGGAATTCACGGTGTTTTCTCTCTTCCCCTGCAAGCTCATCAAAGAGTTTTTTCAGGGCAGGGTCCTTCACTTTATCGGAAACGCTGCGGTAGAACGAATATGCTTCTACTTCCCTGTCAATTGCGAGAGACAGAATCTTCTTTACATCATCTGGTTTCATAAAACATGCACCACGTTTAAAATGATTATTGCCAAATTCTCTATTTAAACGCATTGATAACGGAATGAAAATGATAAAATGTTCCAAATTCCTCAAAAAACCGGAACATGACAACCGTGCCGGCCCGCGGTTTTCGCTGTGATTACCAGAAGGTTACAGAAATACGGGTAAGAGAAGATACGTTCGGAAATGAAATGCAATTGATCGGTTCACCCCCCCCATCACCTTTTCTGTATCTGTCTTTTGATCCGGAATGGTTTTTTCATCGCGCATAGTGGTAAAAACAAGAAAACGGGTAAAAAATATGAGAAAATCAACAACTTATTGTCATTTTCCCGCACAAAATTTACAAAATCTGGTTAATCCCGCAACCCACCTCTAACCATCATTTTTTGATATTTTTTACGTATATTTATATACTTTTTTACGAGACTTCCTGTTGATAGAAGTGTGAACATGGAATTTAAATACGTACCAACAACGTGCCCGTACTGCGGGACCGGCTGCGGTCTCAACCTTGTTGTAAAAGACAAGAAGGTCGTCGGAGTCCAGCCCTGGCACCGCAACCCGGTCAACGAAGGCAAGCTCTGCCCCAAGGGCAACTATGCCTGGGAGTTCATCAACAGCCCGGACCGGTTAACCCGGCCGCTCATCAAGAAAGACGGAAAGTTTGAGGAAGCCAGCTGGGACGAGGCCTACAAGCTCATTGCCCAGAAATTCAAGTCCTACAAGGGAGATGAGATCCAGTGCCTCTCGTCCGCCCGTGTCTCGAATGAAGAGAACTACCTGATGCAGAAGTTCGCCCGTGCTGTCTTAAAGACGCCGAATGTCGACCACTGCGCCCGGCTCTGCCACTCCTCCACGGTCGTCGGGCTTGCAGGTGCTTTTGGGTCCGGCGCGATGACCAACTCGATTACCGATATCGGTGAATCGAAGTGCGTCTTTGTTCTCGGTTCCAATACTTTCGAGAACCACCCCCTTATCGGGCGGCAGATCATACTCGCCCGGCAGCGTGGCGGCAAGGTTATCGTAGCGGATCCCCGGTTGACGCCAACGGCGAAACAGGCAGATCTCTACATGCAATTCCACTCCGGTACCGATGTGGCAATCCTGAACGGCCTGATGCAGTACATCATCAAACAAGGCTGGGAGAACAAGGACTTCATTAAGAACCGGACCAAGGACTACGAGAAGCTCAAGGAAGTCGTGATGAAGGATGCATACACCCTCGAGAATGTCTCGAAGGTCTGTGGCATTCCGGCTTCAGAGCTGGCTACTGCGGCCGAGTGGATTGCAAAGGCCGAGTCCAGCAATGTCCTCTACTCGATGGGCATCACCCAGCACACGGTTGGCGTGGACAACGTCAAATCGGTCGCAAACCTCCAGATGCTGACCGGCCATCTTGGGAAGCGGGGCGGCGGCGTCTGTGCACTCCGCGGGCAGAACAACGTGCAGGGCGCCTGCGATATGGGTGCCCTGCCGAACGTGTACAGCGGGTACCAGGTGGTCACCAATGCCGATCTCCGCAAGAAGATGACGGATGCATGGGGCTGCGATATTGCCGAAGGCCGGGTCGGTTACACGGTCACCGAGATGGTCAATGTCCTTGCCGATACCCCCGGCAAGCTCAAGTGCCTGTACATCATGGGAGAGAACCCGATGATCTCCGATCCTGACCTCCACCACGTGGAGAAGGGGCTCAGGAACGCAGAATTCATCGTCGTGCAGGACATTTTCCTGACCGAGACCGCACAGATGGCAAATGTTGTCCTGCCTGCTGCCTGTTTCGCGGAGAAGGACGGGACGCAGACCTCCACCGAGCGGCGCGTCCAGAGATGGAGAAAGGCACAGGACCCGCCCGGCGAGGCGAAGGCTGACTGGCAGATCTTCTGCGAGCTCGCCAAAGTGATGGGATACGAGAAGCAGTTCCCGTACAAGAGTCCCGAAGAGATCTTCACCGAGATCGGCAAGGTCACCCCCTCTTACGCCGGCATGAACTATGCCCGGCTGGAGAAACCCGAGGCGCTCCACTGGCCATGCCCTACACCGGAGCACCCGGGTACCCCCATCCTGCACAAGGAGAAGTTTGCGCACCCGGACGGCCTCGGCGTCTTCACCCCCATCGAGTTCAAGTACCCGGCTGAAGTACCCGACAAGGACTTCCCGATCATCCTCACCACCGGGCGCTGCATCTGGCAATGGCACACCGGCTCGATGACCCGCCGTTCACCCGATCTTGAGCGGGAGGAACCGACCGGCTGGATCGAGATCAACGCCGAGGACGCAAAGGAGTGGGGTATCAAAGACAAGGAGATGGTCAAAGCCGTTTCCCGCAGAGGAGAGATCACCATCGGCGCCCGTGTCACCCCGGGCATCATGAAAGGCGAAGTCTTCATCCCGTTCCACTTCGTTGAATGCGCTGCAAACACGCTCACCAACAACGCGCTCGACCCGACGGCAAAGATCCCTGAATACAAGGCTTGTGCTTTGAGAATCGAGAAGATCGCGGAGGCGAAGTAAATGGCGAAGAAAGGCGATATGCTCTACGCGTGGACCAACGATGCCGATATCCAGAAGAAGGCGGAGCTCGGCGGCGCGGTCACCACGCTCTGGAAGCACGCGCTCGAGTCCAA